>Ga0081455_10001634_pt1 | contig 27330 bp, 24 predicted proteins | sample TabmetS3T2R1_FD_70207 | JGI IMG/M metagenome (GOLD analysis project Ga0081455, IMG submission 70207) | Tabebuia heterophylla rhizosphere microbial communities from the University of Puerto Rico - S3T2R1 | ecosystem: Host-associated > Plants > Roots > Rhizosphere ...
AAACAAGATCCCCGAAGCGGTAGAGGAGGCGGGGGTGGCCGGCGGGGCGTGGTCGGAGGTCGGGTGACCCGTTCCTGCCAACGCAAGCCAGGAACCTCATGCCGCTGGATTGGGAACTGCTGCCAGCCGAAGACCACCACGCGGGACGTGGTCAGAGACCTCCGACCACGCCCCGCCGGCCACCCCGGCCTCCTCTACCGCTTACCCTGCCTCTCGTCGCGCCGCAGCTTGTACTCGACCGAATCCACGAGCGCCTGCCACGACGCCTCGATGATGTTGTCCGCCACGCCCACGGTCCCCCACGTCTCGTTCCCGTCGCCCGACGTGATGAGCACCCGGGTCTTCGCCGCCGTCGCCTTAGACTCGTCGAGGATCCGCACCTTGTAGTCGAGCAGCGCCATCTCCCGCAAGTTCGGGTAGAAGTCCTCGAGCGCCTTGCGGAGTGCGTGGTCCAGCGCGTTGACCGGGCCGTTGCCGCCCGCCGCGGTGTGCTCCTCGATGCCCTTCACCCGCACCCGCACGGTCGCCTCGGCCACCGGCTCGCCGTCGCCCGCGTCCTCCTCCACGATCACCCGGTAACCCTGCAGCTCGAAGTACGAGCGGTGGTTGCCGAGCGCGCGCTCCATCAGGAGCTCGAACGAGGCCTCCGCGCCCTCGAAGAGGAAGCCCTCGTCCTCGAGCCGCTTGAGCATCTCGAGGATGCGCCGGGCGTCGGGAGTGTTCTTGTCGAGATCGATCCCGTACTCCTTGGCCTTCCACAGCACGTTGGACTGCCCGGCCAGCTCCGAGACCAGCACCCGCCGCTGGTTGCCCACCGCCTCCGGATAGATGTGCTCGTAGGTCTCGGGGTGCTTCAGCACCGCGGAGACGTGGATGCCGCCCTTGTGGGCGAAGGCGGAGTCGCCCACGTAGGGCTGCGAGGCCCACGGCTTGCGGTTGGCCAGCTCGGACACCAGGCGCGAGACGTCGCGCAGCTCGCGCAGGCTCGGGCGCGGGATGCAGTCGAGGCCCATCTTCAGCATCAGGTTCGGGATGATCGAGACCAGGTTGGCGTTGCCGCAGCGCTCGCCGTAGCCGTTGATCGTGCCCTGCACGTGCCCGACCCCCTCGCCCACCGCGGCCAGCGAGCTGGCCACCGCGCACTCGGTGTCGTTGTGCACGTGGATGCCGAGCGGCGTGTCCGGCTTCACCGCCCGGCGCACTTCGCGGATGATGGCGGCGACTTCGTGCGGCAGGCTGCCCCCGTTGGTGTCGCACAGCACCAGGCAGTGAGCGCCCGCCGCCTCCGCCGCGCGCAGGGTGCGCATCGCGTAGTCCGGGTTGCGCTTGAAGCCGTCGAAGAAGTGCTCGGCGTCGTAGATGACCTCCTCGAAGTGCTTGAGGAGGTACGCCACCGAGTCCCCGATCATCGCCACGTTCTCCTCCAGCGTGGTCCCGAGGGCCGAGGTCACGTGGAAGTCCCACGCCTTGCCGAAGATGGTGACGACGGGCGGACCCGCCTCCACCAGCGCCTGCAAGTTGCCGTCGTCCTGCGGCCGCACCCCGGGCCGCCGGGTCGCGCCGAAGGCGCTGATCTTCGCGGTCTTGAACACCGCGTCCTGCACGCGCTTGAAGAAGCGCAGGTCCTTGGGATTCGAGCCGGGCCAGCCCCCTTCGATGTAGTGGATGCCGAGGGCGTCGAGGCGCTGGGCGATGCGGACCTTGTCCTCCATCGAGAAGGCCACCCCTTCGCCCTGGGTGCCGTCGCGAAGCGTGGTGTCGTAGATCTTGATTTCGCGCGAGCCGGGAGTCGCGGCCATGGAGGCGCTATCATCCCGCCCGCTCCCGGCGGGTGTCAAGTTATGCTCGGGCGGTGATCTCGGCCATCGTGGCGGCGGTGGTGCTGGCGGCGGGGCTCGTGAAGGGCGCGATCGGCTTCGGCTTCCCATCCCTGGCCACGCCGCTCTTGAGCCTGGTGACCGACGTGAAGACCGCGGTGGTCGTGCTCATCATCCCCAACATCGTGATGGACACGATCCAGTTCGTCCGTCGGGGCGCCCCGCTGGACACCGCGCGCCGCTTCGGCGCGCTGCTCGTGTCGGGAGGAATCGGGGTGGTGCTCGGCACCCGCGTTCTGACGCTCTTGTCGCCCCGCGCGGCCTCGCTCATCCTCGGCCTGGTGGTCGTGACCTTCGTGGTGCTGAGCGCGACCGGCCTGTCACCCAAGGTACCCGCCCACTGGGAGCGGTGGCTCTCGGTGCCGGCCGGCTTCGTGGCCGGCGTGGTGGGCGGGGTGACCAACGCGCCCGCCACCCCGCTGGTCCTCTACTTCCAGGGCATCGGGCTGGCCAAGCACGAGTTCGTGTCGTCGGTGGCGTTCACCTTCATCTTCTACAAGGCGGTGCAGCTGGGGTCGGTGACCTGGTACGGGCTTCTGCCCTGGTCGCTCCTCTGGTGGTCGCTCGGCCTGACCGCGGTGGGTCTGGTCGGATTCGCGGTGGGCCTGCACCTGCAAGATCGGCTGGATCAGCGGACGTTCAATCGCGCGGTGCGCGCGTTCCTGGGCGCGCTGGGCGCCTGGCTGGTGGTGCGCAGCCTCTGATCGTCGCGCGCGGCGAGCGCGCGTCGCGGCGGCCCGCTCACGCCGGGCGCATCGTGTAGGTCCAGCACTCCCCTTCGAGCAGCGCGACGCCGTCCTGATTGCTGATCGTGGCCCGCAGCTGGCAGACCGGCTTGTCCGGCTTGAGCGACAGCACCTCGACCTCCGCGGTGAGCGTGTCGCCGAGATACGTCGGCGCCAGGTACTTGAGCGATTGGCTCATGAACACGGTGCCGGGCCCCGGCAGGTCCATCGCCACCAGCGCGTTCAGCATGCCGGCCGCGATGCCGCCCTGGGCGACCAGGCGCCCGAAGCGGGTGCGGGCCGCGAAGTCGGCGTCGAAGTGGAGCGGGTTGCGGTCGCCGGTGATCTGCGCGTACAGCTCCACCTCGTGCGCGCTCACGGTCTGGGTGCGCCGCGCCTTCTGCCCCACCTCGAGCCCCAGCGGACCCACCGGCATAGGCTGAAGCCTAGACCACGCCGGCGGCGCGTAGCGCCTCGACGCGCGCCTTCGGCATGCGCAGCAGCCCGGTGAGGATCTCGTCGGTGTGCTGGCCCAGCAGCGGCGGCGGCGCCGCCGCCGCCCCGGGGGTGTCGTGCAGGCGCAGTGGCACGCCCATCACCGTGATCGAGCCCGCCTTGGGATGCGGCAGCGCGACCACCATGCCCCGCGCGCGGAGATGCGCGCTCTCGCACACCTCGGCCACGCTCTTGATCCGGCCGGCGGGCACGCCCGCCTTGTCGAGCCGTGCCAGCCACTCGTCGGCCGGGCGCGCGCCCAGGATCTCGTTCAGCAGCGGCACCAGGGCCTTGCGATTCGCCACCCGGTTGGCCTCGGTGTCGAAGCGCGGATCGCGGATCAGGTCCTCGCGATCGAGCGCGCGGCAGGTGCGCTCCCACAGCGAATTGTTGGCGACCCCGAGGGTGAGGTAAACGTCCTGCGCCTTGAAGACCTCGTACGGCACGATCGAGGGATGCTCGTTGCCTCGCCGGGCGGGACGGCCGCCCGCGTTCCAGTAGAGCCCGGCCTGGTAGGTGAGCAGCGAGGCCATCACGTCGAGCATGCCGATCTCCACCTTCTGCCCCTTGCCGGTCTTGGCGCGGCTCAGCAGGGCGAGCGTGATCCCGTGCGCCGCAGCCATGCCGGCCACCAGATCGCCAATGGAGTTGCCCACCTTCACCGGGGGGCCATCGGGGAAGCCGGTGATATCCATCACGCCGGACTCGCCCTGCACGATCAGATCGTAGCCGGGCCGATGCGCCTCGGGCCCGCTCTCGCCGAAGCCGGAGATCGAGCAGTACACGAGCCGGGGATTCGCCTTTCGGAGCGCTTCGTAGCCGAAGCCCAGGCGCTCCATGGTGCCGGGACGGAAGTTCTCCAGCACCACGTCGGCGGCCGCGAGCAGCCGGCGCAGGATGGCCTGGCCCTCGGGCGCCTTCATGTTCAGCGTGAGGCTCTTCTTGTTGCGATTGACCGAGAGGAAGTAGGTCGCCTCCCCGCTCACGAACGGCGGCCAGCCGCGGGTGTCGTCGCCCTTGCCGGGCTCCTCGATCTTGATGACCTGCGCGCCCATGTCGCCGAGGGACATGGCGCAGAAGGGACCGGCCAGCACGCGGGTGAGGTCGATCACGCGCACGCCGGCGAGCGGCGGCCGCGCGCGGGCGGCGGGCTTCGCGCGGCGGCGGGGAGCGGCAGCCTTGGGGGAGCGCCTTCTAGTCGTTGCCACGGGACCTCCTGTTCCAGACACCTTTCACGACACTCTTGCCGATGGCGGCGACCCGCTCGCCGCGCGCGCCGGCGCGCTTCCAGAAGATGCGCGCCCGGTCGGTGAATCCCAGGTGGGAGAAGTAGAACACGGAGTCGACCGCCTCCACCGAGACGTGCGAGCCGATCTTCACCCCCTCGGCGGCCTTGCCGTGGCAGAAGAGCCGCGCCCCGCCCTGCAGCTCCACCAGGGCGATGTGCAGCGGGGCGCGGAAGCCCTCCGGGGGCGAGTGCAGCGTAGTGAACGAGACCACCTCGCCGAGCGGCGGCAGCATCGCCGCTTCCATCTTGACCGGATGGTCGGGGCAGAGGCTGGCCGGCGGCACCACGAGGCGTCGGCAGCGCGGGCAGCGCGAGGCGCGCAGGTCGGTCATCCGCGGCTGGCCTCGACCAGCGTCACCCAGTTGTTGGTGGCGAGGCCGCCGATCGATTGGGCCAAGCCGACACGAGCCGAGACCTGCCGGCCCTCCGCCTTGCCGCGCAGCTGCCAGCAGAGCTCCACGAGCTGCGAGATGCCGGTGGCGGCGAGCGGATGGCCGCGCGCCTTGAGCCCGCCGGAGGGATTCACGGGCAGGCGCCCGCCGATGGCGGTCTCGCCGTCGAGGGTGGCCCGGCCCGCCTTCCCCGAGGGCACCAGCCCGGTGTCTTCGAGCGAGATCAGCTCGAACGGGGTGAAGGCGTCGTGGATCTCCGCCACCTCGACGCGCGCGGCGCCGAAGCCGGCCATGCGGTAGGCCGCCTCCGCCGCGTCCTGGGTGGCCCGGAACGAGGTGAGATCGGTCCGGTAGCGGAGCGCGATCGCGTCGGCCCCCTGCCCGATGCCCGCGATGCGCACCGCGCGCCGCTCCGAGGTGAGCACGAGCGCCGCGCCGCCGTCCGAGATCGGGCAGCAATGGAAGAGGCGCAGCGGGTCCGCCACCAGCCGGCTCTCCATCACCGCCTCGAGGCTCACCGGCTCGCGGAAGTGGGCGAACGGATTGTGCGCGGCGTGGGCATGGTTCTTCACCGCGACCTGCGAGATCTCCTTGAGGGTGAGGCCGCGCCGGTGCATCGCCACGCGCGTCACGAGCCCGGCGAGCGCGGGCATGGTCGCCCCGTAGCTCTTCTCGTAGGGATCGATCGAGCGGCCGATGATGTCCGAGACGCGCGGCGTCGCCACGTGGGTCATCTTCTCGCCGCCCACCACCAGCATCGAGCGGTGGAAGCCGGCCGCGATCGAGGCGTAGGCCGCGTACACCGCGGCCACCCCCGATGAGGTGGCCGTCTCCACCCGCAGCGCGGGCACGTGGGAGAGGCCGATGCGGGTGGCGATCAGCGAGGCGAAGTTGCCCTCGCCGGTGAACTCCTCGGGATTCATGGCGGCCACGATGAGGCCGTCGGGCCGCTCGATGCCGGCGTCGGTCATGGCGGCCAGCGCCGCCTCCGCCATGAGATCGGGCAGGTTCTCGTCGCGCCGGCCGAAGCGGGTCATGCCCACTCCGGCGATCCACACGTCGCTCACGCACCCATTTCAAACCGGCGCGCGACCGAGTGTCAACGTGTTTGAGCCGGCCTCGGCGCCACCGCTCCGCGCCTCGTGGACACCGTCGCGGGCGGCACGCGGACCTCGAACTCCCGGATGAGACGCAGCAGGTACGTGCGCTGCAGGCCGAGTGCGCGCGCGGCACGTGTCCGGTTGCCGCCCGACTGGGTGAGCGTGGCCTCGAGCAGCCGCCGCTTGAAGTCGGAGACCGCGCCGTGGAAGCCGGGCAGCGGACGGGCCGGCGCGGTGGGCAGCGCCGCGGTGTCGGACAGGCCCTTCGGCAAGCGCGGCGCCGCGGCGCGAGGAGCGGACTCGGGAGCGGCCATCAGTGCGGTTGTCATGCGGCCCGAGCATCGCAAGGCGTGTGCCACGCGGTGCGGGCACGATGCGCGTCGGGGAATGCGTCACAGAACGCGGGCGATCGCGCCATTCGCCTCGGCGCGCGCCCGTCGGGCGCCGCGGCGCGTGCACGCGCCCGTGTGCAGCCGCCGCACGCGGCTGCCATCGCGCGTGGGCACGCGCCGGCGCGGACAAAAAAGAGGGACCCGCAGAGCGGGTCCCAGTACGGCGAGTCTCGGAACGCTAGGCCTTGGTGGCCGGCTTCACGCCCGGGTTGTCCTTGAAGAACTGCTTGTTCAGCTCGATGAAGTTCTTCCAGTTGGCCGGGGTCTCGTCTTCCGCGAAGATCGCCTTCACCGGGCAGACCGGCTCGCACGCCCCGCAGTCGATGCACTCATCCGGGTGGATGTAGAGCATCGTCTCGCCCTCGTAGATGCAGTCCACGGGGCACACCTCGACGCAAGCCTTGTCCTTCACGTTGATGCAGGGCTCAGCGATGATATACGCCATTCCGGCCTCCTGTTAACCGGTCACCCGGGAAAACGGCCTTCAAACCCACATACTTGTATCAACTCGCCCCAAAGGTGTCAAGGCGTTTGACTGCTTCTGGGAGGCGAGGAGGCGCCCCGAAGGGCGGAGCCCGTTCTCACGAGTCGGCCCCCGATGATCTAGAGCGTCCGGAGCTTGGGATCGAGCGCGTCGCGGAGCGAATCGCCGAAGAGGTTGAAGGCGAACACGGCCAGGCTGATCGCCACCCCGGGGAAGATGCCCATCCAGGGCGCCGTCTCCGCGAACTCCACCGCGGCGCCCCGCAGCATCAGGCCCCACGCCGCGTTCGGCTCCTGCACCCCGAGCCCCAGGAACGAGAGCGAGGCCTCGAGCAGGATGGCCTGGCCGAGAAACGCGGTGAGCATGATCAGGTACGACGCCATCACGTTCGGCAGCATGTGCCGCAGGATGATCCGCCGGTGGCGGAAGCCGGCGGCCCGCGCCGCGTCCACGTAGGGCAGCTCGCGGATGGCGAGCGCGCTCGATCGGATGACCAAGGCACAGCGCGGAATCATGGGAATGGTGATGGCGGTGATCAGGTTCGGGAGGTTGTTGCCGAGAATCGCCACCATCGCCAGGGCCAGGATGATCAGGGGAAACGAGATGAAGACGTCCATCACCCGCTGCAGGTACAGGTCCACTCGCCCGCCGAAGTACGCGCTGCCGACGCCCAGGATCGCGCCGAGGGTGGCCCCGATGAACGCCGACCCGAAGCCCACGATCAGCGCGGTCCGCGAGCCGTAGACGAGCCGGGCGAGCACGTCACGCCCGAAGGCGTCGGTGCCCAGCCAGTGCTGCCGGCTGGGGGCGCTCAGCATGGCGCCGAAGTCCACCGCGAGCGGATCGTAGGGCGCGAGGATGGGCGCGAAGGCGGCCACCAGCAGCATGATCGCGATGACCACCGCGCCGATCGCCCCGAGCGGCCGGCGCCGGGCGAACTCGCGGGCCGCGGCCCACCAGCGGGCGGCGCGGGCCGGGGACGCCGCGCTGTCAACCGCCGCCGGGTCGATCGGTGAGGTGATGGCCATCGCCGCTATTTGATCCTCGGGTCAATCCGCGCCGTGATTGCCATCGCCGCTATTTTCCTCGGGTCGATCCGCTTCGTGATCGCCATCGCCCTTTATTTGATCTGACGGGCGTCGCGAGCGACGCCCTCTATGAGGAGGCCTCGCATCTTTTTGGATTAGCGGTAGCGGATCCGGGGATCGAGCCACGCGAAGGTGATGTCCATCAGAAAGTTCACCACGATGAACGCGCCCGCCACCAGCATGACGAGGGCCTGGGTCAGCGTGTAGTCACGGTGCGCGACCGCCTGGACGAAGAGCAGGCCGAGCCCGTTCAGGTTGAAGACCTGCTCGGTCACGACCAGCCCGCCGAGCAGGAACGCGAACTCGAGACCGACCACGGTGAGCACCGGGAGCATCGCGTTCTTGAGGGCGTGGCGCGAGAGGATCAGCTTCTCGACCAGCCCCTTGGCGCGGGCGGTCCGGATGTAGTCCTCCCGCAGGACCTCGAGCATCGCGGAGCGGGTCATGCGGGTGGCCACCGCGGAGTACCGGTATCCGACCGCCACCGCGGGCCAGATCAGCTGCGCGAGGTTCTGCCAGGGGTTCACCCAGAACGGGGTGTAGATCATCGGGGGCAGCCACTTGAACGCGATCAGCATCACCAGGATCAACACGATCCCGAGCCAGAACGACGGAGTGGCCAGCCCCGCGATGGAGAAGATGCGGACCGCGTAGTCCACCCAGGTGTCCTGCTTGAGCGCGGAGAGGACTCCGAGGGGGATCGCGAGCAGCACCGCCACGATCGTGGCCATGATCGCCACCTGGAGCGACAGGGCGAAGCGCAGCCGGATCTCCTCCCAGATCGGCGCGCCGGTCCACATCGACGTCCCGAAGTCGAGCCGGACCGCGCCCCACACCCACACCGCGAACTGGTGCCAGAGCGGCTTGTCCAACCCGAAGCGGATGCGCTCCTGCTCCAGCACCTTCTGGTCCACCACCCCACTGTCGCCGGCCAGGCGCAGCTCCACCACGTCGCCGGGCACCACGCGGATCAGAAAGAAGATCAGGACCGCGACGCCGAACAGCGTCGGGATCATCAGCAGGAACCGCTTGACGATGTACTTACCCACGCGCGGGTGGCCGTTCGCCGGCGCGGCTCCCGGAGGCTCCGGGGGGCCGCGCCGGCGGGGCGGTCCTCTACTCGGTCAACCAGACCGTGTCGAGCTGCTGGTTGAGGTAGTGACTCGGGGTGATCGTCCAGCCCTTGACCTTCGAGTTGTGCGGGATGATCCGGTTCCACTGGAGCGTGTAGAACACGTGCACCTCTTCGTCGATCAGGCGCTTCTCGAGGGCGCGGACGTACTTCTTGCGCTCCTCCGGATCGGACGCCCGGGCCTGCTTGAGGTACAGCTCGTCGACCACCTTGTCCTTGTGCTTGCCGTAGTTGGCGTCCGAGGTGCTGACGAACCGCCCCAGATCGAGGTCGGGCTCGACGATGAAGCCGCAGGCGAAGTCCATCGCCACGTCGAAATCGCCCCGCTTCAGCATCGGATGGTAGGCCGAGGACTCGACCACTTCCTGCTTCACGTTGAGCCCGATCTGGCGCCACTGGTCGATGAGCCAGATGGCGACCGGCTCGTAGGGCATCGGCGTCCCGCGGTTCTTGAAGGTGAAGGAGAAGCCGTCGGGGACTCCGGCCTCCTTCAGGAGCTTGCGCGCCTCCGCGCGGGACGCGTTGATGTCCTTCGAGTACCCGGCCAGCTTCTCCAGCTCCGCCGGGGGCGTGGCGTACGGAGTGCCCGGCACCTGGATGCCCGCCACGTCCTTCACGATCGCGATCCGGGAGAGGTTCTTCGAGCCCTCGTACCGGTCGAGGGCCAGGCTCATCGCCCGGCGCACCCGCTTGTCGTCCCACGGCTTCTTCTCATGGTGCATCGCCACCATCAGCACGCAGTCCCAGGGGCTCTCCTGCACCGTGATCTTGTTGCCGAGCGCGGACACGAGCTGATCCCGCTCCGCCGGGCTGAAGCCCCGGAACTGGATGTGGGCCCGCTCCCCTCGAACCGCCGCCACCTGGGCCGAGCTGGAGGTGATGAAGAGCGCGCGGTAGCCATCCAGATAGGGCTTGCCCTTGTCCCAGTAGTCCGGGTTCTTCTTGCCGACCCAGTGCGAGCCCTTCACGTGCTCGACGAACTTGAAGGGCCCGGTGCCCATCACGTTCTTCTCGTGCCAGTGCGGGTCCTTCGCGATCAGTTCGGCCTTGTAGATGAAGTTCCACGGCGAGGCCAGGTTCAGCAGGAACGAGGACTCCGGCCACTTGAGCCGGAAGCGAACCGTGTACGGATCCGGCGCCTCCACCACCTCGACCGACTGGTAGCTGGTGCGCCGCGACGACTTGACGCCCTGGGGCGGGAAGATGATCTTGTCGTACGAGGCCTTGACGTCCTTCGAGGTCATCTCGGCGCCGTCGTGGAACTTCACGCCGTGACGGAGCTTGAAGGTGTAGACCAGGCCGTCCTTCGAGATCGTCCACGACTCGGCCAGATCCGGCACCGGCTTGGTGCCGGTCTTGTCGGAGGGATCGGTGCGGAGCAGCGTGTTGTAGTGCGGGGCCAGCGGATGAATGACCCCGAACGTCTCCTCCTGGTGCGCGTCGTAGGACGGAGGCTCGGAGGGTACCGCGAACACCAATTCCCCGCCGTAGCGGGGCTTGTCCTGTGCGGCCGCGGGAGTGACGATCGCCAGGAGGACTCCCAGCAGCACTGCAAGGCATCGCCAGCCTTGGTGGCTCATGCGTGGTCTCCTCGTCGTTGTGATAGCGGCCAACTTGGTCGCTTTCTGGCTCAACCGCTCGGGATCGGAAAGGGTTCCTGGGGAGTTAGCGTACACTAGCCAGCCTCGGACCCACCTGTCAAGTGGTCCGACCAGTCAAACCCGGATACAGGCCGCCCGGTGCCCGGGCCTGATCTCGCGGAGCGCCGGGATCTCCCGCCGGCACTCGTCGATCGCGATGGGACAGCGGGGGTGGAACACGCAGCCCGGGGGCGGCTTGAGCGGGCTCGGCACTTCCCCGCCCAGGACCACGTGCTCCCGCTGCGCCTCCACCGCCGGGTCCGGAATGGGCACCGCGGACAGGAGCGCCTTCGTGTACGGATGCTGCGGGTCCTCGTAGAGGGATTTGCGATCGGTGATCTCCACGATCTTGCCGAGGTACATGACGGCCACCCGGTCGGAGATGTGCCGCACCACCGACAGGTCGTGGGCCACGAACAGGTAGGTCAGGCCGAACTCGGCCTGCAGCTCCTCCAGCAGGTTGATGATCTGGGCCTGGATCGAGACGTCGAGGGCCGAGACCGGCTCGTCGCAGATGATCAGGCTCGGCTCCATGGCCAGGGCGCGGGCGATCCCGACCCGCTGGCGCTGCCCTCCGGACAGCTCGTGGGGATAGCGGTGGGCCATGGCGGGCAGCAGCCCGGCGTGGCGCAACAGCTCCTGCACCCGCGCCGCGCGGGCGGCCCGGTCCGGCACGATGCCGTGCACGCGCAGCGGCTCCGCGATGATCTGCCCGACGGTCATGCGCGGGTTCAGCGAGCTGTACGGGTCCTGGAAGATGACCTGCATCCGGCGCCGCATCGCGCGCAGCTCCGAGGCGGAGAGCGTCGCGAGGTCCCGGCCCTCGAAGATCACCTGCCCGCTGGTGGGAGGCTCCAGCCGGAGGATGGCCCGGCCGGTCGTGGTCTTGCCGCAGCCGGATTCGCCGACCAGCCCGAGGGTCTCGCCGCGATGGATCGTGAAGCTCACCCCGTCCACCGCCTTCACGAGCGCGGGAGGGCCGCCGAACCACCCGCCGCCCACCGGGAAATGCTTGACGAGGTTCCGGACTTCCAGGATGGGCTCTTGACTGTTCACCTCGCGCGACGTCGGGGCCTGTTCGCCCTTCTGATTCCCCGGATGCGACATCAACCGTTCGCGGCCGCGGTGGCCGCGGCGGTCGCGGTGGGCAGCTCGCGGGCGAGCCAGCACGCGGAGACATGGTCGGGAGTCACCGGGTCGAGGGGCGGAACTTCGTGGCGGCAGCGCTCGACCACGTAGGCGCAACGGGGCGCGAACGAGCAGCCGGGGGGCAGGCGCGACAGATCGGGCGGCTGCCCGCTGATCGGCCGCAGCTTGGCCCGCCGCGGCTCGTCCAGGCGAGGCACCGAGCGCAGGAGCCCCAGGGTGTACGGGTGGCGCGGGTTGGCGTAGAGCTCGCGCGCGGTGGCCCGCTCCACGATCTTGCCCGCGTACATCACGTTGACCCGATCCGCGTAGCGGGCCACCACGCCCAGGTTGTGCGTGATCATCAGGATCGCGACGCCGAGCCGGCGCGAGAGGCTCTTCATCAGCTCGAGGATCTGGGCCTGGATCGTGACGTCGAGCGCGGTGGTGGGCTCGTCGGCCAGGATCAGGGCCGGATTGCACGCCAGCGCCATCGCGATCATGATCCGCTGCCGCATCCCCCCGCTGAACTGGTGGGGGAACTGCCGCAGGCGCCGCGCCCCGTCCGGGATGCCGACCAGCGACAAGAGCTCCACCGCCCGGGCCTGGGACTCGGTGCGACTCATGCCCAGGTGGATCTCGAGCGGCTCGGTGAGCTGGCGGCCGATGGTCAGCACCGGGTTCAGCGAGGTCATCGGCTCCTGGAAGATCATGCCGATCTCCCGGCCGCGCACCTGGCGCATCTCCTCGTCGCTGAGCGCGAGCAGGTTGCGCCCCTTGAAGAGGATCTCGCCGGCCTCGATGCGGCCGGCCGGCTGGGACACGAGACGCATCACCGAGAGGGCGCTCACCGACTTGCCGCAGCCCGACTCGCCCACCAGGGCCACCGTCTCCCCGCGGCGAACGTCCCACGACACGCCGTCCACCGCGCGGATCACGCCCGCCGAGGTGTGGAAGTGGGTGCGGAGGCCGCGAACGTCGAGGAGCCCCTCCATCGGCGCGCAGTCTAACACACCGCCCCGGCGGGCCGCGGGGAGCGCGGCTAGCGTGAGCGGGCCGGCGCCTGCTGCTCGACGCCGGGCAGCGCGATGCGGAAGGTGTCGCAGTCGTTGATGCGCCCGGTCTCGAGACCCCGGCGGAACCAGCCGGCGCGCTGCCGGGCCGAGCCGTGGGTCCAGCTCTCCGGGCTCACCCGGCCGCTCACCTGCTTCTGGATCCGGTCGTCCCCGACCGCGGAGGCGGCCGCGAGCCCTTCGTCGACGTCGCCCTCCTCGAGGAGCCGGCGCTCGTTGGTCGAGTGGGCCCACACCCCGGCCAGGCAATCGGCCTGCAGCTCGAGCCGCACCGACAGCGCATTGGCCTGCTGCCGGCTGCCGCCGCTCTGGGCCTCACGCACCCTGTCGCTGATGCCCAGGAGATGCTGGACGTGGTGGCCCACCTCGTGGGCGAGCACGTAGGCCTGGGCGAAGTCGCCGGGCGCCCCGAAGCGGCTCCGCAGCTCGTTGTAGAAGCCGAGATCGATGTAGACCTTGCTGTCGGCCGGGCAGTAGAACGGCCCGGCGGCCGACTCCGCGAAGCCGCATTCGGACCGCGTGGCGTCGGTGAAGAGCACCAGGCGCGCGCGCTCGTACTCACGGCCCCCCTTCCGGAACTCACGGGTCCAGGTCTCCTGCACGTCGTCGAGCACGAACGAGATGAAGTCGGCGACCTGCTCCTCGGCCGGCGAGCCCTTGCGCGCGGGCACCCCCGGCGCGCCGGGACCCGTGGAGACGCCGCCGCCGGGGCCGGTGGATACGTCTCCGCCCGGGTCCACCAGGGCGAAGAAGTTCTGGCCGAACACCAGGCTCAGCACCAGCAAGATCAGCACGCCGCCGATGCCGAGGCCGCCGCCCACGCGCATGCCCATGCCGCCCGACGGGGTCTCGCCGCGACGATCTTCGATGTCGGAGCTGCGGTTGCCTCGTGTCCAGCGCATGGTCGTCCTCTCACGCCCCGGCGGGCGCGCAGGAGGTCACCCCGAGCTCGGCGATGACCTCGGTGATGGCGTCGAGCACGCCACGCATCTCGGCTTCCCCGAGCGCGCCGATGCAGCCGATGCGGAAGCTGTCGGCCACCGTGAGCTTGCCCGGATAGATCAGGTAGCCCCGCTGGCCGAGGCGCTCGTAGAATGTCTCGAACTGGAAGTTCGGGTCCGCCGGCATCCGTACCGTCACGATGATCGGCGCCTGCAGCCGATCCGGCAACAGGGTCTCGAAGCCGAGCGCGCGCAGGCCCGCCACCAGCGTCGCGCAATTGCGCCGGTAGCGGCGGCCCCGGCCTTCCACTCCACCCTCCGCCCCGTGCTGCTCGAGGGCCCGGTCCAGCGCCGCGATCACGTGGGTGGGCGGCGTGAACCGCCACTGCCCGTTCTTCTCCATCGCCACCCACTGGTCGTGGAGGTCGAGGCTCAGCGAGGGCGCCTGTCCCCGCGCCTCCTCCAGCGCCTCGCGGCGCGCGATCGCGAAGGCCATCCCGGGCACGCCTTCGAGGCACTTGTTGGACGAGGCGGCGACCGCGTCGAAGGCGATCCGCCGCGCGTCCAACGGCAGCGCCCCGAAGGCGCTCATCGCGTCGATCAGCAGGCGCCGCCCGGCCCGCGCGGTCACCGCCGCGATCTCCTCCACCGGATTCAGCATCCCGGACGTGGTCTCGCACTGGACCACCGCCACGTGGCTGATGGCCGGATCGCGCGCGAGCCGGCCCGCGAGCGCGGCCGGGTCGACGGGCTGGTCCTCCGCGGTCTCTTCCACCTCGCAGGCGCGGCGGTAGTACTCGCACATGCGCACGATCCGCCGGCCATAGGCCCCGTTCACCAGCGCCAGCAGCTTGCCCCGCGGCGGCAGCAGGGTGCCGATCACCGCCTCGACGATGAACGTGCCGCTGCCCTGCAACGGGACACAGACGTGGCTGCCATCGCCGTGCACCAGCTCGAGCAGGCGCCGGCGCACCCGCGCATTCATCGCGACGAAGTCGCCGTCGCGCGAGCCCCAGTCGCGCAGCATCGCCTCCCGGGTCGCCCGGGTGGTGGTGAGCGGGCCCGGCGTCAGCAGGAACGGCTCGCGCGACCGGTCGTCCATGTGAGGTGTCCTCTTCCCGGAGCTAGCTTCGGATCCGCAGCCCGCGCGGATCGTAGGGGGCGGCCAGGCCGGCCCGGGCCATGACGCGCTGGCCCGCGATGTCCAGCGCAAAGCCGGCCCCGTCAATGTACGCCTGATCCACCGGGCCGGCATCGCGCACGTAGCCCATCGCCACGCCCCGTCCCAGGGTGTGGCCGAAGCCGGCGGAGGTCACCGTGCCCACCACGCGGCCGTCGCGCAGGATGGGCTCGTCGCCCCAGGGCAGCGCCGCCGGGTCGTCCAGCACGAAGGTCAGCAGGCGCTTGGTGAGCGGCTCGTCCCGCCGGCGCCGCAGCGCCTCCTGGCCGAGGAACGGCACCGCCTTGTGAAGGCGCACCGCGAACCCGAGCCCCGCCTCCCACGGCGTGTCCTCGATGGTGACCTCCCGTCCCCACGCGCGGTAGGCCTTCTCGAGCCGCAGGCTCTCCATCGCATAGTACCCGGCGTCGCGCAGCCCCAGGTCCCGGCCGGCCTCCTGGAGCGCATCGTACACGTCGAGCGCCTCGGCGGCCGGGACGTAGAGCTCCCAGCCCAGCTCGCCCACGTAGGTGATGCGCGAGGCGCGCACGCGGCGCCCGCCGATGGCGATCTCGCGAGAGGCGCCGAACGGGAACGCGCCGTGGCCGAGGTCTGCGTCGCTGACGCGCGCGAGCAGCTCGCGCGAGCGCGGGCCCATGAGGCCCAGCACCGCGAAGGCGTCGGTCACGTCGGTGACCGAGGCGCGCGCCCCGGGCGGCAGGTGCCGGCGGATCCAGTGCAGATCGCGGGTGGCCTGCCCGGAGCCGGTGACGACGAGATAGGCGTCGCCGCCGAGACGGGTCACCGTGAGATCGCTCTCGAACCCGCCCTGCTCGTTGAGCATCGCGGTGTACACGATGCGGCCGGGCGGTACCGCCACGTCGTTGGCGCAGAGCCGCTGCAGCACGGCCTCGGCGCCTCCGCCGTCGACCCGGAACTTGGCGAACGATGTCTGATCGAAGAGCGCCACCGCCTCGCGGGCCGCGCGGTGCTCCGCCGCCGAGTACTCGAACCAGTTCTGCCGGCCGAACGAGTACACCGGGGTGGGATCCACGCCCCGGGGAGCGAACCAGTTCGGCCGCTCCCAGCCCATCTTGGCGCCGAAGGAGGCGCCGCGGGCGCGCAGCCGGTCGTGCAGCGGCGAGCGCCGCAGCCCCCGGCCGCTGGTGAGCTCGCGGTTGGGGAACGCGATGTGGTAGTGCACCGCCACGATCTCGCTGACCCGCTCGCGCAGGAAGCGCCGGTCGGCGTGGAACGGCGCGAAGCGGCGGATGTCGGCCTGCCAGAGATCCATCGGCGCCCGGTCCTCCACGATCCACTGAGCCAGCGCCCGGCCCGCTCCGCCCGCCGCCGCGATGCCGCCCGAGGAGAAGCCGGCCGCGACGTAGTAGCGGCGCACCTCGGGCGCCTCGCCCATGATGAAGTAGTTGTCCGGGGTGAAGGACTCGGGACCGTTGAGGAACGTGCGGACCTCCGCGGTCTCGAGCGCGGGCAGTCTCCGGACCGCGTTGGTCATGAGGACCTCGAACTTCTCCCAGTCGTCCTTGAGCGTGGAGAAGGCGAAGCCGTCCGGGATTCCATCGGTGCCCCACGGCTTGGCCCACGGATCGAAGCCGCCCATGAGCAGGCCCTGCACCTCCTCCTTCACGTAGATGTGCCCGTCCGGGTCCCGCAGCACCGGAAGGTCCGGCGAGACGCCGGCGATCGGCTGGGTGACGATGTACATGTGCTCGCAGGCGTGCAGCGGAATCGCGACCCCGCTCATGCGCCCCAGCTCGCGCGCCCACATGCCGGCGCAGTTGACGAGGATCTCGGTCGCGATGTTCCCCGCCGAGGTCTCGATGCCCGCGACCGCGCCGTTCACGACCTTCACGCCGGTGACCCGGACGCCTTCCAGGAGGCGTGCGCCGCCGGCGCGGGCGCCGCGCGCCAGCGCCTGGGTCACGTCGGCGGGATTGGCCTTGCCGTCACCCGGGATCCACACCGCCCCCACCAGATCATCGGTCCGCATCATCGGATAGCGGGCCGCCGCCTCCTCCAGGCTGATGACGTGGGCCTCCACGCCGAAGGCGTTGGCCATCGAGGCGTTGCGCCGAAGCTGCACCATCCGCTCGGCGGTGCGGGCCACGCTGATGCTCCCGCAGCGCTTCCAGCCGGTGGACTGCCCGGTCTCGGCCTCGAGCCCGGTGTAGAGCTCGGCGCTGTAGCGGATCAGCCGCGTCAGGTTGATCGACGAGCGCAGCTGGCCCACCAGCCCCGCCGCGTGCCACGTCGTCCCGCACGAGAGCGAGCCCTGCTCGAGCAGCACCACGTCCCGCCAGCCGAGCTTGGTCAGGTGATACGCGACGCTCGTGCCCACGACGCCGCCGCCGACGATGAGCACTCGGGCATGCGATGGGAGGCTGCCGGCGAGGGCGGACATGCGTCTAGTTCTTTAGACTCTTCATCTGCGGGGGCCCAGAAATGGCCCCCGCACTCCCCCAGGCCGCGGACATGCCGCTTGCTCCTCGTCCTCGCCCGGGCTCAGAAATGGCCCCCGCACTCCCCAGGCCGCGGACATGCCGCTTGCTACTCGTCCTCGCCCGGGCCCAGAAATGGCCCCCGCACTCCCCCAGTCGGCCGACATCGCGTTGCGGTCAGGCGGCGTGGTTCAGGGCGAGGTCGAAGAGGTCGAAGTTGCGGAGGCGGCGGGCGGCGGGGGCGCGAGGGGTCGGGCGATTCATCAGGAGCGGCACGGTCTGCTCGCTGATGCCGCCGTGGGAGCGCAGCGGGACGTCGAGCCCCGAGAGATCGTGCCGCGCCTCGCTGGTGCCGAGGACCACGTGGCGCTCGGACACCGCGACGAGATCGCCCACGCGATCGGGCGGCAGCTCGAAGCGCCGGCAGGCGGCATCGCGGCCGAGCACCAGTTCCATGCCCGGCAGCCCGGCCATGCGCTCGCGGGTCCGCTCGTCGTCGGCGCCTTCCGGCAGGTAGACGGTGGCGAAGGAGCCGAGCGCGCCGTGGTGGACCACGTACGGGTCGGTGATGGGCAGGATCACGCGAGCCTTGGCCGCCCCCAGCCACTGGTCGAGATGGTCTTGCAGATAGATCACCCGCGGCCGGCCGGCCGCGTCGGTCTTGGCGTTCATGCCGTGGTCGGCGGTGATCGCGAGCGTCGCGCCGAGGCCGGCGAGCTTCGCGAAGTAGCCGTCCATCATGCCGTAGAACTCGTTGGCCTCCGCGGTGCCGGGCGCGTGCTTGTGCTGGACGTAGTCGGTGGTGGAGAGATACATGACGTCCGGCCGCATCGACTCCATCAGCTTGACGCCCGCGGCGAAGACGAACTCGGACAGGCCGGCGCTGTAGACGGACGGCAGGGGCAGCCCGACCAGGGCCAGGCCGTCCGCGATGCCGTGCTCGGCCACCGTGGTCTCATCCGCCTTCTCGGCCGAGAAGCAGACGCCGGTCATCTGGTGGCCCAGCAGGCGCCGCAGCTTGTCCTTGGCGGTCACCACCGCCACCCGCGCGCCCCGGGCCGCGAACGCGGCGAGGATCGTGCCGCAGCGGAGGTAGCGCGGGTCGTTCATCATCACTTCCGCGCCCGCCTCGCGATCGAAGAAGTAGTTGCCGCAGATGCCGTGCGCCGCGGGCGGCACGCCGGTGACGATCGACAGGTTGTTGGGATTGGTGAAGCTCGGCACCACGCAGTCGGCCAGCCGATCGGTTCCGGCCGGCAAGGTAGCGGCCAGGTAGGGCATCGCGCCCGCGGCCACCGCCTGCCTCACGTAGTCGGGCTCGGAGCCGTCGACGCACACCACGACCAGCGGGCGGTCCGGCCACGCGTAGGACCGGCCATTCACCGTGACGGCATCGCGACTCGTCATAGCCAGCTCCTGCAGGGGGCGTGTGAGAGATGCTGCTCGGCGACCGGCCGCAGGCGAGAATAGAGGCGGCATACCGCCTCGGCCACGCACGGCCAGCGATGCTCGGCCGCCCAGCGCGCGGCCTGCTGGCCGAGCCGCCGGGCCTCCGGGCTGCCGACCAGCCCGCTGATCGTGGCGGCCAGCGCGGCCGGATCGCCCTCCGGCACCAGGCGGCCCGTCACGCCGTCCTGCACGGTGGTGGTGAGCCCGCCGACGCGCGAGGCCACCACCGGGCTGCCGCACGCCATCGCCTCGAGCGCCACCATGCCGAACGACTCGTAGTACGACGGAATCACGGTGGCGTCGGCGGCCGCGTAGAACAGGCGTAGCCGTCGCTGCGGCTGCGAGCCCAGGAACCGCACCCGCCGATCCAGCCCGAGCGCGCTCACCTGCTGCCGCAGCGCCCAGCCGTGTCCGTTCTCGGGCTCGTCCTGGTCGCCGCCGACGATCAAGAGATCGGCGGGCTCGGGCACCGCGCCCATCGCCTCCAGCAACGTCTCGAGGCCCTTGATCGGCTGCAGCCGGCCGACGTAGAGGAGGAGCGGATCGGGCGGCAGCTCCAGCAGGTCCTTGGCCTTGGCCGGGTCCATCGGCTGGAACAGCTCGGTGTCGACGCCGCACGGGATCACCGCGATGCGATCGGTGCGTGCGCGGTAGTACCACACCAGGTGCGCGCGCTCCACCACGTTGGCGGCCACGATGCGGTCGGCCTGGGCGACGATGCGCGCCTCCTCGTCGATCCGCAGCGAGGGCTCGAGCTCGGCCGGACTCTGAGCCACCGCGTTCTTGAGCCGGCCCAGCGTGTGGAACATGTGCACGAGCGGGGCGCTCCACGCCTCCCGCAGCCGCAGGCCGGCGGCGCCGGAGAGCCAGTAGTGCGAGTGGATCAGGTCGTAGCGGAGATCGTGCTCGCGGGCGAAGCCCTCGACGCCGGCCGCGAACTGGTCGAGGTGCCGGTGGAGCGCCTCCCGCGGCATTGGGGCCTCGGGACCCGCGGGCAGATGGACCACTCGCGCGCCCGGCCCCAGCTCGACCACGCGGGGAATCGTGGAGTTCTGCGAGCGGGTGAAGACGTCGACGTGCACGCCCATGGCGCCGAGCTCGCGGGCGACCTGCCGCACGTAGACGTTCATGCCACCCGTCTCCTTGCCCCCGAGGGCGGCGAGCGGGCAGGTATGCACCGACAGCATCGCGACGGAGAGCTTCACGGGCTCACCTTGATGTTCAGCACGTCCTCCGGCGACGGGCCGAAGCCGTACTTGTAGGGCTCCTCCCCGCGGAGGAAGTCGAAGACGGGAACGCCGCGCTCGATCGCGTCGCGGACGACGTGGGCGAGGAGCACGATGCCCGGCGCCAGCTGGGCGCGCGCCGGATCGAAGCCGGAGTTGTAGAGGCCGACCCGGCCCCCGTACTCGAGGCAGAGGAACGCGGCCACCGCGGCACCCTCGTGCTCGAGGAACCACAGGCGCGCCCACCCGGCCGAGGCCAGGCGCGCGGTGACGGAGCGGAAGAAGCGCTCCATCCGCTCGTCCATGAAGCGCGCCTTGCCCACCTTGGACAGCCGGTGCAGCGTCAGGAACCGACCCATGCCCTCGTCCCAGCCAGAGACCCCGCCGTGCGATCGCGCGGTGGCCCCGGGCAGCTCGCGCTCGAGCCGCCTCATCTTGCGTCGCAGCTCGTGCCGGTCCTTGCCGGACAGGCGCGCCAGGTACTCCTCCCAGGTCGCGGGCAGCGCGAGCACCGGGCAGCGATCCTGTGGCGCAACCGAGGTCGTGAGCCCGGCGCCGCGGGCCAGTGCGGGGAGCAGGGTGGCGGTGGGCGAGGCGGCGCGAATGCCGTGCAGGTCCCACTCACCGGGCTGACCGGCCCGATGCTGCAGCAGCGCCTGCCACACGGCCTCCTCGCGGCCGGCGCGGGCCAGCACGTCCAGGTAGTCGGAGATGTCGACGCCGCCGAGGATCCGCAGCCGGCGAGGCCCGTCCTCGTAGAGCGGCAGGATGCCGGCCAGCGCCCCCTCGGTCGTCGTCACGGTCAGGATCTGGCGCGCCCGGTCCGCCGCGAACGCCTGGCTCCACTCGGATTGCCACTGCCACGTGAGGAAGACCGACGGCAGCGCCGAGCCGTCGACCAGATCGTTCCAGCGCGCCTCGTCCAGCGCAGAGAGATCCGGGAGCACGTCGACCTTCATCGGCGCGGACATTGGATCAGCAGTCTCCGAGATCGCTCGAGCCGCCCGGATCCATCAGGCCGCCGTCGTCCCCGCCACCGTCGCCACCCTCGGCCATGGCCTCATCCATGGCCGCGTCGAGGTCGTCGCCCAGGTCCTCGCCCATCTCGTGGCCCATCTTCTTGACGAAGCGGGCGACGCTCCGGGGGTCGTTCTCGTCGAGGTCGCCATAGCCGGAGGGGTCGGAGAGAGCATCGAGGCGGGCGTCTTCGGACTTCACGGTGGCGAAACGGGACATCAGCCGGGACAGCTCGGCGCTGCCGCACCGCGGACATCGAGGCCCCTCGGCGGCGGCGAACGTGCGGATGAGCAGGCTGAGACGGCGATGGCAGCCCTGGCACTCGTACTCGTAGATCGGCACCCCGCGCTCCCTCGCCCGGTTGGGATGCGCCATTCTATCACGCAGATTCCGGGGCCCTCAGGACCGGCGGCGCGCCGCCCGGCGGCGCGCGCTCCACTCGTGCTCCACGGCGGCCCGGTCGGCGGTGTCCTGGCCCAACAGCTCCTTGATTTCCCCGCCGTTGATGGCGGGTGCGTCACCCACGTTGTTGTTGAGCTTGAAGTAGACCCGCTGCGCTGCGCCCTCGAGCGCGCGCCCCCGGGCTACGATGCCGGCCAATTCCTGGCGGTCGTACAGGTAGCCGTACTTCTCGGCCACGCTCGGCGCCCGTCCCTGCAGTTGCTTCATGAAACCCTCCCGGTTGCGGCCGTGCAACCGCAGAATCGCCACCGGCGCGGTGAGCGCCACCGTGTCGTCCACCGCCGCCGGCGTCCGCGGGGCGTCGATGGAGACATAGGACAGCCCACACCGGGTCAGCAGCCTCAACGTCTCCTCCGCATGGTCGGGCAGCCAGGAGGCGTCGCGGAATTCGACCGCGATGGTCACCCCGGGCAGCCGCTCAGGGAGCGAGGCGAGATACTCGAGCGCCGCCTCCCCGTACTTCACCCAGGGCGCCATCTGGAACAGCACGTAGCCGAGCTTGCCCGCGTCGGCCAGAGGCTGCAGGGCCTCCCGGAACGTCGCGAAGGCCCACTCGCGGGCTTCCGGACCGAAGACGCGGTTCTCGAATTGTCCGCGCGGGTTCGGCCGCGCCGAGGCCGGCAGCAGGCCCAGCAGCGGCGGGGGCAGCCGGCCGGCATCCAGATGGTGTCCGGTCAAGAGGGCGTAGGCCTTCACGCTCAACACGAAGCCGGACGGCGTCCGCTTCACCCAGCGCACTGCGTTCTCGGCCGAGAGCGGCGCGTAGAACGTGGAGTTGACTTCGACGCAATCGAAGAACCGGCTGTACCACCACAGCCGATCCTCGGCGCTCATGCTCTTGATCGGGTAGAACGAGCCCTCCTCGAGCATGCTCTTGTCCTGCCAGGCACACAGACCCACTCGATACTCGGTGGTGACCGGCCGGTCGGGACGGTAGCGGATCAGCGGGGACGGCGCGGGCGACGGGCTATCGAGAGGCGACTTCGGCATTGCCGCGGTGCTCGGCCAGACCCAGGCGGCGATGGAGCGACGCCAGCGACGCGGGAGCCCACCAGTTCCACCGCCCCATCAGGCGCATGGTGGCCGGGACGAGCAGCGCCCGCACGATGGTGGCGTCGATGACCACCGCGAGCCCGATACCGATGCCGACCGCCTGGATGATCACCGAGCCCGCGGTGGCGAAGCCGAAGAACACCGCGGCCATGATCGCGGCCGCGCCGGTGATCAGCCGGCCGGTGGACTCGAGCGCATCGGCCACCGCGTGCGCGGTGTCGCCGGTGCGCTCGTACTCCTCCGCCACCCGGCTCAGCAGCAGCACCTCGTAGTCCATCGACAGGCCGAAGACGAAGCAGAACATGATGATCGGGGTGGCGGTCTGGATCGGGCCCGGCGTGAAGTCGAGCCACGTCGACAGGTGTCCCTCCTGGAAGATCCAGACCAGCGCGCCGTAGGAGGCGCTGATCGACAGGAGGTTCATGATCACCGCCTTCAGCGGCAGCAGCACCGAGCCCAGCAGGAGGAACAGCACCACGTAGGTGGCGAGCATCACCAGGCCCACCACGCGCGGGGCGTGACGCGTCACCAGGTCCACGATGTCGAGGTCGAAGGCGGTCTGTCCGGTCACCAGCACCTCCCCGCCGACCGCCGGATGCGACGAGCGGATCTCCTCCACGAGGGCGCGCGCCTCGGGGCTCGACGGGCCGAGCGGCGTCGACACCACGAGCAGCGCGAGCCGGCCGCCCACCGTCTGCCGCAGCAGCTGTCTCACGCCGTCGGGCAGCATCTCGAGCGGCGCGGTGGCCATCAGCTGGTACTGCGCGCGGGTGACGCTCGGATCGAGGTCGACCAGGCTCTCGACCCGCCCCACGTGGGGCCGGGCGGCCAGCCAGCGGCTCAGGTCGTAGAGCCCGCCCACCCGCTCCTCCGTGAGCGGCGACCCATCGGGATAGTGCACCACCACCAGGATGCGGTTGCTGTCGCCGCCCGGGAAATACTCGCGCAGCGCTTCGTCGCCGCGCCGCGAGACCGCCGACGGCGGCAGGGCGTTGACGTCGCCCGAGCCCACGCGCAGGTGGAGGAACGGCAGCCCCAGGACCACGAGCCCGGCGGAGACGGAGAGGAACACCGCCCACGGGTGGTTCATCACCGTGACCGCGACCGCGTGCCAGAGCCCGCGCCCGGTCCGGGAGCGCTCGGGATGGATGAAGGGCAGCCGCAGCGAGTTCACCCGCGGCCCGAGCAGGGCGAGCAGCGCGGGCAGGAGAGTCAGCGCGTACACCACCGCGAGCGTGACCACCAGCGTGCCGGCCCACCCGATCGACCCCAGGTTGCCCAGGCCGAGAAAGACCATGCCGAGCAGCCCGATCGCCACCGTGAGCCCGGAGAACAGGATGGCGCGCCCGGCCGTGGCCAACGTGCGCGCGAGGGCCTCGGGCCCCGGGTGGACGCGGATCTCCTCGCGGAAGCGGCTCACGATGAACAGGGAGTAGTCGATGGCCACCCCGAGACCGATCATGGTCACGATGTTGGGCGCGTAGACCGACACCGACGTGTAGCGCGCCATCAGGAGCGTGCCCGCGATCGCGGCCGCCATCGAGAGCGCGCCCACCGCGAGCGGCAGCAGCGCGGCCACCACCGACCCGAACACCAGCAGCAGCAGCGCCACCACCACCGGCAGGATCACCAGCTCGGCCCGGCGCAGGTCGCTGCGGGTGACCTCGGTGAAATCGTGGTTGAGCGGGATGTTGCCGACCGGCAGCACGTCGAGCGTGTCGGTCTTGACCTTGGCGCGCAGCGAGGGGTAGACGTCCGGCGGCAGCACCGAGAACTCGAGCAGGGAGAACGCGGCCGCCTCGCCCTTCAGCTCGATCACCGCCAGCGCGCGGTGGCCGTCACGCGAGGTGAGCTGGGCGGCGGGCACGGTCAGATCGTGCGTGAGCGGATCGTAGGCGGTCACCACGCGCGCGACGCGCGGATCGTTGCGGAGCGGGGCCAGCGCGCGCTCCACCTCCCCGCGAAAGGCCGGATCGCGCGCGGAGATCGTGGGGCTGCTGAAGATCAGGCTGAAGGAGGGCGGGCGACCGGGCAGCTCACGCCCGATCAGATCGAGCGCGCGCCCCGACTCGGTGGTGGTGGGCACGTCGGTGGTGGCGAGCCGCCCCCCGTGCGCGATGAGCCACAGCGACGGCGCCAGGCTGAGCGCCGCGAGCACCAGGACCGCGACGCGGAAGCGGTGGACGAGCCGGCCCCACGCAGCGAGCATAGAGCCTTATCGTAACCCGAATCGCCGACCGGCCCATGCTCTACGCGGCGGGCACCACGCGCTCCGCGCGGCCGCGCGTCGCCGCCGCGGCCACCACTCCGCCCATCAGCGCGAGCGCGCCCGCGAGGCTCCAGAACACCGGGCGATAGCCGCCCAGCACGGTGTAGAGCACCGCCGCGCCGACCGGCCCGAGCGCGCGCGAGCCGTTGGCGCCGAGCGCGATCGCGCCGCTGATGGTCGCGTAGTGCGCGGGCCCGAACACCTGGGCGAGCGTGGTGGCGCGCGCGAGCGTGGCCATGCCGTTCGCGGCGCCCAGCACCGCGACGACCAGGAGCAGCCCCGCGGGCAGCGAGGGGGCGAGCGCCACCAGGCCGAGGCCAACCGCCTGGGCCAGGAACACGGCCGTGGTGACGCCGAGCGCGCCGAAGCGGCCGCCGACCGCCACGAAGGCGAGCCGACCCGGGATCTGCATGGCGCCCATCCAGCCGATCGCGATCGCGACGCCGGCCGCCGCGTGGCCGTGCGCCACCATGTACGGAATCAGGTGCAGCGTCACCGCCGCGGTGGAGAAATTGCCGATGGCGAAGGCGACCGCGAGCGCCCAGAAGATCGGGGTGCGGGCCGCCACGCCGAGCGGCGCGCCGGGTGGAGCGGCCACCGCTGGATCGCGCGCGGCGCCGCGGGCGCCACGCCGCGCGACGCGCGGCGGCTCGCGGCGCAAGACCACCGCGTGGAGCGGAATGGTGAGCGCCGCGAGGACCGCGCCCAGGCTCAGCAGCGCGTGGCGCCAGCCGGCGTGTTCGAGCAGCGCGGCCGAGATCGGCATGAACACGGTGCTGGCCAGCGCGCCGGCCAGGGTGACCACGGTGAGCGCGCGGTCGCGATGGCGCGTGGGGAACCAGCGGACCACCGCGCCGAACGCGGGCTCGTAGAGCGTGGCGGCCAGGGCGAGGCCCATCAGGATCCACACCGCGTAGAGCGCGCCGAGGCTGTGCACGAGTGACCACGCCACCATCAGCCCCGCGCCCAGGCAGGAGCCGAGGGTCATGAGCGCCCACGGCCCGCGCCGGTCGAGCCAGCGACCCACCGGCAGCGCGGCCAGCGCGGCCACCGCCATGCCCAGGGTGAAGGCGCCGGTGATCGCCACCCGCGAGGCGTCGAGGTCGCGTTCCATCGCGGCCAGGAACACCGGGAAGCCGTAGTACATGACGCCCCACGAGACGACCTCGGTGACCGACAGCGCGGCCACGACGGCCCAGCCGTAGCTCAGAGCAGGCGCTCCATGATCAGCACGTCGACCCAGCGGCCGTCCAGCCGCCCCTGCTCGTGGTACACGCCGACCGCGGTGAAGCCCATCTTGCGGTAGAGCGCCACCCCCGGTTCGTTGTAGGGAAACGTGGCCAGCACCATCTTGTGGTAGCCGAGCGACTCGGCGAGGGGCAGCAGGTGCTGCAGCAGCGCGCGTCCCACGCCCCGCCCGCGCCAGCCGCGCTCCACGTAGACGGACAGGTCCACCACGGAGTCGTACGCCGGGCGCGGATTGAACGAGTTGAGGCTCCCCCAGCCCACGACCTCCCCCGCGCTCACCGCCACCACCACCGGGTGCCGGGCCGTGCGCGCGGCCATCCACTGGCGCCGCTCCTCGGGAGTGCGCAGCTCGGTCTCCAGGGTGGCGATGCGGTCCTCGATGCCCTGGTTGTAGATGGTGCAGATGGCGGCCGCGTCGTCGAGCGTGGCCGCGCGGATCGAAAGGTCTGCCATGCGCGTGGTGGCCTCCTCCCGCGCAGTCTGCCCCCCGGGTGCCGATAAGTGAAATAGATTGTTCTCATGCAAACGATAAGGAATACTTTCGGCCATGGACCTGAACCCGATCCACGTCCGGACCCTGCGCGAGATCGCGCGGCACGGCAGCTTCTCCCGCGCGGCCGAGAGCCTGCGGCTGAGCCAGCCCGCGGTGAGCCTGCACATGCGCCAGCTCGAGTCTCGCTGCGGCACGCCCCTGCTCGAGCGGGTGGGCAAGCGAGCCTTCGCCACCGCGGCCGGCGCGCTCCTGCTCGAGCACGCCGGCCGCGCCTTCGCCGAGCTGGAGGCGGCGCAGGAGGCGCTGCATCGGCTGCGCGGCGTGGTGGCGGGCCGGCTGCGCCTCGGTACCGGGGCCACCGCGAGCATCCACCTGTTGCCGCCGCTGCTGCGCCAGATGCGGGCGCGCTATCCGGAGATCGAGCTGATCGTGGTCACCGGCAACGCGCCCGACATCGCGGCCGCGATCTCCGACAACGAGCTGGACGTCGGCATCGTCACCCTGCCGGTGACCGGCCGGCAGCTCTCGATCACCCCGCTGCGGCGCGATCCGCTGGTGGCGGTGGCGCCGCCGGGCCACTGGCGCGGCCGCGGTGGCCTCACCGCCGCCGAGCTGGCGCGCCACCCGCTGATCCTCTACGAGCGCGGCGGCACCATCCGGCGCGTCATCGACGCGTGGTTCCGCCGCGGCGGGGTGCGGCCCCGGGCGGGCATGGAGCTGGGCAACGAGGAGGCGATCAAGAA
>Ga0081455_10001635_pt1 | contig 27287 bp, 25 predicted proteins | sample TabmetS3T2R1_FD_70207 | JGI IMG/M metagenome (GOLD analysis project Ga0081455, IMG submission 70207) | Tabebuia heterophylla rhizosphere microbial communities from the University of Puerto Rico - S3T2R1 | ecosystem: Host-associated > Plants > Roots > Rhizosphere ...
GCCAGGTGTTGTCCATGTAGATCGCCACGCGGTCGCCGCGGACGACGCCACGCGCGCGCAAGCCGGCCGACAGCCGCAGCGCCTCGTCGAGCAGCTGGCCGTAGCTGTATGCCTTGCCCTCGACGACCACCGCGGTCTTCGCGGAGTTGCCGCCGCGCGCGGCGCTCAGGGTCAGCGCCTCGTGCAACAGGCGCTGGGGTTTCACTTCGCGCCCTTCTTCTCGATGAAGCGCGTGATGTTGGCGATGGAGTCCAGGTTCTCCGGCAGCATTTCGCTGTCGGCGACCTTGATGCCGAAATTCTCCTCGAGGAACATCACGATCTCGAGGATACCCGTCGAATCGATGATGCCCTTGTCGAGGAACGAGTCGTTCACCCCGAGCTCTCCGGCATCACCAAACAGGAAATTCTCGGCGATGTACGCGCGAATCTTGCTCTCGATCGACATTCATCCTCCCTTGAAACCGCAGCTACGCTCAACCAGTTCTAGGCTGCCAGAGCACCTGCTTCTGGCCCCGGACGAACCGCACGAATGCGACCGCCGATGCCCAGTTGAGCAGGAAGAAATAAAAACAGTAACGCACGGGTGCGAACGCCGCGCCGGTGGTGCGGGACCCCGCCGCCGCAACTCCGCAGGCGGCCGCGAACAACACCTGCGCCGCGGCTCCGAGCGCATAGATCGCGCCGTGGTCGAGGAGCATCCAGTTGAGGATCATCGCGGCGGTCAGCGGCGCGAACGCGAGATAGCGCAACAGCTTGTGGGACCACAATTGCCAGGCGAACAGGCCGAACCGAAAAGGGTTGAGCAACGCTCGCTTGTCCCAGAGCGCCCAGAACGCGCGCAGCGCCACGCGCACGCGCATGCGGTACTCCTGCGACTGCTCGGACAATGCGTCCTCCGTGAGCACGGCGGCGGGTTCGTAGATCACGCGGTAGCCCTGCTCCGAGACGTTGAGCGGCGTCACGAAGTCGGGCAGCTGGTCCGCGCGCATGGGCCGATAGAGCTCGCGCCGGATCGCATCGACGCCGCCGTCGACCCCGACGATGGAGCCGAGGCGGTTCTCGGCCGCCCGCAGCGCGTTCTCGTACCGCATGTACGCGCTGCAACCGTCACCGACCAGCGAACCGTCCGGGTTCACGTAGAGCATGTTGCCGGTGACGTAACCGACGCGCTCGTCCGCGAAGTTGCGCACGATCTTGGCGATGGCGTCGGGGCGGTAGATGGAGTTGGCGTCGGCGAACACCACGATGTCGCCGCGCGCACGCGGCAGCGCAAGGTTGAGTCCGATCGTCTTGCCCGAGCGCGTTTCATTGCGCAGCAGTTGCACGCGCGCATCCTCGGCCGCGATGCGCCGCACGATGTCGTCCGTGCCGTCGGCCGAGCAGTCGGACACCACGATCATGTCGAGGAGCTCGCGCGGATAGTCCTGCGTGAGCTTGTTGCGCACCGTGGCCTCGATGTGCGCCTGCTCGTTGTACGCGGCCGTGATCACCGTGACGCGCGGTAGATAGCCAGCGTCGGCGCGCACGCCGCGGTTCACGAGACGCCCGAGCACCGCGACGCACACCGGATAGATCACGTAGGGATACAAGCCCGCGACCAGCAGAACCCAGAACCAGGTCTCGAGCACGGGAGTCAGGCCGCGGGCAGGAGCGCGGCGCGCGCGAGCACGTCGCGCACGCGCCCGAAACGGAACTCGCCGATGAGCCGCGCGAGTCGGGCCTCGCAGCGATCGAGGTTCGTGTAATGGCGCAGGCGCGATTTCCAGTTGGTGCGCACGCGCGGCTGCTCCGGGTCCACTTCCCACGGATGCAGATAGAAGATGAATGGCCGGCCGAGCTCCTGGTTGAGCTTGGTCAGGCCACGACGCGTGAGCCAGTACGGCAGGATGCGGAAATAGCCGCCTCCCGATACCGGGATGCGCGTGCCGAACATCGGCGCCGTCGACATCGGGAACTCGACGATCGACTCGCCTTTGGGCGTCGGGATACGCGACGGGATCTGCGGCGCGTCGGGGATGCCGTAGGTGTCGTGGCGGATCGGGAAGATGCTCGAGTCGTACGCGAAGCCCGCTTCCTTGAGGATGTCGAGCGCCCAGAGGCTGCGCCGCGTGATCGAGTAGGTGGACGCACGGTAGCCGAGCACCGGCGCACCGATGATGTCCTCGAGCAGCGCCTTCGACTCGACGGTCTCGCTGCGGAATTCTTCGGGCGTCTGGTTGAACACGAGCTTGTGGCTCATGCCGTGGCTCGCCACTTCGTGGCCGCGCCGCGCGATCTCGCGGATGAGATCGGGGCTGCGACGCGCGACCCAGCCGAGCACGAAGAACGTGGCGTGCAGGTTCGAACGCTCGAAGAGGTCCAGCAGGCGACGCGTGCTCTGCTCCGCGCGATATTCGCGCTCGTCCCACGTCGCGCGGTCGATCGAGCCGGCGAGCGCCGCCACGTGGAAGTAGTCCTCCACGTCGACGGTCATGGCGTTGATGACGGGAGCGACGGTCTGTTTCACGGATCAGTGACCCGTCATCGAGTCGACGCCGAAGCTCGGCGGAACGCGGGTCGCGCGCGGGTCGCCGCGGCCCCAGCCGATCGTCACCATCACGCGGTTTTCGGTGAACTCATTGATGGGCGAATCGCTGTTGCGATCGACGTGATCGAAGGTGGCGCGCATCGACAGGCTGCGTGACAGGCGCCACTGGAACGTCAGCCCGAGCGTGGTCTCGTCGTAGCTCGGCGACGGGCCGGCGAAATCGCCCTGTGAGTACGCCGCCGCGAGATCGAGCGACGCGCGCGGCGAGAGGTCGCGGCGCACGTGCGCCGAGTAGAGATTCAGCGTCTGGTCGAGCAGCGGATCGTCTTCGAAGCTGCGGTCTTCCCAGGTCCCCGCGACGCCGAAACCCGTGCGATTGCGGAAGAACTCGTACGCGAGCGAGGCGTGATCGAGCTGGTACGGGTTTGCGGTCTGGATACCCGGCGTCGTATTGAGGCCGACGTTGGTGAAACCCTGGTCACGGCGGAAATCACCGGCGGACGACGAGAACTCGCGCCCGCCGCGGAACTCGAGGGTCGACGCCGAGGACAGGCGGCGACTGAAATCGATGTTGAGCAGCGCGCCTGTCTGGTCGTCGTCGGTCGAGTCGCGATGCAGGCGGTTCCAGCCCGCGTCGAGTTGCACGTTCGTGCGCGCGCCCTGCGCCTCGTAACGCACGAACGCTGCCGTCTGGTCGTAGTCCGCGTCGAGCGCTTCTTCGTCGTACTTCGTCCACGACTGGTTGACGTTGAACGACAGCGATCGGTGATCGGAAATCTCGCGGATGACCGCGAGTGAACCGGAGGTGCTCTTCGAATCGAGCGGCGACGTTTCGTAGGTCGTCAGCGAATAGCGTCCGCCGAGCCGCAGGCGCATCTGCGATCCGAGTCCGATCATGAAGTCGGGACCGGTGCTGGCGTAGTTGATGTTCTGACGATTGCCGGGCGTCGGTGGCGAAAACGGATCCGACAGCACCTGGCCGAACTGGTCGATGGCAGCCCAGGTGAAGCGCTCCGGCACGATGGCGAACAAGCCGTTCGCATAGACGTTGCCGAGCAGCTCCGAATCGAACGTATCGTCCAGATAGTCGTAGTACGCAATGTCGCCGACGACGTCCGCCCGCAGCTTGGCGGTGCTCTGGTCGAACGCGAACTGCAGACCGGCCGTCGCGATGGTCTCGTCGATCTCGTTGTCCGGTGTGCGGGCGATGTTGTCGGTGCGACCCACACCAGCGGACAGCCGGTAGTCCAACTCGCCGGCCGAGGCGGCGCCCGCGAACGCGAGGACACACACGCACGCGCGCGCGTAACGCGCGCCGGAAATGGAAGTCTTCATGGGAAATTGCATCCGCTTACGACTCGACATCGGCGGCCTGTTCGCCGTACGCGCCATAACCGTAGTAGCCGCTGGCGGCCGCCGTGTTGGTCTGGTTGAGGATGAGGCTCACCGGCTTTTCTTGGCCGATGGCCGCGATCGCGTCGAGCACCGCGTGGCGCGCGGTAGTTTCCGCGCGCACGACGAGCACGACCTGTCCTGCGCTCGCCGCAAGCACGCGCGATTCGGTCGTCAACAGCAATGGCGGCGAATCGAACAGCACGATGCGGCGTCCGTCCGGCGCGGCGAGCTGCTGCACGATCTCGCCCATGCGCGCGCTCGCGAGCAGCTCCGTCGCAGTGTCGATCGGGCGCCCGGCGGGCAGCATCGCGAGACCGGGCACGTCGGTGCGCAGGATGAGCTGGTTCGCATGGAGGTTGCGGTCGACCAGCAGGTCGATGAGACCGCGCTCGTTCTCGATGCCGAAGATGCGGCTCACGTGCGGCTTCGCGACGTCGGCGTCGACGAGCAGCACTTCCATGTCCTTCTCGAGCGCGAGGCTCAATGCGAGGTTGATCGTCGAGAACGTCTTGCCCTCACCGGGCAGCGCGCTCGCGACCATGATCACGTGGCCGGCAACGCCGAGCGTGCCGCCGAGCACGCTCGAGACGAGCGGCCGTTTGATGTGCTGGTACTGGCTCGCGATCTGCCGTTCCATGTTCGGCGGCGCGAGCAGGTTCATGTCGCGCAGGCGGTCGCGGTCGACGGCGACGACGCGCGTGGACTCGACGGGCGTCATGACGCGCGGCGAAGGCGGCGCGGGACGCGGAGCGGAGCTCGACGTCCTCGTGGTCGGGGCGGCCGGAGCGCCGGTTGCGACCGCCGCTGTCCGCGCATCGGGCGACGCGGCCTTCGATTCCTGGAGTTTCTTGAGGGCGCGTTCGACGAGACTCATCGGAACCTCACGAGCCGCGAAGGGCTGACAGGCGCACGCCACTGTTGCTCAGCTTGAGCACGACGAGTCCGAGCGCGAACAGGCCCGCGAGCGCAACCGCATAGCGGATGTATGAATTGCGGCGGATCCGTTTCTGGTTTTCGATCCAGGCGGAGCTCACCGACCCGAGCACCGTGAGGCCCGTGAGCGTTGCGAGATCGCGCGCCGACGTGAACACCGGGCGCAACTTGTGGATCAGGAACGCGATGCCCGCGCCGACGCCGATGGCGCCGGCGAGTACGGCGAGGATCATGAGCGAACGCTTCGGGCTGATGGGCTGGAACGCCGCATTCGGCGGCTCGACCACGTCGAAGCGCACCGAGCCGCTCTGCTGCGCATCGATACCGAGCCGCGCCTTGTCGCGCCGCTGGACGAGCTCCGTGTAGTTGGCCTTGGTGACGCCATAGTCACGATCGAGCCGGGCGAACTCAGCTTCGACCTGCGGCATGGTGTCGAGGTTCTTGCGCAGCTCCGCGACTTTCGCCTGGTGACCGCCGAGCTCGCGCCGCAACGTCGCGATCTCGACGTCGGCCTGGTTCAGCTGCAGCTGGATGCTCTGGTACACCGGGTTCGCGCTGACGCTGCTGTTGGCGATCGCGTTCGGGTCGCCGTGCTTGAGCGCCGCGATCTCCGCCTCGCGACGCGACTTGAGCTGCGCGAGATTCTCGCGCGCGGCGATGACGTCGGGATGTTTGTCGGTGAAGCGCAGCAGCAGGTCGTCGAGCCGCGCCTGCGTCGCCTTGATCTGCGAGAGCGTGTCACCCGCGACGCCGTTGCCGCCGGGCGTCGCCGGCAGCGCCGTCGACGCGAGCACCGCGTCGCCGCGCAGCTGGCGCGAGAGCTCGTCGCGGCGCGAGGTGGCGACCGACAGCGCCGTCTGCGCTTTCTGGACGGCGTCCATCTCGAGCTGCAGCCGCGCGAAGTACCCGCCCTCTTCCGTGGGCATCAGGCCGACATTGTTCTTCTTGAAGTCTGCGAGCCGGTCCTCGGCCTCGCGCAGCCGCGCCTCGTAGTCGCGGATCTGCTGATCGAGGAAGCGCTCGGCGTCCTCGGAACCCTGGCGCTTTCCGCCGATGGTGTTCTCGATGAGATTCATCTGCAGCGTCTCGACGACCTGCAGCGCGCGCTCGCGCTTCGTGTCCGTGTACTGGATCGAATAGATGTTGCCGGCATCGCGGTCATCGTTGTCGCCGGCCTTGTGCACGGCGAGCTCGATGTGATCGCGCATCGCGGCCAGCACGCGCGCGACCTGCGGCGCATCCATCGTGCGCCGGTCGACGAGGCCGACCTTGACCGCGACGGGCTCGAGCTGCGGTTGCGAGAGCAACGACTGGCGCACGGAGTTGACCTGCGCGTTGACGTCCTGGTCGATCGCGATGCCGGAAATGACGGGCTTGAGCGCCGTCTTCGTGTCGACGAACACCCGTGAGTTTGCCTGGAACAGGTCGGGCATCGCGAACACCGCGACCCAGCCGAGGCACGCGACCAGCCATGCGGCGACCAGCGCGAAGCGCCGGAAGCGCCAGGTGCCGCGCACCTGGTCGGCGATCTGTGTGACCATTTCCTGCACGTCAGAACCTCGATTCGGGGACGACGATGACGTCGCCCGGCTTGAGCGCGATGTTCTGCTTCATGTCGCCGTCATTGACGAGCGACGCGAGCTTGATCTTCGTTTCGTGCGACTTGCCGTTCTCGACACGGACCAGCTTGGCGCGGTTGCCGGCTGCGAACGGACCGAGCCCGCCCACCGCGAGTACTGCGTCGAGCACGGTCAGCCCTTCGCGATAGGCGATCGACTGCGGCCGCACCACCTGCCCGATGATCTTGATCTGGCTGAACGCCGCGGCGGGCTGGGTGACGATCACGTTGACCTGCGGCGAGCGCACGTATTCGCCGAGCACCTTCTCGATGTCGCGCGCGAGCACCGAAGGCGTCTTGCCGACCGCGATCATGTCCTCGTTGAGCGGCGTCGAAATCTTGCCGTCGGGGCGCACGGGCACCGTGGTCGTGAGCTCGGGATTGCGCCAGACGAACACCTGCAGGGTGTCGCCGGGTCCGATCCGATAGTCGTCACTGACCTTGCTCTCGGCGGGCGCCGCCGTCGCGGGTGCCGCCGTCGCGGGCGGCGGATTCTGGACCTTCGGCTTCGCCGCTTGCGCCTCGACGGCCGGCGCAGACCAGCCGAGCGTCAGGACGAGCGCCGAATGAAATGCCGTGCGGGCAAACCTTTTGACAGAAGTCGGATTCATTGTGTGCGACGCGCGGGCCCGCGGAAGGGGCCCAGGTGAAATTGCGGCAAGCCTATCAGATACCTGCAGCGCCCCAAGACGGTGATTTCGAGGGCTTTGGACACCGATGAGAACTACTTCCACATCTGCGCAATTGGGTCCGTCCATCGATGTTGACGTTGCACGGATCGATGGAACCGGGGCTATCCCCCGAGGTCGGCGAGCAGCTTTCGGGCCTCGTCGGCCTGGGCGAACGCGGGCCCGGCCAACAGGCGCCGCAGCTCGGCGCGCGCCTGGTCCGTCTGCCCGTTCCGGGCACGGGCGGCAGCGAGGTGGAAGCGCATTTCCGAAGTGGCTCCAGGGGCCGCCACCACACGCTCGAGGATCGGCACGGCGTCGGCGGCGCGGCCGCTCTCGACGAGGATCCATCCGTAGGTATCGGCGATCGCCGGGACGCTGGGCGCGAGATCGAACGCGCGCTTCGCGGTATCGAGCGCACGGGCGTCGTGCGCCTCGTGATACAGCCACGCGAGATTGTTCAACACGAGCGCGTTCGGCGCGCCCTCCGTCACGATGCGTTCATATTGGGCGGCGGCGTCGCGACCCTTGCCCTGCCGCTGCAGCTCCTGCGCGAGGATCATTCGCGCGCCAACGTCACGTGGCTGGCGCGCGAGCCAGTCCTCGAGCGGTGCGAGCGCGTCGGCCCGCTTCGCCATGCTGCGCGCGCGGAATCCACGGATCGCCGCGCCGGCCGTCGGCGTCATCGCATAGGACGCCGCGTATGCCTGTGCCGCAGCGTCGGCATTGCGCAGCGAGAGGTTCACTTCACCGTCGAGCATCGCGGCGAGCGCGTTGTCCGGGTGCGCCTTGCGCACTCGCGCCACGCACGCGAGCGCCTCCTGCGTGCGTCCTTCCTTGAGCTCGATGCCGACCATCATCGCGTTCGCGAGGACGCCATCGGGATCGAGCTCGAGCGACTTGCGGATCGCATCGCGCGCGCCGCCGAGATCGCCGCGCGCGAGCTGCACGCGTCCCGTCTCGAGCAGTGCATTGAGGTCGCGCGGATGGCGCAGCACGACGGTGCGGAACAGCGCCAGCGATTCGTCGTACCGCCCCGCGTCGGCGTACAGGCGCCCGACCTGCAGCGCGACTGCCGGATCCGAATCCGCGAGCACGTCGAGCTCGCGCAGCACGCCGTCCGCGTTCGCCTTGTCGTGCGCGCGCAGGTACAGCGACGCGAGCATGAGCCGCGGATCGACCGCCCTCCCATCCGCCTTGCGCGCGCCTTCGAGCTCCGCGATCGCCGTCTTGATGTCGTTGCGTCCCAGCGCGACACGTGCGAGCGCGACCCGCGCACTCGTGTTGGCGGGATCCAGGTCGACGACGTCGCGCAGGGCTTTCTCGACGGCACCCGCATCACCGGCCGCGGATTCGATGCGCGCGAGCGTCGAGAGCGTCGCGACGTTCTTCGGGTCGAGCGCGCGGGCCGTCCCGAGCAGCTCGCGCGCGCGCGCGAAGTCGCGCTGCTGCGCATAGAAGGTCGCCGCGACGTTGAGCACGCCGACGTCCTTCGGGAAATCCTTCACGATGCGCCCGACCTCTGCGCGTGCCGCGTCGTCGGGCTTGCCCTTCGCGATCGCGGCGATCAGCAATCGTTCGCGCTGTGCCTGGCCTGCGCTCGCCGGCAACGAGCGCAGCAGCTCGAGCGCTTCGGCCTGCTGCCCCGCACCGATGTACGCGAGCGCGAGCTCGAGCTTGAGGTTCGGATTGTCTGGCTGCGTATCGATGCCGCGTTTGAGGAGCTCGATGGCCTTCGCATCGTCGCCGCGCTGCAGGTTGACCCAGCCGAGCAGCGCGTCGGCCTGCGCATCTCCCTGGGTCTGTTGCAACGGCGTGAGCACCTGCATCGCGACGTCGGGCCGCTTGAGACGCAGGTTCACCTCGGCGAGGAGTTTTCGGGCTTCGGGATTCTCGGGTGCGAGTCGCACGAGCTCTGCGAGCTGCACCTCGGCCTGGTTGTAATTGCCGCCGGCCATGAGCGCCGAGCCGAGGACGAGTCGGGCGAGCGGCAGCTGCGGAGCGGCGGCCACGACCTTCTGCGCTTCGGTGACCGCGAGGGAATAATCCTGCTCGACCATCGCGACACGCGCGGTCAGCAGATGCACGAGCGGAGAATCCGGCGCTGCGTTTGCGAGCTCGCCGAGCGTCGCGTGCGCTCCCTTCGTGTCACCGTTGGCGATGCGCGCCTCGACGAGCGAGGCCAGCAATCCGCCGTAGTCGCCTGCCGTGAGCTTTCCGGCGGCGTGCCGGCGCGCCGTGTCGAGCGCGACGCCGGCTTGTTTGAAATCGCCGCGACGCGCGAGCAGCCGGCCCTTGGCGAGCCAGGCGTCGGCGTCTTCCGGCGCGGCCCGGAGCGCGCTCTCGACCTGTGCGAGCGCGTCATCGAATTCACCGCCCTGCGCGAGCACCTCGGCGAGACCGAGGTGCGCGCGGCGCGCGGCGCCGCCGCTGCCGATCGCGTTGTTGAACGCGCGGATCGCGCCGTCGCGGTCCTTCTGTGCGAGCAATGCCAGGCCGCGATACGTCGACGCCAGCGGCGCGTTGAGCTTGAGCGAGCCATCATCGAGCGCGGCGAGCAGCTTGGCCGGCTCGTTCTTCGCGAGGCGGACCTCGGCGATGAGCACGGACGTTTCCGCGGCAGGCGCATGGCCCGCGATGGCACGTTCGACATCCTGCTCGGCGGCGGCCGGATCGCCGGCGCGCAGTGAAATACGCGCGAGCAACAGCCAGGCATGGGCATCGCCCGGCTCCTTGTCGAGCGCGTTCTTGAGCTCGATGGCCGCGGCCCGGTCGTTGCCCGCGGCGATGAATTTTTCGGCGCGCGCGACGCGCTCCGCCGCACTCGTGAAGAGGTCGCAGGACGACAGCGCCAGCGCGGCGGCGCATGCGAGCGCCGCGATCCGCAGGATTTTCATTGAGGAATCTCTCCGGACGGCAGGCTGCCGCGAAGCGCGGTGTGGGTCACCGCAGCGAACTCGTCGAGTCGGCGTCGCGCGTCGGAGCAATCCTCGCCCGCGCACGCGGTGCGCAGCGCGATGATCGACGACGGCGTGGCGCCGCGGATCGCGGCGATGCCGTAGAGGAGCTGCGCCGCGAGCTCGCGATCCGTGCGCCGACCGCCGATGTCGAAAACGTATCGCACCAGGCTTCGCGCACCATCCCGCGCCACCACGAGCTCACGACCGGTCCCGGGCACGCGCACGTCGGAGACGATACGACCGTCCTCGCGCGTCACGATCTCGTTGCCGTAGGACACGAGCTCCTTGTTCTGATGCTGCTCCGAGTACGACGCGACGAGCACGTCGACCGCGCGGCCGGAGCTCACGAACGTCGCACGCTCGAAGCGATCCACGCCGGTGAGCTGCGGATGCCACGGTGCAGGATCATCGAGGCGCGTCCATCCCGCGGGTGTGCCCGGCAGCAGGGAGTCGTCGAGCCGCGCCGCCGTCAGCGGCCGTGCCACTTCGACGACGGGCGCCAGACACGCGATCGCGATGCCGATGCTCATGCCGAGCCCCGCGCGCGCAATCGCCGGACTGCGTTGGCCGTCGTGTACGGGGTCCGATGCGGGCGGCGCGATGCGTCGGGCGATCAGGAAGAACGCGACCATCGTCAGCGCGAACATTCCCCAGCCGAACCAGTAGTGTTCGACGCGCACGAGGTAGTGCTGCATGTTCGTCAGGTGGCCCGCGATCACGATGATCGTGACACGCAGCCAGTTGGAGATCATCGCGAGCGTCGCTGCGAGCGCGACGAACTTCGCCCGGTCGCGCCAGCGATCGTTCCCGAGCTCGCCATATAACGTGGCGAGCGTGAGCCCGACGATGAAGAAGTGGAGCCCGCTGCATCCACCCTCGATCTCGAACGTGCCGACCGCGAGATGCACGACGCTGCCGTCGACGAACGCCGGTACGCCGGCGACCTTGAGCAGGAACGTGGTCGCGACGATGGTGATCGCCTGCAACACGCCGTTGATCTGGTCCCACACGGGCAACGCGAACGCGAGGAACCCGACGGGCACCGTGAGCTCACGCATCTGGCGCAGCCCCGCCGCGGCACCGACCGCCAACCACAGGATGCTCACGAGCAGCACCTGGTGGATGAGCTCGACGCCGGCGCGCACCGCGACGAGCCAGGCAAATCCGAGCGGCAGCAATGCGAGAGCGGCCCGAAGATCGGGCCGCCACGGCAACGCCCCGAGCCGTTCGCGATGGCGAACGACGAGCCATGCCGCGAGCGCGGCGATCACGAAGCCGTGGGTGTAAGTCGTCTTCGCCGTGTCGGCCCACAACTCGAACAGCGATCGAGCCGTCGGGAGATGGAGGCAGAACAGCGCCGTGAGCGCGAAGACGAAGGCGCACGCCACGAGCCACGTTCGGCGCCCCGACTTCTCGATGGGCAGCAGGAGCGGTGGCGGCGCGGCAACGGGCACGGACCGTTCCGCGCTCATTGATTGACCCGCATGCCGAACTTTTCCATGAGGTCGTACAGCGTCGGGCGGCTCACGCCGAGCAGCTCGGCGGTGCGGGAGATATTGCCGTCGGTGATCGAGAGCGCCTGCTGGATCGCCTGGCGCTCCGCGCGCGTGCGCACTTCCTTGAGATTGAAGAACGCCTCGTTCGACTCCGCGTCCCTGAGGCCGAGATCCTCGGCCGTGATCACGGCGCCCTCCGCCATGATCATCGCCGTCTTCACCTTGTTCTCGAGCTCGCGCACGTTGCCGGGCCACGAATACGCCTCGAGCGCAGCGGTCGCGTCCTCGCTGAAGCCGCGCTTCGGACGTCCGTGCGCGCCCGCGTACTTGCGCAGCAGCGCATGCGCGAGCACGGTCGCGCCGCCGCGACGATCGCGCAGCGGCGGCACGTTGATGACGACTTCGCCGATGCGGAAGTAGAGATCCTGCCGGAAGCGCTGCTCGTTGATCGCCGCCTGCAGATCCTTGTTGGTCGCGCACACGACGCGCACGTTGACCGGAATTTCCTGGCGGCCGCCGACGCGCTCGATGACACGGTTCTGCAGGAAGCGCAGCAGTTTGGCCTGCAGCGCGAGCGGCATGTCGCCGATCTCGTCGAGGAACAGCGTGCCGCCGTCCGCGAGCTCGATCTTGCCGATGGTCTGCTTCACGGCGCCCGTGAACGCGCCCTTCTCGTGCCCGAACAGCTCGCTCTCGAGCAGCTGCTCGGGGATCGCCGCGCAGTTGATCGCGACGAACCGTCCCGACCTGCGCGCGCTCTGGGTGTGGACGGCGCGCGCGAGCAGCTCCTTGCCCGTGCCGCTCTCGCCGAGGATCAGCACCGACACGTCGGCCGGCGCCACCTTCTCGATCATGCGGCACACCTTGAGCATGCCCTCGTCCGTCGCGACGAAGCCTTCGAATGGCGCGGTGAGCTGCGTCTCGCGCAACTGGCGGTTCATCTCCTCCAACGCGTGGATGTTGAATGCACGCCCGACGATGAGGCGCAGCACCTCGGTGTCGACGGGCTTCTGGTAGAAGTCGTACGCACCGAGCGACACCGCGCGCACGGCATTGTCGCGATCGTTGTTGCCGGTGACGACGATGACCTTGGTCTGCGGCGCGATGCTCAACATTTCCTTGAGCGTCGCCATGCCCTCCGCGACGCCGTCGGCATCGGGCGGCAGTCCCAGGTCCTGGAGCACGACGGCCGGTTCGTGCCGGCGTCCCTGCGCGATGGCTTCGCTGCGCGAGGCCGCGATCAGCACCTCGTATTCGTCGAAGCACCACTTGAGCTGCTTCTGCAGCCCGACGTCGTCTTCGACGATCAGCAGCTTGGGTTTGGCGTCGCTCACGTGCGCGCACGCCGGGTAGTTTGAACATCCGCCATCGAACGCCCCTTCGTCATTCCGTAACAGCCGGCTGCGCGGCGGACACCTTGTCCGCCGGGAGAATAATGGAGAACGTCGTACCGGCACCGGGACTGCTCTGCACTTCTACACGCCCGCCCAGACTTTGCACATATTCGCGTGTCTGGTACGCGCCGATTCCCATGCCCTTGGAGCCCTTCGTGCTGTCGAACGGACGAAACAACCGTTCGCGCACGAATTCCGCATCCATGCCCGCCCCGGTATCGCGTACGACCAGGCGCGCTTCGCCGTCGCTCGTCGACAGGTGCGCATCGACCGTTCCGCCGGGCGCGGCGTCCTGCGCGTTGCGGAGCACGTGATCGAGCACCGATGCCAGGCGTTCCGGATCTGCGCGTACGTGCACGGGCGAGCCAGCGATGTGGATCTCGGGAATCGGCGCCTTGTAGGCACAGCGCGCGACCGCGCCGCGCAGCAGCTCGTCGAGCCGCACGGACTGGGCGCGCGCGCCGCGCTGGCCCTCGCGCAACTGGTCGATGAGGCGCGTCATGCGCTCGATGGCGTTGGCGATGGTGCCGATGGCATCGTCGATGAACTCGGGATTGCGCTTGTGCCGCTGCGCGTTGGCGACGACGAGCCCGAGTTGCGCCACCGAATTCTTCAGGTCGTGCATCATGAACGCGGTGAGCTTGTTGTAAGCCTCGAACTGCCGGCTCTCGGCGAGCCTGCGGTCCGCGTCATGTTGCGCGAGCTGGGTCGCGACGTGCCGGCCGACGGTCTTGAGAAGGTCGCGGTCCTCGTAAGTGAGCTCGAACGGCGGCGGCGGCTCGTACAGCACGAAGAATCCCGCGAGCCGGTCGAGCTCGAGCAACGGCGACACGATCGTGAGCGCCGGATTCGTGGCGAACCACTCGGGCAGCGCAATGTTCCGGTACACGTGCGGCCGGCTGCGGTACTCGTGCAGATCCACGATCCAGTGACGCTCGCGGATGAACGTAACCATGTCGTGCGACGTCGCGACCGGTGCGATGCCCGGAATCGACTCGAGCGGCAGCGGCCACGCGGCAACCGGCGTGAACTGCCTGCCCTGCTCGTCGGGCATGAACAGGATGCCGCCCGGGCTCGAGAAAACCTGGGCCACCGCGCGCACGGCGGTGCGGCGCACGTCGTCCTCGTCATCGCCCGACAGCGTGTCGATGAAGCGCAGCCACGTGATTCGATAGTCGTACTTGTTCCGATAGAAATGGGTCGAGATGAAGACGCGCAGCCGGCGCAGCGGCGATTCCGACAGCAGCAGCGACACGAGCAGCGCGGCGGCGCCCACGAGGAACACGATCTGCAGCGCATGGCCCCAGCGGCCGCCGTGCTCGCGCACGAAGAACCCGCCGAGCGCCATGAGCGACAGGTAGACGCCCACCGCAACGAACGCCGAGCTGTAGAACACGACGTAGCGCGACACGAACACGCGCGGCTCGGACGCGGGCATCCGCCACGCACCGAGCGCGAGCGGCACGATCAGTACCGCGGCGCAGAACGCGCGCAGGTTCCAGGTTTCGAGGTCGAAGCCCCCGAGCAGCTGGGCCTGCGAGAAGAGGAACAGGTCGTAGGCGAACATGCCGCCAAGACCGACGAGACACAGGCGCAGCGGCGACGACAGCACGCCTGGCGTGAACCGCACCGCCTGCTCCGTCGCGACGAGTCCGGTGATCGCGAGCGCGAGTCCCGAGAAACCGAACACGGAATCGAGCGGCAGAGACCAGGCGCCCGTGTATCGGCCTATCCACCCCGCGATCGAATAGAGGATGGGCGCGACGCAGACCGCGAGGCACAGTCGGCGCGACCACTCGGGAACGTTCGCGGGCGCGAGGACGCGCAGCACGACGATCCACGCGGTGTATCGCAGGCCTTCGAACAGCAACATGACCCAGCTGAGCCGGGATTCGAATACGGCCTGGCCCACGAGCACGAGCGCCCACAGCGCGCTGATGCCCGCGCCTGCGGCGGCGCGGCGCGCAATGTCGCCATTGCGGCTCTTCACGAGCAGCGCAGCGCTCGCCGCGAACGAAATGAGCGCGGCGATGGAGTAGTTGACTGTGGCCGACATGCCGCCGGCAGTGTCCGTGAATCAAAGTGCCCGGGCGGGCGTCTGGTTAGGCGATTTCACGCGGAGCGTGAAGCGGTTCACGTGATTTCGTCGATATCGCTGTCGACCGTGTTTACACAACCGACCCCTGTGCGAGGCCTCTCATGGGGATCGACCCGGAACGCGCCCATGCATCAAGCACTTGGCCGCGGTGGCATGGTGTGTGCTTGTAAATAGCCAGACGAAGGCCTCAGCTTGGAGCTATGTAAATGAATGTGAAGAAGTTAGGAATCCTCGCCTCCCTCGCATTGGTGGGAGCGGGCTTCTGTGGAGTGGCGAACGCCGTTCCTGCGACGTGGGAAGACCCGATCGATTTCACGCCGGACCGCCTGGTCACGACGTGGGCTCCGGTGGTCTACACCCACGACATCACCGACCACGGTTTCGTGGTGGGCGCAGACACGGTGAGCAGCTACTACCTCACGCTCGACCTGTACGACAACAAGGACCGGACGGCGGAGATCGCGCTGTTCTCCGATCCGGGCAACTGGGTCGCCGGCGTGTGGAGCGATCTGTCGGGTTGGGAAGGTGCCAACGGCACGGTCTTCGGCCGCTGGCTGCTCGAAGATACCGGTCATCTCACGGTGGCGATCTCGTCGCTGTTCGGTGACTTCTATCTCGGTAGCTCGACGCTCACCGTGAAGGGCAACCACTCGGTTCCGGAACCCGCGACGCTCGCGCTCTTCGGCGCTGCGCTTCTCGGCTTCGGCCTGATCCGTCGCAAGCGCCTCGGCGCCTGATCGACATTTCAGGGTAGGAAACGACGGCGGTGCGAAAGCACCGCCGTTTTTTTTGGGGATTGGAAAACGTGCGCGCCGGTTTGCGCCTGACCGCCCGACCTCGCGAGGTCGGCTCCGGCTCGCCTGGGGATTCAGCCGATCGCGACGCGCCGCAACTTCAGCGGGCGCCCTTGCCGAGCAGGATGACTTCGACGGTCTGGAGCAGGATGAGGATGTCGAAGAGCAGCCCGTGGTTCTTCACGTAGTAAAGGTCGTACTGCAGCTTTTCGATGGCATCCTTCTCGGACGCCCCGTACGGATAACAAAGCTGCGCCCAGCCGGTGATGCCCGGCTTCACAGCATGGCGCTCCGCATAATAAGGAATGGTTTCGGCGAGCTTCTGCACGAACTCCGGTCGTTCGGGCCGCGGACCCACGAAGCTCATCTGCCCGCGCAGGACATTCAGCAGCTGCGGCAGCTCATCGATGCGTGTCTTGCGGATGAAGCGCCCGACACGCGTCACGCGATCGTCATTCGCCTGCGCCCAGCGCGCCTTTCCATCCTTCTCGGCGTCCACGCGCATGCTGCGGAACTTCAGCACCCTGAACGGTCGACCCGCGTATCCCACGCGCAGTTGTCCGTAGAACAGCGGTGCGCGCGGGCCCTCCTCCAGCTTGATGAGGAGCATCGTCAGCAACATCACCGGCGAAGCGATGAGCAGGAGCGCAAAGCTCGCGAGCACATCGAACACGCGTTCTGAATAGAGGCGCACGAGGTCGCGGCGGAAGCCGGAGCTGAAGATCATCCAGCTCGGCACGAGGATATCGAGATAGACCTTGCCGGTCTCGCGCTCGAGGAACGTCGCGAGCTCCGTGATCTCGACTCCCGAAAGTCGGCAGTTGAGCAGATCCTTGAGCGGGAATTGCTGACGACGGTCGTCCATGGCGACGACGATCTCGTCGATCTCGAGCGCTTCGCTGAGATCGGAGAGCGACTTCTCGCCTTGGAGGATCCGATCGGCATGCACGAGGCGCTCCTCGTTACGCGCGGGCACGTAGCCGACGACTTCGAACCCATGCGTATCGGTGCGACGACGGAGCTGCGCGATGCGGTTCGCGTTGTTGCCCGCGCCGTAGACGAGCACCGACCGCTTGAAAATGCTGTCGTCGATGAGTCGGCTCGCGATCGCGCGAACCATGAGCAGCAGCGCGCAGGAGATGAGCGCGAAGAGTCCGACTTGAGTCGGCTGGGGCCGGTAAGCCGGCATGAGCCCGAGCAGCATGGTGCCGAGCAGCGATCCGGCGACGACGCTCAGGATCAGGCGCAGCGCGATGCCCGCCATGCGATCGCGCAGACGACGGCTCAGCAATCCCATCGAAATCATTGACAGGAATACGAATGCACCGAGCACGAGGCTCTGCACCCAGATCGCCATCGGGTGCTGCACGGGAGCGCCTATCAACTGGTACGCGAGCCAGCTGCACCCGAAGATCACGGCGGATTCGGCGGCCCAGGTCACGGCCAGACCCAGGTGCCAATAGTGGCCAAACAACTTGAAACGCATTGCGATAAGTCTAGTGACGCCGCCCCGGAACGGCACGGTAGGAATTCACAACACTGGCGACCACGTCGGGTGCATGCATTTGATCGCTGCGACAAAAAACGCGACTTGGCGCAAGTTTCGGCGACCCGGAACTTCCCCCGTCACGCTCGCAACGCTTTCGGATCGAATCCGGTTACGTGCTCATCGGACGGACGCTGCCTGTGAATCTCGCGAAGGCGCCATTCGCACGGACATCAGGGCCAGGACCGCATAGCGGGTCCTGCACCGGGCGCGCGGAAGTCTGTACGGTTTTGCGGTGTGCGGCGGCGGCTTGCGACGCCTTGTTGATCCGCATCGTGAATAGCGTCACGGTCCGCGGCCCGAGCACGGCCGCCGCGGTGACGACATTTGTTTGTTGGAGTGAGCTGGCGTCCCCAGGGGGATTCGAACCCCCGTTACCGCCGTGAAAGGGCGATGTCCTGGGCCTCTAGACGATGGGGACGCTGTGGACTTGGTGGAGCCAGGCGGGATCGAACCGCCGACCTCTTGCATGCCATGCAAGCGCTCTCCCAGCTGAGCTATGGCCCCACGCGAGGCGCGGCAACTTACGGTCAGGTCTCAGGTATGTCAAGCAAACGATAGCGACTGCATCACATCGCGCGAACATTGAGGGCACGCGCGAGTTCACCGATTCGGCGCGTCCCGGGTCGCCCTGTGTCGGCCTTTTTCGACAGATTGCTTCCATTTTTTTCTCTGATTAACTGCCTCCCCAGAGCAAGGGCAAACCCGTCGCGAGGCGGGGACGCAAAGCTTCCGGTCTGAAGTGCCTCACGGCAGCAGATAGCGGGGTCGCCGGAGGAGACAGCCAGCAGTGGCTCGACTCGACCGTGACCCCGTCTTCGTTGCCGCAAATCGCTTCGGTACTCAAGACAACTCGTTTGACAGGACCGAACATGCGAATTTGCGGAAAACAGTTAGTCGTTCTGGCGCTCTCCTCGCTGGCCCTCGCCGGTTGCGGTGGCACCGAGGACAACGCGGACGGCACCACCGGAAACAACCTGCCGCCGGTCATCGCGGGCACGCCCGCCACCTCGCTGCAAGCCGGCAGCAGCTACTCGTTCACTCCGACCGCCGCGGATCCCGACGGCGATTCGCTCTCCTTCAACATCTCGAACAAACCCGCGTGGGCGACATTCAACGCGCAGACCGGCGCGCTCACCGGCACGCCGGCCGAGTCCGACGTCGGCATGTCGTCGATGATCACCATTGAGGTCACCGACTCGAAGGCCGTCACCCAGCTGCCGGGTTTCCGCATCGCGGTGAGCAGCGCGGCCCAGGCCCCGTCGCCGGCGAACAACGCGCCGACCATCGCAGGCACGCCGGGCGGCACCGCAACCGTCACGCGCTCCTACTCCTTCATGCCCACGGGCGCGGATGCCGATGGCGACACGCTCACTTACTCGATCCAGAACAAGCCGGCATGGGCGACGTTCACCGCAGCCACGGGACAGCTCACGGGCACGCCCATCAGCGCCAACGTCGGCAACTACGACAACATCATCATCACGGTGAGTGACGGACAGGCGCAGGCATCGCTCGCGCCGTTCAGCATCCAGGTCGTTTCGAGTGCGCCCGCGAACCGCGCCCCCACCATCACGGGCACGCCGGCGACCACGGTCACTGCAGGCTCCGCTTACACGTTCACGCCGGTAGGCAGCGATGCCGACGGCAACACGCTCACGTATTCCATCCAGAACCGTCCGACCTGGGCGCAATTCAACGCCACGACCGGCCGCCTCTCGGGCACTCCCACGTCGGCCAACGTTGGCACGTCGGCCCGTATCACGATCTCGGTGACCGACGGCACGGCGACGGCGTCTCTGCCCTCGTTCACGATCCAGGTCATGGCCGCCGCCAATCGCGCGCCGACGATTTCGGGTTCGCCGTTGTTGTCGATCCTCGTGGGCGTGGGCTACACCTTCCAGCCGAGCGCGTCGGATCCCGACGGCGATACGCTGACGTTCAGCATCCAGAACCGCCCGTCATGGGCCACGTTCAACACGAGCACCGGCCGGCTCTCGGGCACGCCGGGCCTGCTCGACATCGCGCTCTTCTCGAACATCACGATCTCGGTATCCGACGGCTCGCACATCGTCTCCCTGCCGGCCTTTTCGCTGTCCGTGCTCAATAACGCGACCGGCAATGCGACGGTGACCTGGACGCCGCCGACGACGAACACCGACGGTTCGCAGCTCACGGATCTCGCGCGCTATCGCGTCGTGTATGGCCAGTCGCAGTCGTCGCTGGACCAGTCGGTCGACGTCGCGAATTCCGGTGCGACGTCGCAGATGGTCGACAATCTCACGTCCGGGACATGGTACTTCGGAGTGATCGCGATCAACGCCGACGGTGTCGAGAGCGACGTCTCGAACATCGCGACCAAGACGATCCAGTAACCGATCTGGCTCGATCAGCCAACGCTCGCGCGGTCCAGCCGCGCGAGCGTTTTCGTTTGACCGAGCAGCGCGAGCGTCACGTCGATCGGTGGCGAAACGGTGCCGCCCGACACGGCGACGCGCACGGGCTGCGCCACCTTGCCGAGGCCGAGTGCCTTTTCCTTCGCGAATCCTTCGAGCACCGCGTGGATCGCGGGCGCAACCCATTCGCCGAGCGCGGCGAACCGGTCGCGCAGCTCCCTCAGAACGGCCTTGCCGTCTGCGGTGAGGTGCTTCTCGGCAGCTTTGGGATCGACCACCACGCTGTCGCCGAAGAAGAAGCGGCTGTTCTCCGCCATTTCCTTCAGCGTCTTCGCGCGTTCGCGCTGCGACAGCACGATGCCTTCGAGCAGTTCGTCGTCCTGCGAAAAGATCCCGAGCCGCGCGAGATGCCAGCGCAGGTGCGGCACCACGTCCTTCGGCTGCGAGCGGACGAGATGCTGCTGGTTGATCCACAGCAGCTTCTCCGGGTTCATCGCCGACGCGGCCTTGTTGATGTCGCGCACGTCGAAGACCGCGATCATCTCCTCGCGCGTGAAGAACTCCTGGTCGCCATGCGACCAGCCGAGCCGCACCAGGTAGTTGAGCAGCGCGTCGGGCAGGAAGCCCTGGTCCTGGTATTCGAGCACGCTCACGGCGCCGTGACGCTTGCTGAGCTTCGCGCCATCCGGCCCGAGGATCATCGGCACGTGCGCGTAGACCGGCGGCGTCTTGCCGAGTGCGAGCAGCATGTTGAGCTGCTTCGGCGTGTTGTTGAGATGATCGTCGCCGCGGATCACGTGCGTCACGCCCATGTCGGCGTCGTCGACGACCACGCAGAAGTTGTAGGTCGGTGTGCCGTCCGAGCGCGCGATGATGAGATCGTCGAGCTCCGAGTTCTGGAACGTCACCTGGCCGTGCACGACGTCTTCGACGATCGTGGCGCCGGTCTCGGGATTCGCGAAGCGCACGACCGGAGCGCGGCCGCTCGCGGGACCCGGTCCCCGGCCGTGGCGGCAGCGGCCGTCGTAGCGCGGTTTCTCCTTGCGCGCCTGCTGGTCGGCGCGCATCGCGTCGAGCTCTTCCTTGCTGCAATAGCAGTGATAGGCCGTCCCGGCCTTGAGCATCTGGGCGATGACTTCCTTGTACCGGTCGAAGCGCTGCGTCTGGTAGAACGGCCCCTGGTCGTGCGAGAGCCCGAGCCACGCCATCCCTTCGAGGATCACCTTGACCGCCTCCGGCGTCGAACGCTCGAGGTCGGTGTCCTCGACGCGCAGGATGAACTGCCCCTTCATGCGGCGCGCATAGAGCCAGCTGAAGAGCGCGGTGCGCACGCCCCCTATGTGCAGGAGACCGGTGGGACTGGGAGCGAAGCGGGTGACGACGGCGGCATTCGGGATGTTCGACATGGCGCGCATGGTAGCCGTCCGGCGGCCCACGCGCGACCCGCGAACGCGATGACCGGCATCGCCCGACACCCGCGCGGCGCCCACGCGCGGCAGCGATGTCGTCGCGGCGCGGGGCTGCAAGGTAGTTAGACAGCCGCGCCGGCGGCGCAGACGGAACCGCGCTCCCGTCCCGTGGCAATCCCCCGCGAGCTTCGAACTTCGCGTCCGCCGCGGTGTCAGAACAGCGGATGGGCGCACAACCCGAGGAACACGACGTGATCCATTCAGCTGGCGTTCATATTTCCCGTGCCCTCTCGCGATACTTGCCGGTCAGCGCGACGCTGGCTGCGGCGCTGCTCGCGGGCTGCGCGGATCTGCCGCCGCGCGCTGCAACGCAGCCCCCGCCGGTGGCGCAATCGACACCGCCGCCGCCCGCCGCGTCAACCGAACCGGCCGACGCGCGTATCTATGTATATCCGGCTCAGGGGCAGACTCCGGAGAAGACCTCGCGTGACCGCTACGAATGCCACCTGTGGGCCGTGCGCGAAACGGGATTCGACCCGAGCCGCGCGAGCGGCGCCCCCGCGCCGCGCGTCGTCGTCGTGCGTGACGGACCGACGCGCCAGGAAGCCGCGGCGTCCGGCGCGCTCGGCGGCGCGGTGGTCGGCGCGGCGGTCTCCGGACCGCGCGACGCGGCCGAAGGCGCGGTCGTCGGCGCGGTGCTGGGCGGCGTTCTCGGAGCGGCCTCGGTTCCCGCGAGCGCACCGCCACCGCCGGCACCGCCCGCGGATCCCGCGGCTGCGCGCGCCGGCGACTATCGCCGCGCGCTCACGGCCTGCCTCGAGGGACGCGGCTACAGCGTGAGCAAGTGAGCAAGGATTTCGTTTTCATGGAGCAGACATCATGAACAAGTTGTTTGGCGCGTTCGCCGCATTGGGCCTCGCCGCGCTGTGCGTCACCGCGCAGGCGGACGATCGTCACGGGCGCGATACCGGCCATGCCATCGCGCACCGCGTCGATCAGTACTACGACCAGCGCTATCACCACGACCACTACTATCCGTCGCGCGGCGTGATAGTTAGATCGGCGCCCGTGGGCCGCTACGTCTACCGCGGCCGCGACCGCTATTTCTACTCGAGTGGTATCTGGTACCGCCCGCGCGGCCCTGGCTTCGTCGTCGTGGGCTCGCCGCTCGGCGTGTTCGTGCCCGTGTTGCCGCACTTCTACGCCACGCTGTGGTTCGGCGGCACTCCTTATTACTACGCCAACGAGACGTACTACGTGTATCGCGGCCCGGCCCGCGGCTATGAAACGGTGGAGCCGCCGCCCGGCGATCCGAGCCGCACCTCCAATGACGACAGCGGCAATGCCTCGCCCGCCGACGAAGTCTTCGTTTACCCGAAGAGCGGCCAGAGCGAGGAGCAGACCTCGAAGGACCGCTTCGAGTGCCACGAATGGGCGCGCCGCGAAACGCACTTCGACCCGACCGAAACGGGCGGCGGGGTGCGCGACGACGAGCGCGAGTCGGCGAGATCGTCCTACTTCCGCGCCATGACGGCCTGCCTCGAGGGGCGCGGCTACAGCGTCAAGTAGCCGAGCGTTCGGTTGCAAGTTCCGGGTCGCAAAACTACACTGCCCGCCCTCTCAAAGGCGGGCGGTTAGCTCAGCGGTAGAGCACTGCTTTCACACGGCAGGGGTCACAGGTTCAAGCCCTGTACCGCCCACCAATCTTTGCGTTTCCCCACCGGATTCCGACGTCGAGCGCGCGGCGTTTCGCTACACTGCGCGCTGGCTTGTGATCCTTAGAACTGTCCGCCCCTGAGCCCGCGCCCTTCCGGCGAATTCCGGCCAGAGATAGTCAACACCCTAGCGCTCGCGAAGCAACCAACGTCCTCCGGTCGTTGTGCCCCGTCTTTCTTTCCATCAGTCCTCCCGAGGAAGTTCCATGACGAAACTCTATGTCGGCAATCTCCCGTTTTCCGCCAACGACGACTCCGTGCGCGCACTGTTCGCCGAGTTCGGCAACGTGAAGTCCGTGTCCCTGATCAACGATCGCGATACCGGCGCACCGCGCGGCTTCGGATTCGTCGAGATGGATTCCGGAGACGCCGCGAAGGCGATGCAGGCGCTCAATGGCCGCGACTTCGGCGGGCGCCCGCTCAAGGTGAACGAGGCGCAGGACAAACCGCGCGGCGGCGGCGGCTTCAATTCGCGCCGCTGATATCGCGTGTTGCGTCTCTCCTTCCTGGGGTCCATCGGCGAGTCGAACACGCTGATGCTCGCCGTGCTCGTGCGCTTCTGCGCGGACGGGACGCTGCGTGGACCCGACAATTGCGTCGTGGCTCGTTGCGTGGACGGGCTCTGGCGCGTCGGCGGTCGCATGCATCGCGACGTCGACTGCGAAGGGCCCGTGCGCGTGCGCGTCACGCGCCGGTCGAGCGAGTCGCCCGAACATCACGGGCCGTTCAATCACCTGCGCACGATCAATGGAGTGCTGCACGCGGACAACGCGTCGATGCACTTCGTCATGCCGGGCCGTACGGCGGCGGGGGCAACGACGTGTCACGAGCTCGCCTTCCTCCCGTTGACGAACGCTCCATCCGCCTGAGGGAAACGATCATGGTGATGCGCAATTATCGGCAGGCCAAACGGGGACGCGAGGACGCGCGCAAGAAGCGCCAGCAGGAAAAGCTGGAACGCAAACGGCGTCGCGTCACGGACACGGAGGGAGCCGCGGTTCCGGCGCCAGACGCGCCGCCCTCGACACCGGAGGAAACGCCATGAAATTCGCGGCCCCCTCGGGAAGCCGGGACGGTGTGCGCGAGCGGCAGCGCCGCGACCGGACGACGGCCCCGCTGCTGCGCGCGCGTTTTCCCGAGCTGACGTCGGTCGAGATCGACTTCGATTTCTCCGACCGCTCGGAATTCGCACCGTCGCCGTTGCTCAACGTGTTCCACCCTCCGGCGCGCGCGTTCTTTCGTTTCGTGTGTCCCTACAGCGACTGCAACGGCGAGGTCGACCTGACGCGCGAAGTCGAGCTGGCCGTCAAGGCCGACGAAACGCAGGCGTCCGGCCACACCGCGTGCTCGGGTCATCGGCGTGGCGGCACGGCGTGCCTGCTGCAGGTCAACTATTCGATTTCGGTGCATCGCCAGGCGGTGTGAACCGGCGAGCGCCGTCACGAATCCGCCGTGCGGGTCAGCATGAACAATGACGAAGTCACCGCGATCCACGAGGCGGCGCATGCGGTCGTCGCGTTGCGCCTCGACCTCGTCTTCGACGAGGTGAGCGTGATTCCCGACGAGGATCTCGAAACCGACGGCGCGCTCCACTGGATCGACCTGCACGGCACGGGCGAGCTCGAGATCGACGCGGAATCCGTTGCCGTCGTGCTCATCGCCGGACCCTGCGCCGAGGCGCGCTTCCGCAAGCTGCGCGTGGATCGCGTGTTCATGGGCGAGGCCGCGCTCAACGATCGCATGTCGATCGCGGAGCTCGGTCTCTCGGAGGACGAGTTCGTCGCCGCGACGCGCGAGGCCATCGAGCACGTCGAGGCGGATTGGTCGACGATCCAGCGCGTGGGCGCGGTGCTCGTCGAGCGCGGTCGACTCACGTTCGACGAGGTCGCGGCGCTGGTCGACTGACAGTGTGCGCGCTCAGCGCGCAGCGGCCGTCCGCAGCTCCACGTCGAGCGCGCCGATGTCCGATTCCAACCGTGCGAGCGAACCCACATCCGGCGCGGCGCCCGCCGGCAGCGCATCGAGGAACACTTCGATGACGTGCGCGCGATCGCTCAGCATCTCGAAGCCGAGCGTGGCGCCCGTGCCCGACATGCGATGCGCGAAGTGGCGGATCTCGCCGAGCGCGGCGAGATCGCCCGTGCGCGCCCGCGCGAGCGCGTCCCGCATCTTCGCGAGCTCGCCACGCGTGCGATCGATGAATTTTGCCGAGAGCTCGGCCATGCGCGTGCGCGCGGCGGCGACCTTCTCCGCGCGCACTGCGTCGTCCGAGGGCGCGCTCACTGCGCGCTCCACAGCGCCTTGACCTGGCCGCCGAGCGCCATCGGATCGAAGGGCTTTGCGATCACGCCGATGGCCGAGAGCTCGATGAAGCGCGCGGTTTCCGCGGGGTCGGGCTTCGCCGTCATGAAGATCACGGGAATGTGGCGCAGGTCGGGATCGGAGCGCATGCGCTTGAGCATCGTCGGGCCGTCCATGTTCGGCATCATGACGTCGAGCACGACGAGATCCGGCTTCTCCACGCGCATCTTGACGAGCGCGCGCTCGCCCCCGTCGCTCGACATGACCTTGAGCGCGCCGTCGAGTCCGAGCGACATCTCGACGATCTCGCGGATGTCGGCGTCGTCGTCGACATACATGAGGGTCTTGAGCGAGCGGCTGTTGCCGGCATCGTCTTCGGGTTTCACGTCGAGCGTCACGCGATTGCGGCCATTGTGTTTGCTCGAATACAGGCAGTCGTCGGCGCGTCGCAGTATCTGCTCGACCGTCACCGCCCCGCGATCCGCAAATGCCGCAATGCCGCTCACGCCGACGCTCACGGTGACGTCGACGGCGCCGGCCGCCGTGGGCACCGGGTCCGCGGCAATCGCGTGGCGGATCTTCTCGGCGACGATCGCGCCGCCCTCGAGGTCGGTCTGCGGCAGCACGACGGCGAACTCCTCGCCGCCGAGGCGCGCGCACCAGTCCTCGACGCGCGACAGCGAATGCTTCACGCGCTGCACGAATTCGACGAGCACGGCGTCGCCGGCGGCGTGGCCATAGCGGTCGTTGATGTGCTTGAAGTGGTCGATGTCGAACACCAGCACGGCGATGTCGGCGTCGTAGCGCCGCATGCGCTTGAGCTCGCGGCGCATGTGATTCATGAAGTGCCGGCGGTTGTGTGCGCCCGTGAGCGCGTCCGTGAGCGACATGCGGCGCCGCTCCTCGATCACCTGCTTGAGCGACTGCTCGAGCGTGAGGATCCGCCGCGCGGTCGCGAGCCGCGCGACGAGCTGCGTGCCCGACGCGCGCTTCGATAGATAGTCGTCGGCGCCCGCGTCGAGGCCGCTCAGGATCTCCTCCTCCGTGTCGTGCGCGGTGCACAGCATGATGTACACGTAACCGGGATACTTCGCGCCCGCGCGGATCGCGCGGCACAGCTCGAGACCGTCCATGCCGGGCATGTTGCGGTCGAGGATCACGATCGGCGCGAATTCCCTCTCGAGCGACGCGAGCGCCGCATCGCCGCTCGCGGCCGTCGTGACTTCATAGCCCGCCGCCTCGATGAGATCGCGCATGCGCTCGACGACGATCTCGTCGTCGTCCACGAGCAGCACGCGCGGCACGAGCGGCAGCAGCGCCGGCTGGATCTGCGTGATGATCGATTCGTCGTGCGGGTCCTGCGCCTCAGCGGCCACGGTCGTGCTCCGCGAGCGCGGTCCGTGCCGCACGCAATTCGATACGCAAGGAATAGGTGTGAAGACCCGCGTGGATGCGGCAGATGAGCTCGGGCTCGCGCACGCCCTTCGTGAGGTAGTCGTCGACGCCGGCGCGGTAGCCGCGCTCGAAGTCGAAGTCTTCCTTGCGCGACGTCAACATGATGACGTACGTGTCGCCGGGATTCTCCGCGCGGAACCGCTCCGTGAACTCGATGCCGTCCATGACGGGCATGTGCCAGTCGACGATGACGACGGGAACGGATTCCTTCGCGAGACGCGCCAGCGCCTTCGCGCCGTCGGGCTCCTCACCGATCTTGATGCCGCGTTGCGTGAGCCGGTCGGCGATGAGCGCGCGTTCGAGCTCGTCGTCGTCGACGATCAGCACGGAGAGCGGCAGGTTTGCGCCGAGCACACGCAGCCGGCTCGTCATGGCCCCGGTGTTGATGTCGTCGTCGAAACTCATTTGGGTTCGGACTAGTGTCGTGTCCCGTAGATATCTTTGCATCCTGCTGCACGCCACGGGTGCCAATCGAGGCGCCGTCGCGAAGACGTATGTCGATACGACGAGCGGCGGCAACGTAGAGTGGCGCCCGTGGCGTGCGGCCCTGCGGGAGCCCGTCTGCCGCCGCGCACCCACG
>Ga0081455_10001636_pt1 | contig 27278 bp, 25 predicted proteins | sample TabmetS3T2R1_FD_70207 | JGI IMG/M metagenome (GOLD analysis project Ga0081455, IMG submission 70207) | Tabebuia heterophylla rhizosphere microbial communities from the University of Puerto Rico - S3T2R1 | ecosystem: Host-associated > Plants > Roots > Rhizosphere ...
TTCGGGAGCCGATACGCTGAGCCAACGGCACAGCGACCCCGCTCGCTGCACGATCGTCTCACAACGCTCCAAAGGAGAGTTTCCAACGATGGCTGAACTTGCTCAAATCGGCGTCACGGGCCTTGCAGTTATGGGCCGCAATCTCGCTCGGAACTTCGCTAGGCATGGCCACAGCGTTGCAATCCACAATCGCAGCTATGCCAAGACTGAGTCGCTGTTGGCTGAGGCGGGCTCAGAGGGAACGTTCATCGCATCCGAATCCATGGCGGATTTCGTCGCCTCGCTGGAACGACCGCGCCGGGTATTGATCATGGTCAAGGCCGGCGCTGGGACCGATGCGGTGATCGATGAGCTGACTTCGTTGCTGGAGGAAGGCGACATCGTCATCGACGCCGGCAACGCACACTTCCCCGACACGATTCGGCGGGAGGCGAAGCTGTCCGAAATGGGCCTGCACTTCGTCGGCACCGGTGTGTCCGGCGGCGAAGAGGGCGCACTCAACGGCCCGTCGATCATGCCCGGCGGCTCGCGCGAATCGTACGAGTCACTCGGTCCGCTGCTGGAGAGTATTGCCGCCAAGGTGGACGGCGTGCCGTGCTGCACCTACGTGGGGCCCAACGGCGCCGGTCACTTCGTCAAGATGGTCCACAACGGCATCGAGTACGCCGATATGCAGTTGATCGCCGAGGCGTACGACTTGATCAAGCAGGGGACTGGCGCCTCTGCTCCGGAGATCAGCGAGATCTTCAAAACCTGGAACGAAGGCGACCTGGAGTCGTTCTTGATCGAGATCACTGCTGACGTACTCGGGCACACCGATGCCGAGACGGGCAAGCCGTTCGTCGACATCGTGCTGGATCGGGCCGAACAGAAAGGCACCGGCCGCTGGACCGTGCAGAACGCCCTTGATCTTGGTGTGCCGATCACTGGGATCGCGGAGGCCACTATGGCCCGGGCGCTGTCAGGATCAGTGCCGCAACGAGAGACAGCCCAGGCCAAGCTTCCAGCTGGGACGGATGAGTGGAGCACGGGCAATCGCGATCAATTCGTGGAAGATGTGCGACAAGCTCTGTATGCCTCCAAGGTGGTGGCCTATTCCCAGGGATTCGACCAGATCGCGGCCGCGAGTGCCGAGTACGACTGGAACATCGACCGCGGTGCCATGGCCAGAATCTGGCGCGGCGGCTGCATCATCAGGGCACGCTTCCTGAATCGGATCACCGAGGCGTACGAACGCAATCCCGATCTGGCGCTGCTGTTAGCCGACGATTACTTCACCGATGCCGTCAACAGCAGCTTGGCGGCCTGGCGACGAGTGGTGGCTGGGGCGGCACAGAACGGCATTCCGACGCCGGCCTTCTCCTCCTCGCTGGCCTACTACGACGGCATTCGCGCCGAGCGGTTGCCGGCTGCTCTGATCCAGGCGCAGCGCGACTTCTTCGGTGCGCACACCTACCAGCGCGTCGACAAGGAAGGCACCTTCCACACCGAGTGGACCGGCGATCGTACCGAGTCCACCGTTTAGTGAGGGATCGGTACTTGCGCTGAATTAGGAGCCGATGATCGACTCGCGCGCTCGGCTTGCCGCCACGTTCGGTCTCGTTCGCCAGGCCGCCGCACTGCTGCGCAACCGGCTGGCGGGTCCTGCCTTTGCCGGTCGAGCGCGGGAGCGCGGTGCACTCCCCGAGGCGGCCGTTGCAGTGTTCTTCGCGACCGGGCCGGAGAACTTCTACCAGTTCGAGCAATGGCGGTTGCCGCTGGAGCATTTGGCGCTGCAGCGTCCGGTGTTCGTGATCGTTGATCGCCCGGACACCGGCGATCTGGTGCTGCAGACCAGCAGCCTCCCGCTTGCTTTTGCGCGGGGCAGCCGTGCACTGGAAGAGCTGGTCGCTGATCGAGACGTCCGGGTTGTGCTCTATCTCAATCAGATCGAAGCGAACTTCCGCATGTTGCGGTTCCCCGAGCCGGTGCACATCCAGATCGGGCACGGTGAAAGCGACAAGGGCGGGAGTATCTCCAACCAACACAAGGCGTACGACCTGACTTTCGTCGGCGGCGACGCCGGTCGTGATCGTCTCGATCGCGCGCTGCGCGGATTCGACGCCACCGAGCGGACGCTGGCAGTGGGCCGGCCGCAGCTTGACTACAGCTATCCAGGTGCCCCGCCTTGGCCTCGCGACTCCGGCCTCCGTGTGTGGTACGCGCCCACCTGGGAGGGTGATCGGCCGACCATTGCATACGGGTCGCTGGCCAGTCACGGCGTGGCGATCATTGAAGCGCTGCTCGCTGACCCGTCGATCCGCGTCATCTACCGACCGCATGCCCGGACCGGGTATGCCTCGCCGCAGCATCACGAAGCTGATCGGACCGTCCGTAGCCTGCTCGCCAAGGCCGGCGATCGGCACCTTGTTGATCGTGAGAGTTATGGCTGGCAGTGGGATTTCGCCGATGCCTGCATCACCGATGTCTCAGCGGTTGCCTATGACTGGCTGGCAACCGGCAAGCCGTTGGTGATCACCGAGCCGTCGCCAAGCGCCTACCGCCCAGCCTCGCCGCTGCTGGATGCGCTACCGCTGCTGGGTGCTGCCGAAGCCGGACAGGTCGTGTCCAGGATCCGCGCACTGCAAGCAGATCCGGAGGCACGGGAGCAGCTCCGTGGTCTCACGTACCACTACTTCGGAGACCTGAGTGCGCAGCAGAGCACCAAGCGGTTCGAGGATGCAATCGAGCGCGCATACCAGATCCAACGATCTGGATAAGCCTGTCGTGAGCTAAAGCCCGCGCAGGAAATCAATGTCGTCGTCTGGTGCCTTCGGGGGCTGCTTAGGCTTTGCACTGCCGGACGACTCCGGGGTGGGCCGACCCAGCAGCAGCCAGCACACAGCACCGGCCAGTGGCAGGCAGATGATCGCGGTCGCCCAAAGCCAGCGAGGCATCCGGCGGACGGCGTACGGTGGCGCCTGAGCAACCTCGACGACACAGTAGATCATCAGCAGTGCGACGATGATGATCGGTAAATACCGCGCCATAACGAAGAGTATGCGTCTTGGCCGGGGGTCGATACAACAGTCGACGCGAGTGCCCTCGCCAAGAGTCAAGGAACTTCCCTTCGAGGGCACTAGGCTGACGGGATGCCTGGTGGACCCGTCGCTCTCGCGTCGCGGCAGCAGCGCGTGGTATGGCACAGGAGATGGTGGTGACGGCGGGTTTCGATGTCGGTGCCGAGCGGCCTGCTCACCCCACCATTGCCCAGCTCCGCGAGGTGACGCAGCCGCCGAGCGTCCGTACCCGGGCAGCGGCTGAACACTGGGTGGCTCATGCCTATCTCAGGGACATTTCCCCTTATCTGACGCGGATCCTGCTAAGAGGGGGGTTCAGTGCCAACGGCGTCACCTGGTTGATGATCATCGCCGCGGCAGCGGCCGCTGTGGCCACGGCTTGGCCCACGCTGCTCGCTGCGATTCTTGCGGTGATCTTGGTGCAGCTGCAGATGCTGCTGGATTGCTGCGATGGGGAGGTCGCGCGCTGGCGGCAAACGTCATCCCCCGTTGGGGTCTACCTGGATCGGGTGGGGCACTACGTGGCAGAGTGCGGGATTGCCGTAGCTCTGGGCATCCGTGCCACGGGTGAGCTGCGGCTCAGCGGAATCTGGATCAGCGCCGGACTGCTGCTTGGTCTGCTGATCGCGCTGAACAAGGTTGAGAACGATCTGGTGCATGTGGCGCGGCATTACGCCGGTTTGGCGCAGATGCGCGACGCGAATGAGGTCCGTACGCCGCGCGGAGGTTTCCTCCGTACCGCCCGGCGGCTGGCGGGGCTGGTCCCGTTTCACCGGGTTTTCCATTCAGTGGAGTTGTCGATTTTGGTGCTCGTCGCGGCGATCATCGACCTCTTCGTTGCTGGTGCGGCGACGAAGGTGCTGCTCGCGGCACTTGTCATCGCAGCCGCCGTGACACTGGTTGGACATCTGGTCGCTGTGCTGGCATCCTCCAGGCTGCGATGAGCGAGCCTGCGCGGCCGAAGTTTGGAGTCGTCGTCTTGACGATGGGCAACCGGCCCGACGATTTGAAACGGGGTCTGGTCAGCCTGCTGGACCAGCGTGAGGTCGACCTCGATGTTGTGGTTGTCGGCAATGGGTGGCAACCAGTGGGTTTGCCGGATGGTGTGAAGGCTCACGGGCTACCTGAAAACCTCGGCATTCCGGCCGGGCGCAACGCTGGAGTGCATCGGGTCGAAGGGAATTTACTGTTCTTCCTCGACGACGACGCTTGCCTTCCGGAAGACGACATCCTGGCCCGGATGGCGAGGCAGTTCGCTGCTGACCCGACACTCGGCATGATCCAGCCGAGAGTGGTAGACCCTGACAGCCGAAAGGCGCCGCGGCGCTGGACTCCGCGTTTGCGCGTTGGAGACCCGGCCCGCAGCGGCCCTGCGATGAACGTCTGGGAGGGTGCAGTCGCCATCCGCCGCGATGCATTTGAGTCAGCTGGCGGCTGGCCGGAGCCGTTTTGGTATGCCCACGAAGGCATCGACCTGGCCTGGCGAGTATGGGATGGCGGATGCCATGTTCGCTATGACGGCGAAATTGAGGTCTTTCATCCGGCCATCCAGCCCACCCGGCACGCCGAGTTCTACCGGTATCAGGCACGGAATCGGGTCTGGCTCGCCCGGCGCAACCTTCCGCTCCCGGTAGGCGTGATCTATGTCTTGGCCTGGACAGGTGTAGCGGCGCTTAGGCTGCGATCGCGGACTGCGTGGCGTGAGACGCTGCGCGGCTACCGGATTGGGCTCACCGAATCCGGCGGCGAGCGCCGCCCGATGCGCTGGCGAACGATCTGGCGCATGACACGCGCCGGGCGGCCACCGGTAATTTGATGCTGATGGCGGAGACCGAGGTGAGCGACCGGGCCTGGTCGGAGTGGGCGATCGGGCAGGTTGAAGCGGACGCGAATCGCAGTGCTGACACTCACCTGCATACGTTTCCGCTGCCGCCGGCGTGGGGCATCAGTCTTTATCTGAAGGACGAGTCGGTGCATCCCACCGGAAGTTTGAAGCATCGATTGGCGCGGTCGCTGGTGCTCTACGGGCTGTGCAATAACTTGATCAACGAGGGCACCACCCTTGTCGAGGCGTCGTCGGGATCGACGGCAGTCAGCGAGGCTTACTTCGCGCGGCTGCTCAACCTGCCGTTCGTGGCTGTTATGCCGGCCTCGACCGTACGCGAGAAATGCGAGTTGATCGAGTTCTATGGCGGGCGCTGTCACCTTGTCGAGGATCCGACAACGATCTATCAGGTGGCAGGCGATCTCGCCGCCAGCACCGGCGGCCATTATCTCGACCAGTTCACCTACGCCGAGCGGGCCACCGACTGGCGCGGCAATAACAACATCGCCGAATCGATGTTTGCGCAGCTGAGCCAGGAGCCGTTTCCGATACCGCACTGGGTGGTGGTTGGGGCCGGCACCGGCGGCACAAGTGCCACCATCGGACGCTATGCGAGATTGAAGAAGTACCCCACACGGATATGTGTGGTCGACCCTGAGGGCTCGGCATTCTACGAAGGGTGGCGGACCCGCAATGCTGCGGTTACTGCCATCGGATCGAAGATCGAAGGGATCGGCCGGCCGCGCGTCGAGCCCAGCTTCGTACCCTCGCTGGTGGATCAGATGATTGCGGTGCCGGATGCAGCCTCGATTGCCGCCATGCGCTGGTGCACCCACAAGCTGGACCACTGGGTCGGCGGCTCGACCGGCACCAATATGTGGGGCGCGCTCCAACTGGTGGCCGAGATGAAAGCGGCAGGTACGCGCGGCAGCGTTGTGACCTTGCTCTGTGACGATGGCCGCCGTTATGCCCGCACCTATTACGACGACGCCTGGGTCGCGCAGCGCGGCTGGGACCTGACTCCGTACCAGGCCATGCTGGAGTCCTTCGAGGCCACGGGAATCTGGCCCAGCACCACGCCCTAAGCCTGTTAGAGAGTGGCGGCCCTGATGCCGAAACCTACGTTCACGTGGGTTTCGCACGCTCTGCATGGGTTGCAACGCGTGCAGACCGCCGCCAACCTACGTGAACGTAGGTTTCGCCGAGAGAGTCAGGTGAATCAGAAAGCGGCGATGGTGAGGCCGGCAGCGAAGCCGACGGCGCACACCAGCTCCGCGAGGCTGGTGGCTTTGAGTACGCCGATGAGTGCCAGACCGCTGCCTCCACTCGTCACGATTCGGACAGCAGGAATGATCAAGACCAGTCCTGCCAGCCCGGCGAGTGCCCACCAAGTTGTCAGCAGTGCCACGATGATGATCAGCAAGGCGCTGACCGCCGCCAAGATCACGTAAAGGATGCGTGTCCTGGCGTCTCCGAGCCTGGTGGCCATTGTTCGCTTACCGACCTGCGCATCGCCCCGGATGTCACGCAGGTTGTTGGTTACCAAGATCGCGCAAGCCAAGGCGCCCACCCACATCCCGGTGAGCAGCGTGGCAAGTGATACCCGTCCGACTTGCACATATACAGTGCCGCAGACCGCGATAAGGCCGAAGAAGACGAAGACGAACACCTCGCCGAGGCCGGCATAGCCGTACGGTCGCTTCCCGCCGGTGTAGTACCAGGCGGCCAAGATGCACGCCACACCGACCACCAGCAACCACCAGTACTGGGTCATGATCACAAGTGCCAGTCCAGCGAGACCGGCGACCCCGAAGCAGCCAAACGCCGCTCGCTTCACCAGCTGCGGCGACGCCAGGCCTGAGCCGACGAGGCGCAATGGGCCAATGCGTTCCGTGTCCGCACCCCGAATCCCATCGGAGTAGTCATTGGCATAGTTCACGCCGACCTGAAGTGCCAAGCTGACGACCAAAGCCAGGATCGCCGCAACCCAGGAGAAGCCCTGCTCGAAGACCGCCAGGCCGACGCCCGCGATCACCGGAGAGCAGGCAGCGGGCAGCGTTCGCGGTCGCGCTCCTGCCAGCCATTGCGTCGCGGTCGGCCGGCGAGCCGTCTCGGCGGTCACCCGGTCGCCTGCCGCTCGGCGCGTAGGTTCAAGATCATCGAACGGATCGCTTCTCGATCGGGTTTGCCGTTCGGCAGCCACGGAAGCTGGTCGAGGTAGATCAGTTCACGTGGCAGTGCGTACGCCGGCAGCCACTGACGTACAGCGGACTGGAGATCCTCGAGCGAGCCTGGCGAGTCGGAGACCGCCAAGATCGTCGTTCCCCACGCTGGATCGGGTATGCCAAGTGCCGTCGCGTATGCCTGGTGCTGTGCGGCCCACCGCTGCACAGCCCGCTCCACGGCAGCAAGATCGACTTTGTGACCACCGGTGATCACCACGTCGTCCGACCGGCCGAGCACCAACAGTCTCCCGTCGTCCCAGTGCCCTCGATCTCGAGTGTGAAATGTGCCGTCGAGGAGAACCTCGGCCGTGAGGTCTGGGCGCAGCCGGTAGCCGGCGAAGAGGGCGGAACTTTTGATCAAGATCTGACCGTCGTCGGAAAGGTCGACGGCGACGCCTGGCAGCGGCCTGCCGTCATAGACACAGCCGCCGCAGGTCTCGCTCATGCCGTAGGTGGTCACAACCTTGATGCCCGACGCCAAGGCACGATCCAGCAAGTTGGCATCCGTTGGGCCGCCGCCTAACAGGACTGTGCTGAAGCTGGCCAGCGCTGCGGTCACCTCACCCCGCTGCAAGGCCCGGTCGAGCTGCGCCGGAACGATCGAGATGAAGCGCCGCTCCGCTAGGTCGCAGGCCACGGCAGGTAAGTCGTTCAGGTCGGAACGCACCGGCACCGCACGGGTGCCGCCTACGCACGCCCGAGCGAGCACCATCAGGCCTGCGATGTAGCAGGGCGGCAGTGCCAGCACCCAGTCGCCCGGCCCACCCAGTCGGGTATGCGTTGCCTCCACCGAGGCGCGAATTGCGGCGCGGGAGATGACGACGCCCTTGGGCGCTCCGGTCGAACCCGACGTAGCGACCACGACCGCCGCATCTGCCTCGACCACAGGCTGATGGGGCTGCAGCATCGTGATGGCACGGGTCCGCTCTATCGGGTCGGTGGGCAGCGGTGCGATGGGTGGCCCGCCGTGCAACGCAGCAGCCAGAGTCGTGGCGACATCCGGCGGGTCAACCGTCCGGAGCTGTGCTGATCCTGGGCCGGCCGTGCTCACGGCGACCAGGCTAGTCAGTTGCGCATTGCGCCCTTCGACAGGCTCAGGGCGCAAGCAGTTGGGCTCAGGGCGCAAGCACTTGGGCTCAGGGCGCAAGCACTTGGGCTCAGGGCGCAAGCACTTGGGCTCAGGGCGTAAGCAGTTGGGCTCAGGGCGCAAGCAGCTGAGCTCGGCCGCACGCACTTAGGCTCAGGGCGCAAGTACTTGGGACAAACTTGGACCGTGCTGGACGAGCCCCGCTGTTACGCGCTCGGCCTGCGCACCCGATTTCGTGGTCTCAGCGAACGCCAGGGCATGGTGTGGCGCGGCGCTGCCGGCTGGGCCGAGTGGAGTCCCTTCCTCGATTACCAGGGAGCTCAACTGGTGCCGTGGCTGCGCGCGGCCAGGGAAGCCGCCGAGCATGGTTGGCCGCCACCCTTGCGGACCGAGATCCCGGTCAACAGCACCATCCCGGCGGTCGATCCGGAGCAGGCCTATCGCATCGCGCACAACGCCGGCTGCCGTACCGCCAAGATCAAGGTGGCGGAGCGAGGGCAGACGCTGACCGATGATGTTGCCCGGGTAGAAGCCGTACGCGATGCACTCGGCCCGAGCGGAGAAGTCAGGGTCGACGCCAACGGAGGCTGGAGCCTCGATGAGGCCCTGCAGGCCATCCGAGAACTGGATCGCTTCGATCTTGAGTACGTCGAGCAACCGTGCGCCAGCGTCGATGAGCTTGCCGACCTGCGTCGGCGCCTGGCGCGATCAGGACTGGGCGTGCCGATCGCCGCGGACGAGTCCATTCGCTGGGCTGAAGATCCCTACAAGGTAGCGGAGCGACAAGCAGCCGACATTGCCGTTCTCAAAGTGCAACCGCTCGGTGGAGTACGAGCCTGCCTGCAGATTGCCGAGCGGATTGGCCTGCCAGTGGTCGTCTCGAGTGCGCTGGAAACCTCAATCGGCGTCCGCGCCGGGCTCGCGCTGGCAGCCGCGCTGCCGGAACTGCCGTACGCCTGCGGACTCAACACGGTCGCGCTGCTCACTGATGATCTGGTCACGGAGCCGCTGATCGCGGTTGCTGGAGTGATCAAGCCGGGCAATCTGACCATTGACCAGGAGGCGCTGGACCGGCACCGGCCCGAAGACCCAGTGCAGCAGTTCTGGCAGGCTCGTCTCGTGCAAACTCGGAGGCTGGCCGGTGGGTAACGCCACCGCCTGCGCGCGAGTGATCATCGAGGAGCTGATCACCCGCGGGGTACGCGATGTCGTGCTCGCCCCTGGGGCACGGAGCGCTCCACTCGCCTACGAATGCTTCGAGGCCGACCGCATTGGGCTGCTGCGGCTGCACGTCCGGGTTGATGAGCGCACTGCCGGTTTCCTGGCCCTCGGGCTGGCCAAGGGCTACGGTGCGCCGGCCGCGGTGCTGACTACCTCTGGCACGGCTACGGCCAATCTGCATCCGGCGGTGCTGGAGGCCTGGCATGCCCATGTGCCGCTGATTGTGATCACTGCCAGCCGGCCGCGTTCAGTGATCAACACTGGAGCCAACCAGAGCACTGACCAAGATCAGCTCTTCGGCCGCCATGTGCGGGGATTCGCCGCGCTGTCAGACGAGGTGCTTGATCATCGGACTTGGCGTTTCGAGTTGGCCCGGATTGTCACCGCGGCTACCGGGTCCAGGTCGCGTCTGCCGGGCCCGGCGCAGCTGAATGTCGAGTTCAGCGAGCCACTGATGCCGACTGAATTCGCCTGGCCGCCGCCAGCTCCCGAACTGGTGATCACTTCGTCGGATGCGCAGCCGGAACCCACGACGCTCTCCGACGGCGCTCAGACGGTCATCGTAGCCGGCGACTGCGGGCCCGAGATGGGTGGCACCATCGCTGACCTCGCCGCTGAGGCCGCAGTTCCGCTGTTTGCGGAACCGTCGAGCAATGCGCGCCGAGGTGAGGCGGCAGTCTCCACCTATCGGCTGCTGCTGTCCTCGGCACTCGCAGAGGGAATCGAGCGGGTCGTGGTCTTTGGCCGGCCGACCTTGTCGCGACCGGTCGCTCGGCTGCTCTCTCGAGACGACATCGAACTCGTGGTGGTTTCCGAGTACGCGGACTGGATCGACCCTGGACGTACCGCCTCCTTGGTGACTGATGCAGTGAGGCTGCCCGAGCCGGCGGATCGAGGCTGGTTCGAAGCCTGGGGAGCGGCGGACAAGGTGCTACGTGAACGCCTTGATGCTCTGCTCGCGGAGCAGCCGTACCACACCGGCCCGGCGCTGGCGGCTGCAGTCTGGGCATCGCTTGGTGCTCACGACGTGTTGTTCGCAGGTTCCTCGAGCCCGATCCGTGATCTGGACCTTGCCCCAATCAACTCCACTTCGCCCTCGGTGTTCGCCAATCGCGGACTTTCCGGTATCGACGGGAGCGTTTCGACTGCCGCCGGCGTCGCACTTGCTTTGGAGCGCCCAACCCATGCGCTGGTGGGTGACCTGACTGCGCTGCATGATGCGACCGGCCTGGTGATCGGAACCGAAGAGCCGCGGCCGGATCTCAGGCTCGTGGTTGCCAACGATGACGGTGGCAGCATTTTCGCCACGTTGGAGCAGGGCGAACCAGCGCACATGGGCGCCTTCGAGCGACTCTTCGGTACACCGGTAGGGCTGCGGTTCGAAGATCTCTCAGCGGCCGCAGGGATCGCTTATCGGCGGGTCCAGACCGCCGACGAGCTGGCATCGGCGCTGGTGGAGCCACCCGCTGGGCTGGAGCTTGTCGAGGCCATTATCGATCGAGCTCACCGCCGTACCCTTGATCGCCAGATCATTGCGCTCGCAGCCACGCTCTGACCTGGCTGGTCGCGATCACGTCGTCCTCGTTGTACTCGAGTACTCGGCGTCGCGCCCGGGCGCGCACCTCATTCGTGTCCCCGCGCACCGCCTCCGCGAACCAGAGCTGTGAGTTCAGCCCTCCCGGATCGTTGTCGCGCCAGTCGAAACCGACGTGTCGTGCCATCAGCTTGAGGCCGAGCCCGCTGACCCCGAAGTAGTGCGCTTTGACAATCTCGAGCAGGTCGATGAAATGTTCCTCTGCGTACTCCGCAGCCCAAGTAAGCAATTCGTCATCGGCGCGTCTGGCAAGCTCGCTGATCTTGGCAATCTCATAGCCGCTGTAGTGGAACACGATCAGCGAAGGCGTGAAGTCCACGACACTGCGCAGCCAGCTGAACGCGTCGGCCGCGAGAGCGGCCTCGCTCCGGTCGTCAAGATCATCGAATCGACTGAACTCGTGATAGACGGCGGCCTCGTCAGCTGCCTGCTGGACCAGGAATCCCCACAGATAGATCCGGCCATCCGCCGAGCTCTCGATATCCAGGTCGATTTCGACATCCGCTCGCGGCACCTCGATTGGACCAGTGGTCTCCCGATCGAACGAGCTGCCTTCCAGCAGCATTCGGGCGCGACGTGCCGCGACTCTGATCCGGCCTTCGGCTCCCTCGCGATGGGTAACTTCGGGCAGGTACCACCTCAGCAACTGATCAAGGTCGGCCGCCGCAAGCTCGGAGATGGTCGCGATACCGTGACGCCGTAGTGTCGCAATCTCGCGCATGTCGAGGGGACTTTTGTCGATGCGCAGACTGACGTCGTCGGGGTCGAGCTGGGGGAGGCAGTGCTCCCACCACTGGCAGCGAGGGCATTCCCTATTGACGATCGGCCGCACTAGCAATTCGGGATCTTGATCGGGCCGACCGGTTTGCTGCTGCGCCACGGCGGCGATCTTGATCCGGAAGGCCTGCTCGTAGTCGTAGCGCTCCAGGAAGCTGCGTTGCCGCCAACCCTCCGGGCTGCTGCGAGAAAAGGTTCGCACCTGCGGCTCACCGAGATCGGCCCAGGCCAACGCCGGTGCTTCGAAGAGATCATCAGTCCCGATAACCGCGGCGAGCGGCTGCTCTGCGCCGAACCCGCAGGCTTCGAGCATGCGGTGATAGTGAGCTAACTGAAGAAAGTCGGCCGCCCGGCTACCGATCCGTAGCTCGTATCCCGAGATGCCCAACGCTGCTTCAGCTCTGGGGTCGGTCAAGGTCGAGTAACGCAGCACCCGCGGTTCTTCGGCGTCGCCCTCTGCCGGCCGTGATCGCGCGACAATCCTGTGCCACTTCACCTCCACTGGGTGGTAGGCGGGCGTGTGGTTCGCTTCCGGGTCGCTCCGGATCAGCAGATCAGGTGACCCAACCCTGTGACCGGCAAGATCAACAGGCAGGCAGCCCCCGATGATCACCTGAGCGCCGGAGCTCATGGCCCGGACACAGGCTGCTATTTGCGTCTCGGAGTTCTCCGAGGACAGCGGCCGGAGATCGATAACTTGTCCCTGGCATGCCGTGATCAGCTGCCCGAGCACCGCATCTTCGAACTGGGCGCCACCGTCGAACAGCTCGGCGAGCCCATCGCTGGGCTCAACCGGGCCTCCTTCGGCAGCCGTTTCGACGGCAACGGTGGGATTGAAAGCGTTCTGGGTCTTCACCGGGCAGCTGCGCGCGGCGTACGCGTCCAGCAGGATCGCCCCCGGCGGCGCCGTTACTGCCGTTGCCTCCAGATTGATCATGACCAGGCTCTATGCAGGGCGACGATGCCACCAGACAGATTGCGCCATTCCACGTCGCGCCAGCCGGCTTTTTCGATCATGATTGCCAATCCCGGCTGGTCGGGCCAGGCCTGGATGGACTCGGCCAGATAGTGATATGCCGCGGGATTCGAGGAGACCAGCGTCGCGATCCGCGGCAGCGCAGCGACCAGATAGTCGGAGTAGAGGGTTCGGAACGGTCCCCAGGTGGGCGTGGAGAACTCGCAGATGACCAGCGTGCCGCCCGGTTTGATCACTCGGCGCATTTCACCCAGAGCGGCTGCTATGTCCTCCACGTTGCGGAGCCCGAATGAGATGGTGACCGCGTCGAAGCTGGCATCGGCGTAGGGCAGCTGCAGGGCGTCGGCGGCAACGAAGCTCAAACCGGGCCGGCGTTGCTTGCCGACCAGCAACATGCCAAAGGAAAGATCCGTCGGGATGACAATCGCCCCGCGTTCGGCGAACGGCTCACTCGAGGTGCCGGTGCCCGCCGCCACATCCAAGATCCGCTGCCCCGGTTGCGGATCGACTGCCTGCACCACCCGCCGCCGCCAGGCTCGATCCTGCCCGAGCGAGAGCACATCGTTGGCCAGGTCATAGCGTGCCGCCACGCGGTCGAACATCGCGGCAACGTCCCCGCGCCGCTTGTCGAGCGTGGCGCGAGCCGAACCGGAGTCAGCGTCAGGCACACGGACAGCCTGCCATGCCCCACTGACAACCGGAGGTCGCCGGGGCGAGGCGTCAGCTGGACAGCGGGGTAACTGTCTGAATGGTCGATGGCGTTGGCTGTTGGGCCCCACCGGCAGCCTCGATGCTGACCGCGAGGCCGGTCACCCCACTTAGGGTCTCCCGGAAGAACTCCTGACGATCGCCACCACCTGCCACCACGTTGTCCGGGATTGCCCGCTCACCCTCGAGAGTCCACAGCTGATACGTCCGATCGGAGCCGACAGCCGGCAGATCCTTGCCGATGAAGAGCGCGCGGTCCAGGCTCCTGGAGACCACGAAGGAGATCTGGCCTCCGTCCTTCATGGTGGCGGTGTAGGTCTGCACGTCGGGTGCGGTAAGCAGCTCAGTCTCTGCCGCTTGCTGAGCAACCTGGGCCTGCCGTGACTGGACCAGCGTGTAAACGACACCACCTAGAGCGACCGCTGCTGCGACGACCGCGGCCACCAGGACGCTGAGGACCCGGGTACGCCGTTGTTGCCGACGCAGCGCCAGCTCATCGACCGCATGCCTGAGATCGGCCGTAATTGTCTGGCTCCCGTTCCCGGTTGGCGCCGACGGTGCAGTTTCGACCGGAGGCTCCGGCGGTAGCGGCCTGACCTCGGAGATGGCCGACAGAATCGATCCGCGCAGCGCCGCGGGCGGCGGAGATGCACTCGCCAGCAGAGACAACTCGGCGGCCGTCTCACCGAACTCCACGACCTCTTGCCTGCAGGTTGGGCAAACGGCCAGGTGAGCCTCGAACTCCTCCAACTCATCAGGGTCGAGAGCATTGACGACATAGGCCCCGACCGCGCCGTGGATCTCGCTCATGCTTCCACCCCCAGCGCATCTCGGAGCCCGATCAAGCCGTCACGGATTCTGGTTTTGACGGTGCCGAGAGGCAGCTTCAACAGCTGCGCTACCTGGCTCTGGGTATAGCCGCCGAAATAGGCAAGCGTCAGCGCCTCTCGCTGAATCGCTGTCAACGACGCCATTCCCTTCCTTACCCTCTCAATATCGAGTCGTTGCTCCACCCCATCCCATACTTCGTCGATCTCCCGATCGCCGCTATGGAAGGCATATCGCTCGTCTCTGGCCATCTCGCTGGACACCGATCTCACCCGGTCGACAGCGCGCCGATGCGCCATGGTGGTCATCCAGGCAATAACGCTGCCTCTGCCAGGTGAGTACCGTGCCGACTGCCGCCACACCTCCACGTAGACCTCCTGGGTCACCTCGGCGGCGTGGTCGGGGGAACGCAGCACCCGCAAGATGATTCCGTAGATGCGCTGTGAGGTGAGGTCGTACAGCTCGGTGAAGGCCTCTTCGTGGCCTCGGGAGCAGAGCGTCATCAGTTCGGCGAGGTGCGCAGCCTCGGCTTCGCGGCCACTGGACGCTTCGCGCGGCCGGGCGGATCCCGCGTGCTGACCCTCCGCATTCGGTGGCAACTGCGAGACGTTCACAAGATCGACGCTCTCACGCTCAGCAGCGCTTGCTCAGAACGTCTGCGGCAACACGCTGGCGATGCTAGAGATCATGGTCATCAGCGCTCTCCCTGGGGTGAGTCGTAGTGACAGATATGTATCTGTCACGCCTGATTCGTAGCCGTAGCCCTTTCGAGATTGGTCAGGCGCTCTCCGTGGCCTCGGCCCTGAAACAGCTGCATGTGACGGGTCTTCTCGTCCCGCCCCTCTGAGGACCAAGGCGAGTGCGAGGATGACCCGCATGACCGGGTTCGACGCTGTTGTGCGAGTGGCGAGTCTCGCCCTGCAATCCAGCGGAGAAGGGGTCGAAACCTTGGAGAGATATGTCGCCCGGGCCGCTTCGGCCTATGGCATCGCGGTCGACGTCGCGGTGCTGCCGGAACAGATCCTGCTCCGGGAGCGGGGCTCGGAAAATGTCAGCAATCTGGCTGTGGTGCGCGCAACGCCGGGCATCTTTCGGCTCGATCAGCTCGCGGCTCTCAAGCGGGCACTCGTACAGATCGAGCGTGGCTTAGATGCAGACGCCGCCTGCCGCCAGCTCGACGCGATTGCAGCGTCCCAGCCACGTTGGCCCTGGTGGCTCCGCGTTCTCGGTGTTGCTCTGTTCGCCGCAGGATTTGCTCCGAGTGTTGTTGCGACCTGGAGCGAGGTAGCCGCGGCCGCGCTCCTGGGCCTCGTCATGGGCCTGCTGCTGGTCGCCACGCAGGGCCGTCCGCTGGAGGGACTGCTGCCGTTTGTCGGCGCTTTTGTGATCACGATCTTGGGTCTGACGCTGCTATCCGGTCTGGTCGAGCGGACCGGTGTGACACTGATCGTTCTGCCAGCGCTCTTCATCACGGTCCTGGCGACACGCTCTCGGCAGCGGCTGCTGAGCTTCTGGGAATGCGCCTCACCGCTGGGGCTGCCCGCCTGGTGTTCGCCTTCTACACGCTCGGCCTGATCGTGATCGGTATCGTCGCCGCGGCGGGCGTCACCGGTCATGTCGACTATCTCTTCGAGACCGTACCGCCGCCGCAATTGCCCGAGCTGGTCGTCATTCTCGCCTGGGTCGTCTTCTGTGTCGGACTGATCTTGGCATTCAACGCCGAGCCTCGGATGCTCGGCTGGCTGATTCCCAGTGTGATCGTCACATTCCTGATCCAGCAGGGAGCCACGGTCGCTGCCGGCTCGGTCGTCGGAACACTGGTCGCCGGGACCATCCTCGGCGCGTACGCGAACATCGTCGGAGCACATCCAGAACGGCCGCCACGGCTGGTCTTGTTGCTCGGGGGTTTCTTCGTGCTGACCGTTGGTGGTCTCGGTGTACGGGGCGTCACTGCGTTGTTCGGTGGCGACCCGATATCGGGACTGCAGAACCTCGCCGACTTCGCGCTGCAGGTCCCGACTGTCGCCCTCGCGCTTGCCATTGGAATGATCGCCACCAAGCGCTGGCGCGTGGCAGCGCCCCCGGTACCCGTCTCAGCTACCTCGGGCGTTTCGGAGTGAATTGCGTGCCGCAATCCGTTGATGAGAGATTCGTCCGGGCCTCTTGCCAGGAAGGGGGAGAATCGCCTCCATGGCCAAACGCACGACGATCCTCAAGGTCACCGGCCTGCGCCGGGCCTTCGGGCCAAACACCATCTTCGACAAATTCAATCTGGAGGTGCGGACCGGAGAGGCGATCGCGCTCACGGGCCGCAACGGGGCCGGCAAGTCGACGCTGCTGCGCTGCCTGGTCGGCGCCGACCGGCCTGACGACGGCAACGTCCAGGTGTGCGGCAATCCGATGTCGGAGACCTCGCCGGAGATCAGGCGCGACGTCGCCACGGTCATTGATGATCTTGACTTCTTTCCCGACCTGAGTGTGGTCGAGCATCTGGATCTGCTGGCCCGTGCGCACGGGATTGCGGATCCCGACGACCTGGTCGATGAGGTACTGGAAGAAGTCCAGCTCGTTCCGCAATCGGGTCAGCTGCCCGGCACGCTCTCCTCGGGCCAGCGCCGCCGACTGGCACTGGCCACAGCGTTCGTACGCCCTCGCAAGTTGTTGATCTTGGATGAGCCCGAGCAGCGGCTCGACTCGGAAGGTCTGGCCTGGCTGTCACAACGGCTGAAGTCCGAGCGAGGGAAGGGGCTGGCAATCGTCTTCGCCAGCCATGAGCCGGAGCTGGTGGACAGCGTCGCCACCCGGGTGATACAGCTCGGAGCCCCGCGCGGATGAGCAGTCTGGAAGCGGGCGCGGATGACTTCGCCTACCACGAAGCGCCCGAGCCGAGAGCGCTGACGCCGGCCAGTCCTCGTGAGCTGAAGCGGCTGATCAAGGACTGGCGCGCCGGCCGGGCGACTCGCAATGTGCTTCAGGCGATGAGTGACGCCTATGTCGCGGTGTTCGGTGCGGTGATGATCGGCGCCATGGTGGTCAACGTGGTCTTGAAGGCGCAGCGCACCATCGCGCAGTGCACTTCGGCTTCCTGCCTATCGGCGCGGGCGATCCTACCTTGGGCGGCCTTCGCTGCCACAGTCGCGATCGCGCTGGCGACCAGTCGGCTGTTCGGGCCGGTACTGGCGTCGGCGGCCGAGGGCTTCTGGCTGCTCGATGCCCCGATCTCTCGTGCCAAGCTGCTTCGCTCCCGTCTGGTCGGCGCCGTGCTGGCGGCATTGCTCGGCGGCGCAATAGTCGGCGCGTTGATTGCAGCCTTGACCGGGTCGGGGTTGGCTGAAGTGTTGGTGTGGTCGGGTGCCACGGCTCTCTCTGCGGCCGCGTCGGTCGCCTTCGCTGCTGCCCAGCAGGGGGTCGACCGGCATGTCCTGACCCGCCTGGCGACCTACGTCTTCGGGGTACTGGGCGTCGGTGCCCTCTTCAGCGTGGTGGGGGTCGCGGCCGGGTGGTTCAGTGCCGGCTTACTGGCAAACGTCGGCATCGAGCTCGGCGTAATCATGATCATCGGCTCGGCCCTGGTGCTGCTGGTCAGTGCAGTGCTGGCCGGACTTCGGCTGAGTCACATTCGGCGGACCAGACTGCTGAGCGGCGGGGCCTTGGTGAGCGGGATTTCGGGTGCCTTCTTCGCCCTCGACATTGGACTGGCTCGTGACATCGTTGTCGAGCGGCGCGCCATAGAGCGCGGTCACGTGCACCCCAGACGCGGCAAGGGATTGGGACTTGAGGCCCTCATCTGGCGGGAATGGCAGCGACTGTGGCGATTCCCGCAGCCACTGGTCGTGCTGGCCGGAACGATCGTTATTCCGTACGCCGCCGACGCACTCGGGATGAGCACGCTCACCCCAGTCTTTGCCGCCCTCGCCCTGTTCGGCGCAACCATTCCGCTCCTCGGCGGTCTTCGAGTACTGACCCGCACCGGTGGATTGGCTCGCTGCTTGCCCTTCTCACTTGCCCGCATCAAGCTCGCCTCGATCACCGTGCCCGCTATCTTGGCAGCGGTCTGGGCCGTGGCGACTACTCCCGCGTACCTCGGTTTCGGCGACGGGGCCGTCCAGCGGACGGTGCCGGACGCATCCTTGATGGCCATCGCCACAGCGGCGGCTGGACTGCTGGCGGCTGTGCGCTGGACCCAGGCAAAAGGCGTGGACTTCGGCGCACCTATGGTCGCCAGCCAAGCCGGGGCGTTCCCTCCCGGTCTGGTGACCAACCTGTTCCGAGGCTTCGACGTTTGCCTGCTGACAACGGCGCCAATGCTGCTCGGCTTGTCGCCGTTCTGGTCGCTGGGGATTGCCGCTATCGCGGCCATCATCTTGCTCAACTCGATGGATGCTGAAGCCCTCCGGGCGCGTCAGGCGGAGCAGCAAAAACAGATGGAGGCGCAGAAGAAGCAGCGTGCGGAAGCGGCGGCGGCCGCCAAGCAGCGCAAGCGCTAGCGGTTCCAGCGCACGCTCAGCCGCGAGCGAACTAACAACTTGTGAAAACGATCACAAATCAGGCTCCGGGTAAGGGGACAGATTGGTCCCGTCTCGACCCGCCGTTACGCTGTGCCCCGTGACCTCGTCGGCTCCGGTTCCGCCGCGGCTCCACGTGAGAACGCATTCGATCGAGGATCCGGGTTCCCTGCTGGCCCTGCTTCCGCCAAAAGACTGCTACGTGTGGTTGCGCCATGGTGACGGCCTGGTCGGCTGGGGAGAGGTGGTCCGGCTCAAGCCAACCAGCATCTCTGAGGCCGCCGAGTGGTGGTCGGAGCTGGTCGCTCAAGTTGAGGTGACTGCCGCGCTGGACCGCCCAACCGCAGGTGCCGGACTGATGGCGTACGGCAGCTTCGTGTTCGATCCGGCCAACTCGGCCGGTCGGTCGAGCCTGATCGTGCCGCGTACCGTCGTGGGCCGCCGCAACGGGCAGGCCTGGGTTACCGAGATTCGATCCACCGCAGGGGATGGAGCCGAATCCAGCCGGCACGCGCCGGCCGAGCGGCCGCGGAACGTCACTTTCGGTGATGGTGGGTTGAGCGGGCCGGAGTGGGAGGCCGTCGTCGCAGAGGCCGTACGCCGCATCGGCGCCGGAGAGCTGGAGAAGGTGGTGCTCGCTCGGGACCTGCTGGCCTTCGCCGACAATGACATCGACTTGCGTTGGGTTGCCGCCCGGCTGGCGGAGAACTACGCCCAGTGCTGGACCTATTTGGTTGATGGGCTGGTTGGAGCCACCCCCGAGATGCTGGTGAAGCGCGAAGCCGGTCTCGCCACTTCCCGGGTGTTGGCCGGCACCATCCGCCGTTCCAATGATGAAGATCATGATCTCAACCTCGCGGCGGCGCTGGCGCAGTCCAGCAAGGATCTGGAGGAGCACGAGTACGCGGTTCGCTCCGTGGCCCGAGCACTGAGTCCGTTCTGCTCCGGCATGAACGTGCCCGATGCGCCGTACGTGCTCCAGCTGCCGAACGTGTTGCATCTGGCGACTGACATCACTGGCGTGGCTGACCAGGACGTGGCATCTCTGGCGCTTGCCGCGGCACTACATCCGACTGCCGCGGTCTGCGGGACGCCGACCGACAGCGCTCGAGCGCTGATTGCTGAGCTGGAGCATCTGGATCGGGAGCGCTACGCCGGACCGGTGGGCTGGATCGACGCCAATGGGGATGGCGAATGGGCGATCGCTCTGCGCTGCGGCCACCTCAGCGAAACCGATCCTCGTCAGATACGGATCTTCGCCGGCTGTGGCATCGTGGCCGGATCTGACCCCGCAGCGGAGCTCGCGGAGTCGAACGCCAAGCTGATCCCGATGCGGGACTCGCTCGGCTAGTGGTTGCGCCCTCTGGGCGTGACCACTACTCCAAGTGCTTGTCGAAGAAGGACACCGTCCGCTCGATTGAGCGCTGCCACTGGCGCTCGAACGTGTGGCCTTCCCCGCGGTACCTGACGAAGTTGACATCCTTACGCTCCGCCTTGAGGGCCTTGACTGTCGCTTCTGACCAGCGGATCGGACAGGTGTCATCTTGAATGCCGTGGTGGACCAGCAGTGGCACTGTCACCCGATCGAAGTAGGGCCGCGGCGAGGCTGCCCGCCAGAATTCGGGCGACTTGTCAGGCAGCCCGTAGGTCCGGGCAATCCGCCGGTTGGTCTTGGCTCGGTCTTCGGACCGTCGAGAGAACTGCTTCCAGTTGTCCGCGGCCAGGGAGCTCACGGACGCGTAGATGACGGCGGCGTCGACAAGGCCGGGCTGAGCCACCAGCGCGGTCAAGGTGACGCCGCCGCCCATGGACCGTCCCAGCCAGCCGACCCGATCCTTGTCCAGGAACTTCAGCTTCGAGGACTTGACCGCCTTGACCGCGTTGATCGTGTCAACCGCGTACGGCAGCCGGAGTTCGTAGTCCACGTTCTTGTCGTTGTCTGACGAAGCATGGCCTCGATAGTCCGTGTGCAGTACGACGTATCCATGCCGGGCCAGGTAGTCGTGTTCGCGCGGCATGCCCTGTCCCGGGAAGTAGGTATCGGGATCGATGTATCCATGGTTGAGCACCAGGACTGGAAACGGTCCCTTGCCGTCCGGCACATTCATCACGCCGGAAATGGTGAGTCCGTCACCGCGGTAGGTGATGAGGTAGCGCTTGTACGCGCCGTAGTCGGCCAGCAACCGACCTAGCTTGAGGTTGCGGCCGTCGTACTTCTTGTTGATCAAGGCCAGCACGGAGATCGGATGCGGCGGCTTCTTGGTCGGTGTGGGCGCCGCAGTGGCGCTTGGTTTAGCTGCCGGTGCGGAGGGGGACTGCGTCGGAGCTGACACGACCGAAGAGGTGGGTGCCGAGGCCTGTGGAGCGGTCGCCGGCTCGCCGGCGTTGCACGCCATCAGAACCAAGGCGGCTGGCAATACCCAGAACGCCTTCACGCAGCCAGTATTGCTTCACTTCCGGACGTTATCGCCCTGTTATCTAGGCCGTTCTCCACAGGTCTGATCACAACTTGGCATCGCCCGCCGCGTGTCGTCCACAGGCGGCCCACCAGCTTCAATTTTCGCCGGATTGGCGGCAGTAACGCGTGTTAGCGTGCGGGCTGCTTCAAGGCGGGCCGAGAGACCAGGGGATGGGATCGCGGGCCTGCTTTCTATCACTGAATCGGGGGTTCAGTTCTCAATGAGGAAGCTCGTCCGAGCCTTTGTCGCACTCGTGGTCGTGGCGCTTGGCGCCGTCATCGTGCCGCCGGCGCAGGCGGCGTACATGCCAACGGCTGGTGCGGCCTTCAATGATCCGAACGGATCGCGCAGTCAGCAGACAGCTCTGATGGATCAGATCATTGCCGCGGTGAACAACGTTCCATCCGGCTCCATCATCCGGGTGGTTGCCTATTCCTTCGACTACAAGCCCGTGGCGGACGCTCTGATCGCCGCCAAGAGGCGGGGTGCCCAGGTGCGGCTACTGATTGACAGCCACACCGAGACCGATCAAATCAGGCGATTGAGGAGCTTCCTCGGCACCGGCACGAGCGATGGCAGCTACCTCCGGACCTGCAAGTTCAGCTGCATGGCGAATACGGACTCCTTCATTCACTCCAAGCTCTACTTGTTCTCCCGCACTGGCGGCGCGACACATGTGTCCATGAACTCCTCGGCGAACCCAGCCGAAACCGGCGTCAGCAAGTCCTGGAACAACACCTACACGACCGTCGGCGACAGGACCCTCTACGACGCCAACGTCGACAACTTCAACGACATGCTGCCCGACAAGACGAACACCGACTATTACCACAGTGTGGAGAGCCCCCCGCTGAAGGAGTACTTCTTCCCGCGGGCTGGCTCAACGAAGAATTCGGACACGATCTACAACATCCTCAACGATGTCAGCTGCCCTAGCACCATCAGGCTCTCGACCTACTTCTGGACGAGTGCCCGTCTTTACTTGGCAGAGAAGCTCTCGGCTCTCAAGAACGCCGGCTGCAATGTCGAGGTGATCTATCCCGATGGTCCCGGCGGCCAGGACACTATCTATCCCCAAGTAACCGCTGAGCTTCGAGACGGCGACATTGACACCTGGAACACCCGTCCTAAGAAGGGTTTCTACGTACACAACAAGGTGATATTGATCGACGGCACGTATCAGGGTGTCGCAGGTCAGCGGCTCGTCTACGCCACCTCGCAGAACCTCACCCTGACCAGCCTGCGGGAAAGCAACGAGGTCATGCTTCGAATCCCGAACAGCTCAACTACCTATAGGGCCTACTTGGCTAACTTCCAACAGATCAAAAGCCAATCCGTGAAGATCAGCTCGGCTGCTGCCAAGACAACCGCCGGTGTCGACAGCGCCAGTGAAAAGCGCAGTAGTAACGCGCCAAAAGACAATAGTCCGGATCCTGACGAGTAGTCATCCTTCGTTGCGACGCGTCACCGCGGTAGTTCTCGCCGGTGGCGCGTCGCAACGTTTTCCGCCTGACAAGCTGGCTCAGCTGGTTGGCGGGGAGCCACTGCTCGACCGAGCGCTTGCCTCGCTGCCGCCAGATTGCACCGTCGTGGTCGTCGGTCCAGTACGCGAGGTGGCCCGCCCGGCGATCTTCACCTCAGAGGATCCGCCGGGTGGCGGGCCCGCTGCTGCGCTGGTGGCTGGAATTCGGCGAGCCCTTGCCGAATCCGGTGATGCAATCGTCACGTTGCCTGCGGACGCGCCGCTTGGTGGTGAAGCAGCAATGACGTTGCTCGGCCGCCTGGAGGATGATCCGAACATTGATGCGGTCGTCGGCACTGATTCCAGCAGCCGGGAGCAGCCGCTCCAGCTTGCATTGCGGCCGGGCGCGGCTGCTGGGCTGCTGGCAGCCGCTGGGCCGCGCGGTGCCGCCGGAGTATCGGCGCGACGGCTGCTCGATGCGTTGCGACCCGGATTGGTCAGCCACGAGCTGGCGCCGGCTGAGCTTTGGGACATTGACACACCTGATCAACTGCTCGCGTGGCGGCTGCGATCTTCAGCGGCGGTGTCATCGATTCTCGAGCTGGCACGTCAGCGTCGACCGAGATCTGACCGGCCGGTTGTGATTGCGATTGACGGCCCAAGTTGCTCAGGCAAATCGATCTTGGCAACTGCGGTTGCACTTCGGTCCGGAGCTTCAGTGCTGGCAGGGGACGACTTCTATCGGAACTCTCTGCCGACACTGACTATGCCGCAGCGGGTGGCAATGTCAGATGTCGGTGTAGTCGATGCGTTGATCGATTGGGCGCGGCTCCGCGATGAGGCGCTGCTGCCCTTGCGGGCCAGGCAGGCAGCAGTGTTCCAGCCGTACGACTGGGACGCCGACGATGGGCGGTTGGGCCCAACCAGGACCATTCCGGCCGCTGATCTGGTCATCGTTGAGGGCGTCTACGCCGCGCGACCTGAACTGAGCGACCTCATTGATCTAGCTGTCTATCTCGGCGTCGATCCGCAGGTTCGCGCCCAGCGCTATGCCGAGCGTGAGGACGACCCGGACTGGCGGAGTTTCTGGGAGCGCGGCGAGGGCCACTATTTCAGCGTTGTCCGGCCGGCCGCGAGCTTCGACATCCAGCTCGACGATCAAGATTTACGCAACGTCGGTGATGTCTAAATACGCAGGTTCTTCCTTGCATAGTTGAGATCTGACGCGGTCGACGTGTCTTTGGACCTCCAAGACGACGGGGTGTCCATGAAGTCGTAGACTCGTGCATGATGACTTAGTGAAGTTTTTCACTAAGTCCCGGGAATGCCAGGAGATGCGATGTCGGTGGACGGGCAGATGCGCCCTGAGCCTGTCGAAGGGCGCGCGTCGACAAGCGCCGTCCTGAGCTTGTCGAAGGACTCAGCGCACAGCATCGACGCCGATGTCATCGTCGTCGGCGCCGGTCCCGCCGGCTCGGCAACGGCCACCCACCTGGCTCGACATGGTCTTCGCGTCTCACTGCTGGAGAAGAGCCGGTTTCCACGAGAGAAGGTCTGCGGCGACGGCCTGACACCACGCGGCACCAGGCAGCTGATCCGGTTGGGGATCGACACCTCGGAATCGGCCGGTTGGCTGCACAACAAGGGATTGCGGATCTATGGCGGCGAGCGTCCGTTCCAGCTGGAGTGGCCCGAGCTTGCTGACTTCCCTTCGTACGGACTGGTCCGGCCACGGGCCGACTTTGACCAGTTGCTGGCGCGTCACGCGGTAGCAGCAGGAGCCACGCTGTATGAGCTCAGCAATGTCGTTGAGCCGATCATCGACTCCGGTACCGAGCGAGTGGTGGGGGTTCGCACCAAGGATGGCCGCCGATTCACCGCGCCGGTCGTCGTGGCCGCAGATGGAAATTCGACGCGGTTGAGCCTGGCCATGGGGCTGAATCGGCGCGACGACCGGCCCATGGGCGTCGCGGTACGCACCTACTATCGGAGTCCGCGTCACCGCGACGACTACCTGGAGTCTTGGCTGGAGCTCTGGGAGGGCAAACCCGGAAAGAGCGCGCTGCTGCCCGGCTACGGGTGGATCTTTGGCATGGGCGACGGCACCTGCAACGTCGGTCTGGGGATTCTGAACACGTCCGCCGCTTTTGGCAAGACCGACTACAAGGATCTGCTCAGGCGCTGGCTCGACAACACGCCGCCGGAGTGGGGTTTCCGGAGTGAGAACATGATCACCCCGGTGCGTGGAGCCGCGCTCCCCATGGGCTTCAACCGCCAACCTCACTATGAGCGCGGTCTGCTGCTGGTCGGTGATGCCGGTGGCATGATCAACCCGTTCAACGGCGAAGGCATCGCCTACGCCATGGAGTCCGCCGAGATCGCGGCGACCGCGATAGCAGACGCGCATCAGCGGGGTCCCGGCACTCCGGCTGCGGAGCAGGCGCTGGAGTCCTATCCAGCCAAGCTCAAGGCCGAGCTCGGCGGCTATTACACCTTGGGTCGCGCCTTCGTGAAGCTCATTGGCCATCCGGCAGTGATGCGGGTCTGCACCACCTACGGGCTACCCCGCCGGAGACTGATGCGGTTCACTCTGAAACTGCTCGCGAATCTGACCGATACCCGCGATGGGGACGCCACGGATAAGTTGATCAATTCGCTGTCCAGGATTACGCCGGCGGCATGATCATCTCGCATTTCCTGGGAAGGGGAGCTGGTCGGTGAGTCCGTACATCGGAATCGTGATCTTGCTGGCGATCGCTTCTGGCTTTGTCGCGCTGACCATTCTGACCAGCGTGCTGGTTGGTCCCGGCCGTTATAACCGGGCCAAGTACGACTCGTACGAATGCGGTATCGAGCCCACCCCGCAGCCCGTCGGCGGCGGGCGGTTTCCGGTCAAGTACTACATCACCGCGATGCTGTTCATCGTCTTCGACATTGAGATCGTTTTCCTCTATCCGTGGGCTGTCGCCTTCGACGAGATGGGCCTCTTCGCACTAGTCGAGATGATCTTGTTCATTGGCACGGTCTTCATTGCCTACTTCTACGTACTTCGCCGGGGTGGGCTGGATTGGGATTGAGAATGCAAGCAAGCAGGAGTGTTGGCTGAGATGGGCCTGGAAGAGAAGCTTCCCAGCGGGGTGCTGCTGACCACCATTGAGAATCTGTTCGGTTACATGCGGAGCGCGGCGTTCTGGCCGGCCACTTTCGGTCTGGCTTGCTGCGCGATCGAGATGATGACCTACGGCGCACCACGCTACGACTCCGGTCGTTGGGGGCAGGAGGTGTTCCGCGCCTCGCCCCGCCAGGCCGATTTGATGATCGTCGCCGGTCGAGTGAGCCAGAAGATGGCGCCGGTGCTGCGTCAGATCTATGACCAGATGCCCAACCCGAAATGGGTACTCGCCATGGGCGTATGCGCCAGCACCGGTGGCATGTTCAACAACTATGCGATCGTGCAAGGCGTTGATCACGTCGTTCCGGTCGACATGTACCTGCCCGGCTGTCCACCGCGACCTGAGATGTTGATCGACGCCATGTTCAAGCTGCGGGAGAAGGTGCAGAACACCCCGATCGGCCTCAATGCGATCGAGGCGGCTCAGGAGCAGGAGCAGCGCCAGCTGGAAGCACCCGCCCTCATTGAGCAGAAGGGTCTGCTTCGGTGAGCGAAAACACTCCGCGCAAGCCGCCTCGGAAGCGGACGCGCAAGCAGGCCAAGCGCCCTGAAGAGACGCGCCCTGAGTCTGAAGAGACGCGCTCCAGCTCAGCGCACATGACGGAAGAGACGCGTCAAGACTCTGAAGAGATGCGCCCTGAGCCCGTCGAAGGGCAGCCAGAGGACGCCGCGACAAGCTCAACCGAGCAGAGCGCTTCGACAAGCTCAGCGCACATGACGGAAGCGACGCGTCAAGACTCTGAAGAGATGCGCCCTGAGCCTGTCGAAGGGCAGCAGGAGGACGCTTCGACCAGCTCAGCGGACATTCACCAGGAGTCCGACGAGAAGGCACCCATCAAGGGCGCGGTGCCCGAGGGCGAATCCGAACCGGACGCCGAAACCAAGCCGGAGTCTCTGACAGGTGAGGCGCCCGATGTCGGTTCTGGCGCAACCGCTGCCGAGGAAGACGAAGCCCAGCTCGTTACCCCGGAGCCGACTGCCGAAGTTCTCCAGGTCCGTAAGGGCATGTTCGGCGTCAAGGGCAGCGGCGACACTTCGGGGTACGGCGGCCTGACCCGCGTTGTGGAGTTTCCAGCTGCAGCAGTCCCGCCGTTCGGTGGCTGGTGGGACCAGGTCTATGAACGGATCGGCGCACTGGTTCCCAACTTCAGCGACGTGATCACCAAGGTCGTGATCTACCGCGGTGAGATCACCTTCCACGTCGCGCGGGAGCACCTGGCCGAGCTGGTCCGATATCTCCGAGACGACGCCCACCTGCGGTTCGAGTTCTGTAGCAGCGTGTCCGGCGTGCATTATCCGGCAGACAAAGATCGTGAGCTGCACGCGGTCTATCACCTGCAGTCGATGACTCACAACCGCCGCATCCGGCTCGAAGTTTCA
>Ga0081455_10001637_pt1 | contig 27271 bp, 24 predicted proteins | sample TabmetS3T2R1_FD_70207 | JGI IMG/M metagenome (GOLD analysis project Ga0081455, IMG submission 70207) | Tabebuia heterophylla rhizosphere microbial communities from the University of Puerto Rico - S3T2R1 | ecosystem: Host-associated > Plants > Roots > Rhizosphere ...
CGCCCATGACGACAACCGGCTGCCGATTCAGACTGCCGGAACGCGTGATCTCGAGCAGCGCCAGGTTGGTGTACGGGCCAATGGCGACGAGTGTCGCCCCGGCGTCGAGGCTGCGCTCGAGAAGATCGAGAGCAGCACCTGGCAGCGACGGCCGGGGTGCAAGGTCTGTCGGCCAATGCCGCTTGTCGATGACATGATCCGCCCGGCCGAGAGTAGTGGACGAGACCTCCGCTCCAGCCGCTAGCGGGATCTCCTGGCGACCTGCGAGGTGCAGCAGATGCGATACGTACGCGGCGCGCTGTCCGCCGGGATCGGCCACCGTCGTAATGCCCGTGATCTCGACGCCTGCCCAGCCCAACAACATGGCCAAGGCGCATGCGTCGTCGGTGTCCCCACCCAAGTCCGTGTCGAGATGAATACGCACATCGTCAGGATGCCCGCCCGCGCCACGGCGCCGCCGCCTGCTGCCCCGGATTCAGCAGGGGCTGTACGGTGTCGCCGGTCGGTTCGTGAGTTCGGCCGCCTGCTCGGGTGTGCGCCTGTGTGCAGTTCGTCGAAAGTCTGGGTGCTGCCCCCGCCCTGGTGTCGGCCACCATTCTCTAGCCTGGTGGACTGATGGCGAGCCGTCGAGAGGCTCGGGCCGTTATGTGAGGAAAGGGTGCCGTGCAGCTGCCAGGAGCCGACGGTCAGCCGTTCAGCTATGCGGCTCCTGTTCTCACTGACCGCACCGTACGGGTCGTCTTCGGGCCTGGAACCCTGGCCCACGTCGCAACTGAGGCTCGCACGCTCGGTAATCGGATCATGATCATCTCCGGCCGACATGAAGCTGACGCCGCAACGGTGGTGATGGGCCAGCTCGGCGATGATCTTGCTTGGCAGATTCCCGAGGTGGTGCAGCATGTGCCCGTCGAGGCTGCTGCCCAGGCGATAACTGTGGCGCGCGACGCCAGAGTTGGCGTGCTCGTTTCTGTCGGTGGCGGTTCCGCGACCGGACTCGCCAAGGCCGTCGCCCGGGACAACGGACTGCCCATCCTGGCCGTACCCACGACGTACGCCGGCAGCGAGATGACTCCCATCTGGGGCCAATCCGATCAAGGTGAGAAGACGACGGGTCGCGACTCGAGAGTGCTGCCGCGCATCGTCGTCTACGATCCGGCTCTCACGCTGTCCATGCCGCCTGAACTCACAGCCGCCAGCGGCATGAACGCGCTGGCACATGCCGTGGAATCGTTGTACGCGCCCGATGGCAATCCGCAGTCCTCAGACGTGGCAGAGGAAGCCATTCGGGCACTGACACACGGTCTACCTCGTGCCGTCAGCCAACCGGATGACTTGGATACGCGTACTCAAGCACTCCGTGGCGCCTGGCTCGCCGGCTGGGCGTTGGGCAGCACCACAATGGGCCTGCACCACAAACTCGCCCACGTGCTCGGCGGCAAATATCAGCTGCCGCACGCCGAGGTGCACAGTGCGCTGTTGGCGCAGGTGGCCGCGTTCAATGCGCCGGCAGCACCGGATGCCTTCAGCCGGGCAGCTCGGGCGTTGGACGCAGCTGGGCCTGAGGCGGTGGGTCCGGCGTTGTTCGAACTTGCCACCCAGCTCGGCGCACCGACTTCCCTGGCCGACCTGGGTTTGGAGTCCGACGCCATCGAGGTGGTCGGCAAGATCGTCGCGGGAGCCCCGGTCTCCAATCCCCGGGCGTTCACCGAGGAAGATGTCTGTTACCTGGTGCGGCAGGCGTACATGGGCCGCAAGCCGCAGCGCTGATAGGAGAGGATGATCATGACTCAGGTCAGCCCGCACGGGTTACATCACGTGACCGCGATTGCCACGGATCCGCAGTCCAACGTGGACTTCTACACCAGAGCGCTCGGGCTCCGCCTGGTCAAGCAAACCGTCAACTTCGACGCGCCCGACACCTATCACCTCTACTACGGAGATGAGAAGGGCAGTCCGTCAACTCTGCTCACCTTCTTTCCTTGGCCGGGGGTACCGCAAGGTCGGCAGGGCGCCGGGATGACTACGGCCACGGCATTCAGCGTGCCGGGATCCTCGCTGGGCTGGTGGCAGGAACGCTTCAAGACCTTGGGGATCGAGAGCGACGAACCGGCTACCCGCGATGAGGAAGAGGTGCTGACATTCCGTGACCCCGATGGCATGGTGATCGATCTGGTGGCCTCGGTTGGTGATCATCGATCCGGCTGGGATGGGGTTGCTGACATCCCTGCTGAGCACGCCGTCCGTGGCTTGCACGCGATCACCTTGTCGGAGCGGCAACTCGATCCGTCCGCAACGATGCTTACCGACCTGCTGGGGATGCAGCTGACCGGTGAGGAAGGAGACCGGTCCCGTTTCGGAATGGCCGGTGGCAGCTCCGGTGCTCTGGTTGATGTGTCTGCCGGTGTTCGGGACCGCGGCTGGCAGGCTGGCGGCACGGTTCACCATGTCGCATTCCGGGCGCCGGATTTGGCAACGCAGACACTATGGCGGCAGGAACTGGTGGCGCGTGGAGTCCAGGTCACCCAGATCATCGATCGCCAGTACTTCAAGTCCATCTACTTCCGGGAGCCGGGAGGTGTGTTGTTCGAGATCGCGACAGATGCGCCAGGCTTCGCGGTTGACGAGCCGCTGCTCGAGCTGGGTCGCAGCCTGAAATTGCCACCATGGCTTGAACCCGACCGCGAACAGATTGCCAGAGCGCTGCCGCCGCTTCAGCTGGATATGGACATCCCGTGAACGCAGAGATGGGTCTCGACCGGCCGCACGTCTTCCTGCCGGCCGACGATCCGGCGGCGGGCCCGCCGTTGTTGCTGCTGCACGGCACTGGTGGCAATGAGTACGACCTGCTGCCGCTGCGTGACCGGCTCTCACCTGGGGCAGCGGTGCTCTCGGTGCGCGGAACTGTGCTGGAGAACGGGATGCCGCGGTTCTTCCGTCGCATCAGTGAGGGAGTGTTCGACGAGGAGGATCTGCGTCGCCAGGCTGACGACCTCGCGGAGTTCGTTCTTCAGGCCAGCGCGGCGTACGGGATCGAGGAGCGGTCTCTAGTTGCCGTTGGATTCTCCAATGGAGCCAATATCGCCTCAGCAATGCTGCTGCAGCGACCAGGACTGCTGGCTGGCGCCGTGCTGCTCGCGGCCATGGTTCCGTACGCCGAACCCCCGGAGGCCGATCTTGCTGGAACCGTGGTGATCATCTCCAACGGTGACCGGGATCCGATGATCGCAACGGATCTGACTCGGCAGCTGGCCAGCCAGTTGCAGGAGCGCGGTGCTGAAGTGGTAGAACTGCCGCATCCGGGAGGTCACCAGATCTACCCTGCCGTACTTCCAGAGATTCGCCGGATGATCGCCGACCTGACGATGCCCACCAGAAGGAGTGCTGAATGAAGTTCGCTCACCTACCGTTGCGCGTCGCCACCGGCGCGTACATCCTGAACTCCGGCTTGTCCAAGCAGAACCTCGAGGGCGAAGCCGCCGAGGGCATGCATGGCATGGCGGTCAACGCGATCCCGGCCTTGAAGAAGTTCCCGCCGGAGCAGTTCGCCAAGATCCTCTCTACTGGCGAAATCGCGCTCGGTGCGGCATTGCTGGTCCCGTTCGTGCCATCAGCCCTGGTTGGAGCCGCATTGGTGGGATTCTCCGCTGGGCTGGTTCAGCTCTACCTCAGGACGCCGGGCATGCGGCAAGAGGGAAGCATCAGGCCAACACCGGAAGGCATTGGCCTGGCGAAGGATGTCTGGCTGCTCGGTGCCGGAATGACGTTGCTTCTCGACGGCTGGCCGAAGCGGGCTCGCCTGCAGTCTCCCGCCGAGTAACGGTTGCCCTCGATCAAGATCGTCAGCGCTTAACCTGCGTCTGAGCCGCACGCTCCTGTGTCAGCCGACGTGAACATGGGGGCGACGCTCCCGATCCGGTTCGGCGCGGCGAATCACCTCGCGGGTGACGGGTGCCACCTCACCCACACCGAAGATCAAGAAGCGGATCAGGTTCGCTGCCGGATTTCCTTCGGTCCATTCGAAGTAGATGTGCGGGAGTCGATCAGTGCGATCACGAACGCTCAACAATAAGGCCGCCAACGCGTTCGGGACCGCGGAGCTGCTGAGAGTGAGGACCCGGTAACGGCCATGCTGCACTTCACCGCAGATGACGAGATGGCTGGCGAATTCGGATGGATCCTTGACGGTGACTTCGATGAAGATCACGTCATTCGGGTCGGTCAGATCATTGTCGCGACTGACCTGGCGAAGTTTGTCGTTGTACTCGACCCAATCACGACGGTTGGGTTCATGTGCAATGAACCTGATGGTGCGGCGGGCGGTGTCGCGGATGAACAGTTGCGCCGTCTGGTCGAAGCTGACGTCGGTGACGCGCAGCTCGAAAGAGCGGGCGAACCGAGAGGCCAGAGACACGGTCAGGATCGCCGCGATGAAGACTGCCGCAATCCTGACGCCTTCGGGACGTTCGATGATGTTGGCGATCGTGGTGTAGATGAAGATCAGGGCCACGAGGCCGAAGCCGATGCTGAGCTTGTGTTGCCGGGCGTGCCGAGCAGCCAGCGTGACGGCGACAGCAGCGGATGTGATCACGACGAGGACCCCGGTGGCGTACGCGCCGCCCTGGGCGTCGACGTCGGCATCGAAGATGATCGTAATGAGAAACGCGCCGAGGGTGAGGATCAGGACTAGCGGGCGCACGGCCCGCGCCCAGTGAGGGGCCATCCCATAGCGGGGCAGGAAGCGCGGGATCAAGTTCAGCAGCCCCGCCATTGCCGATGCGCCCGCAAACCACAAGATCGCAATCGTTGAAGCGTCGTAGACACTGCCGAAGGTATTTCCCAGATATTCGTGTGCCAGGTAGGCCAGCGCTCGGCCATTGGCCGCACCACCAGGTTGAAACTCCGCTGGCGGAATGAGCAGAGTGGTGACGATACTGCTCGTGATCAAGAAGATGCTCATGATCACTGCGGCTGTGGTCAGCAGTCGCTTGGCGCCCCGAATGCGACCTGCCGGATGAGCCGGCGTGTCGTCCGGGTCGCCGTTGATATGCGGCATCACCGCGACACCAGTCTCGAAACCGGAGAGTCCGAGCGCCAACTTCGGGAAGACCAGCAGCGCGATGCCGACGATCACCAGCGGATCGCCGTGTTGTTGAGTGAGGGCAGTCTCCCAGTCCGACCAGAGGAAGGGCTCTGCCGCTACCTGTCCGAAAGCGACGGCGATGACGACGATGTTGAGGGCGAGATAGACCGCTACCAAGGCCACCGCGACACTGATGGCTTCTTGGAAACCGCGCAGGAACACTCCGCCGAGCAGCGCCAGCAGGAACAGAGTGATCACCACCTCGTGGCCGGTGAGGAACGGCTCGAGGTGCGGGTTCTCCACCAGGTGAGCGGTGGCGTCGGCTGCGGACAGAGTCATGGTGATCATGAAGTCGGTGGCGGCGAAGCCCAGCAGCACCAGGACGAAGATCTTGCCCTTCCAAAACGACATGAGCCGCTCGAGCATGGCGATCGAGCCCTCGCCGTTTGGACTCTCCGCCGACACCCGGCGGTATACCGGCAGGGCGCCGAGCAGAGTAAGGGCTACCAGCACCACGGTTGCGATCGGCGAAATCGCTCCGGCCGCCAGCGCCGCGATGCCCGGCTGGTAACCCAGGGTGGAGAAGTAGTCGACGCCGGTCAGGCACATGACCTTCCACCAGCTGTGCGTTTTTTGCAACTGATGGGGGCTCGAGTGTGGTCCGCCTTGGGTTGGGCGCTCGTCGCGTACGCCCTTCATCAACCAGGACCGCAGGCCGTTAGATGTGGCCTTCGCCTCTTCAGTCCTGGTCACCTTGTTCCTCGATCCCAGCGGTGCCCATCAAGGTCGCGGGACGAGAATCGCGGCCTAACCCAGTAAACCGCAGGTGGGTGGACAGAGGTCAGTCTCAAATTGTGATCTGGAGACCTGCCCTGCTTGCTTGTCGAAACTCCGCATTGGTCGGAATTTGGGTGCGGCCGGCCGTCTCGGCTATCGAAAACTCCGCACCGGTCGGAATCTTGAGTACGACCGGCCGCTCGGCCGTCTGTGTTGTCAAAAAGTCCGCAACGGTCGGAATCTTGAGTACGACCGGCCGCTCGGCCGTCTGTGTTGTCAAAAAGTCCGCAACGGTCGGAATCTTGGGTACGACCGGCCGCTTGGGCTGTCGAAAAGTCCGCACCGGTCGGATTTTGGGCACGGCCAGCCGCCTGGGCTGTCGAAGCGCGGCAGTGCGATTGCCACGACATCTCTAAGCCGGGGCTGCCCGGCGGACGCCGGAGCGTCAATGTCCCACGCTGCATGGCAGCTTCCCGTGGGATATTCCAGGTTGGAAGCCCTGCTAGTCAGCCCGGCTGATCGTCCAGGAAGTCCAGAGTGACGGTGGCGAAGAGCGGCGAGCTGCCGAGGTTGTAGTGGGTCAGTCCTGGCAAGATCGCGAGTGCATGGCCACCCTTGGGCCTGCCCTCGCCCATCCAGCCACCGTCGCGAAGGCCACCATCAAGCAGCTTGAACATCTCGACGTAGTGGCTGGGCGGTGCCATGTCGGCGTCGGCCGCGACGATCAGCGTCGGCACCTGGAGACCACGAACCTCCTCGCTGAAGTCGAAATCTTTCGCCATCGACTCGCCGATCTTGTCCAACAGCCGGGGGAAGTCCTGTGGACGCGGCGCGACCTGCTGATAGAGCTGGTACATCGGCGTGTCCTTCATGAACTCGGCCGCAGCCGCGTTCACCTGAGCCTGCTGAGCGAGCATCTCGGGCGGGATCGCATTGCGCCAGACGTGCGCTGAGGCGACGACGAGCCGTCCGACCTTGTCCGGATACTTCACCGCTGTCTGCAGCGCCACCCCGCCGCCGAGCGAGAAGCCGACGACATCTGGCTTCTCGAGGCCCAAGTGATCAATAAGCGCGGCGATGTCATCGGCCATCAGCCGGATGTCGATCGGTCGATCGATGTCGGCAGTACGGCCGTGGCCTTGCAGGTCGGGGATGATGAGCTGATGGCTCTCGGCGAGAGTGGAACGAACCGATCCGAACATCTCACCCGATCCCAGTCCGCCATGCAGCAAGATCAGTGGCCGCCCGGTCCCCATGGTTTCGTAATAGAGATTCAGGCCATTGACCTCGGCGTACTGGCCGGTGCCCTTGATGTCGGTGGTCCAATCAGTCGTGGTCACGGTGTGCTCCTCAGTTGATCATCGGTTGCATCTGCTGCTGATTAGACCTCACCGTCCGACCAGATTCATCGGGGTGTGATCCATGAGTTCAGGTGAGATCCTGCACTGCGGCGCCCACAGCGGCAGCCAGCGACGTGGCGGACCGGCCCAGCAGTTTCTCCAGGTCGGCGGTGTCGACATAGAGTTCGCCGTCGGCGACGGCGCGGTCAAGGTCGGCAATTGAAGCCGCTGCAGGTTCCGGAAGTCCGGCTCTTACCAGGAAGGCCTGGTAGTCCTCCAGTGACAGGTCGCTATAGGTGACCGTTTGTCCAGCCGCACCAGAGACCACCTCGGCCAGCTCCGGCATGGTGAATGCAGGTCCGCCGAGCTCGTAGACCGCGCCGGTGTGGCTGTCCTCGGCGAGAACAGCGGCGGCCGCCTCCGCGTAATCGGCGCGGGTGGCACCACTGATCCGGCCGTCGGCGGCGGCACCCACAATTCCGTGCTGCAGGTACGCCGGAAGTTGCGCGGTGTAGTTGTCGATGTACCAGCTGTTGCGGAGCAGGATGTGTGGTACGCCGGAGTCCGCGAGCGCCGCCTCGGTCGCTCGATGCTCCTGGCCGATGGCCAGCGTCGAGGTGGGAGCGTGGGCGATGCTGGTGTAAGCGATCAGCTGTACGCCGGCCGCCTTTGCTGCGTTGATCACATTGGTGTGCTGTCTGATGCGCTGCCCTACCTCGGTGCCGGACACCAGGAGCAATCGGGTTGCGCCGTCGAACGCCTCACGCAGGGAGGCCCCGTCGGAGTAGTCGGCACGGCGTACCAAAATGCCCTCGCTTGCGAGGTCTGCCAAAGTCTCGATGCGGCGTCCGGTGGCGATGATCTGCTCAGCTGACACGCCTCGGCGCTGTAGCGCCTCCACGGCGAGGCGCCCGAAGTGGCCTGTGGCGCCGGTGACGACGATCGACATGCTGGCCTCCGTGTCTGCTTGGCAAGTGACAAATTGAGGGGTGGTACGGCGCTCAGCTACCCGAACCGCGTGCGCGTGAAGCGGTGGCGACGCAGGTTGCGGGCTGACCTCAGCCGCCCAAGGGTAATGCGACGTTAGCTGAGAAGATCGATCATCGAAAGGAGATCACAATGACGCGTGTAGCGGAGATGTTGGCGTCCCATCCAAAGGGCGTGGCCGGACTTGATCAAGCAAAGCTCGCCGAATGCATCGAGGCATGCTTCGACTGCGCACAGGCCTGCACGGCATGCGCGGACGCCTGTCTCGCCGAAGAGATGGTCGCCGATCTGGTGCATTGCATTCGTACCGATCTCGACTGCGCGGCGATCTGTGCCACCACCGGCACGATCCTGTCCCGCCGAACCGGTTCTGACGCCAGCATCACCGAGTCGGTCCTGGAAGCTTGCCGTATTGCCTGTCGCGTCTGTGGCAATGACTGTGCGAGCCACGCCGACATGCATGAGCACTGCAGGATCTGCGCAGAGGCTTGCCGCCGATGTGAGGCGGCGTGCGCTGCCTTGCTCAGCGATCTCGGCTAACCGCCCTGGTGAAGCAGCCTTCGCCAGGCTCAGCTTCCGCCGAGCCCGAGCGCGGTGAGCAGCACCAGGACGAGCGTGCTGACAGCGAAGATTCCGTGCAGCACGACCGGCGGACGCGGGATGTGTTGCTCGGCGATGTCGGGGCCGCTGCCCGCAGTTGACGGTGCGCCGGCTGTGGCGGCGGCCATAGCGGCCCGACCGTCCTTCGTCCACTGTCGGACCATCACCCCGCCGATGATGGCAACTACGACCAGATCGGCGACCGCGATCCAGGCCAGCAGCGTGTTGTCAGTGACGAGGTAGATGATCCACACGATCAAACCGGCGGCGGCCAGCCCAAAGTGCGTGAAGACCCGGACTGGTGGAAGGTGAGTCTCGGCTCCCTCGACCTTGCGCAAACCTCCATGCGTTGCCCAGCGGACCAGCATGAAAAACCCGAACCCAGCTGTGATGATCCAGGTGATCAGAGCAGCTATCGCCATTGGACGACCCTCTTTCGGCAAAGAGACTTCTATCGGATACTGAAATCGACGTTAGACCTGTGGTGATCTATCGTCAAGACATCTGTCCGTTAGGAAGGGTGCGTCGTGCAGAACTTCGACCGGAACGTCGTAGGAATCGGCGTGCTGGCCGACCCGGTTCGTCGACAGCTGTATCAGTTCGTCTGCTCTCAGCATGAACCCGTGACCCGCGATCAGGCGGCGCATGCGGTGGGTGTCGCCCGCCATAAGGCGAAATTTCACCTGGACCGGTTGGAGGCCGAGGGGCTGCTGGAGGCCGACTACGTTCGCCTGACTGGACGCGCCGGGCCGGGTGCTGGGCGGCCCTCGAAGCGGTACCGCCGGGGCCGCAGTGAGTTCGCCGTAGCCGTTCCGGGCCGGGACTACGAGCTAGCCGGGCACATCATGGCCGACGCGATCTCCGACTCAGCGCGTACGGGCACACCGATCCTCGAGGCGCTGAGCAACGCTGCGGCCGCCCGCGGGGCAGCTATGGCCGCTGGCGCCAGCGATCGCCCGCCGTCGACGGATGCAGCTCTCGACCTCGCGGTCCGCATGCTCGCCGGGCACGCGTACGAGCCCCGCCGAGTCGATCGCACCGTCGTCATGGCGAACTGCCCGTTTCACGCGCTCGCCGTCGGCCACACTGGCCTGGTCTGTCAACTGAACCATTCCCTGCTCAGCGCGTTCGTCGACTCCATCGCGCCCGAGCTGCTCGATGCCCGTCTCGAACCAGGTGAGAACCAGTGCTGCGTGACGCTGGCAGCACTTGCCGAAAGCGACACAGCCACGTCAGCGGCGCGGATCGGCGGGAAAGAGGATCGTGCTGAGCAAGTGGCGCCGCCGCCCAGGCGCCGGGCCGGCGGCTGATCGGGACTGAATGGCGGCGAATAGCTCCGCGATGAGCTGTGCCTTCTCGGCTTGGCTGAGCCACAACACGAACTGCCGGTAGGACACAGCATCGGCGAGCGGGTCCGCGCCCCCTTGATCGAGATAGACCTCGAACTCGGCGAGTAACGACGTAATCGCGGCGGCGAAACCGCGGCGATGATCATCGGTGCCCATGGCCGCCACTTCAGCGTCGGTGAGGACCGCCCGAGCATGTTCCAAGCGATAGGACCGCTCAACTGCACCGCGCACCCGCTTCTCACCCACCATCTTCAGCAGCCCACCCTCGACCAACAACGCGACCTGGCGATACATCGTCGCTTTCGAGACGTCGGGCATGCTGGCGCAGAGCTCGGAGGTTGTGATGGCCGCTCCATCCATTGCTACTTGGACGATCCGTATCCGAATGGGATGAAGGATGAGATCAGTGATGCGCATTGACGTATGGTCTCACAACCGATACCTTTCTCAATTATGAGAAAGGACGTGAATGCCCCTATCGGGCAGCGCGTAGCCGTCGGAGATCGCACGCTTTGGATGCACCGCTCTGGCGAGGGTGAGCCGGCCACGGTGTTTGTACCCGGTGGCGGTTCGGTCGGATTGGACTTTCTGCTCGTTCACGAACGGGTCGCTCGGCTCACGACCTCAGTGCTCTACGACCGAACCGGTACCGGCTGGAGCGACGATGCTGACCTCCCGCGATCGGTCGACGAGGTGACCGATGAGCTGCGCGCCCTGTTGCAAGTGACCGGGCCTCAGCCGCCCTATTTGCTCGTGGGCCACTCGCTTGGCGGGCTCTATGTTCAGCGCTTTGCCCAGCGGTTCCCCGACGAGGTGGCCGGGCTGCTGCTATTGGAGCCAGCACACGAGGACTGGGACCTTTACCAGCCCGACCATCTGAAATTGGCGTCGAACCAGTCTGGGGAGATAGCGCTGCCGGAGCTCAGCGACGAACTGCTGGCTCAGATTCGCGCTTACTTCGAGACCATGCTTGCCGGCTTCCCACCATCAATCCGACGGCAGCTCATTGACATGCGTCTGAGCCCGGAACGAATCTTCACCGGCATCCAGGAGGGAGGCAGACTGCTCGCCGACCTCGATGATCTCCGCAACGGTGGCGCCAGACCCAACGTGCCCTTGATTGTGCTCAGCGGCACGGAGGTCGACCCGTCGCAAACGATGTTCCAGCCTGAGGAACTGATCCGCGAGCAGATTCGCGGTAGCGAACGACTGTTCGACGCCATCGCCGCTGCCGCCCCGCGCGGGCAACACCGCTCCTTGTCAGACGCCTCCCACCCGACGATCCCGATGGTTCGGCCCAATGCCGTGGCTATGGCTGTCAGCGACCTGCTCGCACAGCTTCCGACTCGGGCTGGTGACGGATCTACAGCGTCACGCTACTGAACACGGTGGAGCTGTTGATCTTGAGGCGCCCTCTCTCGTTGACCAGTCCGTACCCGGTCCGCTCGCGTACCACCCGGCCGTCCTTGAAGTAATAGGTGATCGTCGCCTGAGCAGAATCTGGGGGCATGCCCTTGACGTCGGCAATAGAGATTCGACCTACCGCATCCCAGAACCGCTGGTACGCCTGTCGGCCTCCCGCGTGGTTGGTTTGGTACGAGGCCGTCATCCGTGGCCAGCCCGCGTCGGTGTTACGTGGCATCAGGGCGTAATAGCTCGTGATTGCCCGCCGAAGCTGCGCCGCCGTAGGCGTGCCATTGACCGTTGGTGCGGTTGTGGGCGATGGGACCGGGGGTGCCGTGGTTCGCGGGCTCGTTGGTGATCGATCACGCCGCGGTTTCGCGGAGGCGCGCGGAGCTTCGGCCTTCGAACTGGTGGCACTCGGCGTTGGAGATTGGGGCGCGGTGGACAGTTTCATAGTTTCCGGCGCGGCGGCGCTCGACTGGTCTGGAACACTCGTCGGATCGGCTGCTCTGCGCGCGTCCGGTAATAGGGCGGCTATCAGAATTCCACTGCCGATAAGGGCAATGATGGCCACGGCTGCCGCGATGCCGCGACTGCGCCGGGGCTTGGTCGGGCCCTGCGCTGGGCTCTCAAGCGCCGGCGCGGTGCCGGGAGCGGGTCGCAGGGCCGTCAATGAGTCAGTCTTCGCGATGCTCGGAGTGACTGCATTGCCCCTACTCGCATCCTCGGAGGCGGTCGGCGTGAGTGTCTCGACAGTCGCACTCGACCGACCGCTCGCCGCCAGGCGCGCCAGACTGTCGGTGACAGCCCGCATGTGTGGGCGGGCGTCCGGATCCGCGGAGAGCATGTCCAAGATCACGGGCGTCAGTGCACCGCTCCGTTGCGGCGAAGCGAATTGCCCGGCTGCGACGCGATGCAGCAATGCAATGGAGTTCTCGTCGGTACCAAAAGGTGGCGATCCCTCCATGGCGCTATACAAGGTGGCGCCGAGCGAGAACACGTCCGAGGCGAAGTTCGCTTCGCTCCCTCGGGCGACCTCAGGAGCGAGATAGGCCGGCGTACCGTGCACCATGCCGCTTGTGGTGAGGGTCGCATCACCCAAGGCCCGGGCAATGCCAAAGTCGCTGATCAATGCCGAACCGTCCTCAGCGATCAGGATGTTGCCCGGTTTCACATCCCGATGGACAATGCCGACCGCGTGGGCGGCTGCCAGCGCCGACGCCACCTGCGCACCTACTTGAGCTGCTTCGTTCGATTGCAGCGGTCCACCTTCTTGAATTACGGCGGCAAGGGTGACCGAGGAAACGAATTGCATGATCAGCCACAGCTGGCCCTCTTGTTCGACTACGTCGAACACCGACACGGCATGCTGGTGTTGGAGTCGTGCGGCGAGTCGTGCCTCGCGCATCGCCCGTTTGTTCGCCAGCTCCGCTTCCGCCGTTGAGGCTCCTGACTGACGACGTAATTGCTTTACGGCGACGCGGCGTTCCAGCCGCTCATCCAGGGCTTCCCAGACCACGCCCATGCCCCCGCTGCCCACATGGCGCAGCAAGCGATATCGATCAGCGATGAGAGCGTGCGGCTCAGTCACCGAAGCCACTCTCCTTCGGGGGAAGGCATCAGATCTTCTTCGACGTATGCATCTATCGAGGGCACCGTCGAGTGACTACTTACCCCGTCGGGTCGCATTCGATTGGAATTCGGTGACTCCGACGATCTTCGGGGGTGATCCTTCGGAGTCGTGATCGGCAGCGAGTCCCATGCCGCCCGAATCGCGCGGGCGTGGCAGCCGTAGCCGTTTCAACAGCAGCGCATTGACTGCGACCAGCAGGCTGGAGCCGGACATGGACAGTGCGGCGATCTCGGGCCGAAGTACCAGTCCGAATGCGGGTTCGAAGACACCAGCCGCGATCGGAAGTGCGATGGCGTTGTAACCAATCGCCCAGCCCAAGTTCTGCCGCATCTTGCGCAGCGTGCCCTTGCCGATGCGCAGAGCGATCGGCACATCGAGCGGGTCTGAGCGCATCAGGACAAGATCTGCAGTCTCAATGGCAACGTCGGTGCCAGCGCCGATCGCGATGCCCAGATCCGCAACGGCGAGCGCGGGAGCATCATTGACGCCGTCGCCGACCATGGCGACGCGTCTTCCGACGCGTTGCAGATCGGAGATTCGCGCCGATTTGTCCGCTGGCAAGACCTCGGCGATCACGGTGTCAATCCCCAGCTGGTCTGCGATCCGGCGAGCCGTGGCTTCATTGTCTCCGGTCAGCATGACCACCTGAATGTCCATGGCGTGCAGTTCGCGTACCGCTGCTGCGGCGGTGTCGCGTGGAGCGTCCGCCAAGGCGAGCACCCCGGCGGTCCGGCCGTCGACCGCGACCAGCACAGCCGTACGCCCTGCCGCAGCCAGGTCATCTCGACGTTGGCCCAGGTCGCCGACGTCGATGCCTTCGCTCGCCATCAGACGACGGTTGCCGACCAATACTCGTCGGCCGGCAACGTTCGCCTGGGCGCCGTGCCCAGGCATGTTGCGGAACGCCGTGGCGGTGAGTCTCGGAACTGCTGCCGCCTCGGCGCGGCGTACGACGGCCTGAGCGAGGCGATGCTCGGACTCCCTTTCCACGGCGGATGCCAGCGCGAGCAGCTCACTCTCGCTGAGGCCGTCGGCGACCACATCGGTGACCTCCGGCTCTCCCTTGGTCAGCGTTCCGGTCTTGTCCATGACCACGGTGTCGATGAGGGCCGCGGTTTCCAGCGCTGTCGCGTTCTTGAACAGCACACCCCGCTTGGCGCCCAGGCCGGTGCCGACCATGATCGCTGTCGGAGTGGCCAGGCCGAGCGCGTCCGGGCAGGTGATCACGACGACCGTGATCGCAAACAGCAGCGCCTCGGTGACAGGTCGGCCGACGGCTAGCCAGACCAGAAATGTGGCCGTGCCACCGAGAAGTGCAACCAGGACAAGCCAGAACGCTGCTCGGTCCGCGAGCCGCTGCCCGGGCGCTTTGGAGTTCTGCGCCTGCTGTACGAGAGCCACGATCTGGGCGAGCGCCGTGTCCGAGCCAACCTTGGTGGCGCGTACCCGCAAAGTGCCGGTCGTGTTCACCGAAGCGCCGATCACCTGCGAGTCGATCGCCTTGGCTACCGGCAGGCTCTCACCGGTAACCATGGACTCGTCGACCTCGGATTCGCCTTCCACGACCGTGCCGTCGACCGCGACCTTGGCGCCGGGGCGAATCAGGAGTAGGTCACCGACATTGACCTCGGCCGTGGGTACCTCAACCGGTTCGCCGTCGCGAATGACGACTGCCATCGGCGGTGCCAGCTCCAGCAGCGCTCGGATGGCGTCATTTGCTCCGCCGCGGGCTCGCATCTCGAACCAGTGGCCCAGCAGCACAAAGGCAGCGAGCACCGCGGCTGCCTCGTAGAACACCTCGCCGCCGCCCGTCAGCGTGACGCAGACGCTGTAAAGCCAACCGGCACCGATAGCCACGGCGATCAGAACCATCATGTCCAAGGTGCGCGCCCGCAGCGCGCGCCAGGCGCCGTCGAAGAAGATCCAGGACGAGTAGAAGATCACCGGCAGGCTGAGGATCAAGGAGAAGACATCGTCGCGCAGTCCGAACGGCGCTGGCACGGTGAAGCCAATGACTTCACGGCCAATCGGGGACCATAACAAGATCGGGATAGAGAGCAGCGCGGCAACCAGGAATCGGTTGCGCATGTCTCGCGCCATGTCATCCATCGACATGGCGGCGTGATGTCCGCCGTGGCCCATCGCAGCCTGAGGAGTCAGAGGCGCCTGCGGAGCATGATCAGCAGATGCTGGCGCTGTCTGGGTGCTCGTATGGTCATGGCTCGGGCCATGATCATCGGCGGCGCCGTGGGCTCCGTGAAGATGATCAAGTTTGGCGGCATGCCACGCAGGTTCGGCGAGGGGATCGCAGATGTGGTCTGGAACCGACTGGCCGGCACAGTGGTATCCGCAGTCCCGAACCCAGCCGGCAATTTTCGCCACCGAGGTTCGCGTCGGGTCGTACGTGATTGTGGCCGTCTGCGCCACTGGATTCGCGTCAACTTCGAGCACTCCTGGGCGACGAGACAACACCGCCTCCGCGACATTCTTCGAGGTCGCCCACTGCACGCCGGACACCTCGATAACGGCGGTCGATTTCTTGGCGGTCATGCCTCTCCACGGTGTGGTGGGCCCCTGGATACCCATACTGGGGGCTTCGGCTTCGTGGAATTATACCCCTAGGGGGTATAACGCCAAACACTGAGCCGGCGGGTGGCGGCATACTGGCTGACCTTGGTGCCACGAGCAGTGTTCCGGTTGCGTGCGAGGAGGTGGGCTGATGGTCGAACCCGGGACCGAACGCAGCAAGGAAACCAGTCCCGATGATGGTCGGAGCACGACTGCGCCGGGTAATTGGGCTGCGCGGCACGACTTGCTGTTGTTCTTCGTCCTCGCCTACCTGCTGTCATGGGCACTCTGGCCACTGGTGATCCTGAATCCCACCAGCAGCCCGCTGGTGCCGTTCGGGCCATTGATCGCGGCTGTAGTTGTTTCCCTCTTGGCAGGCGGAAGAAAAGAACTGTGGGCTTTGCTCAAACAGCTGACCCGCTGGCGAGTGCATCCGATCTGGTACGCCATCGCGCTAGTCGGTCCCTTTGCCATGGCCGTTGCCACCATGGCACTCGCCGTTGCGCTGGGTGCTCCAATATCAAGAAGCGGTGCGTACGCAGATCTGGGCGCTGTCGCGTACACCCTGCTGTCGACGATGATCATCGTCGGGCTGTTCGAGGAGGTGGGCTGGCGCGGTTTCGCACTTCCCAGGCTGCAGCGGCGCCTCGATGCCCTCTGGGCGGCATTGGTGCTCGGCGCCATCTGGGCCCTGTGGCATCTGCCCGAACTGATCTCTGACCCGACGAGGCAGCGGCCTCCGCTGCAGTTTGTGGTGTGGGCCTTGGCTCTCTCGGTGATCTTCACCTGGCTCTACAACAGCACAAACGGCAGTCTGCCCATCGTGATCATCTGCCACGGCGCCATCGATACGGCCGGCCGTTATCTGCTCCCCGAGTTCTCCCGCGGCGGCTATCAGATTGTGTGGTGGTGCATGGTCGGGCTCTACCTCGTAATTGCGATCGTCGTGGTCCTTGTTGCCGGGCCGAAGCGTTTGGTGACGGGCATTCCTCGAGGTCGCACGTGATCGGGTGCTCATGGTTGGGAAGATGATTCGATGAGGCTCGCATCCGGTCTGCACCGCATTGGCTCCGATGTCGTCAACAGCTACTTAGTTGAGGATGCTGCAGGGCTGACGATCGTCGACGCTGCTCTGCCCGGCCATTGGCGTGAGCTTGATCAGGAGCTGACGCAGCTCGGCTATTCGCTTGACGACGTTCGGGGCATCGTCTTGACCCATGGCGACACCGACCACATCGGTTTCGCTGAGCGGCTCAGGCAGCGAAATGGCATCGTGGTGTACGTCCACGAGCTCGATGCGGGCCGAGCACGCGGTGAGGTCAAGAAGCCCAGCTCCGGCTGGGGACCCGTCAAGATCCGTCCGCTGCTGGGATTTCTGTGGTACAGCGCGCGACACGGCGGACTTCGCATCCCCCCGGTCCGCGAGGTCACCACCTTCGCTGATGGAGACGTACTCGACCTGCCCGGATCCCCGCGGATCATTCACGTTCCGGGGCATACACCCGGGAGCGTTGCGGTGCATGTGCCAGCGGTGGACGCGTTGTTCATTGGCGACGCCATGACCACCGGCAACGTACTGACCGGCGAGCGTGGGCCCCGACCTGCGCCCTTCACGCTCGACCCGGAGAGTGCTCTGGCGTCGCTCGCCAAGTTGGACTCCGTACAGGCCACGTGGGTGTTGCCCGGACACGGAGCGCCATGGCGTGGCGGAGTCGCAGAGGCAGTCCGGCTATATCGCGACGCCGTCGCCGGTAGCTGATCCTTCGCTCAAGACCCACATCTGTGGGTTCAGTCGCCTGTTTGCTGAGACTTCTCTCGAATCGATGGGAGCCGTGGTCTGGGTAGGTTCCGAATGCGCCGAAGTTGTTCCTGGACCGGACGACCCAGATAGGTGCCGAGCGTTGCCCCGGCGGCAATTCCGACGGCAACACCGAGGGCTTGCAGCAAGGTGACGCCGCTGGCTGCCAGATCACTTGGCTGGCCTAGAGTCCCGACTGCCTGCAGCAGCCCAGTGAAGAGGGATAGGCCGGGAACGAGCGGCAGGATCGCCGCCGCAATCAGGGCAAAGCCGGGAGTCCTGGATCGGCGCGCGATGATGGTGGCAACGAACGCCGCCAGGAGGGCGCCAGCGGCGTTTGCGGGGACCTCTTGAAAGCCCAAAGTGACCATTCCGAAATAGCCGGCCCAGCCAAGCGCTCCCATCAGGCCTGCTAGTACCACGGTTACCAGCCCGGCGTAGGCCGACAATGCGAACGCGGCGGAAATGACTGTGGCACCGATGAACTGGGCCACGACCGGCCCAAGAGTCAGTGATTGGGTCGAGACGGCGATCGGATGGCCGAGTGCCACACCCACCTGCAGTCCGGCGATGATCCCAAGGACTATGCCTCCGGTCATCATGGCTACTTCGAGGAAGCGTGCGGATGCCGTCACGTAGAACTGGTCGATCGCGTCCTGCATGGCTCCCACAGCAGTCATTCCGGCGACCAAAAGGATGATTCCACCAACGACGATCAGCATCGGGTCGACCGTCAGCAGGATGTCAACGCCATGGGCCCCTAGGGCGCTGACGCCCGTCGCCAGCAGAGTGATGAGCGCAGCCGCCGCAAGCTGGGAGAAGAACGGGGGCAGCCGACGCGCGCTGGTCCAGGCCAACAGTCGGTCCACCGCAAAGCCGATGATGAAAGTGATCACCAAGATCTGCCACGATACGGTGAACAGCAAGGTGACCCCAGGGGCTATGGCGGCGTTGCCGGCGGACGCGATCCACTTCGAATACAGCCGAGGTGCGTCACGGATCGTTTTGAGGTTCTTGATCGCATCTTCAAGGGGCAGTCCGGCGTGGATGTCCTGTACCAGCGCCTGCACCCGCTGCACCTTGGTGAAGTCGAGGACGTCGGGTTGCACGGTGCGTACCAAGGTCATCGGGACGGAGGCCGGCGCCGCGTAGTAGGTGGCTGCGATAGAGGTGAAGGTGACGTCGACGTGAACTCGCCGGAGCCCGTACGCCTCAGTGATGCGCAGCATCTCGACCACGACGTCATTGGCCGACATACCGGCGGTCAGTAACACATCGCCTACGCGCAGCGTAAGCTCCAGCGCCTTCTGAGCCTGTGTAGCAGCGTCGTCGCTTCCGGGCATGGCCTAACCAGGAGTCGCAGCATCGAGAAGCATGGCTGAGCAATTGCCGAGGTATCCCCGTGATTCGCCCTCAGCCACTGTTCCTCCTCCGGAATCGTAGTTGCCGCGGATGGCTTATCTTGACTGACTTGTGCGGGCACCTGGCCAGTCCTCCATGATGTGCTTATGGACCGACGCACCATTGATCTTTGGTCTCCAGCTATCGGAGCGACCGGCTCGATGATCGCCTACGGACATTGGGGCCGTCCGGTGCTCGTCTTCCCCCACGAGATGGGTCGAGCGGAGGACTTCGAGTCGTGGCAGATGGTCGATGTCGTGGCCGATCTCGTCGAGGGCGGCCGGGTGAAGCTGTACTGCGTGGAGAGCTACGACTCTGCGTCGTGGTCCGACAAACACATACCGCTGGAAGAACGCGCTCATCGACACGGCGCCTACGAGTCATGGATCATCGATCAGGTTGTGCCCTGGATATTCGAGGACTGCGGAGGACCGGCCGGCATTTTGACCACCGGCACCAGCATGGGTGCCTACCATGCCGCGAACTTCGCACTCAAACGCGCGGATCTATTTCCCCAAGCGCTCTGCATGTCGGGGAACTACGACCCCAGCTCGTTGTATGGCTGGGGCGAGCGCGGCGAGACGCTCTACTTCAACACCCCACCGCAGTACGTGGCCAACCTGCACGGCGACCACCTGGATTGGCTGCGGTCGCAGGTCTTCCTGCTCCTGGTGGTCGGCCAGGGGATGTGGGAGGACACCACCGGCGCACTGGAGAGCACAAAGGCGCTCGGTGGGCTGCTAGCGGAGAAGGGCATCCCGCACGAGGTGGATCTGTGGGGCCACGACGTAGCCCACGACTGGCCGTGGTGGCGGAAGCAGTTTGCCCACCATTTGCCGCGATTTTGCTGAGCCATCCGCACGGGGACTGCATCTGAGTCATCGCTGACTTATCCACAGATTTAGCCTTGCGATCTCGCGGCCGAGGGACCCGGTGCTTCATGGTGGATCGATGCGCCGCCCGATTCCGTTCGCTGGTCCATTCACCACCGCCGAGGCGTACGCAGCCGGGTTGACCAGCGGCGTACTCCGCGGGCCGTCGGTGCGACGACTCAACGTCGGCGTCTATGTGGCCGCCGAGATCGAAAGCTCCGAACAGGTGCTCGTTGCTGCCGCGCTCAAAGTTGTGCCGAAGGCCGCGGTGGTGGGCGTTACCGCTTTGCACCTGCACGGGATCGCGATCGGTCCGGCGACGCCGCTGTACCTGGTCAGCACCAATCCGCACCCCGTTCGGCGACCAGGGCTGAAGGTCGCTCGGGTCAACGCCTTGCCGCCACACCGCGGATCTGTGGCCGTGGCCGAGCATGCGTTCGCTTCGGCGGCAAACCAGCTCAATCTGCTCGACCTGGTCACGGCAGGGGACTGGCTGCTGCGCGGCAACCGGTGCCGTCTGCCCGCCCTGCAGGCGTACGCATCGGGTTTCGTCGGTCGCGGAGCCGTCGCGGCGCGTCGTGCCGCCGGACTCGTTCGTGCTCGGGTCGACTCGCCGCGAGAGACCATGCTGCGCCTCAGCCTGGTGCTAGCGGGGTTGCCGACGCCGGAATGCAATCTCGTCATGGGCACCCACGACCACCCGATCGGCCGGGTCGACCTGGTGTTTAAGGAGTTCGGCATCCTGATCGAGTACGAGGGCGACCAGCACCGCACCGACCGCTGGCAGTGGAACATCGACATCGGCCGGTACGAGGACTTCGCCGTCGACGGCTACCTCGTCATCAGGGTGACCGGTGCTGCCATGCGGCGAGCGCGCGACCTTGTAGGCCGAGTCGACGCCGCTCTCCGCTCTCGCGGCTACCGCGGTCCGGCTCCCCGCTTCTCGGCCGAATGGTGCTCCCTATTCGAGCCGTCGCCGAGTGTGCGCTAATTGTCGTCGAAGCGGGCTTCGGCACCACCTAGGGGCCGATTAGCGCACACTCGATGTTGTGGTGGAGGCCGCGGGAACCTACTCGGCGTACATGTGCATGTCGGAGGCGAATCGCTCGGTCATCTCGATCACAGCTTGTAGCTCGGGATGCCGCACGATGATCATCCCGTCGCTGATCAGGACCGCCCGCCAGTCCCGGCGAGGAGCACCGACCGGGAGGAGGTCGAGGAGCACCACGTGCTCGCCGTACTCAGCCATAAGCTGGTCCAAGCCTTCTATGTGAGTGATTCGCCCGACGCCCTTGGCGCGCTTGAAGACACAACCGGCGTTGAATTTGCGCTCCAGTGGTTGGGACAACTGCCCGTGGACGACAGCTTCCGCCCATGCGACGTACAGGTCGCCATCAGTTGCGTAGTTCATCAAGTCGACCACTCGAGCACCCGGCGGCCGCCCTCCGATCTCACCGAATACCGCCTCACCGTCAGCTTTGCGATACCACTCCATGTGGGTGAACCCGGAACGGAAGCCAAGCGCGGGCAACACCTCGACACCCATCTCACGGCCGCCCTGGAGTTGCGGCACACTGAGGTCGCGCAGCACGATGGATGTCGGGCTGATCCACTCGTGCATCTTCATCTGCAGCGGCCGCGGCCGGTACCACATGACGTTCTCGAACAGGATGGAGCCGTTCGCGCACACCGTGTCGTAGGTGAACTCCTCGCCGTCGATGAATTCCTCGACGCTGACCTCGGGGACGTGCCTCAGTAACGGCAGGGCCTCCGCGAGCTCCTGCACGGAATCCACCCGGTAAGTGTCGGCCGAGCCGGCTCCGTCGATCGGCTTGACAATCAGTGGGTAACCCACCCGTTCCGCGGCTTCCCACACCCCGGCCACGGTTGTCGCACTGACATGCCACGGCGTACGGATGCCGGCAGCGTCGATCCTCTGCTTCATGTGCTCTTTGTCGCGGAACGGCAGAGTTTCCTCGACCGTCATGCCCGGCAGTCCGAACGACTCGCGAATCCACGCGGCGAGGATCATGTACGGCTCCCACAAGCACTCGACCTGGTCGATCGATGCATGCTGGGCAAGACCGTGCAGTGCCGCCAGCACACCCGCCTCGTCGGTCAGAGTGACTTGTTCGTAGTGCGCGAGCGCCTGGCGTGCCGGCTCGGGCAGCGCCGAGGGCGGCTGGTCACCAAGGCCGATGACGGTGGCACCCACTGTCGCCAGTGCCCGGGTGAAGTACGCCATTTCAGCCGGGTAGCCGGGCGAGACCATGACGACGTTCATTGCACCTCCACGAGCTCGATTCGAAGTCGGGTGATGATGCGGTGCAGGGCATCCCGGACGACCTCGGTGTCGGGATGCCTGACGATGACATATCCCTCGCCCTCGTAGCTGGACGAGGCCTGTTGCCCTACCTCCGGAAGCCGGGATTCGACGACGAGATCACCAATCTCGCGTTGCAGCTCGTCGACACCGTGCACCGCGCGGACTCGGCCACGGCCCTGCCCTCGCAAGTACGCGGTACCTGCGGCGTAGCGACGCTCGGGCGCGTCGAACGTGCCCAAGATGACCAGCTCTGCCCAGACTCGGTAGAAGTCCACGTCGTGCACGTACCCCAGCATCGAGCTGATCTGGGCGCCGGGCGGTCGCGCAGCGACCTCTGACACGGCGATGGAACCATCGGCGCGGCGAAACCACTCCATGTGAGTCAGCGCGTCACGCACCCCAAGCGCTCGCAACGCTGCGGGTCCCTCCTCCCAGATGCGCTCATAGCCCGGCCCGTTCTGCTCCCGAGGCAAGATCACGGTCCACTGGATCCACGGCTGGCGCAGCACGTCGAGCGGAGTGGGGAAGTAGTCCGAGATCGATGAGAAGACGGTCTCATCGCCGACCGTCACGCTGTCAAAGGTGTGCTCGTCGCCGACCAGAAATTCCTCGAGCAGCCCCGGTGCATCAGCGTGCGGGGGAATCGCTTCGAGCCATCCGCGAAGCGCAGATAGATCATCGAGCCGGTACGTGGCCTGCGCTCCGGCCCCAGCCGGGGGCTTGGCGACCAGGGGGAAGCCGACGTCTTCGGCGAACGCCAGTGCCTCGCCAGGATGGGTAACCAGCTGGTGGCGAGCACAAGGTACGCCGGCGGCCCGGAGCACCGATTTCATGCGGGACTTGTCGCGTACGTTGAGCGCGGTCTCCACGCTCATGCCGTCGATGCCCAGCACCTCGCGGGCATGCGCCATCGGCACTTGCAACTGCTCGAGTGCGCCGACCAGCCGCTCCACAGGACCCATCTGCTGGCTCAGGCCGCGTACCGCCTCGACCATCTGTTGCGGGTCGAGCGGATCGTCGACTCGCCAATGGCCGTCGAGGCGCTGCTTCAGCTCCGGGGAAAGCCGCTCGACCGGCTCGGCAGTGACGACACCCAGGCTGACGTCCGGTAACTCGGCCGCCGTCGCGACGAACCGTTCGGTTGCGGGGAGCAGGAAGGGTGCAACAAATGCAGCGACAACCATGAGTGGACGCTACTAGTGGTGGCATTCCACGGCGCAGCGACCTGCTTGAAGAATGCGCGCTGAGCCTTTCGAAGCGCTATGTGTGCCCTTCGACAGGCTCAGGGCACATGTGTAACGGGCTCAGGGCACAATGCTCAACAGGCTCAGGGCACATGCACTACGTCGAGTATCCGACGGCGCGATGGGTAACATGCCGCCGTGAACGTCGTATTCGTCGAGCCCTTCTTTCCATCGACTCAGCGCAACTTCGTGCGCGGTCTCGCCGAAGTCGGCGCAAGCGTGATCGGAATCGGCGAATCCCCCACCGAGACGCTCGACGACCAACTCAAGAGTTGGATGACGCACTATCACCACGTGCCCTCGGTAGTCGATGTCGGAGTGATGACCGACACCGTGCGGTGGATTCAAGGAAAGGTCTGGGTCGACCGGCTCGAGGCGACGATCGAGTCGCACACTCTCACCGCCGCCCAGGTGCGCGAGAACTGCACGATCCCCGGTACGTCGGTGCGTACCGCCTGGTTGTGCCGGGACAAGCCGTCGATGAAGGAGGCGCTGCGTGCCGCCGGCGTACCCACGGCCGCCTCGCGAGCCGCGGAGACTGCGGCCGAGGTGTACGAGTTCGCTGATGCGATCGGGTATCCGCTGATCCTCAAGCCACGCACCGGGGCTGGCGCGCTGGACACCACTCGCGTGGACAGCAAGGCCGAACTCGAAGTCGCGCTTGGCATGTTCGGCGGCCAGGGCGTCTCTTCGATCGCGGTTGAGGAGTTCGTGGAAGGCCATGAGGGCTTCTACGACACGGTGTGCGTCAACGGGAACGTCGCCCTCGACTTCGTCTCCCACTACTACCCGAACGTTCTGGACGCGATGCGCGCTCGATGGATTTCTCCGCAGTTCATCGCCACCAATCGCGTCGACTCGGTGTCGGACTACGGGCAGCTTCGCGAACTGGGTTGGCGTGTCAACCAGGCTCTGGGCATTGGGACCAGCGCGACTCACATGGAGTGGTTCTTCGGCCCGAAGGGCCTACGATTTTCCGAGATCGGCTGTCGTCCGCCCGGCGTGGGTGCCTGGGATCTTTACTCGGTGGGCAACGACTTGGACCTGTACCGCGAGTGGGCCAACGGCATCGTGCATGATCACATCGCTGCCCGTCCGTCCCGAAGCCACGCCACCGGCATCGTGGCGCTGCGGCCCGACCACGACGGGCAGATCTCCGGTTACTCCGGTGTTGACGACATCCAAGCCAGGTCGGGCGAATGGGTGATCGACGCGCACCTGCCGTCGCCGGGTACGCCGACCCAGCCCGTCGAGGCCGGCTACATGGCGAACGCCTACGTACGCATGCGCCATCCCGACTACGACGTGTTACGCGGCCTCCTCGACGACGTGGGCCGAACGGTGCACGTGTACGCCCAGTGAGTAGCGCGCCGCCACGTAGCCGATCTTGGTCGGCCGGAAGCGGCACCAATCGTCTCGCCATCAACCAGATCCAGCAGCAGGATCTGATCGATGAGACAGTGGTGGATCGCTTTCTCGACGCTCACGAAGTGCCCATTGTCGAAGGCCGCCATTGCACCTTCCTCTTCCGAGGGGATGCCGACGAGGTGCATCTTGCGCAACGGATTCTCGGCTTGCCGAATCGACTGCCGATGCGGCGGATACCCGGGAGCACTTTGTGGTACATCGTGCTCAAGGTGCCCGAAGGCTCGCGCGTCAACTACCAGCTCGAGGTACGACGCGGTGACCAAGTCGAGCGGTTCAACGACCCGCTGAACCCCAAGCATTCGCACAGCCCATTCGGCGCGATTTCGGTTTGCTTTTCCGACGGCTACATCACGCCAGAGTGGACCTTTCCGGACGGCAACGCGGCGCCGGGGGAGCTCGCCGACCTCGTGGTGCAAAGCCGGGCACTGGAGCGTGATTGTCCGGTGACGGTGTACCTGCCGGCCGGGTTCCGTAGCGCCCAGTCGTACCCATTGCTCGTTGTGCATGACGGTGGCGAGTTCATGCAGTACGCCGCCGCCAAGGTGGTACTGGACAACCTCATCCACCGCGGCGAGATCGCCGAGACGATCGTGGCGTTGTTGCATCCAAAGGACCGGCTCGTCGAGTACGCCAATTCGCCAGAGCACGCCCGCTTTCTCAGCCAGGAGCTGACACCACGATTGGAAGCAGAGTTTCCACTTGTCCGAGACCGTTCCGGCCGCGGTCTGCTGGGAGCCAGCTTCGGCGCCGTCGCGGCGCTGTCTGCGGCGTACCGATCGCCTCGCCGGTACGGATCTCTGGTACTGATGTCCGGCTCGTTCGTCTTTGCCGATGCCGGTACCGACCACGGCGGCGGGCAGGCCTTCGACCCAGTGGTGAAGTTCGTCAATCGCTACCGGGAACGGCCGCGCCGGGTTGCGGACCGGCTTTTCGTCAGCTGCGGACTCTATGAGCCGCTGATCATCCCGAATCGGTCGATGGTGCCGGTCTTCGAGGACGCGGGAATGGACGTGCGATACGTCGAAGCACGGGACGGGCACACCTGGGAAAACTGGCGCGACCGGCTTCGCGATGCGCTGACGTGGGTCGCTCCCGGACCGGCGTTGGCGGGCCGAGTGGAGTAGCTGCGGAGGACGCAATGTCGGTGCGTCAGGACGCGCGACTTGTGTCAGGAAACGTCAGAATGTGCCAGCTCTTGACCCCCTGACAGACCGCATTCGATCCTGCGGCTGTGTCCGGGCGACTGTTGATCACCAAGAGCGAAGCCGCCGAACAGCTCGGTGTTTCGCTGCGTACCGTTGAGCGCCTGATCGCCGCCGGCCGGTTGCCGCTGGTGCATGTAGAAGGTGCTGCTCGGGTGCGCGTGGCCGATCTTGGGGCGTACGTGCAAAGCCTGGATGCCGACTCTAGAACCACCCACTCATCCGACGAAGACACATGACAGCGCATGCGGCCAGCATCGTTGAGTATTGATTCGCCGGCAGCCCTAATCCTGAGGAGATCGGCATGAGCGATCCGCATCTGCAAGAGGTTGCACACTGGCATCCCATCGACGGCACCCCGGAGAAAAAGCGGGTCGCGATCGGCTGCTCAGTTGGAGCCGTCATTGAAACCTACGACTTCATCGGCTTCGGCACGGCCGCGGCGTTGTACTTCGGAAGCGTCTTCTTCCCGGAGTCTGACCCGCTGTCCGCCACGCTGCTGTCGTTCGCCACGCTGGGCATCGGGTTCGCGGTGCGGCCGCTGGGTGGCGTCGTGGGCGGCTACCTCGGCGACAAGATCGGCCGCAAGCCTGTGCTGGTCGGCTCGCTGTTGCTGATGGGCATCGCCACCGTACTCATCGGATGCCTACCCACCTACCAGACAGTCGGCCTCTGGGCGCCGATCCTGCTGGTAACCGTGCGAGTGGTGCAGGGCCTGGCGTTCGGCGCGGAGTGGGGCGGCGCGATCCTGATGGTCTTCGAACATGCCCCGTGGCGCAAGCGCGGCCTGTATACCGGCATTACCCAGGCCGGTTTCCCGGTGGGGTTGTTGCTGGCCAACCTCGCCTTCCTGGCCAGTGTGCCGCTTGGGGGATCGTGGGCCTGGCGGGTGCCGTTCCTGCTCAGCGCGGTGCTGATCGTCGTCGGCATCCTGATCCGGCTCAAGATCGATGAGTCGCCGGAGTTCGAGGAGCTGAAGGAAGAAGGTGCGATCTCGAAGAACCCGCTGCTGGAGGTCTTGCGCGAGGACTGGCGCAACCTGCTGCGCGCATTCTGCCTGCGCATCGCCGAGACCGCCGGCTACGCGGTAGCGGTCACTTTCATGCTGTCGTACATCAGCCTCAACAAGATCGCCGGCAGGCCGGTGACCCTCACCGCGCTGCTCATCGCGGCCGCTATTGGAATCTTTGCAACCGTCGGTTGGGGTGCGCTGACCGACCGAGTCGGCCGGCGTCCGGTCTACCTGTTTGGATGCGCAGTCA
>Ga0081455_10001639_pt1 | contig 27259 bp, 26 predicted proteins | sample TabmetS3T2R1_FD_70207 | JGI IMG/M metagenome (GOLD analysis project Ga0081455, IMG submission 70207) | Tabebuia heterophylla rhizosphere microbial communities from the University of Puerto Rico - S3T2R1 | ecosystem: Host-associated > Plants > Roots > Rhizosphere ...
TTAACAATGTCAAATTGCAAGCGGATGTGGCTCTGACAACAGATGAACAGACAAAAGGTCTTTCCATAAAGGATAACCTCCAATCTAATGAAGGAATGTTATTCCCATACCAAGAGCCACGTATTCTAAGCTTCTGGATGAAAGATATGAAATTTCCCATTGATATCTTATGGCTGAATGCAGACAAAAAGGTGGTACACATTGAAGAAAGCCTTCAACCATGTAGCCCATTACTACCATGTCCATCGTACTCCCCAGACGTGCAGGCTCAATATGTCCTGGAAACGGTAGCAGGCTTTTCGTCAGCCAACGGTATTACTGAGGGGATTCCTGTTGAGTTTAATCTACCAAGATAGGAAGTCCTATCTTAGTAATCAATATTTTTCTAACGTTTTGAAATTCGTATCATCGACCTCGAGTTATAAGCATCCCCGAATGTACATTATCATATGCGACATTCTTGTTGATCTAACTTGATACTCGATGAAATTCTGACTTTTAATTTATGGATCAAGCAGACCTTGTTTTATGGCAACTAAAAAATACTAGGCTGGTTAGCCGAGATACTTCTAATCTAGCTTGCAGCCGCTGCTGCTGCTGCTGCCGCTGATCCGCCTGAAGAAGTACTAGCAGCTGAAGCTGAACCAGCAGCCGCCGCGGCTGCTGCAGCTGATCCACCGTTATTATCATCGTCGTTGTCACAACCTGAAGCAGCTGCTGCAGCAGCACTATCTTCCTCTGCCGCTGCCGCTGCCGCTGAACTGCAGTCATCATCATGATCGTCTCCGCCTGCGAAGACGTGTTGCGTAGCCAACAGCCATCCAGGTTTCACTAGACCCAACCCTAGCAAAGCTACTAATGTTATAGATAACTTTGACTTCATTATAGTACAGTCAAATTATCCATAACATATAAAGTTATAGAATGTTTTTCACGTAATGTCGTAACTTCCTAATGAAAAAAGGAGCCTCCTTTTCATTTACTATTGAGTCGATAAGCTCAGCCTAACTCCAATGATATTAGTAGGCGACAGCATTGGAACGAAAATAAAGATTTTCAGATGAGATCATTTCGTATTCTAAATACTTAATTCATTTCTGTAAAATAGTATCTCAATATTAATATCCCTTAATGAAAATCTATTTTACAGGATTGGAAAAGTGCTACGGAACAAATTCATAGCAGTTATGATTGTGATTTTTTCAATAACTTTTGTAGTGCTTACACTATCAAGTTCATCCGTATTTGCTCAAAATAACTGCCCGTCCCAAGATAATGTTGCTTGCGCACAATCAGATCTTTCTCTTCCTGTTCCTTCAGAAAATGATATCCACGTTCCAGGATTACAACAGAATCCAGGAGACCAATCACAAGGTACCGATGAAGACTCTGGCGGTTCAGATGATGAGTCTAACGATAATGGTATCAGTAATGGTGGAAGTACTTTCCTTCTGCCATTTCCTTGAAAATTACGTCATGATATAAGCTGATCGAATTTATTTCTTCTAATAAGCCATATTGTGTTAGGAAGGTCATTAGTTCCAAAAAAACCTGGTACAAGAAATATGATTCATCATCATTTCGTCCCTAAATTCATTCGTCTGACATGTGAAGACGTTTTTATGATTCAAAGCACGGGATATCATCGAACTCGTCTTATCAGTCAAAAAAAATCTTTGGGAGTGAAGTTTATGCATAAGCAAACTATAATTTCAATACTATAATGGGACTACAAACAACAAGGATTTGAAAATCGAATTCAATTTTAAGACTGGACAACTTCGAGGAGGCTATCAATGATGCACACATGTGTGTGACACCTTTTTCCTTGTCCAGGAATGCAATGAAATTTTTTTACGATTGTACATTAACTAGACGTACAGAAATTTGGAATCTCAAACTATACATATGTGCAAAACAAATATTTAATTGGGAGAGGACTGTTTTTCACCAAATTAATTGTCGTCAATACCCCAGCTCCATTTCTTCCTAGGCGTTATTCTTATTGAATACACGACCTCAAATTCGCCATATTTTTCCATAGAAGCCCCCTGTCGTTTGGTGATCTCTGCTTCACCATAAATTCTAATTCCTCGAGCTCGCCAAGGTTTGATACTTTTTAAATCATCAATTACTATTGCTATTGATCTGTTTCTGAGAACGTTCTTGTACTTGGTAGACCGAAGCATGTCAAATCCTCCAATGTAAAAATGTTTACCGTCAAAGTGAAAACCCACAGGTACAACATCCGGTTGGACAATTCTTGAAGAGCTACTTTCTGATTTAACTGTTAGCCCTGCTTCAACTTCAGCAGCTGTGGCAATCCTTGCGATACGTTGGGACTTGATATACTTAACTTCCTTCCTTGAAAATATCGATTTTATCATTAGATTCCCTCACTTGCATACGTTTCTTTGTTTGCAAGTTGATTATTTGTTTTTTCATGTAAAATTCATTTCAGTTCATTATTTAATAATCCGCAAGAAGAATTTATCTTGCAAGACAACATGCAGGGGTCCAGTGCCAATAATAAACTTCGTGAGCATGAGGAGATGTGAATAACGGTGAGCTAGATTTTATTTTAAGGATGGTTAAGAAACTTAGTAGGAGTTAATTTGACGATTTTTTAGGTCTAGGTTGACGGCCACCCTCTTCAAACCCTTACTAATTTGGCTAAGTCGAAGCAATATTTGATCAATCATGGTCGGGTCTAAGAATGAATTAGATGCTTGCCATTTGCTACTTGGCTTTACGTCATTAACCAAATCACTTTACGTCAGGCACTTTTTTACATACATTGACAGAATTTCGAATTATGCCCATGTCATCACTGCTTAGGTGGAAGCAGGAACTTTTCTTTCTACATTTTCGAAGCAGATGGAGAAACTTGAATTTGACTACCGATAAAGGTGGATTGGATCTTTGTTTTGAACTTCATTAAACGGGGCTTAAGTCTCAACCTTTGTCTACAGCACGGACACCATAGTCCAGGCCAGTCCACAAAAACCTCACAGATTTGGCACCGTTTCTGACCGCTTACATATCTTCCCACACCATATCGTTTCTGAGCCTTGTACCTCGTGCACAGCCCTTTACATGCCATATCTATCCCAATTGTACCATTCATTAAAGACAAGATATATGAAGTTTAAGATGCAACTTCCAATTCCAATGCTAATTATGGTCTTACCACTCGCATACACTACACAATGTAAGCATCAAGGTCTGGGCGGCCTGCCTGTCCTCTTCTAGCCCAGCCTGCCCTTAGATAAACACATTATTTTTAACCAATTGGAACAGAACCAGTCAACGATATTATGAGAGATGAAAGTGGTCCCTATTGCTTTTGTTCCTTCCTACTCCTCAAATAGTCAATAAAATATGTAGCAAAAGCACCTACAAACCCACCAGCAAGGATTGCCATTGGGGTTCCGTATGTAACCCAAAAATCTTTGAAAGTCTGAGTCATAGAAGGGGGATCGATAACTGAAAAAGTCAGATTAACGTATCTGCTTGCAAAGTTCTCAGCTGGGAGAGAAAGATTGATTCCTGGTAGTTCTATGAATCCAGATGGAAAAAGAGATCCAGTCGAAATATTTACTAACATCGGTATAGTATGTAATCCTATATTAACATCACTTGGAATTCGGATCTTAAAAGATGCCGGACTGATACCAGAGGAAGACTCATTTAATGTTTCTTTACTAGTTTGTTCAATTTTAATTTCCGAAGAGTCTCTTACTGGGATAAATGAAGCCGAATCTGGGAGCATTCCAGAGCTTGAAACAAGCTGAATTCCAATTTCCTGTTCTCCACCCCGGACGATTTCTATGATAGATGGCGTGGTTGAAAATGAATACGTTGGTGGTGGAATATCTATCCAACTGGACAGGTCAACCAGCATTTTCGATGCATTGTCACTGATAGATTCTTTAGCAGAGTAAGAATTGGTACTTTTTTGATCGCTTTTATTTGCGTATATTACTACAGTATAATACAAGACTCTGAAGTGTCCAGGCGATGTTATTGAATCCATTTCAAGAGGAATAACTACATACTTCTGATCATTGCCAAAAAATTCAGTAGAATTGCTTTCTATGCTTATCATTCGAGAGTGCTCGGGAGAGGAGTATTCTACGAATAGGGCATTCCAACTTCCTAGTTCTGAATTCCATTGTACTTCTTTTTGAAAATCTACGCCGTATTTCCCAGTGTCTTCATTATTATCAGAATCTACAAGTAGGCCATAAACTACTGTTTCGGCCCCATATTTTCCAGGATCGAGTTCTACTTCTCCACCCAACCACAAAGTCGCGTTAAGAATTTTTCTATCTACACTAAAGTAAGTTATCATCTGGATATCAGTGGCATTGTCAAGCGGATTCGCATAGTTTGGCTTTGATCTTGTATACTGTAAATCGTCCGACACTGAGAAATTTTGGGAGACTTGAATCCCGTCATGTATTCCGGTTTTCACCTCTTGCCTAGGGAATAATACAGGAGAAGAGAACGTGGGTGAAAATGAAGACTGAGTTGGAATCGCAGAGGAATGCTGACCATATGCCAATAAATTTATCTGACATACACAAATGCAGATTGGAATCCAGATAATGAGAATTGAGATTGCAAGCAGAAAGACAGTAATGCCGAATAGCTGTATTTCTAACCCACCAATATCCGATTTCGATCATGTCCTATAATAATGTAATACAGAATATGCAAGTACAACTGCAAAAACTTGAACTATGCTACTATGTTTGAGATGCATCCCTATAAAGCACCAAGTATTTCCTGATATCTGATACTCGATTGAAAGAACAGCTTTTTATTTATATACGAAGATAAAAGATGATAGTTGAAAGCGAATGGAGAGATCCGATTGGCGACTAATTTGTAAAGACAGGAATATAACCTTGTTGGCGTTAACCATTCCATTAGTATTGGGGTTCATAGGATCACTATGTTCGATAGAGGCCTCAACCGGGCATAATCCATCAATGCTACCTCTGCTCAATGTACAAAACTCTACCAATTTAATGCCACCGGCTATGGTTAAAACATCAATTCAACCAGTTTTGCTAGCCCCTATCACGGTTTCGGGTGACAACCTATACATAGTTTGGCCTGACAATAGAACATTAGTGCCAAATGATGCGTCTATGAATAATGGCCGTGCTAATTGGGACATATTTTTTGTTCGGAGTCCTGATCTTGGACAAACATTTGCTGAACCAATTAATTTAAGTAATTCAGCGAACGGTACGTCTATGGGCGCAGAAATCGCGATAAATAATAAGGACTTCAAAGCCACTGGTGTTTATGTGACATTCTGGGACAATAAGACTGGAGATAACAATCCATATTTCGTATTCAGTAATGATGGCGGAGTGAATTTCAGTAAGCCAATTATGTTGAACGTTACTGCATTAAGATAAACTGGTTATCTACTTCTAATTAATATACTATTGCAAATTCTAATTCAATCCCGCTTGAACTGCCTGTAACAATAACAACCTTTTGATCATTCTTGTTATATTACTAATCTGGTATTATTTATCGTCGGGGGACCGATACTCCTAATGACAGAAAGTGGAGTGATGGCGAACCTAATCATTACATATCTCGAAGTATAGCTAATATCTCCAACTCCAGACTTTCTAATTGGGAAATCTTCTTTGTAAAAGTTCTGATGCTGGAAAATCCCTCGGTATTCCAATCAATTTGAGTAACTCACCTAACTGTACTTCATCAGGACCTGAAATCAATATTCGTGATACGGACGTTGGGATGAAATAAGAAATTAAGTATTTGATCTAATGAATTACTGACGACAACCTAACATGTAACTAAAGTACCAACTGATACTAAACCAAAGTAGTAGAAGCTGCGTCATTCTAGACCAGCCTGACGATGACGCAGCTGATTGGAAGCATGGGACAATAATTCTTCACTGAAGTGATTATATCATAACGCTACATTACCGTGAAAATAGCATATTGCAGATATCCATAATTAGGTTGAACGCATATCTTATTGTGAGTGAATGAAGCCTGAGGGCAGGCTAGGAGAATTTTGGGAAGACTTTTTACAAGCTGAGGCGAGAAGACACTTCGAAGAGTTATCGTCAATTTCGTACGAATTGATTGCAGGTAGGACCAATTATTGTCCCAAGCATGAAGAGATGTATATGAAGCTTCTCCGAAGAGACCTAATTTGGTTAATGCGTGATATGATTTGGTTCAAGGATAAGCGATAGAATTCAAATCAAGTCAACCTTATCTAGCGCCAAATACTTCGTCATCAAATTAACTGTATTGATAATGTTCGAGACACTTATTGGAAAAGGAGTAAGGAATCGCCCTTAATTTTCAGGATTATCAGTTTAGATGAATTTGTCTTGACACCTGAAATGTGGATCAAATTGGAACATAGCGAATAGATAAATTCTAGTACTCCCCGCCTTCACCCATTCTGTTTGATTCCCTTCTATAGAGCAATTCTCGTTTGACCATAAGTTTGGTAAGAATTACGCCAGCCAAGAATCCACCAACATGAGCAGTGAATGCAATAGGAATGGAAGTTACCGAACCTACAAATGCAAATACTATTTGAATTATAAGCCAGTAGTAAGCTCTTCGGTTGCCAATTGCGGCTGCAATACCCAAGACTCCCGAGATAGCACCGGATGCCCCTATCAACAATGTCTGCCCGCTGCCCAAGACATAAGAGGCTATTACCCCATGGAACAGAGCAGCAAATATGCCAGATAGAAAATAGATTACAAGATATCTGCCTATTCCAATTGACCTCTCTGTGTACCCTCCAATATATGCTAGTGCAGCGAGGTTGAAGACAATATGAGTAATGCTAGCATGGATAAACATAGAGGATAGTAATCGAATTAAAGTAGAAGTTGCACTATCTTGAAAGCTTGTTTGATCTGATCGAAACGAATAGGATTCAAGAGATCCATCTAAGCCGTTTCTATCAAATAGAGAATCAGGAATAAATCCGAAGTTTGCAATTATCCAGGTATGACTATTAGTGAGTGAACCAAAGACAAAAACCAGGACATTTAAGGCGATTAATGAAATAGTAGCTAGCGGGAGAGTTCGGAGATTCACCATTGGTAGGAAGGGTTTAGAGAGTTGTAATATCGTATCGTCGCACACATATATAGCTACCATTTATTAATCACCGATACCCGCGAACTAGGTTATCAGGAGAATATCACTAGGCATTGATAGGCTGAAATTCTACTAATGATGCGACGTCCTAACTTGAGTTCTAATTTTTGATTAGGGCGTTAATCAAAAATTTGAATCTTGAGGATTGCACATACGTCCCATTTTTTACATCTTATTTCGATTTTTTAGGCACACCTGTTCGCAGAAAGAGACACATCAAAGCCCATAAAACTAACTTCATTTTTTTCAAATCCCGCGAACTACCATCTCGAAGGAGTTAGCAAAGCCAAGATATCAATCGATTAAGTTGTAGATATAGTTTCACAGGAATTGCTATGAATGGCTTTTCTGTGATTCCCTTTCTCTAACAGAATAATTTACTAGTTACTTTCAGAGAATTATCATATGCCAAAAGTTAGTAGACCCAAGAAAATGTACGTTGTAATAGATAATTTAAGAATCCGCTATCAGGATAATGCCTCGGTTGGAAAAAAGACTTTGGTATTTCTTCACGGCTTAGGCGGGTCTATAGAAAGTTGGAACAATAATCTGGGTTATCTGTCCAAAAAGTATAGGGTGGTCGCCTTTGACCTTCCGGGGTTTGGACTTAGTGACAAACCTCGTAGAAAATATACGTTGGGATTTTTTTCGTCATTCGTTTTACGTGCAATGCGTGAACTAAAAATCGGCCATCCGGTTGATCTCATAGCTTCATCACTCGGAGGGCAAATCGCGGCCAGAATTGCTATGACTAACCCTGGTAAAGTGGGCAACCTTGTACTCATTAGTCCTGCAGGCTTTACTCCCAAATCCTTTTCGAGTTCTAGTGGTCTTCAAAGATACATCCGTATTCTTGATGCTAGATCCAGTGCAGAAATTAAGAAAGCATTGACTGGGACCACTACTACACAAGTCAGGTGCGATGATGCACATATGGTCTATGAAAGAATATCCATGCCCGGAGCTAAAAATGCATTTGCTTCTGCCCTGAAATACAGTACTACTGCTAGGAGGATTAATATAAATAAGATAAAGTCACCGACATTTGTAATTTGGGGTAGAGAAGATCATATAATCCCAATCAGGTTTATACTCCCCTTTATAGAGATGAAAAATTGCCGGTTGTGCATATTAGAGAATTGTGGACATAGTCCACATGCCGAAAAGCCAAAGGTAATCAACGAAATCATCGAAAGATTCATTGAGGAAAATTAGGGAGACTTATTTTAGATATGAACACCCGTATGTGCCTCCAGAATGATTACCTCGTGACTCTTCGTTGGCATCGAATCTGATTCTCACACCAAATTACCTGGAAGTGCGAGCCATTTAATTTAAGGTACCAGGTCTTCGAACCCGCTAGTCTGATTTAGTTTAGCTAGATAGGATTCTATCGGGGCTCGAAGTTCGTTTCAGGCATTTATAAGGACGGAAATATTCTAGAGCATTTCCAAAGAAAGCCAGTTCAAAAGAGGTCTCGTATCGATTTAAAATTTGCAATAACGGATAAATAATTTAAACCCCTCATAAGCGAGACAAGATGTAGAGAAATGCAATTAATTCAGTAGAATTTGCTCTTTCCTCAAATTCCAACTGTACTTGGAATATGGGATAGATAAGGAACTTTATATCACGGCGTTCAGTTTATTCTTTTTGTATTGTTAATATCTAAAATGCTAATAATCTACCCGGGGATCTTTTTTCTGTGGGCGATAGTAGAAAGCTCAATATGGTCATTCTATGATTTTCGAATATTTGCACTAGGAACAGATTGGGAGGATCACAATTTAGCCGCGGTTTTGGATCCTCAAAATCCGTATAGTACTAATGAGACTGGAGAAAACGACCAAGTGAAAATTCCGGTTTCCAAAGGATTCGTGAATGGGAAAGTAGCATACTTTGTTGCGACAGACGCTTCAAATAATGAGACTGCCAATTCAATCTTTGAAAATACTGGGTGGCATGTAAATTTTGCTCCCGGTCTTACTCAATTGCCTAATAGCCAACTAAGCCAAGGTTTTGAGTTTTTGAATGGTATAAAGGGCTTAGGGGCCTTTGGTTTTCAACTTCCTGTTGCTAGCAGCACTCCTGATGATGAAGATTATAACCCACTAGTTCGTCTTAACCTCATCCGATGGAATGAAAATGCGACGATAAGCATTCTGAAGTCTGTCCCAGACATTATTCTAGCGAGTCAAAAAGGAGACCTCCAGATCATTCCTACAAATATCACAATAAACAGCCCTGCTGTATTGTGGTAACCATTAATGTAAGTTTTAGTTTTCTGAACGAATTATCACCATGTCTTATAATTGGATGAGGTAGTCACGAAAGTATTATACACCTTCTCGATTCCTATGTAATCATGTCATTTGCTATAATGATATTGTCTTCGTGGCGATCGGCAAACACCAAAGTGCTACAGGAAGCGAGATATTACTTACTCTCATAAGCCATTTTAACGTAACAACTAGGGTGCGCAGATAAGTTGAGACTATCGAGCTTATTAAGAGGAACTATTCTACAAAAAGATTATTTTGCGACTAGTGAGTTAAGATAGAGCAGCAGTTTTTTCATAAAAGTTCTACTATTCTATTTAGACCTGCCTTGCGTAATCTTTTGCACCAGTGAAGTCAACTGAAATACATGGCTCATTACCAATGACCCAAGCGTTATGACCTGGAGGAATTACTACGCAGTCACCTGGACCAGTTTCGCTTTCTGTCCCATCATCCATTACTATATGCATTCTTCCAGAAATGACATACATAGTATGCGGAGCTTGACAACTATCTGTTTTAACGATAGGTTTAATGCATTTTTCCCAACTCCATCCGGGCTCAAATACCCCTCTGCCAATTGTAATCTCTCCTAAGTTCACAAGATCTATCTTTCCTTTTTGAAAAGTTCTCGTCTCGTCAGGTGAAGAATCTAGGCTTTTCTTTTCCATTACTAGGGCATATGATAAGTAATATTTAAAAAATTTGGACATTGTTCACTCATAGAAATCAGCGGAACAGGAACGACATCTCAGAGCTTGATAGGACACAAAAATTGTCATTATTATGTACGATTACATTAAAAACCGTTCTTTAATTTTACTAGAAAAAACCACATCTTGATACATTGAACAGATATGCATCATGCAAATATTAGATATTGAACAAAGGGTTTAAAGTGGTGCTGGACAGTGTTAATGAACCAATCTACACTTGGTCCCAATATGCCAAAGATGGTTGTAAGAAGAACTTGTGGAATTCCGTTTCTTATCAGAAAAATGGTGATGATGTTAAATAAGATGACACGTTACTAGAAGTAGTATTAGGACGGCTAAAAGAAAGCGATAGATACAATTCAAGATTTGCCTGAGCACTAGAATCTTGAATATTCGTATGATTCTAATGTTACCGATCGCATTAATCGGCCAAATGGGGCTCCTTGATAAAGAAGGCTTAATAAAGAATTTGCAGATTGAATTCTATTAAGCCTTAATTTATTATTCAAAATGTGCATTTGTTGCTGCAGCTCCAAATTAGGTATGTGACTAGATAGATACTCCACGCGAGTCAAAGCAACTCACTTCACATACAAAAAAATATGAAGAGGCTATTACATTAAAACTAGCTAGAAATTGAATATAGTGGGGCTTTTACAAGGTCTAACATTTAGACAATCATTGACGGGGAAGTTAAAGGAATACGATCTCGAGATCAAATATGTTGATATTAACAAAGCGTTAATACCACAACTAGCACCTGCTCAAATTGTTGTGAATGGTTTCCAAACGATAGACAGATCAGTAATCGAGAGTTGTCCTAATCTTATGCTCGTACATCAATCAGGGATAGGAGTAGATAATATAGACATTAAATATTGTACCTCAAAGGGAATTTATGTGGCAAATGTTCCGCTTGCTAATGCAATCTCAGTTGCGGAGCATACTCTCTTTCTAATCTTCCTTTTATCAAAGAACGTGTCGATCGGGACCAGAAATTCGATTCGGGCAACAAGTCAGCTACATACAAGATTGAAAACCACTGCCGGTATGGAATTACGCGGAAAGACATTGGCAATTATCGGTTTAGGAGTAACTGGAATAGAGGTTGCAAAAATTGCACGTGGCCTAGGCATGAGAGTGGAAGCCGTGACGAAACATCCTTCTACGATAAGTCAGGGCTATGACAAGAAATACTTTGTTGACGACTTGACAGGCATAGACCGCCTTCCAGAAGTCTTGGCCAGAGCAGACATTGTTTCAATTCATACTCCACTCACAGAAGAGACTAGAAACATGTTCGGAGAGAAGGAATTTAGTGTAATGAAAAAATCCGCTTACTTGATAAATGTTGCACGAGCCAAGATAGTAAACAAGGACGCACTTTTCGCTGCTTTGAGCACACAAAGAATTGCAGGTGCAGCATTTGATGTGTTTTGGGATGAGCCCCCTGTTCCAGAAGACCAGATCCTTTCACTTGAAAATTTTATACTTACCCCGCATATTGCAGGCTGGACTGCTGAAGCAATAGAGGCCATTACTAGAATAATTTCAATAAATATCGAGAGGATGTCACGCAGGGAAGCACCTTTGACGGTCGTCAACAAGGAATTATTAGAATGAGTGGCGACCACTGATATCGTTACTGTTAATGGTACATGAGAGATCCGAATTGACTCAAGTGTTTGAATATAATCGTAGGAAGGGTTCCTTAATTTGGAACGATAAATCTGGTTTGCCAACAATTGGTCATGATGTCGTCCTGATGCTCTACAGTTAGCAAGTACCACCATCCCACAGTGTCCAAAATAAGGAATGAGAAGTAAGTTATATTATCTCTCTGAATGCTTAAAACGAATGAAATAACAGATGTCGGCTAAGTAATTGGCATTCCCCGAATCGCAGATCGGACGAAATTGTTCTCTTGAAATGCAAGTGACTTTGAAATCAGTCTAGCACATCCTCTCAAGAGAATATGCTTTTAAGGATTCTTTTAGTAAGTGTAGAAGAGACTTTAATGATTTTCAAATCAACATCCACCTTACTAGGAATTATCCAGTGAAAGGTTTCTCTCTTTAAGCACTTGATTTAACAATCCAAGATCGTAAATATTTGTTAGATCGGGTTTGGTTCCTCTTCCTATTAATCCTAGATCGTATGCGTCGTCTGCCATTTTAAAAAGTGATCGTTTAATCGGATCGTATGTAAATTCGAGTCTTTGCAATGCATCCCTCAGCTCATCTTCAGGTACCGTATTACCTGTGATGCGTTCGAGACCATCATTAAATGCGTGTATGAACAACTCCACTCCATCTTTATCAATATTTCGACTTGTTTGGTTTTCAACATTACCTGAAGTACTACTTACATTGCTTTTCTGTAATTCGTTTAGAGTACTATTAATCCATAATGTCTCATCGATTTGGGCGTTGATCAACTTTTTTATGACCTCTGGGTTATCTTTCAGATAATCTGTCCTAACTATGATGTTAGTAGTCACGAACTTGCCGTCTGGCGGCCAGAGATCCCGCTCGTCTACAAATATTTTGGCGTTGGATTCTTTGACGAGACGCGCTCCCCACGGCTCCGGAACCCAAGCACCGTCGATTTCTTTCTTGAGCATCAGGGTAAGAATGTCTGATGGTTTTACAGGTACTACAGTCACATTGCCGCCATTTTCCACTGTTTCATATCCGTTCTGCTTGAGATACTTTCTTAGAGCTACATCCTGAGTATTGCCCAATTGGGGAGAGGCAAATTTCTTTCCTCCGAGGTCAGTCGTAGATAATATACCTGAATCGTTTCTCACTACAAACACGGCCCCACCGCTCGCAGATCCAGAGATTATTCTAATTCCCTCACCATTAGAGGCCATGTAGCCATTTATCGCAGGATTAGGTCCAACGTAAGCTACATCAATTTGTCCTGCGTATAACGCTTCAATAGCTGATGGACCAGCGCTAAACACGTATTCCTTTATGGTAGTACCCCCATCCCTACTGTCATCGCTATCGCTGTTATTTTCTGTAAGCGCTTTTTGAAAGTGCCCATTTGCTAACCCAATGATTACTTGGGCATGATTTAGATTGGGAAAATAGCCCAAACGCAAGACATTCGGGATCGACTCTGAATCCTCTACTGTTGTTTGTTGGGTGGTTTCACTATTGCCGCTTGTATCGCTACCGGTGAAAGAGTTAGTTATGCTCAACAATAGCTCTGAATTGAATTGCGAACTAAGGGCAACTGCTAATATAATAGCGCCAGATAGTAAGAATTTAGTCCTTACCTTCATAGTTGCCTATCAATTCCTCCTCGAAATATCTGTCTCTCCAATATTAGTGATGCACTTGGATTAGTTCCATCAAGCAATATTATCTGTTTGAATTGTGCAAAACAAACAGATTATGTGAAGTAAAATCCTATTTCAAATCTCAACGCTCGTGGTCAAAGAGGCTTTGCGAAATTTCCCTTAATGGAAATTAACATTTAGTTCCAAGGTTGCTAATGTTTATGGCTTGAGAGCAGTGTTGTTATCTTGAAATTCGTGAGAATATCTTCTATTCGACCTCGCACTCATTGGAATAGATAGAGATTAGTCTTAAAGAGCAATGTATATGCAACGAGTTCATAAATCGATTTATTTTGTCATATTTGAAGGCAATTATATATATCCTGATTTAGACTTGTTTTAAAGAAATGTCATTTCTGATTAGAACCGAATTTTTCCATTCTCCATATACGGACACTTTGCATGCTATTAAATCTGCAGAATATATCTTAAAGACATACAATTTTCCAGGTTTGATCCGTTGTACTCAGATCAATATACGAATACTTGGATTTATGGTTCAAAAATTTAGGGAAATGAATTTCAATAACGGGCCGGATTCATAGAATTTAGGTTACCCAATAAAATACAGAAACATGATTTTAGTGGAAAAGGCGAAACAATCCTGACTTATAATTCAGCTACATCAACCATTAAGCAACGTAAACGAAGGGTTAGGATAGATATTGAAGATCTTGCTAATGTAACCCTATTTATTGCAGCCTTCATAGGAATATGGCAACTAGTCTTTATGTTGGGAGTATGGCCTGAAGTGTCGCTGCCGTCTCCTGCTATGGTCGCAGGAGCTTTTATTGACCTGCTCAAAAATTTGACCTTAATCATAAGTATCGCAGTAACCATGTATCGCCTTGTCATTGGTTTTACCTTATCAATCATTATTGGGGTTTCTGTTGGATTGGCTATGGTGAAATTCCCGGGCTTTGGTAGAACTATGAGCTCTTTTGCAGTCGGTTTACAATCATTTCCTAGTGTGGCATGGGTGCCTTTCGCTATACTACTAATAGGACTTAACGATGCAGGCATCCTTTTCGTCGTAATTATGAGTTCTGTCTTCTCAGTCATGATGTCCACCTACGGAGGGATAAGAAATATTTCACCAATCTATATCCGTGCCGCCAAAAATATGGGTGCTAGGGGTTTCTCTCTTTTCAGGTACGTCATGATACCTGCAGCTACACCATCGCTGATTGTTGGAATAAAGCAAGCATGGTCATTTGCATGGCACGCACTTATTGGTGCTGAAATATTGATTGCAGCCGCAGTTGGGTTAGGTCATGTTCTATTGGTAGGTAGAGAATTTCAACTTATGGATCAAATTATTGCTGCTATGATCACCATATTTGCCATTGGACTCGTGTTTGACCGTGTCCTTTTTTCGAAATTAGAGGACCGCGTAAGAGAAAGGTGGGGGTTGAATCAAGAAGGTGGAAACTAAGATAAGTAATTGTTCCACAACAAATTGCTGCTGATCATTTTCTCTTGGTGGAGTTCCGCTAGTCTAAATGGTAGTTCCAGCTGCGATAGGGACAGGCGAAAAAGCTATTGTTATCATAATTCCAAGAGACTCTACGAGTAACTTTATTCATAATTAGACAAAAGAATAGAGGCTGAATATTATTCACTAGACATGGTTTACTATTCAATGAATCCACTAACTAGTTGTAAGGACTTATCTACTATTCTAAGGTATGAGGCAAATTGAGGGGATTATTTGTATGCAATAATTATATTGGCATGATCACTCTTAAATAAATATATGAATAATCTCTCGATTGTTTGTGCTTACTCTTTATTACAATCGATTGACAATAGCACAAGTAAGAAACAAAAATGTATAGATCATTGTACACCGAAAGATCTCAGATCCCCGGTGTCTGGGTAGTGATAACTGTTCTTGCACTATTTGTAGTCATAAGCTCAGTAACATTTGAGAATTTTAAAAATGTGTACGCAGCAGAGGACCTAAATGTTAAAGTCAATTTAGGGGAAGATGATATAGAAAGAGGACAAACACAGAAGATCACAGTTACTGTAACAGAAGATAGTAATTCTAATGATGAAATTTCTGGAGCTGATGTTAAACTTACCGTGTATCCACCAGAAACCGATTCGACCACAGCCAAAGATGAGACAGATGAAGATGGAAAGGCTAATTTCGACGTAAAGATATCTGATGACGCGGAGTACGGAACGTACAATTTAGAAGTGAAAGTTTCCAAAGATGGTTTCAATTCGAAATCTGAAGATTCATCATTTGAAGTAACCGGCTCAGGAAATAACAATGATGACGGTACACATGATGATGGGGGTCATGATAATGACAAGGGTGGGAAGGATGATAGTAATAATGGAGCACATGATCGTGACGGCGGGGGAAGCAACGGAGGAAAAAGCAACAATCAAGCGCTTTCACAGGGGAATGCTTGTGGTAACGGTCTGCTTTCAACCAATATCTTTTGCCAGAATATAGCAAACCAATTACAGGGTGATGGAAATGCAATTAACATCATCGCATTACAAAATGGAGGAGGAGAGGATGAAGTCGAAGCCGAAAATAGCTTGAGCGGTCCTTCAATACAATCCTTTAACTCGACATTATTATCGTCTGTCGCGCCAACTCCACAAGGCATTCAACAACTTCAGGCGCCGATCAGTGGGTCGACGAATGTAGATTCGATTGAATCCATAATAGAGCAGTATGAGCAGGCAAGACTTAATCACGCAATAGAAACAAGGTTGAACCATCTGAAGTAGGATCAGAATCTTAACTGGTAACAAACCTGCACCTAATTGTTAAAGCGTGATACTGAAATTATAGTCACTGTCAAAGGTAAAGCTAAGAGAGATGATGTCAAGTACAGTCATGAATTTCCGACTATTTTTTTGTCCTACGGCAGAGTTTTCTCTAAGTTTGTACAAATCAAAAGTGTTAACAATAATAATGTGTCATCGAGAAAATGGGCTGACCAATTTTAAAGAACTGTCTAAAACACCGGGTTTATAGAACTCTTATTGGTGAAGTGACAATTCGGACGGCTCATCAAATTTATCACATCATAGAATACCACATTTCTCCAGCAGAGGCGTTTAAAAATCAATTTGATCAAATTTATCCCCAACAACTCTGCTCTCCTCCTTAGTTTTTAGATGATTTATACTATCAACATTGTCTGGGTTGACTTAATCTTCTCGACTCTTCGAATATTACTGAGTATCCTTCTCAATTTCTCAGGAGAATCAGCAGAGATTTTTGCTATTATATCGTAAGTAGCCCCATAGACCTTGTAGGCTTCTACAGCTTGAGGAATTGCCATCAATTCATCAATTATGATTGTCTCGTATCCAATTTCCGAAGCTATAAGAACATACGCACCAGCCATTGAATTGTTCGTACTGTCAAGATCACAGATATTAATATTGGTCGCCGTCCTATTCGTTGACAAACGATTGGCAGCGTACCCGGCATAATTCACTAATGGCACTGAGCCCAGCATAACCTTTGGTTTTATCCTGTAATGATACCTACTCATCTCTTTAAAACACAAGTGCCATCATTAAAACTAGTTTTATAGTCGTTGGTTTCTCATATCTCTTTTTTTGTCTTATTTACTAGAGGCAAAGACTCGAAGGTTAGAAAACGAAAATTCTTCATAGTAAATTGATCCTTAAAAAAACAAAAATGCACATCGGAGTAGCTCCTGATAGACACTTGCACCACTTTAGAGAATGTTTCCTTCGACAATGCTTGCTTTTGGTATAATTATTTGGCTCTCATCGATTACGACTGATCCAAAAAACATACGATTGGGATAAGAATAAAAATACTTGTTAGTGACCGTGAAATACTCAAGACTTCATTTTTTTTTCGTGAGGCAGAAAAAACTATTTTACTCGAGTTTTTGCATGGGTTTCTTGCACAATCAAGGATTGTCCCCGAGTAGGTATCACATGAGTTTTGAGTTATTGTCTCCTTTATTTGCTCAAGAATCCCACTATCGGATTTATTACAACACCCTAGTCTCCGTGTTAATTTGTTTCTTGTTGTTCTTCAGTTCCTTTGCGATCCACATGAGCGTTGAAATAGTATATACTGGTATATAATCTCCAACAAAAGGAATGAATTCAATCATATTCACAGCCGTAGACATTTTGCTTTTTGTTATATTATACAACAAACTCACGATGATTGCATCAAAAATATCTCCCAAAACTGGAAATCCAAACAAAGGAGCTGCAAAATAATCAAGAGCATCTGCCACAACGGATACGACGAGCGCAGAAGTTGCCCTAAGCTTGAATACGGAGCTACTTCTGGTACTTTTTTGCCCACTTATTTCAAGGGTTCTCATATTCATGATAGGGCATTATAGTATAAATAGATATCACTAGTGATATAACAAGCTGCATTGGAGATTAGCCAAACAATATGTGAAATTCTTAAGTCATCTAGCCTTAATGCGACTCCGGAGCGCCAATCCGTTCGAATTGTCTTGGTCGTACTAATTTGAAACACCAAAGTGTCAACCTATTTTTACATTCTTGCTAATGGATAATGTTGGCAATGATTACTATTGGATGGCCATAAGCACAGTTAGAATGGCAATCGCAATCGCTTTGATACTGGGACTAATTTCAGCAGTACTGTATGTAACTACACAAAATATGCATGTCTCGGGCCAGCATAACGAACCTTCAGAAAGTAGCCAGCAAAGGTGTACATACGCGCTAGAGTGTACTCTTTTGCCCACAACTTCGCCTAATATCGGTTCAGCCGTCCTGTTAGTCTAATTGAAGTAAGCCGAGGAAACAGCCCATTTGAGAGAATATATCATGATTCTTTCACTGAACAATTAATTTTCCTTGGCGGTCTGGGAGACGCAGCGCAGACATAGATGCTCTCACTGGGGCCGACACATCAAGTAATACGCCTGAAGGATTTTTCGAGACAGCATAGCTAATTGAAAACTTATGATCAGTGGAGGATGAGCCGGTTATCTGATCAAATAACCTAACGGTTTACATGCCCGACGGCAGGAAGTGGAGCGTAAAATGTCTGTGCATTCTTTTAGTTAAATTGGGATATTTGAATTGATTAAAAATTGAAAATTCAACAAAACTAGCCTTACATCTCCGTGGTGCGTCGATGCATCGTACGACAATCAAGAACAAGCAAGATAGCCTAGGACTTGTTTTTGATAGTGTTATCTCTTAACGCAAATCTTTAATTTAATGAAATTGCAGGTATTCTAATATGACAATTTCAGATAGGACTTTCAACGAAGACCATGAGATCAATTACCATATTATGATTGGGCGAGGATTAGTTGGGGAGCGGCTGTACTATGAAAAGAGTCGATTAATAAAAATTGTACAATAAAATATCGATTTGGAATGGCATATTTGGAGAGAGAATTTTGACTTGTCATTTGACTGTTTCTAATTCTATGATTGCTACCAGGCTTCCCGTAAGAAATTTGGAGTTAGCTAACGTTTGTAGGGATTGCAATTTTTCAAATAGTTCTGTGGGAACTATCAGGTAGCTTCTACATGTCTTCAGCCTCGTATAACCCAAAGGATTACTGGTTAGAACAGGGAAAGGTCTACAAGAATAATTTTAAGTACAATAATAAATTTGAATTACAAGAGCGCTTGTTAATTGAATACCTGACCAGTAACATATTTACTTCTACAAATTCTGAAGACAAGCCATCAGGAATGTCCGTTCTAGAGGTGGGCTGTGGATTCGGTAGGATCACCAGGTTGCTTCTTGCGAGTTTCGGAAAATCAATTACAAAGTATCTCGCAGTTGATATGTCACCTGACCAGATTAAGAACGCTAAGCAATTCGTTGGTGATTCATATTTGATCGGAGAAAGTGTGCCAACTGCTGATGGTAATAACAGCGCGAAAGATGAACGCCTGAAATTTGTCGTATCTGATATACAATCACTGAATGCTAGTATTGTCTCTGATCAAAGATATGACCTCGTGCTTGCATGCGAGGTTCTCCTGCACGTGCTTCCTTCTGAAATCCAACAGGTCGTTTACCGACTAACAGAGATGTCAAACAAGCATATCATAAACGTGGATTGGTATGAAGAAGAGGAGCCCAAAAAAGTTGCCCCACACAATTTTATTCATCAGTATGAGGAAATCTATGCAAGCATTCCATCTATAAAGCAAGTTCGGAGAATACCAATCGTAAAGAAAGGGATACTTTCAAAATTGGATACAAAACAATCAATATTTCATGCCTCCAAGCAAGCAGATTAAACTATTGCGAGTATACAATTGAAGAAACGAGATCTACTGATAAATACAAATTGCAGACCTTTCATAAGAGCCTGGAGTATTAAGAGACAAGAAAAGTAACTAGATTACTCATAGAATTGAGAAGAAAACCAAGACGCTATGTCGTGAGGTACTGATTATCGTGTCTACACTCTAACAAATGATAATATTATCTCGCATGTATTGCATCATTTGAGTCAAGTGATCTCCGTAATTAAAGAAAGCCTTAATAGCTGGAAGCTCTCGTGTTCCTGAGAATTCATGAATCTTGGTTCTCAACCATCGACATTATTTCATCTCTCAGCTCACTACATCTGTTTCTGATTGTAACATCTGTAACTCCGGCAATATCTGCAAAGAATCTCTGTGTCTTGGTGTCATCTCCATTTTGCTGACATATTAGATAGAGGACAGCCGCTGCCAGCCCCATAGGGTCCTTCCCGGCAGATAGTTCTTTTTTGATTATTTCTTTCATGACCCTTATAGAATGCCTCTTCACCTTCTCGCTTACGCCAGTGGAATTTGCAAGTCTAACTAGGTAGTGTAACTGGTCAATTGATGGCATATTCAAGTCGAACTTCAATACTATTAACCTATATGCGCTGGAGATTTCCTTACACGTAATGTTATTGGCTCTGGCAACATCATTTAAAGTTCTTGGAATACCGAGCTGTCTGCAGGCAATGTAAACACATGCCGCTAGTACGGCTTGGGTTGTCCTTCCCCTTATCATCTTGTTTTGCTGAACTTTCTTATAGATGTGCGCGGTCTTTTCGATTACTGTATATTGCAGTCCTAATTTTTCTTTGCATCTTCTAAGCGAAAAAATAACTTGATTTAAGTTCCTCGTTTCCGAGTCAAACTGCAAAATGTGATCCCACTTTCTCAAATTCGAGAACTTTTCCTGCAACCTTGGATCCAAATGTTTTCCTGATGCATCGCGGTTTTCTTTGCCTATCAGGGTTGACTGACTTGTAATGGGCAGACCTAAGGAGAAAGTAGCACTTACTCGATCCCACATAACACTCTGGGTATTATGACGATTCGTGTTCCAACCTGTGGAAGTTTGGCCCATCCCATTTGCAATAACTTCTCCACAGCCAACGCAGATAATCTCTCCCGACTCGGGATCAGCTACGACCGAACAATGCTTTTCCCCGTCACAGTACTTGATTACCTCACTTCGCGGCGACACAAGCCTTCTACACATAATCATATACACAAATCGAAGATTTAATACCTTTGAAGCTATCGTGAGGAAGCATCCCTCTCTTTAGTTCATGGACTAGTTTTTGAAGGACAATGTTGTAGAAAGAAGCATTGAATATGTCATCATATTACATCATTCAGCGGCAGTGTGCCCGCGAGTAAATCAGTCGGAGATGGTACCTTGTTTTATTGCAAACATGTTCCCAACACATTATCCTTATGAGAGTAACAGATTTACCTGCCAACTATGCCGTCTGGATTCGATCCTGGATCTGATATGCCGCAGGAATTATTTTCATTATATCAAAGGTAAGTGAGAGTTAATACCAGGTATGCCTTTTTCCATCCACAAGAATACATCATACATCATAGTACATGTAGAACTGCTGCAGTTTCGATTCACTTTTTCCAGCTAATCTACTTACTCTAGAAATCTCATCCTCTTTAAGGTCGATATATGTTTCAAGACATTCGTTATTGAAACACGTATTGGTCAAATAGAGGTGATCACTTTTCAGTGAAGCAATAGATTCTTCCAAACTCCCTGGGACTGATTTGATGCCTAAGTCATTTCTTCGCGAATCAGACATCTTGTAAATGTTCTCATCAACAGGATCCCCAGGATCAATTTTTTTCTTCATTCCATCCAGACCAGCGGCTACTATGGCAGAGAATGCCAAGTATGGATTGCAGGAAGGATCCGGTGCCCTAAATTCTACACGTTTTGAATCTCTGCTAAGTTTGTCGTTAATAGGGATTCTCACTATCGCCGACCGGTTTCCTCTAGACCAGGCTACGTAAACTGGCGCTTCAAACCCAGGAACCATTCGGTAATACGAATTGACGGTTGGTGAGGTTATTGCGACAAGAGATCTGGAGTGATCCAGGACGCCTCCAATAAAATATCTACCTGACTGGCTGATGTTAGCATATGGATCCTCCCCATCAAAGAAAATATTTTGACTAGACAAGTTCTTGCCAGTAGACGGTCTGGAAGATGAAGAGGATGAAGATAAAGATTTTTCCCATAGGCTTATGCTCACATGCATTCCTGAACCGTTATCCGCGGTTGCACCTGCTGGGTCAGTCTCGTCGAACAAGGGTTTGGGCATGAAATTTGCAATTTTATTGTGCCTTTTCGCAACACTCCTTACAACGTCCTTGTAGATTTGAACATTGTCAGCAGCGTCAGTCAGCTTGCTGTGCATAAAATTAATTTCTATTTGTCCGGTACTTGCCACTTCATGATTCAAGTTTGTAACCTTTACCCCATAATACTTCTTCAGTAGGCTGGCAACTTCGAACCTAAATTCTACGAGGGAATCCTGAAATGGAGGTGCATCATAGCCCCCCTTTCTGGTAATTGGATACTTTCCTACACCGTATTGCTCTTCAGATACAATCATATTAGAAGTTGAGCTTTGCAAGTTAACGACGGATTCGCTGTCTTTATCTTTTGATTGTGTTTGTACTCCGATGATATTTTCTACATTATTCCCAAAAGAAATATCATCAAACACAAAACATTCCACCTCAGGCCCAATCTGACACGTCAAATTTGACTCTGCCAGGTATTCTTCCATGTTCTCGGAAACAAACCTCGGGTCTTTGGATAATCTTCCAAATCCAAAGCCTTTGTGAACGTTAGCGATAACCGAACCCAGAGTAAAGTTAGTAAAAAATGGATTTAGTCTCAATGTATGCCTGTCAGGGACTAGAACTAGGTCAGACTCATTTATTTCAGTGAATCCTTTTACTGAGGAGCCATCGAGGCCGATACCCTTCTTTAGAAATCCGTAGAGCTCATCATAGTCGCTCATCACGTATTTGGCCAGAAATTTTCCAAGCAGATCGGTGTACCTAAACTGAAGAAACTCAATGCGTTGTAATTCTTCTGAAAACCCTATGCTTCGATTAGCATCAACGTCTGTAACGTAAGTATCATAATCGCTTCCTTTAGGATGGTATGACAATTTACTATTTATTTCATAAACGGTCGTAAAATATATAATCTTTAGCTTCCTAATTGCTTACATTTTCGAGACTTGTTGTATAATATTTTTTCATTTGTAAAGCACACTTGTCTTATTGTAGTAGGAACATGCAGTATGCCCCCAGCTGCTTTGCCTTTTGGTTTCAGCAAACAATGTTCAATTAATGCCGTACAACGAGAGAACTACGGTTCAGCATAATTATCTTTCTACTCTTAATTTTGAAATCTGAATCCCATCTTCCAGATTGACTTCTTTTGAAAAGCGGATGGGTAGGAGCAAATTTGAGGTAAGTGAAAATGATGACTCTTTATTGAGTATGAGATATCCCATATTTCCATTTATTCTTGTCCATTTCATCTAGAAATGATATTAGAATACTTTCAAGTGTCTCTACAATTTCTTTTCCTTTTTGAACAGTTGCTTTCCTTGGGGCTCCAGTGGCGCCAGTGTTTGACAGTTCGTTAAATTTCCAATAAATCCTCACCTTCGCGGGCAACTTCGGTATTACAGCTTTAGGAGCATTACTCATTTGCACAAGATCAGGTCTCACAGCGAGCATTGCTGAAGTCTCTGCTTCGCCCCCATGACCCAGCCCATTCCAGACATCGAAAAGTTTGTGCCTAGATTGGCCGACCAGCGTCCACCACGCCTCCAGACAAGCAATAACTACTGTCGGGTACCTATTCTTGATATACCTAGATGCAATTTCTATTGGTGCAATATTTCCATCATGACCATTAATAATTAGGATCCGCTGAATACCATTTTTTATTAGGCTCTCACAAATATCGCGAATTATTCGTACTACGGTTCCTGATTGAAGACTTATAGTCATTTGATAATCATTGTGGTGAGAGCTTAGACCGTATGGAATGTGGGGAAGAATTATCACATTCTTTAGTTTGACTGAGAATCTCATAAGGAATTCAGTAGGAAAAATAAAATCCGCTCCAAATGGCATATGATCGCCGTGATTTTCACATGCACCTATGACAATAATTGCAGTAGTGCTCCTGTTAATACAATTTTTAACTTGGACAGCGTTCATAGCTGCAAGCTCACCCTTCTTGTCAGTCTTACTTTGGACTTTCATGTGACTTAATTATGTGGAAGGTACCATAAGTGTATTAGATTTGGGATCCAGTAAACGCAATGAGATTTGACTTAAGAGAATGAATAATATCCATTTTTTTTCGACAATGCTATACCCAGCCTAACAATACAGAACCTATTATTTAATATGCTCTAAGATTTCATAATTCCGACCCAAGATAATTTGTCACTAGGGTAGGTCTAATCTTTCAATATCAAAAATTTAGTCACAACCAGATGTAATTTCCATGAAAATCTCTTCGCTGACAATCATTTTCGGAATCATGCCATCTAGGGCTAACGGATAGCTAATAAGGAAAACAAGAGCACTGCTCTATTTAACGAAAACGGTTCGTTGAGTGCACAAATATCTCAATATTAGTTGCAATCAAACACTACCTTTCGTAACCGAAGTAATTTTCAATAGCACATTAATTAATGACGATTGCCTACTAGGTCACAACACCAATCCAATATAGAACACCTTGAACCTTTCCAACCAAATTTATTGGAGATAGATTTAATATTCGACTTTCCTTCTTGAATTATTCATATCTCTTAAATAATTTGAATTGTTAGAATTCTAAACAGTGATTTGCTTCACGGCTCAATAGCGACACACGGCTCCTCTGCGATCCTACGTTATTTACAAGCTAATGCCAATGCGATTAAGCGCAAAGATCAGATTCACTTGGATCGAATTCGCAATATCAAAAAATTCCTTAAGAGGGGTGAAAAGGTTATTGCCATTGCATTGCAACCACGAATGCTACCTGGTGGCTCTTACTTAATCCCTAATGTCATTTATGCTACAAACGAGAGAATCATTGTATTCGATCCACATGCATCAGATCTCAATGGAGGGAGAGTAAGTATTCCATACTCCATAATAACCGGTATGAAATTAGAAGAAAGACCGTACTCTACTTTTGCAGTCAAATTTGAAATTTTAGCCTCAAAAAAAGTAATTGAACTGGGCATGATTCATGGACTAGTGGGGGGAGAAAATCGTTACGAAAGGAGTATCGATGCAATGCCCAAAGCAAAAGCTGAAGAATTAGTACAAGCAATACTTTATGAGATTGGTAAAAATAAGATTAGAGTAAGATCCCCCCCGCTTTCGCAACACAAGAGTTGAACAAATAATGCATTTGTTTAAGAGTGGAGATACAGTTGATCTCTGTTTTATTTGTGAGCGGGAGGTCTTCCAGAAGATCCATTTGACGAGAATAAATAGTAGGATACTCGCTGCTTTCATGAGACAATAATTTCTTGGTTCGGTTGAAGGCCATTTCAAAAAGCATATGAAACTTAAACTTTTTGGAGAGGAAATTGGGTACATTTCAAGAATCAGTTTATTTGACGGCCCACAAATTGAAGCATAAAGAGGACTATATTGAATTCCGGAAGCGTTTTTTAAAGAGCTATAGATAGACTCTACGGATTAGAAACATATTCCCATTGAGCTCTAGAAGGCCACTGAAAAAGGGCTATACTTTTGATAGTATATATACTCAGATTAAGTAAAGGTTTCTTCCATACTTGAACTCTTCAGAACACCAGAAAGATCCTTAGATATAGTATCAATCACCCTTCTTACCTCGTCCTTGCTCTCTGCTTGATAAATAGCGATAGCCAACACTTCTATTTCCTTCTGCAAGGCATTTATCATTCTTGATTCCAGCTCAAAAAACCGATAAAAGTTGCCTAGTTCACCTGCAAGAGTTATACACAGAGAGATTATAACTTCATTAGATGCTTCCTTTCCTACCAAGCCTTTCAATTGTTGAACCAGATTATTGACTGCTTGACGCCTCTCTGTGAAAATTTGCGCTAACGTTTCCTGAGTGGGTTCTCCATGACTCATTTCCGTATCCCTTAAATTCTATTTAATAAGGACGTGCTTACTTAAGGTTTCTTCTGTTTTCGAACACCTAACCTAAACTGTTAGGTGTCGTATCTTTTGTCATTTGTCTTTGACTACTTTGTCGTCTGTCTTTTCTTCTTATAGATTCTATATGTAAACTCTTACAATCATGTTACCATGAGGAAGGAATTTTATCATACCTATAGCCATCGATCATTGTTAAATGACTGCCATAATAGGAGAGCTCTATGATATACTTGACAAGGTGACAAACGATGAAAAAGGCGAGAAAATGGATGAACATAACGCGTGAGTTCGCGCACAAGGGAAGTATACTTACTGTAACACACAAGCATCTCATCATCATTCTGCCCATCATTCCAAGAAGACAACATCACATATTCAGATCCAAATTATTGCAAACCTAGCTGTATGTGCTTAACACCTCGCTTTTTTATTACCCAAGCTCGAATTTGTTGAAATAATAGAATTTGGGTGTATCCAGAATCAAAACAACGCTAATAGATTTCCATCTCTATAATTTCAGCTACTTTCCATGGCTATTTCTTGTTTATCCAAATTAACCCATATTGCCGCATCACGGTAGCAACCAGAAATTCTATGACAACTTTCACCAGTTCACAATTATTGTAGCAGAATAGTATATCATACGCCCCAGTACCATGACAAACGTAAGCTCGGCTTACTTAGACAAGCACATACACGGGGGTATAATTAAAGGCCACTCAAACAATTTCATTCAAAGTCATTTACATTAAATAAATCTTATTCTCTGGATAGCTTTTCTCTCACTATTGGCAGTATCTTATTTAATATAATATTTTCATGATCCGAACTGGTATCAAAGGATGCCATTAGGACTGGGTGATCAATATTTCCAACGTATATAGTGGTACGTTTCAGCTTTTCATAAAGTGTAAAGGAATAAATCACTTTGCCGAGCTTCGCCTCCATTTCCTTTCTACTATTCATTCTCATTACAGCGTCAATTGAATATATTTCTGACTCTGTCTGATTCAAGTACGGAACAAGACCTTCTCGGTAGGCAAAAGCTACTTGCTTGCCGTATTTGTCGGCAATACCTACAAATCTTATGGAGCCATCAGATTGTAAAATTTGTATGCAAAGATCATCTAGTTCATTGCTTACCATTCACTTATCTCTTGTCTGGCGCATTTAATAAATGAATATAAACTAATACTTTGAAGAAGTTATATTGAAAAAGATAGACGCAATAGTAAGAGCAGAGAAAAT
>Ga0081455_10001640_pt1 | contig 27256 bp, 24 predicted proteins | sample TabmetS3T2R1_FD_70207 | JGI IMG/M metagenome (GOLD analysis project Ga0081455, IMG submission 70207) | Tabebuia heterophylla rhizosphere microbial communities from the University of Puerto Rico - S3T2R1 | ecosystem: Host-associated > Plants > Roots > Rhizosphere ...
AAGTGAGCACCTTTGCCCCTCACCCGGCCCTCGCTGCGCTCGGGCCCCCCTCTCCCCGCTTCGCGGGGCGAGGGTCGCGGGCTTCGGCATGATCGCCTCCGCGTTCGGCGTGCTGTTCGATGGTTTTGCTTACGGGACTTTGCTGTTCATCCTGTCGGTGGGCCTCTCCGTGACGCTGGGCATGATGAATTTCGTCAACCTGGCGCATTGCAGCTTCGCCATGCTGGGCGGCTTTGTCACCGTGACGCTGACGAATGAGCTCGGCTGGCCGTTCCTGGCGAGCCTGCCGGCCGCGTTCCTGTCGGCGGCGCTCATAAGCGTGGCATTCGAGCGCGTGCTTTACCGCCGGCTCTATCGCGCGAGCGATCTCGACCAGTGTCTGCTGACGATCGGCATTGTTTTCGTGTCCGTCGCCGTTGCCGCCTATATCTACGGCACCATCCAGCAGCCGCTCAATCTGCCGCCATATCTGCGCGGCACCGTCTCGATCTTGGGCCAGAGTTTCGGCGTGTACCGGCTATTCCTGATCGGCATCTCGATCGCGATCACGGCGGCGCTGGTTGCGGCGCTTGAATACACTCGCTTCGGCGCGCAGGTGCGCGCCGCGGTGGACAATCAGCGCATGGCGCGCGGGTTGGGCATCGATGTCGATCGCATATTCGCCGTCACGTTCGCGCTCGGCAGCGGCCTTGCCGGCCTCGGCGGCGCACTCGCCATCGAGATCGTCGGCCTCGATCACGCATTCGCCTTCACGTACCTCATCTACGTGCTGATCGTCGTCGCCGTCGGCGGCCTCGGCTCGATCGGGGGGTCATTCGTCGCCGCGAGCGTGCTTGGCATCAGCGACATGGCCGGCAAGTACTATTTCCCCGAGCTCGGCGCGTTTCTGATCTATTTCGTCATGGTGGCGCTGCTGATGTGGCGGCCGGTCGGTCTGTTCGGGAGACGGTAGGCACATGACGCTGTCGACGGTTAGCGAGCCGCAACGCTATCTCGCGGCGCAGATTCGTTGGCAGCCCATCGAAATTGCCTTCTGGCTCGCAACGCTGCTTCCATTCGTGCTCACCCCCAATTACCTGGTGCTGGCGAGCCAGATCGCCATCACGGCGCTGTTCGCGTTGTCGCTCGACCTCATCCTCGGCTACGCCGGTATTGTATCGCTCGGCCATGCCGCCTATTTCGGCTTTGGTTCCTACACCGCGGGTTTGATTGCGAAGTGGGGTTGGGGCGAGCCGCTAACCGGATTGGTCCTCGCTGCCGCCGCTGCCGGCGTGCTCGGATATGTCACGAGCTTCATCATTGCTCGATTCCGCCATCTCGCGCTGATCATGATCACGCTCGGCCTCGGGCTGTTGCTCGCGGAGGCGGCCAACAGCGCAAGCTGGCTCACAGGCGGCGCCGACGGTCTCCAGGGCGTGCGCATGTGGACGCTGTTCGGCCTCTTCCCATTCGATCTCTACGGCACCACCGCTTACAGCTATTCGCTCGTCGTTTTGTTTTTGGCCTTTCTCGTCGCGCGGCGGCTGATCAACTCGCCCTTCGGTCTGGCTTTGCGCGGCATTCGCGAGAACGCAATTCGAATGCCCGCGATCGGCGCGCCCAGTCCCGCCCATATCCGCAAGGTCTATACCATCGCCGCCGTCATGGCCGGCATTGCCGGCGCTTTGCTGGCGCAGACGACCGAGACCGTTTCGCTCGAAACGCTGAGCTTTGCGCGCTCCGCCGACGTGCTCGTGATCCTCATCCTCGGCGGTGCCGGGCGCCTCTACGGCGGCATCGTCGGCGCGATCATCTACATGGTGGCACGCGACCAGTTCTCCGGGCTCAATCCGCAGTACTGGTACTTTTGGATCGGAACGCTGCTTATCGCCGTAGTGATTTTCCTGCCGAACGGCATCCTCGGCGGAATGGCGCGGCTCGTGCGCTCCGAGCGGAGCCGGGCGTGAGCGTCCCGGCGTTGTCGACGCGCGGATTGGACAAGAGCTTCGGCTCGCTCGTCGTTGCCAAGGATATCGCCCTCGATCTCCCGCAAGGCGAGCGTTACGCCCTGATCGGGCCGAACGGGGCGGGCAAGACCACGCTGATCAACCTGATCACCGGCATGCTCAGGCCGGACAACGGCCGGATCTTTCTTGGCGACAAGGAGATCACCGCGCTCAAGCCCGACGAGCGCGTCAAATGCGGGCTCGTGCGCACGTTTCAGATCAACAGCTTGTTCCCGCACCTGAGCGCGCTCGAGGCGGTGACGCTCGCGGTGTGCGAGCGGCGCGGCTACGCCGGCAGTTGGTGGCAGGAGCTGCCCGCTTACGGCGATGCGGTCGAGGAAGCCTATGCGATTCTGGTTTCGCTGCGGCTCGGTGCGAACTGCTATCGGCCGACTCACGAGCTGCCCTATGGCCAGCAACGGCTGTTGGAGATCGCGCTCGCGCTCGCCACCCGGCCGAAAGTGCTCCTGCTCGACGAGCCGGCGGCGGGGGTGCCGCAGGGCGAGAGCGCCGAGCTGTTCGCGGTCATCGCCAATCTGTCGCAGGACATCGCGGTGCTCTTCATCGAGCACGACATGAACGTCGTGTTCCGTTTTGCGCATCGCATCATCGTGATGGTCGGCGGACGCATTCTCGTACAAGGGACGCCCCAGGAAATCGCCTCCGATATACGCGTGCGCGAGGTCTATCTCGGCGGATCGCGCCATGGCTGAGGCGCTGCTCGCGCTCGAGGACGTACGCGCCGGCTATGGCGATGCCGTCGTGCTCGAAGGCATCGCACTCGGCGTGCCGCAAGGGCGCAGCCTTGCCGTGCTCGGACGCAACGGCGTCGGCAAATCGACGCTCCTTCTCACCATCATGGGATTCACCCGCGTCAGCCGGGGTGGCGTGATTTGGCGCGGCCGCGACATCACGCGTGCTGCACCGCATTGGCGCGCGCGCAACGGACTTGGCTGGGTGGCGCAGGAACGCGAAATCTTCCCTTCGCTCAGCGTCGAAGAAAATCTGATGGTCGCCTCGCGCCCGGGCCGGTGGGATCTCCAAGCGGTCTACCGTTTGTTCCCCCGCTTGAACGAGCGGCGCGCCAGCAGGGGCAATCATCTTTCCGGCGGCGAGCAGCAGATGCTGGCGATCGCGCGTGCGCTGATGACCAATCCGATGCTGCTGTTGCTGGACGAGCCGCTCGAGGGCCTCGCCCCGATCATCGTCGAGGAGCTGACCGCCGCGATCCGGCGCATGACCGCCGATGAGGGCACAGCCTTCGTGCTGGTCGAGCAGCATGCGGAAGTCGCGCTCGCGCTGACCGACGAGGCGATCGTGCTGGAGCGCGGCAGCATCGTGCACCGGGCGCGCTCGCAAGACCTGTTGAAGGACGAGGCGACGCTCGATCGTCTGATCGGCTTGCGCTTGGCGGAGTAGGGGGCTGCATGGCGGTCACCGACTCGTAGAGTCGGTCGAGCGCAGCGAAGCCCCGCTGCGACGAGATGATGGGTTTCGCTTTCGCTCAACCCGTCCTTCGCATCAAAGCTTTTCCGCGATCAGCTTGAGGATCTCCGCGCACTGGCGGTTCGCCTCGCTCCCCGGCGCTCTTGGATCCTGGGCTTCGGCCTGGATGGCTTGCGAGACGGCTTCGTCGAGGATGATTCGCACGGCCTCCTCGCGGGTGAGCACGCCCTTTTTAATCAGTGCCCGAAACAACACGACTGCCGCGCTGAGCGCCGCCATCGCATACGCCGCATCGTCCGCTGATTTCATGGGGGTTCTCGTGATGCTTCAAGCCGCGGCCGGATCTGCACTCGTTGGCATTGGGCAGGCAGGCGCGAGGGAGCCCCATCGGGCCGCAGGATGAATTTTATGCGACCTTGGTTCCAGGAGGTGTGATTGCAATGCAACACTACGCCATAGAATCGAGAACGGGCCGGTTATCCCCTTGTTTTGCGCAAGGCATCCCATGAATACTCGCGGTGGCCGCCGCATGCCCCGCGCAATGGACTTTTCCAATCGCGAGGCGGCGGGCCGGCGTGTGTTGAGAGCGCGTGATGTCGTCGTATGTAATGTATTGCCTGGCGCAGGCTGCCGAGTGCGCGCGCCGCGCCAAATTGGCGAGCGCGCCGGAGATTGCGGCCGAACGCCGCGCCTTGGGGCTGCGCTGGCTTCGATTGGCGGAGAAAGCGAAAGCGAGCGGCCGCATGCCGTCTTCGGCGGCGCAGGCCGCCCGCGCGGCGGCTGGGCCGGTAAAGCGCTCCTCGACCGCGCCTGCCACCGCCGGCGCAACAGGCTTCGCTAATCGCGCCCTATGAGCTACGGCGCAGCGGCGATCACCGAATCCTCGTAATTGCCCGTGCCCATGCCGCTGTCGGCGAAGATGCCGTGGTCGGCGATCCACTTAAAAGTTTCTTCGTAGACCTCCTTCATGTAGGGCTCGAACACAATGCGCTCGCCCGGACCCCAGCGGCGCGTGTCCATCATGGCGTGGTAACGCGTCGGAAATTCGCTCTTGTAGTAGTGAGTGTAGAGATCGGGCCGCAGATCGATGTCACGCTGCGCGCGCTTGAGCGCGCGGAAGAACTTGCGCAGATCTTCGGGGTCAGGATCGCCCGTCACCATGGTCGCGATCATGAACGTCGTGTCGATCACTTTGCGGAAACCGAGCTGCTCCGCGAAGTAGTAGGGGCCGCTGAACAGCGCCGAGGCTTGCGCCTTGCCCTCGATCAACTGATCAAGCCGATGAAACAACATGCCGTCGGCGAAGGTCAGATTGATCTTGTCGGCCGGCATGTATTGCTCGAGTGACTGAATGGTCGAGTAGTGGCTGCCCGACTGATAGCCGACGGCGATCGGAACGCCGGCGAGATCTTCCGGTGTTTTTACCGGCGAATCCGGAGGAACGAAGACGCCGGAGGGAGCCACCGAGTAGACGCCGGCGTAAAGCCGGCCCTTACCCTTCGACGCGGCGACGCCGACGGTCCAGTGGCAGGCGCAGCTTACGTCGGAGGCGCGGCCGCGCTCGAATGACTGCATGGCGCCGACCTTGTCGCCCTTGTAGTGGTGCGTGCCGTCGCTCGATTGGATCAGTTCCTGAAAGATGTAGTCCAGGCCTTCGTCTCTGAAGTAGCCCTTCTCTTCGGCGACCCATTCCTGCAGCCGGAAATGCGGTTCAATGATGAATTTTTTCTTTGCCATGATTGCCTCCTTGTTCGTCCTCGTTGGGTTTCGGTGAAACTTTAGCAGCAGGCGCGACTCGCAGCCTTGTCGCGGTGCTCTGCGACGCGGCGCGCCGCGATCATCTTCACGTGCTCGTCCATCAATCGCCGGGCGCCCGCCGCGTCGCGTATCTCGATGAGCGAAGCCAGCTGCCTGTGTGCGTCCAGAACGCGCCGCGCGACGGCGGGCGTCAGCGTCGGATTGTGCGCCGGCCAGGAGACGTGCTGCAGCGAGACGAGCTGCACCACCAGGACGCGGTTGTGGGACGCCTCCGCGACGGCGAGATGGAATTCGCGCGAGGAGCGCGTAAAGGCGCCGACGTCATTGATGCTGCGCTCGGCATCAGCGATGAGCCGCCGCAGCCGAACGTGATCGTCAGCGGTCGAATTCATGGCGGCGAGTTCCGCGGCGAGACATTCGATGGCGCGCTGCGCATCCATGATTTCGACAACCGACACGCCGGCAAGGTCGAGTTGCACGGCCAGCGCCTCGGCGAACAGGCGGGCATTGCCTTGCGCAATGCGCGCGCCGCCGCCGGAGCCGACCTTGATCTCGACCACGCCCTGGGCTTCCAACGTTCGCAGCGCATCGCGCGCGACGATGCGGCTGACCGCAAACCGCTCGGCCAGATCCTTTTCCGTGCCGAGGAAATCGCCCGGACGAAGCTCCTTGGCGAACAGCGCCTCGCGCACCTGCGCGACGATCTGCGTCGACATGGTGGCGGTTCGGAAGGGAACGATCTTGCGCTCGCCGTTCTTGATCGCGGGGTGAAGGCGCATGCAACTGCTGCCGGTTCGCTCGGGGGTCAAAGCTAGCAATGATGATAAAGATAATATCTTTGAATCGCCCGGTCAACCCCTCCCTTGCCTTAGTTCCATCGGTAGGCGAGCGGGTCTCGCGGCGACTGCGGCGAGAGCGGCCCTGACATCGCAACGTGGCTGGTTGCGTCCGAGCGCGGTGGCGCAGGCATGGCTTGACCGTCGCGTGCGAGCGCGCAACCTAACGCCATGTTCGTTTCGTTCTTTCACGAGCTCAAAGCGGCGGGCGTGCCGGTCACTTTGCGCGAATATCTGACGCTGATGGAAGCAATGGAACGAGATCTCGCCGGACGCCGGGTCGAGGATTTCTACTATCTCGCGCGCACGGCGCTGGTGAAGGACGAACGCAACCTCGACAAGTTCGACCGCGTGTTCGGCCACGTGTTCGAGGGGCTCGAGCTGATGAGCGAAGCGCTGAGCGCCGAAATCCCGGCCGCGTGGCTCAAGAAACTCGCCGAAAAATATCTGACCGAGGAGGAAAAGCGAGAGATCGAGGCGATCGGCGGGCTGGACAAGCTGCTTGAGCTTTTACGCCAGCGCATGAGAGAGCAGAAGGGACGCCACCAGGGCGGCAAGAAATGGATCGGCACCGCCGGCACCTCGCCGTTCGGTGCCTACGGCTACAATCCCGAAGGCGTGCGCATCGGCCAGGACCAGAACCGCAACTTTCGCGCGGTCAAGGTCTGGGATCGGCGCGAGTACAAGGACCTCGACGACCAGGTCGAGCTTGGCACGCGCAACATCAAGATGGCGTTGCGTCGGCTGCGGAAGTTCGCCCGCACCGGCGCGCCCGAGGAGCTCGATCTCGACGGCACCATCAAGGGCAGCGCCCACAAAGGCTATCTCGACATCCTGATGCGGCCGGAGCGGCACAACGCAGTGAAGGTGCTGCTGTTCTTCGACGTGGGCGGATCAATGGATTGGCACGTCAAGTCGACCGAGGAGCTGTTCTCGGCGGCGCGCAGCGAGTTCAAGCACATGGAGCACATCTATTTCCACAATTGCCTCTACGAGCGAGTGTGGAAGGAGAATCGTCGCCGCTTCGACGAGACCACGCCGACATGGGACGTGCTGCACACCTATCCCCACGACTACAAGGTGATCTTCGTCGGGGACGCTTCGATGTCGCCTTACGAGATCATGGCGCCGGGCGGTTCGGTCGAGCACTTCAACGAAGAGGCTGGTGCGATCTGGATGGAGCGCGTGGCGCGCGCCTATCCGGCCTGTGTATGGCTCAATCCCGTCGCGGAGAAAGATTGGGAATATACCCAGTCGATCCGCATGATGCGCCAGCTTATGGGCGGGCGCATGTATCCGCTCACGCTGGACGGCTTGGATCGGGCGATGCGGGAGTTGGTGCGCTAGGCCCCGCCTCCATTTTGCAGGAAGGCTGGCTAGGAATTGCTTGGCGTGCCGACCCAGCGCCCCATGCGCAGCAAGTGGCGCGAGATAGCAATATCGGTGACGCGCCCCATCAGATTCGCCACCGGCACCGGGCCGTGTGCCACGTAGTCGCGACTGTCGACGCTCTCGGCGCGATTGTCGCCCAGCACGTACACGTGTCCGGCCGGCACGCGGATTTCCGGCTCGTTTGCGAAACGCGACTGCGGATCGCGGACCTCGATATAAGGTTCCTCGACCATTACGCCGTTGACGACGGCGCGACCGCCCTTGATGGCGATGCGGTCGCCCTCCACCGCCACGATGCGTTTGATGTAGTGCACCTGCTCTTGCTTCGGGTGAACGTAGACCGCGACTTCTCCACGGCTCGGATGACGGTTGCGATAATAGGTCGCGTCGGCGAGAAAATACTCACCCAGGCGCAGCGTGGGCTCCATGCTCGGATTGACGGCGTTCAACCACAAGAGCCGGCCCGATGTCTTGGCATGGACGGCATAGACGCAGGGTCCCGCGAAGATCAGGCAGGCGAGTACAAACGCGCCGGCGTAGGTCGGCCATCGATTGTAGTGCTGATGCGGGAAGTCTCGCATGTGATAAGCGCGCGAAATCGCGTCGGCCATGATGTAGACCCACAGCCCGACAAGCAGCGCCAGACTGACGGCGAACATCCAGAACCGCGCCAATACACCCATCATCGCGAACATCAGCAGCGTGTCGGCAATGATCACCAGGATGAACAGCGTGACACCCCGGCGGGGCTGTCCGAGATAAAGATGGCCCAGGCCGGGCGTAAGGGCAGTGAGCAGCGCCGTCACCCAAGGCGACGGGCCGCGTCGGTTCGTCGATTGGTCGTTTGCCTGGGCCGCCGCGTAGTCGGCAAATGCCATCAAGATCTCCGAATGCCGCGCGCGCAGCCCGACGGCGAGGCTAAAGCGCACCCCCGCGTGACTGTTAGTCTCACGAGAACGGGTCAGGGTTCGAGCGGGCCTGACGATTTTTTGAATGTGTTACGGTCTAAACGAGTATGATCGACGTTTATCAATCTGGAGTTGTATAGATCGCCTTCCACCGACGCCAGCGCGCCTTAGCGCCGCGCGGCGACGTAAGCGCCCAGCAAGGCCATCACGGCCGCAACGACAAGGGCCAGGAAGCTAACCGCCACATTGACGCCGGCGCCTACTGCCTCTGGCGGGGCGCTGGGATGGCCGATCTGCGCAAGGGCGAGCACGATGACTGCACCGACGACCCAGCGCAGCAGGCGAAAGCGCTGCCATGGCGGGGGAAAGCGGCTGAGAGCCGCCGCAGCCATTCCGCCTGTGACGAAGGCGACACCGACAATGCCCCACCACGGTCCTGCCGTGCGCAGCTGCCGCGCACCGCTGGCGAAGAGATTTTCCCATAGCCCTGCGAGGTCGAAGCCGGCGCTGCTCAAGTGGATCTGCAGCGCGAGCGCCGCCAGAACGCCACAGGTCGTTGCCGCCGCGTAGATCAGGGCGGGCGGCAGCGCGGCACGGGAGGGTTCTCGCTTGGGCGTCTGCATGCGCGTCAGGCTGGAAGCGTAGAATGCCCGGGCCGAGCCCGGGCATCAACGCACCGATTGAGAGGCGATCGGATCAGCCGCGACGCTCAGCTTCCCAAATGCCCGAGCAGGCGCCGTTGGCGTTGCCGCTCCAGGACCCAGCGCCACTCGCGCCCGCAAGGCGACCCTTGCCCGTCGCGCTCTTATCGCCGGCGCTGACGGTCACGACCACGGCGCCGTTCTTGCCGACCTTGCCGGAGATGTTGATGGGCGCTGAACCCGCATTGCCGAGATTGCCGTTGGTGATGCGGATCGGATAGCGATACGCCGCATCGCATTGACCGCTCTTGGTCACGATCACCACGCTCCAGAGGCCGTCATAGCCCGGCTGGGCTTCGGCGCCCGGAAGCGTAAGAAGCGCGACCGCGCCAGCGAGCGCGGCGGCGGTCAAGCCGCGGGTGAAAACTCGTGAGTAAGTCATTGTAGCCCCTTCCTGTTTTCGTGCCGGGCGCTGCCCCCTGGACTCCCGGGCGAAACGGCACCGAATACAGTGATCCCTGAATGCGCCACCCCGTTAGTCGCAGAAAAGGCGCGGTTGGTTCAAACCGCGTCATGGGCCTTGGCGCGAGGCAAGGGCCGCTATCCGGGCAGCGCAAATCCTGCTGTGCTTTGCCGCAAACGGTCAGTCCAACGGAGGAGAGCAATGCCGGCGGAACGCTTCGATTTTCCCAACGCCCAAGGGCAAAAACTTGCCGCGCTGCTCGATCGCCCCGCCGGGGAGCCGCGCGCCTACGCGCTGTTTGCCCATTGCTTTACCTGCGGCAAGGACGTCCACGCTGCCAAGCGCGTCGCCGAGGGGCTCACCGCGCTCGGCATCGCCGTGCTGCGCTTCGACTTCACCGGCCTCGGCTCGAGCGAGGGTGAATTTGCCAACACGAGCTTTTCCTCCAATGTCGCCGACCTGGTCGCGGCCGCGAACGAGCTGCGCCGCAGCGCCCGCGCCCCGGCGATCCTCATCGGCCACAGCCTCGGCGGCACCGCCGTGCTTGCCGCCGCCGCCGAGGTGGCGGAGGCGCGGGCGGTGGTGACCATCGCCGCGCCCTGCGATCCCGTCCACGTGACCGGCCTGTTCAAGGATCGTCTGGACGAAATCGCCACCAAGGGTGAGGTCGAGGCGACGCTCGCGGGCCGGCAATTTCGCATCAGCCGCGCGTTCGTGGATGACCTCGCCGAACATAAGCTGCTCGAGCGCATCGCCGACCTGCGCAAGGCGCTGCTCCTGTTCCACTCGCCGACCGACGAGATCGTCGGCATCGAGAATGCGAGCCGCATCTTCGCGGCGGCCAAGCATCCGAAGAGCTTCGTCTCGCTTGCCGGGGCTGATCACCTGCTGAGCCGCCGCAGCGACGCCGCCTACGTTGCCAATGTCATCCATGCCTGGGCCGAACGCTATCTCGACGTGCCGCAGGGTGCCTCCGAGGCGCCGCACGATGCCGTGGTCGTGCGTGAAACCCGCCAAGGGCGTTTTCAGCAGGAGATCACGGCCGGCGCCCACCGCTTCCTCGCCGACGAGCCGGTCGATGTCGGCGGCCTCGACAGCGGTCCGGGTCCTTACGACCTCTTGCTCGCCGGCTTGGGCGCGTGCACAGCCATGACCCTTCGTCTTTACGCCGAGCGCAAGGCGCTACCGCTGGAACGGGTGACGGTCGAACTCAACCATTCCAGGATCCACGCCACCGATTGCGAAAACTGCGAGACCAAGGAAGGCATGCTCGACCGCATCGAGCGGGCGATCACGTTGCGCGGCGCACTCGACGCCGAGCAGCGCCGGCGGCTCTTGGAGATCGCCGACAAGTGTCCGGTGCATCGCACGCTGACGTCGGAGATCGATATCCGGACGGTGGAGCGGCCCGAGATCACTCGCCCTTGATGTTGGCAGCCTTGATGATCGGACCCCACAACTCGGCTCCCGCCTTCATACGCGCGCCGAGCTCTTCGGGCGTCGAGCTTGCCACCGTCACCTCGAGGGGCTCGATGGGCTGCGGCATCATGTCCGCGTCGGTTAAGCGCGACCGATCGTCTCGCAGCAGTTGATCCCTCTCCAAGGCCTCGCCCAATCTTGTAGCCGCGCAGTCAAGGCACAGGGGTGAGCCATGACCCTGCTGTTGACGTTCATCATTTGCCTGCTGATCGGCCAGTCATTGTCCATCGGACTTGGTCTGCTGGTCGAGCGCTACGCGACGCCCTACACCGGTCTCGTGGTCTTCCTCGTCTGCTATTTCTCGATGTTTTGGGTGGCTTGGCGCGTTGCGGTACGCATCACCGAACCGCGCCGTCGCCTGGCGCCGGAATAAGCGCGGCACGCTCACGGGCCGAGATGAGCCGCGGGCGCGGTTACTGCTGGCTGCTCGAGCCGCGCATCGAGAGTTCCGGCAGGGCCTCTCCGAATGCGGTGCCTTTCTTGCCCGCTGCGACGCCGACTTCATAGAGCGCCTGCATGTATTTGCCGTCGAAGGGGCCGCGGCTCGGGTGATCGAAGGCTGGATCGACGTAGGCGATGCGTAGCGCGATCCCGTGTCGCTGCGCGCCGGCATGAACCAGCATCACCTCGACGCGTAGCGCCGCCGTCAGCGCCACGCTGATCGAACGGCCGAGCACGCCGGGAATGTTGCGCTCCGTCATCTTGAACTCGGGGCCGAGCTTCGAGTTGACGAGCACGTAAAGCTGGCCCAACGGCGGACGCGAGGCGCTGCGCCCCGTGAGCATTGTTTCTGGTGCGACAAAAAACGGCGCGGTGAGCGTGCCGTCGCCGTGCAACTCCTGGAATTTTTTGCCGTTTGCCTCGACCTCGATAGCGACCGGCGAGAAAAATCCGGGAATGCTCGAGGACGCAAGCAGGACATCGCGAAACAGCTTGAGACCTTGCTCGCCGCGCGCGGCGATTGCGCCCATGTTCCACAGCACGCGGCGCCCGGCATCGAGATTGGTGGTGACAACCAAGAGGCGCCGCCCGCGCGCGTGCTCGGCGGCGATTTCGGAAAGCAGGGCCGCCGTCACGCGCTGCTCGATCACGCGCTTGAGCGGCCAGTAATCGAACAGACTGTCGCGCGTCGTGCGATCTTCGAAAATATCGGCGGCACCGATGGCGGTGAAATTCTTGCGCAAGTCTTCGTCGTATCGGGGCCCGAGAAAGGCAAAAGGCGCGATCAGCGCGCCGATGCTGACGCCGGTTACGACCGCGAATTCCGGCCGCGTGCCCGCTTCGCTCCAGCCGGTGAGGACGCCCGCGCCGTAGGCGCCGTCCGAGCCGCCGCCCGAGATCGCCAGCCACGGCCCGCTTGCTTGCGGCAATACCCGCGCAAACTCGCTCTCCGAATCCCCCCAGACGCGCGCGTCCGGAATGCCGGGAATGACCGCGGCATCCTCATCTTGAGCCGTGAATGTCGCGCGCTCTTCCTGGTGCTGCGCGCCGCCTTTGGGCGCGGCGGTTTTTCTCTCGACCTTCTTCTTGGCGGCGTGAGACTGCGCCTGCGCCGAGGTCCACTGAAGCGGCGGGCAGGCCAGGAGCAGCATGCAAATCAGCCCGGCAGTTAGGCCGGAACACATGCGTAGCGTGGGCAAAGGTCTTCTCCGGTCGCTCCGACGCGTTGTGCGTTACGATTTTGGCATTCGCGATGATGCTCTTACGGGGATGAGCGGAGCTTCAGAGGCCGACTGCGTGCTCAACTCCGCGTCGCGGTCCACACACCGGCACAGCTTCCGTTGGGGCCTTGGCCGCGCCAGCTTCCGCCGCCCTTGCTGCCGGAGAGTCGGCCGGAGCCGACGGCGTATTGCGGGCCACTGGACACGCGCACGGTAACGTTGCCGGACGGTGATACGCGCCCCGTCAGACTGACCGGTCCGCCGCCTGCGTAATAGACCACGCCGCTGACGATCGTCACGCCATAGCGGTACGCTTGGTCGCAAGAACCGCTCCGGGTCATCACAAGCACGCTCCATCGGCCGTCAAACGAGGCTGCATACGCGGACGGGCCGGCGCAAGACATTGCAACCGCAAAGCCCATGGCCAGCATGGCGGCGCGGATGGAATGGCTGATCATTGGAACCCTCGTCTTGTGGCGCCACATCGGAGGGCGCCTGGTTGTGGTCTAGCTTCTATTCATATCGAATAGCGCGATCGGTGGCTTGCTCACAACTCGGTGCGGCATGGTTACCAGAAGGGCCGCGGCGAAAGAAGGGGCTTCGCGCCGTTGAAATGGGAGGTACGCCATCCGCCTCACGATCGTGTTATTATTGTGTTCGATCAAGGCGCATGCGCGCCGCACCAAGGCTAAAAGGGTGGCAGGAGGAATGTCATGAAACGCATGCCGCTTTGTCTCGCGCCTGCTGCGACGCTGGCCGCTTTGCTCGTGACGACACCGGCCTCTGCGCAAGGCGGCAAAGCGGGGGTCGAGCGTCTCTACATCCTCAATTGCGGCGAGGGAGTCGCCGGCGACATTTCGCGCTGGTCGCCGGGCGTGAACGTGGGGAAGTCGATGGACTTCGTCGATAGCTGTTATCTGATCAAGCACCCCCAAGGCTGGCTTCTGTGGGACACCGGCGTGGCCGATGCCATCGCCGCCATGCCCGAGGGCCAGCGGCCCGCCGATCCGCGCATGACCCACTGGCGACGCCCGAAAACGCTGGCCGCACAGCTCGATCAGCTCGGGCTGAAACCGGCCGACATTAAATATGTCGCCATCTCGCACACCCATCCCGATCACATCGGCAACGTGACGATGTTCCCGCAGAGCATGCTGCTGGTGCAGAGGGCCGAGTACGAGTGGCCCTCGCCGGTCGGTCCGCGCTTCAGGCCGGATCATCCGGTGACCAAGCTCGAGGGCGATCACGACGTTTTCGGCGACGGCAGCGTCGTCATCATCTCAACGCCCGGACATACGCCCGGCCATCAGAGCCTGTTGGTCAAACTCCCGAAGACCGGCACCGTGCTGCTGTCGGGCGATGCCGTGCATTTCAAGGACAATTGGGAGAACCGGCGCGTGCCGGAGAACAACGACAACAAGGACAAGAGCGCAATCTCGATGCAGCGCATGGCGGACGTCATGGCGAAAGAAAACGCGCAGCTCTGGATCAATCACGACAAAGCCCAGCGCGACGGCCAGAAGATATCCCCCGAGTTCTACGAATGAGCATGTTGTCCCGCAGCGTCTGCGGTGCGCTCTTCATCGCTTCCACAATCTCTGCCGCGCATGCGCAAAGCGGCTATCCCAACCGCGTTGTGACGCTGGTCGTTCCTTATCCGGCCGGCGGCACGGCCGATCTCCTATGCCGCTTCGCCGCTGACAAGGCGGGCAGCAATCTCGGTCAGCAGGTCGTCGTCGAAAACCGCCCCGGCGGTGCCGGCGGCCGCGTCGGCACCGAGGCGGTATTGCGCGCGCCGCCCGATGGCCACACGCTTCTATGCGCGGCGCAACTCACCTTCAGCGTCACGCACCTGCTCTTTTCGAAGGCATCGTTCGACACCCGCGGCCTCGAGCCGATCAGCGTGCTCGCGGTCTATCCGCTTATTTTGATCGCACGCGCCGGCCTGCCCTCCGACAACCTGCCCGACCTCATCGCCTACGCGCGCACCAATCCCGGCAAGATCAATTACGGACACCAGGGCAAGGGCCAGACCGGGCACCTGCTCGGCGAGCTGTTGATGCTCAAGGGCCACTTCCGCATGACGGAGATTCCCTATCGCGGCAGCGCCCCCGCCATCAACGACCTGCTCGCCGGAAACATCGATCTGGTGCCCGATTATCTCCTCGCCAACAAGCCGAACATCGATGCGGGCAAGCTCAAATTGCTCGCCACCGGCAGCCGCGAGCGGCTCAAGGATTACCCGCGCGTCGCGACCATTGCGGAGACATTGCCCGGCGTCTATGCCGATACCTGGATGGCGGTGGCGGCGCCGCCCGGCACGCCGAAGGAGATCATCGGGAAAATATATCAGGCGATCGCGCAGGGATTTCGAGATCCCGAATTGCGCGCGCGCATCCGCGCGCTCGAAGCCGATCCGATCGCCAGCGCGCCGGAGGAGATGCGCGAGCTGATCGGCCAAAGTCTCGCAACTTGGGGGCCGGTGATTCAGGCTGCCAACATCGTCATAGAATGAATTCCAACCGCAAGGTCTGTCGTCCCCGCGAAGCGGGACCCATTCCACCGCCCCTGGAATATGGGTTCTTGCTTTCGCGGGAACGGCGTACGAGGCAATCGGGTCGGAGTCATGAGGAGGCACTGATGGCGTTCACCTGTGTCGATGCTCGCCGTCGATGTTTGCGGTGGTCCGGAATCGGCGTCGCCGTCGCGCTCGCGCTCGTCGCGATAGCGGCATGGCCTGCGGCGCAGGCGCAGGACTATCCCTCGCGTGCCGTCAAGATCATCGTGCCATTCCCCGCCGGCGGCACCGCCGACGTGATGCCGCGCATCTTCACCGAGTGGCTGGCGAAGAAGTGGGGGCAGCCGGTGGTGATCGAAAACCGCACCGGCGCCGCCGGCAATATCGGCGCCGAAGCGGTCGCCAAGGCCGAGCCCGACGGATACACGCTGCTCTCCGCGCCGCCGCCGCCGCTCGTGATCAACCATAACCTCTATCCCCGGCTCGGCTACGACCCGACCGAGTTCGTGCCCATCGTCATCATGGGCCGAGTGCCGAACGCGCTGGTGGTCAACGCCAAGCTGCCGTTCGCGAGCGTCGCGGACGTCATCGCCTACGCCAAGGCCAATCCCGGCAAGCTCACCTGCGCCACGCAAGGCAACGGGACCACCTCGCATCTGACCTCCGAGTTGTTCCAGCTGATGGCCGGGGTCAAGTTCCAGCAGGTCCCGTATCGCGGCTCCGCGCCCGCGTTGACCGATCTCGTGGCAGGCACTGTCGATCTCATGTTCGACAATCTCGGGGTCTCGCTGGCGCTCGTGAGAGGCGGCCAGCTCAAGCTCTTGGGCGTCGCCACTTCCAATCGCACGGCCGCGCTGCCGGACGTGCCGACGATCGCCGAGACGCTTCCCGGCTTCGAATCCGCGGCCTGGTTCGCCATCGTGGCGCCGCCGAAGACGCCGGCGGCGATCGTCGACAAGATCAATGCCGACGTGAATGAGGCGCTGCGCGAGCGCGATATCCGCGAGCGCCTCGCCCAGCTTTCGGCCGAGCCGATCGGCGGAACGCCGCAGGCGACGGCGGCCTATATGCGCGAGGAGATCGAGCGCTGGGCCAAGGTCATCAAGGCAGCCAACGTGAAGCTGGACTGATGCGAGGGGCTAACGGCCTCGAATTGAGGGCCACGCGCCGTCAGGCCCGCATATTTTCGTCGCGACATGTCGTTCCATTGGGCAGTCCCTAGGTCGTGCTCATGAGTGCAAGCCCTATCGAGGATTATGGGCTGATCGGCGATTGCGAGACGGCCGCACTGGTGTGCAAGACCGGCTCGATCGATTGGCTATGTTGGCCGCGGTTCGATTCCGATGCCTGCTTCGCCGCGCTCCTCGGCGATCCCGACAACGGACGCTGGCTGATTGCGCCGGCGCAGGGCAATCCGCGCACGACGCGTTGCTACAGGCCCAATACGCTGATCCTGGAGACGAGTTTCGTCACGGCGGACGGCGAGGCCGTGTTGATCGATTTCATGCCCTTGCGCGGGCGCAACTCGCACCTGGTGCGGCTCGTTGTCGGGAAACGCGGCAGCGTCTCGATGACGACCGAATTGATCATCCGTTTCGACTACGGCGCCTCGGTGCCGTGGGTGAAGCGGACCGAAGCGGGAGATCTGCTGGCGATTTCCGGTCCTGACATGGTTATCCTGCGAACCCCGGTCGAGCTTCGCGGGGAGGAGTTGACGACCGTCGGCAACTTCACCGTCGCTGCCGGACAGACCATTGCGTTCGTTCTCACATATTGCCCATCCCACCTGCCGATGCCTGAGCCGATCGATCCCCAAGATGCTCTGCGGCAGACGCAATCGTTCTGGGAGGACTGGGCGGGCATCCACCAAGACACCGGCCCGTACGCCGACGCCGTGCGCCGCTCGCTCATCACGCTAAAGGCTCTGACCTACGAGCCAACCGGCGGGATCGTGGCGGCACCGACCACCTCGCTGCCGGAGCAGATTGGCGGTCCCCGCAACTGGGATTACCGTTTCTGCTGGCTGCGCGACGCAACGCTTACGCTGCTCGCTTTGATGAATGGGGGATATTACGACGAGGCGCGCTGTTGGCGTGATTGGCTGTTGCGCGCCGCTGCCGGAAGCCCGTCGCAGATTCAGATCATGTACGGACTCGCCGGTGAGAAGCGGCTCGCGGAGTGGGAAGTCCCCTGGCTTTCCGGCTACCAGGGCTCGAAGCCGGTGCGGATCGGCAATGCCGCCTCGGACCAATTACAGCTCGACGTCTTCGGCGAGGTCGTGGACGCGCTGTATCAAGCGCGGGCCAAGGGAATTCAATATTCTGCGGAAGGATGGGACTTTCAGCGTGCGCTTCTGGCCCATCTCGAAGAGATATGGTCGTCGCCGGACGAAGGCATCTGGGAAGTCCGCGGAGGACGTCAGCACTTTACTTATTCGAAGGTGATGGCATGGGTCGCATTTGACCGCGCGATCAAAGATGCGGAAACCTTTGGCCTCGAAGCGCCGGTTGATCGTTGGCGCAAAGTTCGCGCCGACATCCACGCCGAGGTTTGCGAAAAGGCCTTCAATCCCCGTCTGGGCGCCTTCGTCCAGGCCTACGGGTCGGAACACTTGGATGCGAGCGCGCTGCTGATCCCGGTGGTCGGCTTCTTGCCGCCGGAAGATGCACGAGTGCAGCGCACGGTGCAGGCGATCGAGCGCAGGCTCGTGAGGAACGGCGTCGTTCTCCGCTACGACACGGGCGTGACCCAAGATGGTCTTCCGCCCGGAGAGGGCGCTTTCCTGGCCTGTAGCTTCTGGCTGGCCGACGCTTACGTCCTGCTCGGCCGGGACGAAGACGCCCGCAGACTATTCGAGCGGCTTCTTGCGTTACGCAACGATCTGGGTCTGCTCTCGGAAGAGTATGATCCGGCCATAAAGCGGCAGTTGGGGAATTTTCCGCAGGCCTTCTCCCACATCGCCCTCGTCAATACGGCGCATAATCTCGATCGCGTGGAGAAGCCCTGCGAGCAGCGTTCCGGAAACGTCTCGCTTGGAAAGGCAGCAGAATGAACGTTGCCCATCACATGCGCAAATCAGCGCCCGCGCGGATGCTCAAGCCGTCGGCCTTGCTGGCGGCGGGCGCCATCGTGCTTTTGATCGCATGGTCGAGCTTCGCCTACGCGCAGGACCGCTCGGGAGGGGTGGAGCGAATCAAGACGATCGGCTTCACGGTCGGGGATATCGAGCGTGCGGCGAACTTCTTCACCAATGTACTGCAATTCGAGAAGGTCGCCGATTTCCGCGTTGTCGGCAGTGAATATGATGCCCTCGTCGGCGTCTTTAATGCCAATATGCGAATCGTGCAGGTGAGGCTCGGTGAGCAGGTCATCGAACTGACTCAGTATGTCTCGCCCCCCACCGGCCGGTTCATCCCGGTATGGTCCAACAGCAACGACGCCTGGTTCCAGCACATGGCCATCGTCGTCAGCGACATGGATGCGGCCTACAAAATCCTGCAAGACAACAATGTACGGCAGATCTCCTCGCATCCCATCACCATCCCGCCGTCCAATCCCGGGGCGGCCGGCATCAAGGCGATCAAATTTCATGACCCGGAACGTCATCCGCTCGAGTTGATCTATTTCCCGGCGGGCAAGGGCAACCCGGCGTGGCAGAATCCCAGCAACAAGCTCTTTCGCGGCGTCGACCACACCGCAATGACCGTGCCCAGCACCGACAAGGGCGTGACTTTCTACCGGGATCTGCTCGGCTTCAGCGTGGGCGTCACCACCTTGAACAGCGGACCGACGCAGGACGTGCTGGACGGCCTGCTCAATGACACCTGCCTCGTGACGGCGATGCTGCCGCCCTCGGCGCCGCCGCACGTCGAGTTCCTCGAGTACAAGTCGCCTCCCGGCGGCCGGGTGATGCCAGCCGAGACCAAGTCCAACGATCTCTGGCATTGGCAGCCGACGCTGGTGAGCAGGAATATCCAGGTACTCGTCGGCCGATTGCGCCAGGCTGGTGCGTCGTTCATCAGCTCGAGCCTAGTGACCATCCCGCCGGAGGCGCAGGCCAAGCTCGGCTTCAAAAGGGCAGTCATGATCCGTGACCCAAACGGTCACGCGCTGCGCCTAGTCGAGGAATAGCCGGCAAATACGTTGTCTGTGAAAGTTCCGGAGCGACCATGACTCAGGAGAATCAAATTCTCGACTTCATCGCTAGGCTTTGCCTGGTGGTGATTTTTCCATTCAGCGCGCTCGACAAGATTTTCAATTACCAGTCGGCGATGGCGCAGGCGGGGCACGGATTGATCGCGCTGCCGGAAACGTGGGCCGCGGTGTTGCTGGTGCTCGGCGGTATGCTCGAGGTGCTCGGGCCGATTTGCATTCTCTTCGATTTTTATCGCCGGCAGGCGGCGCTCTTGTTCGTCTTCTATGTGATCGTCACCGCCATTCTGTTTCACAACTTCTGGAGCTTTCCCTTCAACAGCGATCAATGGAATCAGAACTTCTGGCCGTTCCTGAAGAATTTCGGGCTGGCCGGCGGCTTCCTCTACATCGCTGCCGATGCGCGGGCGGCGTCGCTGCGCACCGCCTTCTCCTTGAAGCCGCGGTAGGCTTGATAGGAGACGCGGACCATGAAGGAGTTGGACACGGAGCGGGGCGGGCCATTGCACCAGCCGCGCGCGACGTCGCGCGCCCGAGCTCTTACGGCTCCATGTCCGATCCGGTTCACGCGCGCCATCTGCGGCGATCTCGTCCAAGCCGAGCGGCGCGAATGGTGGATCGCCAATGGGCTCGGCGGCTACGCGGGCGGCACCATCGCCGGCAGTTTGAGCAGGCGCTATCACGGACTGCTGATCGCGCCGATTGCATCACCGCTCGGACGCCGGCTGATCTTGGCCAAGGCCGATGCGACCGTGGTCGAAGGCGACCGCTCCTGGCCGCTATTCACCAACCGATGGAAGAGCGGCGCGACCTCGCCCCCGGGCTACATCCGCATCGGCAGCTTTCACCTCGATTACTCGGTTCCGGTTTGGACCTACGAGCTCGGCGAGCATCGGATCGAGGCGCGCATCTGGATGGAACCGGGGGCACATACGACTTATGCAGCTTGGCGGCTGTGGCCGGAGGCGGAGCCGCCGGAGCATGCGTTGTCGTTGCGCGTGACGCTGCTCGCCAATGATCGCGATCACCACGGCACCACCACGGTAGGAGCCTTTGCGCCCGAGATCGCCGCCAAGGACGAGAGCCTGTCGATTACCGACGCAGGCCTCTTTTCCCTGACTATTCGGGCGCCGGGCGGCACGATCGTGCCCAAACATGATTGGTACCGGGATTTCGATCTTCCGATGGAAGCGCAACGCGGCCTCGGGTCGACCGATCATCATTTGTGCGTGGGCGAAGCCACGCTGCCGCTCGAGCCGGGACAATGGCGCGGCATTGTCGCGAGCCTCGACGCAGAGCCCTCGAGCGATCTCGAGGCAGCGCTTGCCCACCGTCTCGATCACGACCGCAACATCATCTCCACCGCGATCGCCGGCAACGCCGCGATGCGCGACGCGCCAGCGTGGATCGCGCGGCTTGCGTTGGCGGCCGACGCCTTCATTTTTGCGCGCCCGCTTGCGAGCGTGCCCGACGGCAAGTCGGTCATCGCCGGCTATCCCTGGTTCGGCGACTGGGGTCGCGACACCATGATCAGCCTGCCGGGCCTGACGCTGGCGACCGGACGGCCGCAGATCGCCCGCCGCATCCTTGCAACGTTCGCGAGCTTCGTCAGCCAGGGCATGCTGCCCAACGTATTCCCCGGGGCCGGGGAGCGCGCCGACTACAACACCGCGGATGCCTCGTTGTGGTTTTTCGAAGCTTGGCGCGCCTATTTCGCCTCGACTAAAGATATCGCCGCGCTGCGTGAGGTGTTCCCGGTCCTGCGCGACATGATCGCGTGGCACCAGAAGGGAACGCGCTACGGCATTGCGGTCGATCGCGCCGACGGCCTGCTCAAGGCCGGAGTGCTCGGCGTGCAACTGACCTGGATGGATGCGAAGGTTGGCGACTGGGTGGTCACGCCGCGCCTCGGCAAACCGGTGGAGATCAATGCGCTGTGGTACAACGCCTTGCGCGTGATGGGCACGTTCGCGAAAATTTTGGGAGAGCCGGATCAATTCAGTGCTTCGGCGGACGCCGCCGAGCAAAGCTTTGCGCGCTTCGTGCGCGCGGACGGGGAGGGTTTGTACGACGTGATCGACGGCCCCAATGGCGACGATGCCAGCATTCGGCCAAACCAGATATTCGCGGTGAGCCTGCCGCACAGCCCGCTCGCTGCCACCGATCAGGGCAGTGTCGTGCGGGCGTGCCGGCGCCATCTTCTCACCGCCTACGGGCTGCGCTCGCTTGCGCCCGGAAGTCCCGCGTACCACCCGCATTACGGCGGCGGAGTTTTGGAACGTGACGGCGGCTACCACCAAGGGCCGGTTTGGCCCTGGTTGCTGGGACCGTTCTGCCTCGCAACCTATCGCTTGTCCGGCAACACCAAGGCTGCTCTAGACCTCCTGGCGGCGATAAGCGATGCGCTCGAGGACCAGGCGGTGGGCACGATCGGGGAGATTTTCGACGGCGATCCCCCTCACCAGCCGCGCGGCGCGCCCGTGCAGGCATGGTCGGTCGCCTGCACGCTCGATGCATGGCGATCGCTGCGCGAGGCCGAGTGTGCGCGCTTGAGTGAGCCGATGAACGAAGCATTGGAGTCGATTACCCATGCCGCAGATTGTTGACGCGGAACGGCAGCGTATTGAGCAAAGCCGCGACGGCACAAAGAATTGGCGGCGCTGGGGCCCCTATGTCAGCGAGCGACAGTGGGGCACGGTGCGCGAGGATTACAGTCCGTACGGCACGGCCTGGGATTACCTCACCCACGACCAGTCGCGCAGCCGCGCCTATCGCTGGGGCGAGGACGGCATCGCCGGGTTCTGCGACGACCAGCAGTTCCTGTGTCTGTCGCTCGCGCTGTGGAACGGCCGCGATCCGATCCTGAAAGAACGGCTATTCGGTCTGACCAACCAAGAGGGCAACCACGGCGAGGACGTCAAGGAGCTTTACTACTACCTCGACGCAGTGCCCAGCTACGCCTACGCGCGCATGCTCTACAAGCTGCCGCAAGCGGCCTATCCGTACGAGTGGTTGCTCGAAGAGAACGCGCGCCGGCGCGGTATGCCGGCGATGGAATTCGAGCTGATCGACACCGGCATTTTCGACGGCGACAAATACTTCGATATCGAGGTCGAATATGCCAAAGCGGACGCCGACGACGTGCTGATGCGGGTGACGGTCCACAACCGCGGCGCAGAGCAAGCGTCCATCCATATCCTGCCGCAAATCTGGTTCCGCAACATCTGGAGCTGGGCGCCGGGCGTCAAAAAACCCTTATTGAAGCTGCAAGGCGATGGCCTCGTGCAGGCGCAGCACGACAAGCTCGGCGCCTATGCCATCGAATTCGAAGCGCCGGATCGCCTGCTGTTCTGCGACAACGAATCGAATTTCGCGCGACTATTCGGGATGAGCGGCAGGCAGGGTTACTGCAAGGATGCCTTTCATGAATATGTCGTCCATGGTCGCAGCGAGGCGGTAAATCCCGCGAGTGAAGGCACCAAAGCGTGCGGACTCTATGGGCGCACGATTGCCGCCCGCGGCAGCACCACGATCCGGCTGCGGCTGCGGGCGGGCGAGTCGCATGCGGACGGTTTCTTCGGCTTCGACGGCATCGTCGCGCAGCGGCTGAAGGAGACGCATGCTTTCTACGCCGGCCTGCAGAAGGGCATTGCCGACGAAGACATATGCAGGATCCAGCGGCAGGCCTTTGCCGGGATGCTGTGGAACAAACAGTTCTATGATTTCAATGTACGCGAATGGCTCAATGGCGATCCTTTGCAACCGCCGCCGCCCGAGGGCCGCAAGCACGGCCGCAACTGCGCTTGGACGCACCTCATCGCCGCCGACGTCATCGCGATGCCGGACAAATGGGAATATCCCTGGTTTGCGGCATGGGACCTCGCCTTCCACTGCGTCACGCTCTCACTGATCGATCCGGATTTCGCCAAGGCGCAGCTGCTGCTGCTGTGCGAAGTACGGCTCATGCATCCAAACGGCCAGCTGCCGGCCTATGAATGGGCGTTCGGCGACGTCAATCCGCCGGTGCACGCCTGGGCGGCAATGCGCGTATTTGAGAACGACCGCAATCACGTTGCCGGCACCGGCGATTACGAGTTCCTGCAACGGATCTTCCACAAGCTGCTGTTGAATTTCACCTGGTGGGTGAACCGCAAGGACCCGCAAGGCTTGAACATCTTCGAGGGCGGTTTTCTCGGGCTCGATAACATCGGCGTGTTCGACCGTTCGCGGCCGCTACCCACCGGCGGCTACATCGAGCAATCCGATGGGACGGCTTGGATGGCGATGTTCTGCCTCAACATGCTGCGCATGTCGTTCGAGCTGAGCCGGTATGATCCTGCCTACGAGGACATGGCCATCAAATTTCTCGATCATTTCCTGCACATCGCCGGCGCAATGACCGATATGGGCAAGAAAGGAATCGGGCTCTGGGATGATCAGGACAGTTTCTTTTACGATGTGCTCTCGATGCCGTGCGGAAATAAAATCCCGCTGCGGCTGCGTTCGATGGTCGGATTGATCCCGCTGTTTGCGGTTGGCGCGATCGAGGAAAATGCGATCGACGACATGCCCGAGCTTTGGCACAAATTCGAGGTCTACCGCGAGCGGCGGCCGGACCTGGTGGGTCAGGTGTCACGCTGGAACGAGGCGGGGGCGCACGGCCGGCGGCTCATTGCCTTGGCGCGCGTGTTTCGCATGACCAAAATTCTGCGGCGCATGCTCGATGAGTCCGAATTCCTCTCGCCCTACGGCGTGAGAGCGCTTTCCCGCAGCTACCTCGATCATCCTTACGACTTCGAATACGACGGGATGCATTACCGGGTGAAATACGAGCCGGGTGAATCGGAAAGCGGCATCTTCGGAGGCAACTCGAATTGGCGCGGCCCCATCTGGATGCCGGTCAATTATCTGCTGATCGAGAACCTGCGGCGGTTCTATCTATTCTATGGCGACGGCCTGAAGATCGAGTGCCCGACCGGCTCCGGCGTCATGCTGACGCTAGATGAGATCGCGGACGAACTGTGCCGCCGACTGCTCAAGATCTTCCTGCGCGGTCCCGACGGCAGGCGTCCGGTGTTCGGCCCGTATGAGAAATTTCAGACGGATCCGCATTTCAAGGACTACATCCTGTTCCATGAATACTTCCACGGCGACAATGGCCGTGGCTGTGGCGCATCGCACCAGACCGGTTGGACCGGACTGATCGCCAATCTGATTAGCCAGCTCGCGGAAGAACAACCCGGCGCTCGTGTAAAGCAAACGGAACCGGTATCGCGCGAGCCGGTTCATGTGTGAGAGCGCCAGCGATTCAACTCATTATCGAGGACACCAAGCATGTCCCTGAAGAACAAGGTCGCTATCGTCACCGGCGGCAACAGCGGGATCGGCCAGGCGATCGTCCTGGAACTCGCGCGCCAAGGAGCCAGCATCGTCATTGACTATGTGGCGCATCCGGAAGCGACCGAGGCGCTGGAGCGGCAGATCGCGAAGCTCGGCACGCAGTGCACCGGCGTCGAGGCTGACGTGAGCAAGCTCGGCGATCTCGAGAAGCTCATCGGTGCTGCGGTCGGCACGTTCGGCCGGCTGGACATTATGGTCAACAACGCCGGGATCGAAACGCGGACTTCGGTGCTGGACACGACCGAGTCTCAGTATGACCGGGTGCTGGCAATCAACCTCAAAAGCGCATTCTTCGGCACGCAGATTGCGGCCAAGCAGATGATCAAGCAGGGGGGCGGCGGGCGCATCATCAACATCACGTCGGTGCATGAGGATTGGCCGATGCCCGGCAACACCGCTTACTGCCTCGCCAAAGGCGGCATGCGGATGCTCACGCGCACCGCCGGCGTCGAGCTCGCCAAGCACAATATCCTCGTGGTCGGTGTCGGTCCGGGGGCGGTGGCGACGCCGATCAATCTCAGCACGATGGACGACCCGGCCAAACTCGCGCAGCTCAACGCGGCGATCCCGCTCGGGCGCATGGCGCGCCCCGAGGAGATTGCCAGCGTGGTCGCGTTCCTTGCGGGTGACGGCGCCAGTTATCTCACCGCGACCACGATCTTCGCCGACGGCGGCATCATGCAAAGCAGCGTCGGCCTGTAGTGCTCGTCGTGCGGAAGGGAATCAGCACGAGCGGCGAACTCGGTCTGCTCCCTCCCCGCACGCGGGGGAGGGGTGGGGAGGGGGTGAGCGAATGCGCATGAGTCTTTTTGCATGCCCTCTCCCTAACCCTCCCCCGCAAGCGGGGGAGGGAACCCACCGAGCGCGCGGCGCCGTTGTGGTTCAAGCACGAACAAACAGAGTCTAAGACAGGCGTATGGATCAGCGGTTCGACGTCATCATCATCGGCAGCGGCGCGGGCGGCGGCACTCTGGCGAGACATCTGGCCCCTTCGGGAAAGCGCATCCTCATTCTCGAACGCGGCGATTGGCTCAAGCGCGAGGCGAAGAATTGGGACGCAGCGGCGGTGTTCGTGGACAACCGCTACGTCTCGCCCGACACTTGGTACGATCGGCACGGCCGCCCCTTTCAGCCGCAGGTGCACTACTTCGTCGGCGGCGCCACCAAGATGTTCGGTGCCGCGCTCTATCGGTTGCGGCGGCAGGATTTCGGCGAGGTCAAGCACTACGACGGCATCTCGCCGGCCTGGCCGATCAGCTACGAGGAGCTGGAGCCGTATTACGCCAAGGCCGAGGCGATGTATCACGTGCACGGCTTGCGCGGGCATGATCCGACCGAGCCGCCCGCCAGCGGACCCTATCCATGTCCGCCGGTTTCCAACGAGCCACGCATTGCGGAGCTGTTCGAGCAGCTCAAGGCGGCCGGCTACCGCCCGTTCCCGGCTCCCTGCGCGATCATGTTGAACGAAGAGGACATGGCGTACAGCACCTGCATTCGCTGCCAGACCTGCGACGGCTTTCCTTGCCTCGTGCACGCCAAATCCGACGCGGAAGTCGTGGCGGTGCGTCCCGCGCTCGAGTTCCCCAACGTCACGCTGCTGCGCAACGCGAAGGCGATCAAGCTGGAGACGAACGCAGAGGGCACGGCGGTCACGGAGGTCGTCGTCGAAGTCGAGGGCCAAAGAGAAGTCTTTCGCGGCGATATCGTCGTGGTGTCCTGCGGCGCGGCTAATTCGGCGAGGTTGCTGCTGATGTCGCGCAACGACAGGCATCCCAATGGGTTGGCCAACGGCTCGGACCAGGTGGGACGCAATTACATGTTTCACAACAGCCAGGCCGTGCTCGCGATCTCGCGCGATCCCAATCCGACCATGTTTCAGAAAACCATCGCGCTGAACGATTTCTATTTCGGGATGGATGGATTCGAATATCCCATGGGCAACATTCAGATGACGGGGAAATCGCTCGGTCCGATGTACCGGGGCGAAAAGCCGCTCGAGACCGCACTGTTACCGTTGGGTCTACTCGATAATCTGGCGCGCCACGCGGTGGACTTCTGGCTCACGACGGAGGATCTGCCCGATCCGAACAATCGCGTCACTGTCGATGCATCCGGTAATGTGACGCTGAGCTACACGCCGAACAACCAAGTGCCGCGGCAGAAGCTCTACAACGAGCTCAAATCGATGCTGAGCCATCTCGGGATGCATCCGCATCACCTGATCCCGCGCAACCTCTATATGAAGACGGATATACCGATCGCCGGCTGCGCCCATCAGGTCGGCACGTGCCGGTTCGGCCGCGATTCCAAAAGTTCCGTCCTCGACGTCAACTGCAAGGCGCATGAGCTCGACAATCTGTACGTCGTGGACACGAGCTTTTTTGTCAGCATCGGTGCGGTAAACCCCTCGCTCACCGCAATCGCCAACGCGATCCGGGTCGGAGATCACCTGTTGCAGAGACTGGCTTGAGCGGAAGATTGTGGGGGGAAGAGCGGAATGTGGCAGATCACGAACATCGCTGCTTGTGAGCCGCAAAAGAGCCGTCGTCGTTCCCGCGCAAGCGGGAACCCATGAACACGGACCTGTGGTTATGGGTCCCCGCTTTCGCGGGGACGA
>Ga0081455_10001641_pt1 | contig 27241 bp, 25 predicted proteins | sample TabmetS3T2R1_FD_70207 | JGI IMG/M metagenome (GOLD analysis project Ga0081455, IMG submission 70207) | Tabebuia heterophylla rhizosphere microbial communities from the University of Puerto Rico - S3T2R1 | ecosystem: Host-associated > Plants > Roots > Rhizosphere ...
CTTTACGAGCTGGCGTCAGAGTTTCATGGATTGTGGAACAAGGGTAAGGAGGATATATCCTTGCGCTTTGTCATTCCGGCGCAGGTTGATGTTACGATGTGTCGACTCGCGCTGATTCGGGCGGTGGGCCTGACACTTGCTTCGGGCCTGCAAGTGCTTGGCGTGGAACCCGTGAATGAGCTGAGGTAACTGGGAGATGCGGGTGATGACCGCCGAAAAGGAACACGTGGACCAGGATTACGACTACTACGACGAAACGTTCGACGACGAGGAAGATGGCGCACGCGGTCCCATCCGGATGGTCGTGTTGTTCATTGTCCTGGCAGCGTTCGTCGGCGTCGGCTGGATCGCGTTCAAGCAAGGTGTTCGCGAGGGCAGCTCCAAAGTTCCTATTCTGAAGGCCGATGCCGGCGCAACGAAGGAAATGCCGCCCGGCGCACCGGCACAGTCGAGCCCGAGCGATCTCTACACGCGCCCTGGTCAAAGCACGGGGCAGCCCGAGCAGCTCTTGCCGCCGCCCGAGCAACCGATCGCGTCGGCGCCGAAGCCGGCCGCGCCTGTGGCTGCGCCGACACCACCTCCTGCTGCGCAAGCTCAAGCTCCGGCGGTCGCGCCGGCTCCCGCTCCTCAGGCCGCGGCGCCCGCGCCCGTTGCGGAGGCGCCTCCGGTCACGCCTGCGGCGGCACCGGCCGCCGAGGTCGCAAGCGGCGCCTATCTCGTGCAAATCGCGGCGGCTCGCTCCAACGAGGAAGCGAACCAGCTCTGGACCAAGATGACGGGCAAATACAACGATCTCTTGAGCCCGTATCAGCCGAACGTCGTCGCCGCTGAGGTTCCCGGCAAAGGCACGTTCCACAGGCTGCAGTTCGGTCCGTTTGCTGGTAAGGACGATGCCGGACGCGTGTGCGACGCCTTGAAAGCGCGTGGCCAAAGCTGCATGGTCGTCAAAAGATAGCTTCGCATTCTGATTTCGGCGCGCCCCTTTCGCGGCCGTCTCGTAAGGAAAGGGCGATGCTTCCGTGACCGTGAGCGCGGCAATCTATGGTTTGGCGGGCCTTCAGCTCACCGCGATGGAGCGCGCGTTCTTCAGGGATGCCGATCCCTGGGGGTTCATTCTCTTCAAGCGTAATTGCGAAACGCCTGAGCAAACGCGCGCGCTCGTCTGCGATTTGCGAGACGCGGTCGGACGTACGGATGCGCCCGTTCTCATCGATCAGGAAGGTGGACGGGTCGCACGGCTCAAGCCGCCTCATTGGCGCGCGGCACCGCCTGCCGGCGTATTCGGCCAGCTCTATACGCGCGATCGCGCCCGCGCTCACGAAGCCACGCGGCTGAACGCATCGCTCCTCGCCGCTGAGCTTGCGGCGCTCGGTATCACCGTAGACTGCCTGCCCGTGCTCGATCTGCCGGCACCGGGTGCACACGATATTATCGGCGACCGTGCCTTTGGCACGACCGTCGAGGTGATCTCCGACCTTGGCCGCGTTGCCTGCGAGGCCTTGATGGCCGGCGGGGTTTTGCCGGTGATCAAGCACATGCCTGGTCATGGCCGCGCGCGTGCCGACAGCCACCTGGCTCTCCCCGTCGTGACGACGCCGAAGGCAGAGCTCGAAGCAACGGACTTCGCTCCGTTCAAGGCGCTGGCCGATATGCCGCTTGCAATGTCCGCACATGTCGTTTTCAGCGCCATCGACCCGAATGCTCCCGCGACGACTTCGCTTGTGGTGATCGACGACATCATCCGAGGCACAATCGGATTCGACGGCCTCCTCATGACGGACGACCTGTCGATGAAGGCGCTTTCCGACAGCTTTGGGGCGCGAGCGAGGGCTGCGCTCGCCGCCGGATGCGATATGCTGCTCCATTGCAATGGTGAGTCCTCCGAGATGACGGCAATCGCAGCCGCCGCCCCGGCGCTCACCGGGAAATCGGCGCAAAGGGCGCGCGCCGCGCTGGCGCGGATCGGCACCCCCGCTCCCGTTGCCGTCGCGGAGATGACGGCGCGTGTCGACGAGCTGTTGAGAGAGGTTTGAGGCTGATGAACGACGGCACGACCGGTGGTCCCGGCGTCACTGATCTGTCCGACTTCGAAGCCCCCGTGCGCGTCGCGGCGGACACGGACGGGCTGATGATCGATGTGGAGGGCTTCGAGGGCCCGCTCGATCTGCTCCTCGGCCTCGCGCGCACGCAGAAGGTCGATCTGAAGAAGATCTCGATCCTGGCGCTCGCCGATCAGTATCTTGCCTTTATCGCCGCAGCCCGGCAGATGCGTCTGGAGCTGGCGGCGGATTATCTCGTGATGGCGGCCTGGCTCGCCTATCTCAAATCCCGTCTTATCCTGCCCGAGCCCGAAGGCGATGAGGAGCCGACGGGCGAGGAGCTTGCGGCACGGCTCGCATTCCAGCTGCAACGCCTGGAAGCCATCCGCGCGGTGGCGACGCGGCTGATGGCGCGCGACCGGCTTGGTCGCGACATCTTCAGCCGCGGCATGCCGGAAGGCATCCGTATTCTGCGCACCACGAAATACGAAGCGAGCCTCTACGAACTGCTCAAGGCCTATGCGGACCAGCGTGTCCGTCAGAGCGTGACGTCGATCCGCATCGCACGCGCGCCTGTCTACCGCATCGAGGAAGCGCGTGCCCGGCTCGAAGCCGTGCTGGGGCAGGTCACTGATTGGAGCCGACTTGAATCTTTCCTTCCGCCGGAGCTGCGCGCCGGCGCGCTGACGCGCTCGGCCGTCGCCAGCACATTCGTCGCGGCGCTCGAGCTCTGCCGCGAAGGCGCGATCGACCTGCGCCAGCTTGCGCCGTTCGCGCCCATTCTTGTGCGGCCGAAGCCGCCCTCCGAAACGCCCTTGCGCCTTGGATTCGAGGACATCGATACATGAGTGATCTCGAGATCATCACCGGCAACGACGAGCCGGGCCCCGACATTCCCCGTCCGTCGAACGTGACGCAGCTGTTTCCCGACGAAGGCCAGCATCTGCGCATGATCGAAGCGTTGCTGTTCGCGGCGGCGGAGCCCTTGAGCGTCGAGGCCATCGCGGGCCGTCTGCCTGCCGGCGCGGACGTCGGATCCCTTCTCGAGCATTTGCGCGCGCGCTACGAAGGCCACGGCGTCAATCTGGTCAATGTCGCCGGCAAATGGGCCTTCCGCACGGCTGCCGACCTCGCGTTCCTGATGCGACGCGAGGCCGTCGAGACCCGCAAGCTGTCGCGGGCCGCGATCGAGACTCTGGCCATTATCGCTTATCATCAGCCGGTAACGCGCGCCGAGATCGAGCAGATCCGCGGCGTGACGGTGAGCAAAGGCACGCTCGACGTCCTGCTCGAGATCGGCTGGATCCGCCCGCGCGGCCGCCGCCGCGTGCCCGGCCGTCCGTTGACGTTCGGCACGAGCGAAAGCTTTCTCGAGCACTTCAATCTCGACGCGCTGGGCGATCTGCCGGGCATGGAAGAGCTCAAGACGGCGGGCTTCCTCGATCTCGCAATGCCCGCGAATTTCGACGTGCCCACACCCCGTGACCGTGCCGATGGAGATCTCGACGAAGACGAAGATCCTCTCGAGGACGAAGAAGAGGACGACGAGGAGATCGAAGACGACCCCGACGAGGATGAAGATGACGAAGACGGGGAGGCGGACGACGATGATGAGGGGGACGACGAAGATGACGAGGATGATGACGAGTAGCGCGCGTCAATCCAGCGTCTTCCGATAACGCCGCAGGGCGACGAAGGCCGCAACGAAGAAGAAGGCCGCGATCGGCCACAGATTTGGCCAGGCTTCGGCAAAGCCGTTCCCGCGCAACAACACGCCGCGGACAACACGCAGGAAATGGGTGAGCGGAAACGTCTGCCCGAGCACCTGCGCCCAGCCGGGCATGGCCCGAAACGGAAACAGATAACCCGACAGCAGGAGCGACGGCAGAAAGAAGAAAAAGCTCATCTGCATCGCCTGCATCTGATTGCTGGCCAGCGTCGAGAAGGTGTAGCCGATCGCGAGCATGGCGGCCACGAACAGCAGCGTGCCCACAGCGAGCGCACCCCATGAGCCCAGCGTCGGAACGCCGAAGATATAGCGCGCAGCGAGAAGAATGATCGCCACCTGAACGACGCCGATGCCAAGACACGGCAGGATCTTTCCGGCCATCACCTCGACCGGCTGCACGGGCGTCGCAAGAAGATTCTCCATGGTACCGCGCTCGATCTCGCGTGTGAGCGACAGCGCGGTCATCATGATCATGCTCATGGTGAGCACGATACCGAGAAGCCCCGGCACGATGTTGTATTGCATGATGCCTTCGGGGTTGTAGGCACGGTGAAGCACGAGGCTGACGGGGCCGGGTGTCGGCGCCACGCCATTGAGCGCACCTTCGAGATAATGCGTCAGCGCCTGATCGACGATCTGGGGCAGGGCGGCCAATGCGTTGCCCGAGGCGGAGGGATCGCTCGCGTCGGCCTCGACGAGAAGCTCAGGCCTCTCCCCGCGTACGAGGTCCCGCTCGAAGCCCGGCGGGATGGTCACGACGAACGCAAGCTCACCCTTGTCGAGCATCTCGTGAGCCTCGGCCTCGCTGATGCCGGGGGCCACGATACGGAAGTAATCGGACGTCTCGAACGCCGAAAGAAGACTTCGGCTTGCGGGGCCGCTGTCGGCGATGACGACCGCGGTCGGCAGGTGCTTCGGATCGTTGTTGATGGCGAAGCCGAACAGGATGAGCTGGAGCAGAGGAATGCCAGCCATCATGCCGAAGGTCAGCCGATCGCGCTTGAGCTGGATGAACTCCTTCATGAGCACGGCGCTGACGCGCGCCAGCGAGAAACCGTTCATGGCGTCACTCCGATCTCGTCCATGAGCCGGATGAAAACATCCTCGAGCGTCGTCTCGCCGAGGGTGACGTTCACTCCCGTGGCCTCGAGCTCTCGCATGGTCCGCTCCAGCGCGCCCACGTCCTTCCCCGTCACATGCAAAGTGTCGCCGAATGACGCCACCTGGAGGACGCCGGGCGCGCCTTTGAGCCGCTCCGCAATCGGCGCGAGATCAGGACCGCGCACGATCCAGGTCGTCAGGCCCGACTCCGCGATCACTTCGTTCGCCGTGCCGCGCGCCCGCACCTTTCCTTCGAAGATATAGACGATGCGGTGACAGCGCTGCGCCTCGTCCATGTAATGGGTGCTGACGAGCACGGTGAGGCCGTCATGGGCGAGCTCGTGAATCTCGTCCCAGAAATCGCGGCGAGCGCCGGGATCGACGCCCGCGGTCGGTTCGTCGAGCAGCAAGAGCTTGGGCTCGTGCAGAATGCAGGCCCCGAGCGCCAGGCGCTGTTTCCAGCCGCCGGACAGCGTGCCTGCCAACTGGTCCTGGCGCTTGCGCAAGCCGAGACGGTCGAGCATCGCGTTGACGCGGCGCGAGCGATCCTTGAGGCTGTACATGCGCGCGACGAAATCGAGGTTCTCGCGGATCGTCAGATCCTCATAGAGACTGAAGCGCTGAGTCATGTAACCGACCTCGCGCTTGATCGCCGCCGTCTGCGTGCGCAGATCGAAGCCGAGACAGGTGCCGCTGCCTTCATCCGGCAACAGCAGGCCGCACAGCATGCGGATGGTCGTCGTCTTGCCGGATCCGTTGGGCCCGAGAAAGCCCATGATCTCGCCCTTGGTCACGGTGAGATCCACGTGGTCGACAACGGTGCGCTTGCCGAAGCGCTTCGTCAGCCCGTGAGCATCGATCACCGCCGTCATGATTTGGGTCCGCCGAGCACCACGTCGACGGGCTGGCCGATGCTCAGCCTGTCGAGGCCGACGGCCGCATGCGCCTCGATCTTGAAGACGAGCTTCGCGCGCGCCTGAACGCTGTAGATGACGGGCGGCGTGAATTCGGCTTGCGACGAGACATAGGTCACCTTGGCCGCGATCGGCGCACCGCAGCCGTCGCAGCTGACCGTGACGCCGGCCCCCAGAGGCACGCGCGCAAGGCTCGCCTGTGGCACGAAGAAGACCACCTTCAATTCGTCCGGTGGCAGAAGCGACACGAGTGGACGCCCGGCTGGCGCGACCTCACCCGGCCGGAAATAGACTTGCTCGATGCGGCCGGCCTTCGGCGCGGACAACATGCGCTCGCCGAGTTGCCAGTCCGCTTCGGTGAGCGCGGCCCGCGCGGCATCGAGCTGGCGCTCGGCGCCGGTGACCGCGGCGACGGCCATGTCGTTCGCCTTGCGCGCATTATCGAGATCGGATTCCGACGCAACCCGACGCTCGCGCAGCGCGGTGATACGAATGAACTCTCGTGACGTGGCGACGGCATTTGCTTGGAGCTGCGTCGCGTCGGCTTCTGTCTGGGCAACGCGCGCAACGGCCTGCGTGCGCTGGGCTATTGCATCCCGGTCATCGAGCTTGACGAGGAGGGCGCCGCCCGCGACGTCCTGGCCCTCCAGCACCGGCACCGCGACAACGCGGGCCGTCACCTGCGATGCGATCAGAAACGTCTTGGCGTCGATATAGCCCTGCACGACGTCGTTTTCGCTCCTGTGGCAGGAGGGAAGGGCGGTGACGAGCAGGAGCGGGGCGGCAAACCACTTCATGACGCGGCACTCCCGTCCAGAATGGCCGCGATATTCTGATGCAGGATGTCCTTGATCTCAGCAAGACGGGCGGGCGTCATCCGATCCCAGCCGAGCCGCCGCAACACTGTCGCGCGGGCGGCGCGGAACACGAGCATCTGGCCGATGAGCGTGAACACCCTGAGCGTGTCGTCGGGACGCGGCGCTCCCCGCGCGGCGCCGATCAGCCGGCATAGCAGCATGTTCATGGGCTCGAGAAACTGGCTGTAGATGCGATCGAAGGCGGGTGTCGGAGACATCTGCTCGCGGATCATGAACGGTCCCCAGCGCTCGCCGCCCTGATCATCCACCACCACATCGACGAAGCGGTCGGCCACGCGCATGAGGAGCGCGCGCGCCTCGACAGGCGTCGGGCCGCGATCGAGCGCGCCCATCACCTCGCCCACGGTCGCCCCGAACCGCGTGCGGATCTGGCTCGCGATGTGATCGGCCACCGCGAGGTAGAGCCCGTCCTTGCTGCCGAAGTGATAGGGGATGGCCCCGAGATTGACGCCGGCCTGCTCGGCCAGCGCGCGTGTGCTCGTCGCCTCGAAGCCCAGGCGCCCAAACAGGTCGAGGCCGGTTTCGAGGAGCTTGAGACGCGTTTCCGCAATGTCCTTCGGCGCAGATTTCATAATTCCAATATTAGTCATTCGAATGAATTAATTCAAGGTGGCCAAGAACGTTGGAAATACGGTGGCAAAGAATTATTTCAGGGGCATGGCCTGCTGTGACACATTCGGTCGCGGGCGAGCCCAAAGGTTTGCGACCGCACGGCAATGGTGCCATTGTGCCGGCCCGTCCGGCGGGCCCGAATCGCTCGCTTGCAGGAGGATGCCATGGGCGGAATGAGTTGGATTCACTGGGTCCTGGTGATCGTCTTGGTCATGCTGCTGTTCGGCCGCGGCAAGATCTCGGACCTGATGGGCGACGTTGCCAAAGGCATCAAGAGTTTCAAGAAGGGCATGGCCGAAGACGAGCCGCCGCCCATGAAGACCGTATCCGGCAGCACGACGCCCTCGGAAAAATCGCCGACAGAAGAGCCGGCCAAGCACTAACGCGCCGTCCTTGGGACCCGCGCTGAGGACACCGTGTCATGCCCGATATCGGCTGGACCGAGCTGCTCGTCATTGCGGTGCTCGCGATCGTGGTCATTGGCCCGAAGGATCTGCCGCGCGTCATGCGCCAGGCCGGCCGCTGGATGGGCGCGGCAAGGCGCGCCGCCAACGAGTTTCGTGCCAGCCTCGAAGAGATGGCGCATCAGGCCGATCTCGACGAGTTCACCAAATCCGCCGAGGCTCAAGGGCTGAAGCGCAAAACCGATTATGGGGACACCGATCCCACGCGCCCGACGGCGTCTACGCATGCGCCGGTCATGACGGCGCTGCCGCCGGAGGGGGGCGACTTTAGGCCGCCCGCCGAGCACGGAGATGAGCCGTCCGCTCAAACCGGCGCACCCAAGCCGGATGCGGCCTGACAATGGCGGCGCCCGGCGAAGAAGAGGAGATGGCGGCGACCAAGGCGCCGCTGCTCGATCATCTCATCGAGCTGCGCATGAGACTCATTCGTGCACTCATCGCTTTCGCCGTCGCGACGATCGGATGCTACGCCTTTGCCGGCCGTATATTCGATCTTCTGCTCATCCCCTATGAGCGCGCCCGGGGCGGCGATCCTGCCAAGCTCGAACTGATCTTCACCGCACCCCACGAGTTCTTCTTCACCCAGCTCAAGCTTGCGGCCTTCGGCGGCGTGATCATCGCGTTTCCCATCATCGCGTCCGAAATCTGGAAGTTCGTAGCGCCTGGGCTTTACCGCAATGAGCGCAAGGCGTTTCTGCCGTTTCTGCTTGCGACGCCCGTCCTGTTCGCCATGGGCGCCGCACTCGTCTTCTTCGTCATCATGCCGCTCGCCCTCAAGTTCTTTCTGAGCTTCGAGCAGGGTGGCGTGCCGGGTCAGGCGACCATTCATCTGGTTCCGAAGGTCAGCGAATATCTCAATCTCGTCATGACCTTCGTGCTCGGTTTTGGCTTCTGCTTTCAGCTTCCGGTTCTGCTCACGCTGCTTGGACGGGTCGGCATCGTGACGAGCGCGCAACTCGTAAGTGCACGCCGCTACGCGATCGTCGGGCTTGCGATCGTCGCGGCCATCGTCACCCCCCCGGATGCGCTGAGCCAAATCTCGCTGCTGATGCCGATTCTCGGGCTCTACGAGGTGTCGATTATCCTCGTCCGTTTGATGGAGAAGGATCGCGCGGCAGAGACCGCCAAGGCGGATACCACTGGCGGACCGGTCACCGACACCTGAGCAAACATCACGTCCCAGTTGGAATTTTCACGGCAGGCGGGTTCTTCCTCAGATCGACGCCGATGTCGTTGCGTGACCAGGTGTAGAGGAAGAGCAGGATGCCGTCCGACTGGCGCGAGAAACCGTAGGCCGGCGCGGTCGATACAATCAGCTTGCCTGTCTTGGGGTCGTAGATCGACGCCGCGAATTTCGCGACGCCTTTCTCGACCGTCTTCTCGTAGAGCGAGAGTGCCGGAAGCACCACACCGCCCGCGAAGGGCGTGGTCGCAGGTAGAGACGGAATTCCCATGATCGTGTGGCGCTCATAGGTCGACAGGGCGCCGGAGCGTGGCGCGATGATGGCCTGTGCCTGTGATTTGTCGCCTACGATCCGGACTCCACGGCGAAGCAGAGCCTCCTGGATCGCGGCGAGCCCATAGGCCTGGTCCTGAGCTGCGAAGCCGGAGGGATCGATGAAAGCGGTGAGATCCGGTGGCACCTGAGCCGCGAGCGCTTCTGCTGCGCGGTCGGCGGCGGTCGAGATCAATAAAAGCTCCTGCGCGCTGCGCGCAGGGCTCGTGGTGCGAACGGAGGAACAGCCAACAACACTCAACGCAATCACCACAAACATCAGACAACGCATGGGGAACCCCTCGTTCGGCCCGAAAGGAACGGGAACGCAGTCCTAGCCATGGGGTTCCGCGCGGACGCGAACTTTGCCGAATCGCGTGGCTTTCGCCTATAAGTCGGGCTCAATTGTTAACGGATGCGTCCCGATGCACGACATCACCGCCATTCGCGATAATCCGGCGGCTTTCGACCAGGGCCTTGCGCGGCGCGGAATAGCGCCCCAGGCGGCCGAGGTTCTGAAGCTCGATGGCGCGCGCCGTCAGGGTCAGACGAGCCTGCAGGAGCTGCAGACCCTGCGCAACAAGCTGTCCAAGGAAATCGGCGAAGCGAAGAAGGCGCGCGACGAAACGCGCGCGCAAGCGTTGATGGCCGAAGTCAAAACGATCAAGGACCGGCTGGCCGCGCTAGAAGGCGGCGAAGGCGATGCGTCGCCCGGAGACAACGAAGCACTGACGGCGCTTTTGTCGTCGCTGCCGAACCTCCCCGCCAGCGATGTACCCGACGGCGCCGATGAAACAGGCAATGTCGAGCTGCGCCGTGTCGGCACACCGCGGACATTCGACTTCGCGCCGAAAGAGCACGACACGCTGGGTGGTGCCGCGATGGACTTCGAGGCCGGTGCGCGGCTTTCGGGCGCGCGCTTCGTGGCGCTGAAGGGGCCGCTCGCCCGGCTTGAGCGCGCGCTCGCCGCCTTCATGCTCGACCTTCACACGAAAGAGTTCGGCTACACCGAAGTGATACCGCCGCTTCTCGTGCGCGACGACGCCATGTTCGGCACGGCCCAGCTGCCCAAGTTCCGCGAGGACCAGTTTCAGACGACGGACGGCTTCTGGCTCATCCCGACGGCAGAGGTGTCGCTCACCAATCTCGTGCGCGAGCAGATTCTGGACGAAGCCTCATTGCCGCTCCGCTATACCGCCTGGACACCGTGCTTCCGGCGCGAGGCGGGGGCAGCTGGCCGCGACACGCGCGGGATGATCCGCCAGCACCAGTTCGACAAAGTCGAACTCGTCAGCCTCACAACGGCAGAGACCGCGCAGGCCGAACACCTGCGCATGACCGGCGCAGCCGAGGAGGTGCTCAAGCGCCTCGAGCTGCCCTACCGCGTCATGCTGCTCTGCGCCGGCGACATGGGCTTCTCGGCACGACGCACCTTTGACCTCGAAGTCTGGTTGCCGGGGCAGGGCGCTTATCGCGAAATTTCGAGCTGTTCCTGGTGCGATGACTTCCAAGCCCGCCGCATGGACGCCCGCTATCGTTCGAAAGACGGTAAGGTCCATCACCTGCATACGCTGAACGGCTCGGGACTCGCGGTCGGGCGCACGCTCATTGCCGTGCTCGAAAATTATCAGCAAGTGGATGGGTCGATCCGCATTCCCGAGCGGCTCAAGCCCTATATAGGCGGCATGGCCGTTATCGAAGCGAGCGAGCTCCGCCGATGAGGATCCTCCTCACGAACGACGACGGCATCCATGCACCCGGCCTCGGCGCGCTGGAGCGCATTGCCGCCGAGCTCTCGAACGACGTGTGGGTCGTCGCGCCCGAATCCGAGCAGAGCGGAGCATCGCATTCCCTGACGCTGCACGAGCCGTTACGACTGCGTGAGGTGGCGCCGCGCCGCTTCGCGGTGCGCGGCACGCCGACCGATTGTGTCGTCATGGCGGTGAAGATTGTGCTCAAAGACAAGCCCGCCGATCTTCTGTTGTCCGGCGTCAATCGCGGCGCCAACATTGCCGATGATGTGACCTATTCGGGCACGGTGGCCGGGGCGATGGAAGGGACCGTGCTCGGCGTTCCCTCGATCGCGCTGTCGCTCGCCTATCGAAACGATGCGGAGCGCACGGTGCGTTGGGAGACGCCTGAACGCCATGCGCCCGACCTCATCCGCCGGCTCGTGCGCGCCGGCTGGCCGCCCGAAGTGTTGCTCAACATGAATTTTCCCGATGCCGCGCCGGAAGACATCCGCGGTGTGGTCGCAACGGTCACGGGCACACGCGACCAGAACGCGCTCAAGATCGATGCCCGCATCGATACCCGGCACCAGCCCTATTATTGGCTCGGCTTCGAGCGCCGCCTCAGCAATCCGCCCGAAGGCACGGATCTGCACGCGCTTTACAACAAGCGCATTTCGGTCACGCCGCTCCATCTCGACCTGACCCATCGGGCGGCCCTCAAAGGCGTTCACGACGCCCTTGCGCGGCCCTTGGACGATTAGGTCAGAACGTCGGTTCGGCCGCCCTATTCCTTACCCTGTCGATGACTGCAGAGGCACCCGTTGTCTCTCAACGACATCTTATTGTCCGCCCGAGTCCTGCGAAGATTTGCTGTGATTTGAGCGGGCCTTGTCACCACATTGGGGGCTGTGTCCGGCTTTATTGTGCACCGCCGTTCATAATTCTTGACCTGAATAAATGAGCGCAAACGGAATTGATAGTGCGCGCAATTCGGTGAAATATTGGGGAGGGACACCTCATCAACAGATAAGGTGTTGTTGAACGCGCTACAGAAGACGAGCGCGTCGTAGGGAGGGGAATATGCCAAAAATGAATTATAGGTCATATCTGTTGTCTCATGCGTCATGGGTGGGTCTTGCCGCTTGCCTGGCGCTCACATCCTTGCCTGTCCAAGCGCAAGTCGACGAAATCGTCGTCACGGCGCGGCGGCGTGAGGAAGCTCTTTCGAAGGTGCCCACCGCAGTGACGGCGTTCGGGGCGGAGCAGATCGCTCAACGCTCAATCGCCTCTCAGGAGGACCTGCAGTCGTCGGTCCCGGGCCTCACCGTCCGGCAAACCGAGGGCTCGAACAACCTTCTCTATGCCATCCGCGGCCAGTCGATCGATCCGTTCTCGGCCTCACCCGCGGCGGTGGTGGCCTACCTGAACGAAGTCCAGCTTCCCACGGGCAGCGGCAGCGCTTCGACATTCTTCGATCTGGCGTCGCTCCAGGTGCTCAAAGGTCCACAGGGCACCCTGTTTGGACGGAACGCGACGGGCGGCGCCGTTCTGTTCACCTCGATCAAGCCCAAGGAAGAGTTCGGCGGCTATATCAAGGTGCGCGCCGGCAACTTCAGCATGCGCGAAGTGCTGGGTGCGGTGGATATTCCAATTGTCAAAGACAAGGTGCTGCTGCGCATCGCCGGCGACGGCATCGCGCGGAAGGGCTATCAGCACAACATCTACTACAATACCGACTATGGCGAAGTGGACCGCCAGAGCGCACGGGGCACCCTGGTTGTTCGCCCGACAGATTCGCTCGAGAACACCCTCGTCTATGAGTATGGGCACGCAGGCGGCAACAGCTCGGCCAACCGGCTCTACTCCGTCAACACGGGAAGCGGTTGCGCGCCGGCCGGCATCTTGAATTGCGCCGCAGGCGCCACATTCAGCCCGGCGACGTTCGGCCCGGCCTGGAACCTCCTGCTCGCGGCGCAGCCGCGTGCCTATCCCAACGGTCTCCTTGGCTGGCTCCAGGATCCGGGCGGGCAGAGCAGCCTTGGATTTTGGGACGTGAATGAAGCGGTCTGGTCGTCCCACCATTCCAGAAGTCATCTGGTCAGCAACACGACGACCTATGACATCGGCCCGAACATGCAGCTGAAGAATATCTTCGGCTATTCGCAGTCCTATACCCGGGATCTGGCGACCGAGCTTGGTGCCCCCTTCACGGTCATCGCGACAGAAAACCGCGTGACCGGCGAAAAAGGCAACATCGTCGATCAGGAGGCCTATTCCGAGGAGCTCCAGCTCCAGGGCAAGATGTTCAAAGAGGCGCTCACCTACGTCATCGGGGGCTATTACAGGGACGAGAAAACGACGACCACGTACCCGCAGACCTATTTCGATCTGACGGGGATCGTGCCGAACACCTTGGGCGTAAATGCGCTCACCAACCACTGGAAGGTTTCGGATCGTACGGAAGCGATGTATGCCCAAGCCACGTACGATCTCGGCACGATCGGCCTGCATGGGCTCAGCCTGACGACCGGCTATCGCTACTCCTGGGAGCAAATCAAGATCAATTTCCTGCCGGGCGACACTTTCAACAGCGCCGCACCTCAACAGGACTTGAGCTTCAGCAACCCGAGTTGGACGGCCGGGCTCTCCTACCAGGCTACGGATGAGCTGATGCTCTATATCCAGGGACGGCGGAGCTGGCGGACGGGCGGGTTCAACGGCGTCGCTCCCCCGGTCTTCGGCACGGCGGCTGTCGGCGGCAACATCTACTATCCCGAGTTCACGAAGGACGTCGAGATCGGCGCGAAATACGCAGGACGGGCATTCGGGCGTCCTCTGCGCGCCAATGTCGCCGTGTTCAAGCAGTGGATTGACCAGGCTCAGCGTGCGGAATACCCGGTCCATCCCATCACGGGGGCATCGATCGCGGTGACCGTGAACGTACCGCAAGCCACGATCGTGGGTCTCGAGCTCGACGGCGCCTTCGAGCCGATGGAATGGCTCGAGATCGGCGCGGCGGGAACGCTCACCTATCCGAAGTTCATCGACGGCAAGAACGAGGTCCTGATCTTTGGTCAGAACTTCATCTTCGGGCCCTATGCCGATACGCCGCGCGCAACAGGTGCGCTGTACGGGGCGGTGACGCTTCCCGTGCCCGAGGCCTGGGGCAGCATGAAGATCCGCGCCGAGCTTTATGCGCAAACCGGCATGTATTTTTCGCAGAATGCCAATCAGCGGACGCCCAACACCCGGATCCCAGGCTATGGGCTCGTCAATCTGCGCTATGACTGGCACGAGGCCTTCGGCTCCAAGCTCTCGATCAGCGCCTTCGCCAAGAACGTGACGCAGAAGGAGTACTATTCGGGCGGTCTGTCGATCGGCGCTTCACTCGGCGCAAACTCCGCCGCTGTCGGCCAGCCGCGCATGTATGGCTTCGAAGTCTCTTATGATTTCTGATCGAGCTTAGCTCGAAAGCCGCCCAAAATTTCGGTGCCGGACCTTTGGAAAAGATGAGGTTCCGGCACCGGAAGGCGCTAGACTCCCGCCGATGGAGTCTCCCCAGGATAAGCAGCGCGCCATCCGCTTGATCATGGCGCTCAGGCGTCAGGGCATCGGCGATGCCGGTGTGCTGTCTGCGCTTGAGCGCATCCCGCGTGATCTGTTCGTGCCGCAGATTTTTTCCGATCAGGCGTTCGAGGATACCGCGCTCCCGATCGAATGCGGCCAGACCATCAGCCAGCCGTTCATCGTCGCTTATATGACCGAGGCCTTGAGGCTTGGGCCCCGCCTCAGGGTGCTCGAGATCGGCACAGGGTCCGGCTATCAGGCGGCCGTGCTGTCGGTGCTCTCCCGGCGCGTCTATACGATCGAGCGCTACCGTACCCTGCTGCGCGATGCCGAGGCGCGCTTTCATGCGCTTGGAATTGGCAACATCACCACACGGCTCGGCGACGGCTTGAAAGGCTGGCCCGAGCAGGCGCCCTTCGATCGCATCATCGCGACGGCTGCCGGCGAGACGTTTCCCGATGCTCTGTTCGCCCAGCTCGCGCCGGGCGGTATCATGATCGTGCCCGTCGGCGGACCGACCGAGCAGCGCCTGCTCCGCGTCACAGCTGCGCCCGAAGGGCCGCAGACGGAAGCGCTCTTGCCTGTGCGTTTCGTGCCGCTCGTCGAAGGGGTCGTAAAAGATCAGTCATAATTCCGAGAATGAGGTGTGCCAATTTACCTCAATAACTCTGGGGGCGACCATGCGGCACGTATTGATGGCAACTGTCTTACTGACGTCGGCGGTGACCGCGCAGGCTGCCGATCAAAAGCCGGCTCAGCCGGCAGCCCCCGAATTCAAATGCGACGGCGAGATCTGGGTGATCCGCAAGTCCGAAATCATTCCCGGCGGCACGCTCGACGGATTCAAGAAGGCGGTGGCCGATCACAATGCGTGGTACCGCAAGAACGCCGTGACCGGCAACGCGCAGCGCGTCGGCCGCGTGATCGTGATGGCCAAGGATCAGCCTCCGAAGCTTGCAGACACCATCGTCGTGACGGTGCACGTCAACGCCCCCCACGACGAGGACAAGCTCCCGCGCAATGACGCGGCCTGGAAAACCTTCGTCGCCGAATATCGCGCCAACTCGAAAATCATCGAGGAGACGCCGGTCTGCATGGATCCGGCGAAATAGTACTCACCACTGATAGTTGAGCTTGCCGGCGCCGACATAGGTTTGCGCGTTGGCCGCGAACTCTCCGTCGAAATTGGCCGAGAGAGACAGCGCCTTGGTCAGATAGATCTCGGTGCCGAGCGAAGCGAGCGCGGCATCTCTTGGAACCTGTGCGCCTCTGACAATGAACTGCGCGCCCGGAAGCGCTAGGAAGGAAGCGCCAAGAGCCGATTTGCTCACCCAGTCATGAGCCCAAGCCGCGCGTCCCCATAAAGCAAGTGGGCGGCCATCCGAAACCCGGCTCGCGTAGCGATCAAAGCCAAGACCCAATTCGGTTCGCGTGTCGACGGCATCGTTCGCCCGATAAGCGAGGCCAAATCCTCTGCCCGTCTTGTCGGTCTCGCTGAAGCCAGGCGTGTGAAAGTCCTGCACCTGGACGGCCAGATAGGGCGTGAGGCCGATGTCTGACTGATACCCTGCTTCGAGACGCGCGCCATAACTCTGTGCGCTCAATTTCGCGGTCAACAGGTCGCCGAACGCCAAACGCTCCGCCGTTATCCAATGATTGGCGAAGGAAAGCGCGGACGACACGTAGGCTGGCCCGAAATACGCCTTGCTGTAAAGACCGGCGGAGAGCGTATCGCTGCTGCCGGACCCGAGGCTTTGCGCGAGGTCCCAGTTGGCGCCATTCCAAGCAAGGGCAGCGCTCAGGAGGACGTCGGCGTCGAAGCGATAATCGAACCCGCCGGCAAAGCCGTAAAACTTGGCCGTGCTGTCATGAGAGCCGGCGGCGCCGTCGCCCCCGATCCGGCTGTAGCCGCCAAGCCCTTCGCTCCACGCCGACCATCTTTTGCCCGTCTTGAGAAAGCCGCCCTGCTGAGAGGGCACGACGTTGTCGCCTGCGACCAACGCCCGCAACCGATTGTATCCGAGCGTTCCTAGCACGGGCGCGCCAACCGAGCCGGAATGCGAAGAAAGAAGGCGCAAGAACTCGTTGGTGGACGTGAAGGCGTTGGTTTGGGTAATGGTGATGGGCTCACCCGACAACTGGGAGAGGGCGTCGCTGAGCGCGCTGCCGGTCAAACCGAACACCGTCACGAAATTGGGCGGCAGCGCGCCGCCGCCGGTGAAATACTGATTGAGCCCTTGGGCAACGCTTTGTTGATTGCCGCTGAGACCGGGCACCGAGATGTTGGTTGGTCTCAAATTCAACAGCACGTCGGACGCGGTGTAGCTCAGATCGGCTTTGAAGCCCGCCGGCAGATCAACGGTGCTGAATTCGGCAAAGCTCGTGCCGCCAAGATCGGCGGCGTGGAGAATATTGTACTGGTGCGCGAGGTAGGAGCCGGCGGCAAAGCGCGCCTGCGCCGTGCCGGCAAGCTGCGCCGCGCCGCTCACGTTGATCTTGGACGCGACGGCGGGAGTGACCTGAACCTGATAGATTGAGCCCGGGAGAAAAGTGAGATTGCCGGCGACCGACATCGTTCCCGGACTCCCGCCTGCACCCGGAGCAAGGATGGCACCGGAATTGATCCGCGTGGCTCCAAGCGTCCCGGTGCCCTGGAGCATTGCGCCGCTCTTGACCGTGGTCAGGCTCGAAGTGGCGATCGAACCATTGACCTCGAGCGTACCAAAATTGACGTCCGTGGGACCGCTGTAGGTATTGGCTCCGCTAAGAACAAGCGTGCCGGCTCCCAACTGTTGCACAATGCCAGTGCCTGAGATGTTGCCACTAAAGGTGACATTGTCTGATCGGTTGAAGGTAAGGCGGGCATTGTTGCTCACGTCGCCGATGATCGAGCCTGAAGATCCGCCATTGCCGATCTGTAATGTTCCGGCTGAAATCTGCGTGCCGCCAGTGTAGGCATTCACGGCTGTAAGAATGAGCGTGCCCATGCCGATTTGTTGCAGGGCGCCGGTTCCCGTGATCTTGCCGCCAAAATTTACGTTGTCCGAGCGGTTGAAGGCGAGATTGGCATTGTCGACCACGTCACCGGAGATTGATCCGGACGTGCCACCGTTGCCGATCTGCAACGTCCCGGCCGAGATCTGCGTGCCACCGGAGTAAGTATTGATTCCTGTGAGCACCACCTTGCCCGTGCCAATCTGCTGCACCATGCCCGTGCCGGAGATCGCACCCGAGTGGACATAAGTGTCGGACCGGTTGAAGGCGAGCACGGAATTATCGACGATGAAGCCACTAACCGAACCCGTCGTACCGCCATTTCCTAACTGAAAAAGACCGCCCGAAATCGTCCAGTTCTCGATGGTCGTGCCGGTCGCCACCCATTTCCCGCTTATGACCTTGAGGGAGGAGAAGCCAAGGTATTGGAACTCAGGGTCGCTAATATTGAAGTTCCCTAAGGCGCTCAGATTGAACGTGCCTACACCGGACCCACCAAGCTGGAGCGTGTTAGCCCCTCCGCCAAACACCAGTCCGGTGATATTGGAACTCGGCGCCAATGTCAGCGTAGTAAAGCCGGTGATCTCAATTGCTCGGAACGACGACGAGATGGTTCCGGAATTGAAAACGTTTGCGTGTGGGTCTGCTACGTGCAGACCGTCGATTATCGTGCCGGTGTTGATGATGTCCCCGGCAACAGTTCCACCGACATTGAAACCGCCAGTGATTGTGCCCGTGTTGATGATGCTACCGGAAAAATTAGCTTCTACCGTAGTTCCCAGCCCGCCCACAGTTCCGCTGTTTGTAAAATCACCTGTGAAGGTGTCGGCGTTCAGGAAGATTGAATCAATGGAACCACTATTGGTGAAGCCGCCAGAAAAGTTGGAGATAAACGCAGTTCGGACTCCACCGGTAATGGTACCGCTGTTCGAGATGCCACCGGAGAGGCTGGAAATCACACTAAGATCAATGCCGCCAGACACCTGGCCAGTGTTCACCACGCCGCCCGACAAATCCGACGAAAACACCACATGGATCCCCCCCGCAATTGTCCCGGAATTATTTATTCCACCGGAGAGATTTGTGGAAACCATATTGATGGCATGCGAGACGCTGCTCGCCGATATCGTGCCGGCGTTGGAGATTTGACCTGTAACCGTGCTCAACACAACCTGAATGCCCGGATTTTCCAGTGCGGTGATGGTGCCTGTTCCGCTATTCACGAGGTCGCCGGTAAAGGTTCGACCTTCAACATCAATGCAGGAAATCGCGCCGGTATTGGTGAAGGGAAAGGGGCTGACATAGCAAGTCTCAACTGCCAATGCGCGAGACGTCGGAGCCGCGACCCCTATGATGGCCGAAACCGAGCGCAGCAAGAGCAGGCGCAATGATGATGCGCGGCTTTGGCCGCTGTTGCCCCCCATTATTGACCCCCACATGCCGCTTTGTTGAAAAAAGGCTTGGGCGGCAAGGTAACAGAGGGCCGAGGGCCTCTCAACACCTTCAATAAATTGTAATAAAGGCGCTTTCGGCTAACCGCACGTGCTCTTTAGCGCCTTTGAGAACGACGTGGAATCTGCGCTTGGCGCCATCACGACAGCTGCGTTTCGAGGCGCCCGGCGAGGTCTTGGATGAATTGCCAGGCGACGCGGCCGGAGCGGGCGCCGCGCGTCATGCTCCATTCGAGCGCGTCGGCGCGGATCTGCTCGGTGAAGGCGCCCAAGGCGTAATGGGCCATGTAGCCTTCGATCATCGCGAAATAATCGTCCTGGGTGCCGTTGTGCAGGCCGAGCCAGAGGCCGAAGCGATCGGACAGCGAAACTTTCTCTTCGACGGCTTCGGATGGATTGATCGCCGTCGAACGCTCATTCTCCATCATGTCGCGCGGCATGAGGTGGCGCCGATTCGATGTTGCATAAAACAGCACATTGGCCGGCCGTCCTTCCAGGCCGCCCTCGAGAACGGCCTTCAGGGCCTTGTAGCTCGTGTCGTCCTTGTCGAACGACAGGTCGTCGCAAAAGACGAGCACGCGCCGCGACGCCGCACCCAGTTTCCGCATGAGGCGGGGGAGGCTTTCGATGTCCTCGCGATGAATCTCGACGAGGGCGAGCACGCCCGGCTTGTTATCGTTGATCGCGCCGTGCACGGCCTTGACCAGCGAGCTCTTGCCCATGCCCCGGGCACCCCACAGAAGCACATTGTTGGCGGGAAAGCCCTGGGCGAAGCGGCGCGTGTTGTCATGCAGGATGTCGCGCACCCGGTCGACGCCTTTGAGAAGGGCGAGCGGAATGCGGTTGACCCGCGCGATCGGCTCGAGGGCGTCCCGGCCCGCGTTCCAGACAAAGGCGTCTGCGGCCTTGAGGTCGACCTCAGGGGCAGCGCCGGGGGCCAGCCGTTCCAGGGCGCCGTTCATGCGGCGCAGCTCTGCCAAAAGCTCATATGCGATCTTGTCGTCCATGGGCGGGACCCTAGGCATTCGCCTGGCGGTTTGCAAAGGAAGGGGTAGTTTGCAAAGAAAGGGGTCGCGGCTATAGTCGCGCCCGCTTTGGCGGCCCCGTTCGGCGGGCCGCCGCCGGACGTCCTTGGCCGGCTGTTCTTAGACGGAGACGGACATGCTCATCACCGAGGCCTTCGCCCAGGCCGCGAACCAGGCCCCGCCCGTGGGGGGCGCGCCGCCGAACGCCATGATCAGCCAACTCCTGCTGTTCGTGCCGCTGATCGCAATCTTCTATTTTCTGATCATCCGGCCTCAGAACAAGCGCATGAAAGAGCACCGGGAGATGATCTCGAACGTTCGCCGGGGCGACACGGTGGTGACCGGTGGAGGCATCGTCGGCAAGGTGGTGAAGGTCGAGGACAACGAGGTTCAGGTCGAGATCGCCGACGGCGTGCGGATTCGCGTGGTCAAAGGCACGATCACCGAGGTGCGCGCCAAGGGCGAGCCCGCGGCCACGACGGCCAAAGCCGTCGACGACAAGAGCGCGCAATAGCCCTCCAGGATTCCGACAGGCGGCTTCGGCGATGCTCCAATTTTCCCGGGCGAGGCTCTACACCATCCTCACGATCGTCGTCGCGGCGCTGATCGTGGTTCTGCCGAATTTTCTCTCCAAAGAGACCGTGGCCAGATGGCCGGGCTTCGTGCCCAAGCAGCAGATCAATCTCGGTCTCGATCTCAAGGGCGGCTCCTATCTCCTCTATGAGGTCGATATCGAATCGCTGATGCGCGAGAAGCTCGGCAACGTGCTCGAGGACATCCGCACCAATCTGCGCGAGAAGCGGGTTCCCTATGCGAGCCTGCGCCAGACCGACGCTGATGTGCGTGTGACCATCACCGACGCCACGCGCCAGGACGAGGCGGCCAAGATCGTGCGTAAGCTCGTCCAGCCGTCCGGCGCCGCCGTGTTCGGGACTGGCAGCAGCGCAACGATGGAGGTCGGGGTTCAGGGTAGCGACATCGTCGTGAGCATGCCTGACGCCGCGCGTGTCGAAACATCACGCAACGCCGTCGCCCAGTCGATCGAGGTCATCCGCCGCCGTCTCGACGCCATGGGAACAGCCGAGCCGATGATCGCCCAACAGGGCAACAACCGGATCATCATCCAGCTGCCGGGCGTCAAGGATCCCCAGCGCGTCAAAGATACGGTCGGCCGGACGGCGAAACTCACGTTCCATCTCGTCGACGAGTCGGCCTCGGTACCGGACGCCCTGGCCGGACGCGTGCCACCTGGCGACATGGTCATGCCCGGCGAGGGCGGACAGGCCTATGTCCTGAAGAAGCGCTCGGTCGTGACCGGCGAGAACCTGACCAACGCGCAAGCGCGCATCAATTCGCAGACCGGCGAATATGTTGTGTCCTTCACCTTCGACAGCGCCGGCGCGCGCAAGTTCGGCCAGATCACAGTCGAGAATGTCAGCAAGCGGTTCGCCGTCGTGCTCGACGGCAAGGTCATCACAGCACCCGTGATCCGCGAGCCCATTCTGAGCGGCGACGGCCAGATCAGCGGCGGCGGCGCCGGGTTCACCGCAAATTCGTCCAACGACCTGGCACTTCTTCTGCGCTCCGGTGCGCTGCCCGCGCAACTCAAGGTGGTCGAGGAGCGCACCGTGGGTGCCGAACTCGGCGCCGACTCCATACGCTCGGGCATCGTCGCCACCATCATCGGCACGCTGGCGGTCATCGCTTTCATCTGGCTCGCCTACGGCCTGTTCGGTGTCTTTGCCAACGTCGCCGTGGTCATCAACGTTCTCTTGATTCTGGCTATCGTCACGCTGCTGCAATCGACGCTCACGCTTCCCGGCATCGCCGGCATCGTGCTCACGGTCGGCATGGCCGTTGACTCGAACGTGCTCATTTATGAGCGCATGAAGGAAGAGCTGCGCTCCGGGAAAAGCAATCTCAATGCGCTCGAGATCGGCTTCAAGAAAGCTTATGCGACCATTCTCGACGCCAATCTCACGACCCTGATCGCGGCTCTCATTCTCTTCTTCCTGGGTGCTGGGCCAATCCGCGGCTTCGCCGTTACCCACGCGGTGGGCACGCTCACGACGATCTTCACGGCCTACACGATGACGCGGCTGATGATCGCGATTTGGGTCAAGGTGAAACGCCCGAAGCGTATTCCGATCGATCCGTGCCCGGACGAACGCGGCCGCAGACCCTTCCACCTCATCCCGGAGGGCTTCAAGTTTCCCTTCATGAAATACCGCGTGCTCGCGGATTCCATCTCGGTCACGGGCGTCATCGCGTCGATCGTTCTTTTCGTCGTCATGGGCCTCAACTACTCCATCGATTTCAAGGGTGGAACGCTGATCGAGATCCGCACCGAGGGCCCGGCCGATCTCGGCAAGATCCGCTCGATCGGTGACGGGCTCGGCTTGGGCCATGTTCAGGTCCAGCAGTTCGGCAGCCCCGAAAGCGTGCTCGTGCGGGTGGAAAGCCAGCCCGGGGGCGATCAGGCCCAGCTCGACGCGCTCGCCAAGATCAAGACGGGCTTGACCCAGGGACTGGGCGCGGGCGTCTCGGTCGTGCGCACCGAGGTCGTGGGTCCGACCGTGGGCGGCGAGCTCGTGCAAAAAGGGTTGCTCGCGCTCGGTGTCGCCGTCGTGCTCATGATGGTCTATGTCTGGTTTCGATTCGAATGGCAATTCGGCCTCGGCGCCGTGGCGGGTCTGTTCCACGACATCATGCTCACCATCGGCGTCTTCGCCCTGTTCCGGCTCGAGTTCAGCTTGTCCACGATCGCTGCTCTGCTCACGATCATCGGCTATTCGATGAACGACAAGGTCGTCATCTCCGACCGAATCCGGGAGAACCTGCGCAAGTACAAGAAGATCGATCTGCGCGAGCTCATCGATCTCTCGCTCAACGAGACCCTGTCGCGAACGACCATGACGGCGGTGACGACGCTGCTCGCGCTCGGTTCTCTCTACATCTTCGGCGGCGAGGTCATTCGCGTGTTCACCTTCGCGATGATCTGGGGCGTCTTTGTCGGCACCTATTCCTCGCTCTACATCGCCGCTCCCTTCCTGCTTCTGACCGGCGTCAAGCGCGACTGGAGCGGCGGGGACGCGAAGCCGGCGGCCGCCGCAAAGGCCACCTGATTCGCGCGCTCTGACCGTCTGATCCACGGCATAAGCCGCGGCTTGCCCAAAAAGCTCCGTGTTCGGCAGGGTCCCTTTTCTTTCCAGGAACAAATGCCTAAGCTTGCGGCCATTGGTAGGGGGGCGGGCCGGTTCGGCTCCACCCACTGGTCCCATTTTTCATTCTGCGGGCCCGGCATCGCCCGGGCATCGTTCCCAAGGGAGGATTCGACATGGCGGGCATTCTCACGTCCCTGAGAAATGCCGTGATCGCGGGCTTCATACTCGCGGCATTGTTCCTGTTGCTTTACGTGGGGGCCTGGGGTGGTCCTCTCGATCAGACGTTCTGGGCGTTCTTCTTCCGCTGGTTCCACGTGATCTCCGGCATCATGTGGATCGGTCTGCTCTGGTACTTCAACTTCGTGCAGATCCCGACCATGCCGAAGATTCCGGACGAGTTGAAACCGGCCGTCGGAAAATTCATTGCGCCTGAAGCGCTGTTCTGGTTCCGCTGGGGCGCAATGTTCACGATCGGCACCGGATGGGTCCTTGCTTATCTAAACGGCTATTTCCTGGAAGCTTACACACTCGGCGCCATCGAGAATTTCGAGGTCCATGGCCATACCGCAATCGGCATCGGCATGTGGCTCGGCACGATCATGTGGTTCAACGTCTGGTTCGTCATTTGGCCGAACCAGCAAAAGGCGCTGAACATCGCCAATCGCTATCCCGATCTCCCGGCGGATCAAAAGGCGGCTGCAGCCCGCACGGCGATGCTGTTCTCGCGCACCAATACCGTCCTTTCGATTCCCATGTTGTTCGCGATGGTGTCGGCACAGAATCTGTTCCGTATTTCCTGAGCGAAACGAGCGAGCAAGAAGGGCGGCGCCGGTCTCGCGCCGCCCTTTTCCTTTGAGGAGCCTCAAGCTTTCTGGAGCACCTCGTTGGCGAAGTCCCAGTTCAAGAGATGATCGAGAAAGCGGCCGACATAATCCGGGCGCTTGTTCTGAACATCGAGGTAGTAGGCGTGCTCCCACACGTCGATGGTCAGCAGCGCCGTTTGCCCATGCGCCAGCGGCAGGTCGGCATTCGACGTCTGCGTCACCTTGAGCTGACCCTTGTCCAACACGAGCCACGCCCAACCCGAGCCGAACTGCGTCTCCGCGGCCTTTCTGAAATCCTTCGCGAAGGCTTCATGGCTACCAAAGGTTTTGTCGATCAGCTTGGAGATCTCGCCTGTCGCCGGGCCGCCGCCTTTGGGCTTCATGGAGTGCCAATAAAAAGTGTGATTCCAGACCTGGGCGGCATTGTTGAACACCGGTGACGGCTTGCCGGAAGACGCCGATTCCTTGATTACCTCTTCGATCGTCGCCTTCGCCAGAGGTTTGCCTTCGAGAAGCTCGTTCAACGTATCGACATATTTCTTATGATGCCGATCATGATGAACCTCGAGCGTAGCTTCTGAAATGTGCGGCGCGAGCGCATTCTTTGCATAGGGGAGGGGCGGCAGCTGAAAAGACACGATACTTTCCTCATGTGCGAAAAAGGGACCAAACCGCGCGCGAGCGTAGCGCCCGGCTTTGTAGATGTCGTGTCAGTGGGCGCGTCATCAAGGGTCGAAGGCGAGATGTGATGGGCGATGCGGATGCTTATTGTTTCGAGCAAACACGTGGAGGCGATCCCGATCGCTTTCTCGCCGCATTGTTCGCGCCTTCCGCGCAGCGAGCGAACCTGATCGCACTTTATGCGTTCAATCTAGAAGTGTCTCGCGCATGGGAAAGTGTCAGTGAACCCATGATCGGCGAGATTCGACTGCAATGGTGGCGCGAGGCGATCGAAGAAATATTCGAAGGCCGCACGCGCCGTCACCCCGTGTGCGAAGCCTTGGCGCGCGCGGTGGAAACTCTGGCGTTATCGCGTGCTCCGTTTCTCACGCTTATTGAAGCGCACCGCTTCGACGTCTACACCGAGCCGATGGAGACGTTCGCGGCGCTTGATCGCTATGCGCGAGACACCGCGGGCTCTCTTTTCGTTCTGGCAGCGCAGGTCCTCGCCCGTGATGTCGATTTCACCGCCGCCGCAGACGCCGCTGGGCGCGCATGGACAATCGCTTACATTATCCGCGCCGCAGGGCTTCATGCTGCGCGCGGCCGTGTCTATCTTCCCGCCGATCTGTTGTCGGACGCCGGCGTGAACGTGGCCGAGTTGCGCGCGGGCCGCGCGGTGCCGGCGCTGTTTACCGTCATTGATAGATTGCGCCGCGACGCCGGCACAGAACTCGTGTGTGCGCGCGAAAGGTTCGCCGCGGCACGGTGCTCCCACGCACTACCCGCGTTCCTTCCCCTCGCGGTGGTGCCGCAAATGCTCCGGGAGCCGGCTTTGATGCGCAATGTGACGCTCGGCCTTCCTCCCACCATTCCATTGTTCCGGCGACAGATCAGCTTGTTGGCCGCCGCTTTGCGGGGACGGCCTTAGCTCCGTTCCCCCTGCGTTCCAAGAGCGCCCGTGTTGACACTGTCAACATACCGCCGCGTCGAGCCAGGGCGCGAGATGAGCGAGCGCGCGTTGCGACAGCGCCTGCTTGCGTGCGCGCCCGCGCGCGCTGTCGCCTTCGAGCGGCGGCAGCAACCCGTAGTTCACGTTCATGGGCTGAAAGCTCGCGCCTTCGGCCAGATGGCCGCCGGTGATATGAGCGAGCAATGCACCTAAGGCTGTCGTCGGAGGCGGAAGCGCCACCGGTCGGCCTTGCCGCTCCGCGGCGGCGAAGCGGCCCGCGAGAAGACCGATAGCCGCGCTCTCGACATAACCTTCGACGCCGGTGATCTGGCCCGCAAACCGCAAAGAGGGCCGCGCCTTGAGACGCAGCAGTGGATCGAGCAGGCGCGGACTGTTGAGAAACGTATTGCGATGCAGCCCGCCCAAGCGCGCGAAGCGTGCGGATTCGAGGCCGGGGATCATGCGGAATACGCGCTCCTGCTCACCGTATTTGAGCTTCGTCTGAAAGCCCACGAGGTTGTAGAGCGTTCCCAGAGCGTTGTCCTGACGCAACTGCACCACGGCATGAGGCCGTTGGTTCGTGTACGGATTGGTCAGCCCCACGGGTTTCATCGGCCCGAAGCGGAGCGTGTCGCGGCCGCGTTCCGCCATGACCTCGACCGGCAGACAGCCTTCGAAATAGGGCGTGGATTTTTCCCACTCCTTGAAAATTGTCTTCTCGCCCGTGAGCATGGCTGCGATCAGCGCGCCGTACTGATCCCGGTCCAGGGGACAATTGATATAGGCGGCGGCGTCGCCGGCAGGCCCCGGCTTGTCGTAGCGCGATTGCCGCCACGCTTTGGAAAAATCAATCGAGTCTGCGTAGACTACAGGCGCGATGGCGTCGAAGAACGCGAGCTGCTCGGTTCCGGTCAAATCCTGAAGAGCTTGGGCGAGCGCGGGCGATGTGAGCGGCCCAGTCGCGATGATGACCTGGTCCCAGTCGTCCGGCGGCAGACCTGCAATCTCTTCGCGGCGGATCTCGACGAGAGGCTCTTCCGCAAACGCCGCTTCGACGGCGCCACTGAAACCCTCGCGATCCACGGCAAGGGCGCCGCCCGCCGGCACCTGATGGGCATCGGCCGCGCGCAAGATGAGCGAGCCCGCGCGCCGCATCTCTTCGTGCAGCAAGCCGACGGCATTGTTCTCCCAATCATCCGACCGGAACGAGTTCGAGCATACGAGCTCGGCCAGGCCGTCGCCGGCGTGAGCTTCTGTCCTGCGCACCGGCCGCATCTCGTGCAGCACGGTCGGGATGCCCGCGCGGGCGAGTTGCCAGGCTGCCTCACAGCCGGCAAGGCCGCCGCCGACGACATGAACGGGGCCGGTCATGACATATCTCCTGAAATCGAGAGCCCGGCAGTCTACAGATCCCGCGTGGCGAGGTGAAGGATCAGGTGATGGACAGGAGGCAGCCGCTTTTCTAGAGTCCACCAAAGGCTTAAGGGGGAAAAGCGGACATGACGCTCAAAGTCATTGGCGCGGGGCTCGGCCGCACAGGCACCTTGTCGCTGAAGCTCGCCTTGGAGGCGTCGGGCTTCGGCCCCTGCTATCACATGGTTGAAGTTTTCAAGAACCCGGGCGCTGCGGAGCTCTGGGA
>Ga0081455_10001642_pt1 | contig 27218 bp, 32 predicted proteins | sample TabmetS3T2R1_FD_70207 | JGI IMG/M metagenome (GOLD analysis project Ga0081455, IMG submission 70207) | Tabebuia heterophylla rhizosphere microbial communities from the University of Puerto Rico - S3T2R1 | ecosystem: Host-associated > Plants > Roots > Rhizosphere ...
CAGCGTCACCGGTAACGTCCATGAGCCCGGATTCGCCCTGGACAATGAGGTCGTAGCCGGGTCGGTCGCGGTCGACGCCAGTCCGCCCAAAGCCCGAGATGCTACACAGCACGAGCCGGTCGTTGTCGCGCGACAGGGTATCGTAGCCCAGCCCGAGACGCTCCAGCGTGCCAGGACGGAAATTTTCGACGACAACGTCCGCGGCCGTCGCCAGCCGGATGATGACTTCCTTGCCCGCCGGAGATTTGAGGTCGATCGCGCAGCTGCGCTTGTTGCGATTGACCGAGAGAAAGTAGGCGCTCTCCCCGCCCAGGAACGGTGGCCCGTAGCGTCGGCTCTCATCGCCGCGGCTTGGCTCCTCGACCTTCACGATGTCCGCACCGAGATCGCCGAGCAGCATCGTGGTGAACGGTCCGGACACGACACGGCAAAGGTCGAGCACCCTCGTCCCGCCCAGCGGGGCCGTGTCAGACCATGGCATCGGCAAGCTCCGTCATGGTGCGGACCAGAATGTCCGGCTGATGCGGGGTGATGCCGAAGGGTCGTCGTCTTCGATCGATGAATGCGGTATGCATTCCGGCCGCCTTCGCGCCGATGCAGTCGAACGCGTGGTTGGCGACGAACAGGACCTGGTCCATGCGCACGCCGACCAGCTCGGCGGCCCTCGTGTAGGTCGCCACGTGCGGCTTGAAGGAACCGGCCGCTGCCACTGAGATCACCTTGTCGAAGGCAATGCCATGGTGCTCCTTGGCAGCCTCCAGCATGTCCGGATCACCGTTCGACAGGACGACGAGCTTGTACCGCGTGCGCAGGCGATCGAGCGCCTTCGGCACTTCCGGAAAGGGGCGCAGCTTCTCGATCTGCGCGACGAGATGGTGGACCTCGTCCATCGTGAACGCGATACCCGCCCGCTCCAGCACATGCGCGACCGACCGGTGTCCGATCTCCCGGTAAAGCGTATGCTCCTTGTGGAGCAGGGCATCGATCATCGAATTCTCGAAGTGCGTGCGGCGCCACCAGGTGACGAACGAGTCCGGCCTGCCAGGCCAGCCTTTGCTCTTGAGAAAAGGAGTCGCAGCCGCGACCAAGCCCGACTGCATGTCCACGACCGTTCCGTACTGGTCGAACATGCAGACTTGAACCGAACGTTTCAGCCGTTCCACATCGTCCATCTCTCGCTCCAATCGCCGGATGCGGCCAGTGAGCCGCGCACTTGGACATTTGTGAAATTGATTTTCTGACTGATTTCATTGATATCCTGAATGTCGAGATCCACGATGAACCTGCGGGCCGTCGATCTGAACCTCCTTGTGGCGCTGGATGCGCTACTAAGGGAACGCCACGTCACGCGGGCAGCCGAGCGCATCGGCCTCAGCCAGCCGGCGATGAGCAACGCGCTCGCCCGCCTTCGCCAGCTGTTCAATGACGAGCTGCTGGTGCGCTCCGCGACCGGCATGCAGCTCACGCCACGCGGCGAAGAGCTTGGCCGATCGATCCAGCCGCTGCTGCGCCAAATCACAAGGGTATTCGATACCGACGCGGGCTTCGACGCCAACCGGTCGAGACGAACATTCACAATTCGGCTGTCCGATCTGCTGGAGCTGCTGCTGTTGCCGCCGTTGCTGCAGCTCCTCAAGACGGAGGGGCCGTCGCTTGGCTTGGACGTCGTGCACCTGCCGCCGGAGATGACGGTCGATGCCCTGGAGAAGGACGACGTCGACCTGGCGGTCAGCATGGGGCTGGAGCACTCCAATGCCATCCGCTCCGAACCTTTGTTCGTCGATCGCATGGTCTGCGTCATGCGCCGGTCGCATCCTCTCGCGCGACGCGAACTAACGCTCGAAAGCTTCCTGGCCCAGCGCCATCTCCGCGTGGCGATGTCGCCGACCGACCTGCGCTTCGTCGACGACGTCCTGGCGCAGCGAAAGCTCGAGCGGCAAGTCGCGCTGAATGTGCCCCATTGGCTGATCGTGCCGCACATCCTCGCCTGCACAAATCTGGTCTCCGTGATGTCCGCGCGCTACGCAGCAGCCATCGCTGGGCGCACCCTCGTCTTCCGCGAGCTGCCGTTCGCCTCCGAACCGTTCGAATGGCGGCTATACTGGCATCGCCGACACGAGAGAAATCAGCCGAACGCCTGGCTGCGCGACGCCGTGCGCAAGGCCTGCCAACGCTCCGGCATCGACCAGAGGTACTAGGTGACACATGCAGCTTTCCTCGACTTTCAATTCCGGTGACGGCACGGGTTACGAGCAGCAGATGGGGCGTTGGAGCCGGCGGCTCGCCCCACTCTTCATCGACTTCGCCGGCGTCGACGGCGGACGCGTGCTGGATGTAGGGTGCGGGACTGGCAACCTTGCCTTCGCACTCGCCGCCAACCCCGCCATCACAGGCGTCTGTGGCATCGATTTCGCAGCCGCCTATGTCGACCATGCGCGCACCCGAAACGGCGACCGGCGCCTTGTGTTCCAGATCGGTGACGCCTGCGCTCTGCCCTTTGCGGACGGCGAGTTCGACCACGCATTGTCGATGCTGGTGCTGCAGTTCATCCCGCAGGCGGAGAAGGCGGTGGCCGAGATGCGCCGCGTCACGCGGCCTGGCGGCACGGTCGCCGCGGCCACCTGGGACACACGCGGCGGCCTTGTATTCTACCGCCTGTTCTTCGACACCGCAGCGCTGATCGATCCGCACGCCAACGCGCGGCGAGAGCGTGCCTACACTCGGCCAATGACTCGGCCGGGTGACCTTGCCGATGCCTGGCAGGCCGCTGGCCTCACCGAGGTGGTCGACGGCACGCTGACCATCCGCATGGACTTCGCCTCCTTCAGCGACTTCTGGACACCGTTCGAGGGCAAGGACGGGCCGATTGCCGACTATGTCGGCACGCTGGACGCACCGACAAAGGCGCGTCTGCGCGAGGCCGTGCGGCTCGCCTATCTCGACGGCGAGCCCGACGGCCCTCGCTCCTACGCCGCGACCGCCTGGGCAGTCAAAGGCACGGTGCCTTTCTGACTCGGTAAGACTGGGCGCGCTAGCCCAACCGCACTTCGACCAGCGTGCCGATCAACAGGTCGAGATCGTGGTCTGCGCGCCCCTGGTTGACGGCGATCTCGGCAAGGCCGTTGGAGTTCTCGTACCAGAAGGCCTCGCCCGGCGGGCTGTCGCCGAAGGTCCTCACCCGCTCCAGTACCCGCCCCGCCACCGAAAGCCTCGCCTCGGCCGGTAGCACTGTCGCACGGAGGCCGGTCATGGCGTTGCCGTAGTGATCGACATAGACGACTTCGGCGAGGTCGTGCGGCCAGTCGACACGACGATCTGAGCCATCGCCACGCCGGCGCCCGGGCGGGGAATCACCGCGCGCGAGCATGGCGGCGACAGGCGCAAACAGGTCGCGGCCGTGAAAGCTTGCCGAGAGGTGCCTGGGCTGCCACTCGATGTCCCAGCTGCGCACTTTGCGCGCGCGGCGTTGGACCAGCTCGAACAGGCCATTGCCAGGGCCGACGTACCAGCGGCCGTCGGCCTCGACAAAGATCGCTGCACGCTCACCGCCGACGCCGGGGTCGACGACGCCGAGAAAGACGGTGCCTTCGGGAAACCACGCGGCGTAGGCTGCCAGCAGATACGCCGCCGCCTTGGGATTGCCGATCGGCGCGTCGGCAAACAGATCGATCACCGGGATGCCGGGCGCCATCTGGTGCAGCACCGCCTTCATCTGGCCCGTGTACGGGCCATCCAATCCGAAATCCGTAAACAGCGCGATCATGGGTCCGCCCTCCCGCTGGCGAAAGGCCATACCTCAGAGCGGACCACTTTTCAGCTGAGAGAGTGTCGCCCTATCATTCGCCTCTACTCAAGGGAGGAAGCACCCGTGCTCACCGTCACGCGCGATATGATCCTGCCCACCACCGTAACCGGCTCCTACCCGCGCCCGCTCTGGTTCGACCGCAATCTCGATGGGCGGTCGTTCAAGTCCGCGCTCGGCGATTCGCTGTTCCGCGAGCAGTACCTGGACGCTGTCGCCAGCATCATTGCCGAGCAGGAAGCCGCAGGCCTCGATATCGTGACCGACGGCGACAGCCGCTTCGACCTGACGGTGGGCGGCAAGTCCTGGTTCTTCTACCCCATCGAGCGTCTCGGCGGCATCGATGGCCATCGCGACACCTCGCGCGGGTGGATGTCGCGCCACGGGTTGCGCCCCGGCAAGATCCTGTGGGAGGTGCAGGAGGCGTATCAGCCCGGCGTGGTACGCAAAAAGCTCACGCGTGGGCCACTGGAATACGCCGCTCTCTGGCAGGTGGCCCAGCGCCTGACCGACCGGCCGCTCAAGTTCGGAGCGATCTGCGCGCCAGCCCTGGCGTCAATGCTCTGGAATGAGTTCTACGACGACGACAAGGCGCTGATCCTCGATCTCTGCGATATCATGAACGCGGAGTTCCGCGAGCTCGCCAACGCCGGCTGCCCGCTGATCCAGGTCGAGGAACCGCCGCACCACGGGCGCGCGCAGCAGCCGGACTGCACGGATGCCGATCTGGAATTCCTCACCGAGGCCTTCAATCGCCAGCTCGCCGGCGTGAATGCCGAGATCTGGGTGCATACCTGCTGGGGCAACCCCAACCAGCAGCGGGTGCATTGGAAGGTGCCGAGCTACGAACGCGCTCTGCCCCACCTGCTGCAGCTCAATTGCGATGTCCTGACGATCGAATGCGCCAGCTCGGACGGCCAGGATCTGCCCCTTTTCAAGCACATCAAGACCGATAAGAAGATCGCCATCGGCGTCGTCAATCATTGCAATACGGTGGTGGAGCCGGCAGAGCATGTGGCGGCGCTGATCCGCAAGGCGCTGGAGTACATCCCCAAGGAGCAGCTGGTCATCAGCACCGATTGCGGCTTCGGCCGCGAGGGTCTGTCGAGGCGCATCGCCTTTTACAAGTGCGTGGCCCTGGTCGAGGGCACCAACATCGTCCGCCGCGAGCTTGGCCTGCCCGAAGCGCGCGTTCGCGCGGCCGATCCGAAACTCTGGTTCGCGGGCCGCTAACGGCTCGACCGAGTGCATTGAAAGCCTCGCCTCGAAGCACCATCTTGGTGTTGCACGACCAACGATTTCGAAGACCTCCTGCATAGGAGGACGCATCATGAAAGCTGCCTTGTTGTTTGCGGGTAGCGGTCCGTTGGTGATCCTGACCTCGCATGCATCGCTCACCGACCCGGTTCTGCTCGAAAAGCTCCACGCCAAGGGCATCGACAAATTCATCGCCTACGAGGTGCCCCTGGCGATGGTCGAGCGCCGGTATGGTGGGCATTTCCATGCCGTCATGTCCGACCTGCGTGAAACCGACGACCTGCGCGTGCTCGATTTCAACGGCGAGCGGGCGTTCCGCCTGTTCCATCTTGCCGAGCTTGGAGAGCCGGTCATGCATGAGGCGCGGGAGCTCAGCCAAAGCACTGTCGGGTGAGCTGACGATCTGGCTGGGGCACCGCGGCGCTCGCGGAGGCAAACGGCGAATTGCGATGAGCCGGGGCAAGGCCTATGCTTATCGAATAACCACGCAGCCGCCCCTCGTGCGGCAGAGGCAGGCCTCACGTCGGATGGTTGCATAGCGCATCGGAGGCGGCGCTATGTCTATTGCTCCTACTCTCCAAAGATATCTCGCCGACGAAGAGATCCAATACGACGAGATTCGGCACGAACCCACGATGTCGGCCACTCGGACAGCCCAGGCATGCCATGTCTCAGGCGATCGCGTCGCCAAGGGAATCGTCTTGAGGCACAACGGCGGCTACATGCTGGCCGTCATGCCCGCATCGCACCACCTCGATCTGTCGGAACTTAGGACGACCTTCGGTGGCGACCTGGAGATGGCGAACGAGACCGAGATCAAGCGGCTGTTCGCGGACTGTGCGACCGGCGCAGTTCCGGCCATTGGCGCCTGCTATGGGCTGGATCTCATCGTCGACGATAGCATCGAGAGGCAGCCCGACGTGTATGTGGAGGCCGGCGACCACGAGACGCTGCTTCACTTGAGCCACGCGCAGTACGCGCGGCTGACTGCCAACGCAGCTCATGGGCGCTTCAGCGTTCATGACTGACGGCGCGCCGTGTTGGGTCAGCATTAATACATAAGTATTCCCTAATAATTCAACGAAGTGGTTGACCATTAGGAGACATGGCCCTATATTCAACCACATGGTTGAATTACAAGCACCTCATTTGGATGCCGTGTTCCACGCCCTCGGCGACGCGACACGGCGGCAGATGTTGCACGTTCTGACCGGCGGCGAGCGCACGGTCGGCCAGCTGGCGGAGCCCTTCGCGATCTCGCTGCAGGCTGCCTCCAAGCACATCAAGGCACTGGAGAATGCCGGGCTGGTCCGCCGCGAGGTGCGTGGGCGCACTCATCATTGCCGCCTGGAGCCCGGCCCTCTGGCTTCGGCGTACGAATGGCTGGGCTTCTACGAGCGCTTCTGGAGCAACCGTCTGGATGTGCTCGAGCGGCTCCTCCGCGAGGAGGACGCCCTCAGATCGCGACCACGCAAAGCCCCGACCCGCAAAGGAGATGACAAATGACCGACTTCGCGAGCCCGAGTGACTACGGCGTACTGACCGAGCCGGCCACGCTCAAGATCCAGCGCCTGCTGCCTGGTCCGATCGAGCGAGTCTGGGCGTATCTCACCGAGAGCGACCTGCGCCGCAAGTGGCTGGCCGCCGGCGAGATGCAGATGAAGGTCGGTGCGGCCTTCGAGCTGGTATGGCGCAACAACGAGCTGACCAACCCGCCCGGCCGGCGTCCGGAAGGTTTCGGTGACGAGCACCGCATGCAAAGCCGCATCACCGAGCTCGATCCGCCGCGCAAGCTCACCATCGCCTGGGGCAACGGCGGCGACGTCTCCTTCGAACTCGAGCCAAAAGGCGGCAAGGTGCTGCTCACCGTGATCCATCGCCGCCTGCCCGATCGCGGCACCATGCTGATGGTCGGTGCCGGCTGGCACATGCACCTCGACGTCCTTGCCGCGCGGGTGAGCGGCGCGGAGCCCGCCCCCTTCTGGGACGGCTGGACACGCCTCAAGCAGGACTACGACCGGCGCCTGCCGGCCTGAAGGAGAGAGAGCCATGACGAATCGCACCATCGCGACACGCGAAGAATGGCTGGCCGCGCGCCTGCGATTGCTGGAGGAGGAAAAGAAGCTGACGAGGCGCAGCGACGAGCTGGCGCGGCAACGTCAGGAGTTGCCGTGGGTCCGCGTCGACAAGGACTACCGTTTCCAGATCGATGACGGCAGGGCCTCGCTCAAAGACCTCTTCAAAGGCCGGTCGCAGCTGCTCGTCTACCACTTCATGTTCGGCCCGGACTACAAGGCGGGATGCCCGTCCTGCTCGGCGATCGCCGATGGGTTCGACGGCATCGCCATCCACTTGGCGAACCACGACGTCATGTTGTGGGCGGTATCGCGAGCGCCGTTGGGCAAGCTGCAGGCCTACAAGCGCCGCATGGGCTGGACGTTCCCCTGGGCGTCCTCGCACGGCGGTGACTTCAACTACGACTTCAACGTCTCGATCACCGAAGCGCAGCAACGCACAGGAAGCGCTGAATACAACTACGAACGCAATGGCCACCCGCTGGACGCACAGCAATTCCCGGAGCCCGTCGTGCAGTTCGCGACCATGTCTGGCACCGACGCGCCTACCTACGCGCGCGAGCGCCCGGGTCTCAGCGCCTTCGCCGCTGAGGGCGGGGCCGTCTATCACACCTACTCCAGCTACGCGCGTGGGTTGGACGGTCTCTGGAGCATGTACCAGTGGCTCGACCGCGCGCCCAAGGGGCGCAACGAGGCCGGCATCTGGTGGCGCCGCCACGACGAGTACGATAAACGCTGACCATCTTCGAGGAGAGACCGATGAACGAGGCCCTCGTCGTCCGCCGCGAGACACACCTCCCAGCGCCGCCCGCCGCGGTGTTCGCCCTCCTGACCGATCCAGAGAAGATCCTGCGCTGGATGGGGACCGAGGCGCAGGTCGAACCGCAGCCCGGCGGGCTCTATCTCGTCAACGTCACCGGCGCTCGCTTCGCGCGTGGCTCCTTCCGCGAGGTAGTGCCGGTGCACCGACTGGCATACAGCTTTGGCTGGGATGGCAGCGAGGCCGTGCCGCCGGGGTCGAGCCTGCTCGAGATCGATCTGATCGAGCAGCCAAATGGAACGTTGCTGCGCCTGACCCATACCGGCCTGCCCAATGCCGAGCAGTGCGCCGGCCATGCGCAAGGCTGGACGCATTACCTCGATAGGCTGGCCGCAGTTGTGGCAGGGCGCGACCCTGGTCCTGACCCGTGGCTCGGTCGCACCGATTGACGGCTTTGCGATCCTGACCGTCATGCCACCGCCGCGGTGCGGGTGACACGCCACTAGCTGCGGCGGCATGATCGCGGGATGGATCTGCCCGCGCCCCTCGCCTGGCTGGTGGACGAGGCCGGCGCCTCGCCCGGCCCTGACCATTTCTTGGCCGAGCTCGGCGGCCGGCTGCTGGCCGATGGCCTGCCGCTGGCGGGCGGCGCACTCACGCTTGCGGTGCCGCATCCGATCATCGCCCGCCGTACCTGGCTGTGGCGGGCCGAGACCGGCGTTGTGATCGAGGCCTTGGGCTTCGCCGGCGATCCGCTGAACCAAGCCGGACGGAAGTGGCTGGCCGGGCTTGGGCCGGTGCAGGAAGACACGATCGGTCCAGTGCCCGACGGCCCTGTGCTGGGTTGGGCCGGGACCCATTCCCTTGGCCCCGCTGAGACAGGGCGGCTGCGCCAGGCCGCTCGTTTCGCCATGGCGCCCTTGGCCGCCGTGGCTGAGCGAGGAGCACAGACCACCCTGCTCGAGGCCTATCTCGGTCGACGCAGTGCCGCCCGGGTGCTGGCCGGCGCGCTCCGGCGCGGCACAGGTGAGACCATCCGGGCCGTTCTGCTCTACGCCGATCTACGCGATTTCACCGTCTTGTCCGAGGCGACGGAGCCCGGGGCAATGATCACCGCCCTCGACGCGTGGTTCGACCGCATCGCCGGAGCAGTGCACGCTTTCGGAGGCGAGGTGTTGAAGTTCATCGGTGACGGTGCGCTGGCAATATTCCCGATTACCGGTGCTGGCACCGGCGCGCCGGTCGAGGCCTGCGAAGCGGCGCTGCGCGCAGTCGCTGCCGCTCGAGCCGGCATGGCGCATCTCGATTCGGCGCGACGGGCGCAGGGGCTGCCGCCGCTGCCCTTCGGCGCGGCACTGCATCTCGGCGAGATGCTGTGGGGCAATGTCGGTGCGGCCGACCGATTGGACTTCACCGCCATCGGCCCGGCCGTCAACCTGGTCAGCCGGCTGGAGGGGTTATGTCGGCCGCTCGGCCGGTCGGTGCTGATCTCGGGCGCGGTCGCTGCCGAGACCACGACGCCCTTGGTGCCGCTCGGCGAACATACGCTGCGCGGGATCGCGGCGCCCTGCGCTGTCTTCACCTTGCCCGACACCTGAATGGTATCGGCCGGCGGATGATCATCTCACAGGAGGACGATATGACGACCTATGACGCGATCATCATCGGCACGGGGCAGGCGGGACCGTCGCTGGCGCGACGGCTGGCAAGCGCCGGCATGAAGGTGGCCATCATCGAGCGCGGCCGTTTCGGCGGAACCTGTGTCAACACCGGATGCACGCCCACCAAGACGCTGGTCGCCAGCGCCTACGCCGTGCACATGGCGCGGCGCGGCGCCGACTTCGGCTTCACCGCCGGCGAGATCAAGGTCGACATGAAGCGCGTCAAGGCGCGCAAGGACCATGTGGCCGGTCTTTCCAACCAAGGTGTCGAGCGATCGATGAAGAGCCTGGAGAATGGCACCGTCTACCAGGGCCAGGCGCGCTTCGTGTCGCCAAAGGAGGTCGCAGTCGGCAGCGAGATCCTCCATGCCGACAAGATCTTCATCAATGTCGGTGGCCGCGCCGCGGTACCTGACATTCCCGGCCTCGACCAGGTCGACTATCTCACCAACAGCTCGATGATGGACGTCGATTTCCTGCCACGACATCTGCTGGTGCTGGGCGGCTCTTACGTCGGACTCGAGTTCGGCCAGATGTACCGCCGCTTCGGCAGCGCGGTCACCATCGTCGAGGTCGGGCCGCGCCTCATCCCGCGCGAGGATGAGGAGGTATCTCAGACGGTCGCCGCTTTCCTGGGGCGCGAGGGCATCGACGTCCGCACCAATGCGAACTGTCTCAGCCTCTCCAGGCGAGATGGCGAGATCGTCATGAGGCTGCAATGCGATAGCGGCCCAACCGAGGTCACAGGCTCCCACCTGCTCGTGGCAACGGGACGACGCGCCAACACCGACGATCTCGGCCTTGATCGAGCCGGCGTGAAACAGGACAAGCGCGGCTACATCGAGGTCAACGATGAGCTCCGCACCAACGTGCAGGGAATCTGGGCGCTGGGCGATTGCAACGGCCGTGGCGCCTTCACCCATACCTCCTACAACGACTTCGAGATCGTGGCGGCCAACCTTCTCGATGGCGAGCAGCGTCGCGTCAGCGATCGTATCCCCGCCTATGCCCTCTATACGGACCCGCCGCTCGGCCGCGCCGGCATGAACGAGGAGGAGGTGCGACGCAGCGGTCGACGAGCGCTCGTCGCCAAGATCGCCATGGAGGATGTCTCCCGCGCCTTCGAGAAGGGCGAGACCGAGGGGTTCATGAAGGTGCTCGTCGACGCCGCCTCCAAGCAGGTCCTGGGAGCCTCATTCCTGGGCACCAGCGGTGACGAGGCGATCCATTGCGTACTCGACATCATGTATGCCAAGGCGCCTTACACAGTATTGCAACGCGCCGTGCACATTCATCCCACGGTCGCCGAATTCATTCCGACAATGCTCGGCGACCTCGCGCCGCTTCAGGATTGAAGCGCGGGATCGCTTGAAGAATTTCCTGCGGCCTGTCGGGATTGGCCGACGCGATACGTCCTTGGGATATCGAAACGCCATTCCCACAGGAAAGCATCATGCGCAGGATCGTTGTTGCCACCTTCATCAGCCTCGACGGCATCATGCAGGCGCCCGGCGGCCCGCAGGAAGACCCGACCGGCGGCTTCACGCTTGGCGGCTGGACCGCGCCCCATTTCGACGAAGCACTCGGCGCTTCCCTGGGCGAAATTTTCGGCCGGCCTTTCGACCTGCTACTGGGCCGCAAGACCTACGACATTTTCGCCGCGCACTGGCCCTATGTCAGCGATCCCAACGACCCGATCGCGCCTGTCTTCAACCGGATCACGAAGTATGTCGCGTCGCGGTCCAACCCCAAGCTCCGCTGGCAGAACAGTCAGTGGCTCGGCCCGGACGTCGTCGCCTCGCTGAAGTCCCTGAAGGCTCAGGACGGCCCCGACCTCCTCGTCCAGGGCTCGAGCGACCTGCTCCAGACACTGTGGAAGGAAGGCGTGGTCGACGAGCTGAGTGTGTTGCTCTTCCCGGTGGTGCTGGGCAAGGGCAAGCGCCTGTTTGGCGGTGGAGCCGTCCCGGTGGGGCTGAAGCTGCTGAAATCGCAATCCTTTCCGACCGGTGTCATCGTCGCCAGCTATCGGCCCGATGGCGCGGTCCGGACCGGCGACTTCCAGCTCGCCGAGCCGACCGCGGCCGAGCTCGAGCGCCGCCGCACCCTGACGTGACGGCAGGGAGGGTCTTGGAGCATGGGCTCATGGTAGGCTGGCAGACATGAGCACCTATGCCGACTACACACCCCTCACCTTTCACGACTTTGCGCGCCGTTTCGCCGACGGCAACGACAGCCCGCGCGCCTACCTGGAGTGCTGCCTGGAGACCATCGCCGAACGCGAAGGTCTTCACTGCGGTCAACGAGAGCGGCGTGCGTGTTGCACCGAGAATTTTAAACAGCTCGCGACGGCGGTTTAAAGCCGAGCGATACGGTTGGCGAGATCAGGCGGATCTTCTTTACGCTCGCCATTCTTGTCGGCTTCAGGCGCAATCGGCGTGGCGAGTTTGCACGCACGCCGATAGTCGCTCGGCAGCACGCCATAGGCCTTCTTGAAAGCTCGGCCAAACGAGGTGAGGTCAGAAAATCCCCATCCATAAGCAATCTCGCCCACCGTTCGATGTTCTTGCAGAGGATCGCCAAGGGATCGACGGCACCGATCAAGGCGTTTTTCCCGAATAAGGCGACCGAGAGATGTATCCAGGCGGGCGAGCACTGCATTTGCGTATCTCACGCTGATTCCTGTGACAGTAGATACCATCTTGGCGTCGAGCGCGGGATCGGTAAGCCTCGACTCGATTGCAGCACGCACTTTTTGCAGAGCCACCATCCTGGGCGACGAAAGCTGTCGTCTTCCATGCTCCATCGTCTTACCAAGCGACACGGCAATCAAATCGAGCGTCTGATCTCGAGTCATCTCTTGCGAAGCCGCGTCCAACCGACCGCTATACTCGGGCAACAGCGCCAGGAACGACGATGTCAGACCGCTTTCCGGCATGGCCGGCCTCAATGGCCGAACAACCATCTCGCCCGCCTTGCCAATCCTCGCTTCCAACTCGCGCCGCTGGAGCTTGAGGACGAGTAGCCGGGATCCGGGCGAGAACCTGCCTCGATAAGGCAGCATGGGATCCAGAAGGGTCATATGGCCGGGTTTCAGCGCGACTTCTCGGTCTTGCTGCTCCAGCGTCAGTCGGCCGGCAACCTGGCGGATAACGAATAAATCGTCCGTTCGCGCCTGCGCTATATGTCGTGCGGTGCGCACAACTTGCAGCTGAGAATTTTCGAAAAGGAGCAGCTGTATGTCGGCGAGCATTCCCGTTTTGATCTCGGCATGAAAGCTCTGCCTGCACTGAGGTTCGGAGTCATGGTCGACCAGAATCTTGCACGCAAGGTCGTGCCAATAGGAAAATCGCTCTCGAGGATGAATGTCGTGGGTCGAAAACAGCTTCTCCATCAACCTCCTTCCCTCCTGACGGCGAGACCGTGCGTGGTCGAGCCTAAAATGGAGTGATTCGACAAGTCGAATTGCACATGCGGCACTTGGTCGACTTCTACTGCGCGCTGACTGCATCAAAGGAACGGATCGACCATTCCCGAATAGTGGCATTGCCTCGGTGGCGCAAGCCGTCCCGATGCTGACCCTTCCGCTTGCAACAGACCATGCCCCCGCCAGCGACAATCGGCATCACCGTCAGCTTCGCTGGCACTATTCATCGGCGATATCGGCCATCGAATTGCTAGGCATCGAGCGCCAACCGAGCCGATCTCAAAGCAGCACCTTTCACTAATAAATAGCCTGGACCAACCGTAAGCAGTTCAGGTGACTCAATGGCCATTACGACCGACACTTCCGCGGCTGTATCAACGCCTCAAGGCCCCATCACGCATGTCCTTGCAGGTGACAGTCCCGCCACTATTCAAAGCAAATTGAACTCCGTGCAGCCAGGAGGCACCTTGATCTTCCCCGGCAACACCACCTTCGACTTCCACGGCACAACCATCACCGGCAAGTCCGGCGTGACACTCTTGGCGGATGGGCCGGTAAACATCGTCAACGCTCCAGGGGCAGGCACCAACGGCGCCTTCGACTTCTCCGGCAAGTCTGACTGGACGATCCGTGGCCGGACCCCTGGCCAAGGCTTCGTCTTCGATAGGAGCTTGATCAACGCGACAGACGCCGGCCATTGGGCAGTCGGAGACTCCACGTTCAACAACCAGGCCAGCAACGGCTACGACGGATCGGCAATCCGCATGAACGACGCTTCGTTCGGAACCGTGATCAATAATGATTTCAACAGCGCCGGCGGCAATGTGCTGGGCATGTACAATCTCGACAACATCACCTTCGACGGCAACCATTTTACGAACTGTTGGCAGCCTATTTCCATTCAAGAACCGACGACGTCCGATCATAGTCTCGGACGCAACATTGTAATGACACGCAATGTGTTTTTGGGGACTCAGAGAGCAGCGATCGAAGTCGGACCGTCCTCGACCGGTTCGGAGTATTTCTCGGGCCTGACCGTCAACGACAATTTCTTCGACAACTCCAACAATGTCGGCGGTCCGGGTACGCTGCTTGCCATCTCTCTTGTCGGCCAATCCGCCGAGAACACCACGGTCACCGACAACTTCATCCGGCGCGGACCTGCAGATGCCGGAGAGGTTGGGGTTGCCATCGAAATGACCGGTAGCGGAGTCGTGTCGGACAACACCATCTCGAACTTTGCCTACCCCGCGCTCACCTACCAAAGCGGTTGGAACGTTCACGACAACGCCGTGTACAACGACGGCTCCAGCCCATACTACGGCTTCGCTAACAACGGCTCGGGCTCGGGTACCTTCGGCCCTGAAACCACCTTGAGCAACCCACCTGCAGTGCCGGCTCAACCAACACGCACTTCTTGGTAGCGGGACGTGGCGCCAAGCCGAAGTCGTCTATAGGAAGGACGAGACCCGGGTGATGGTGCTGGACACCATCACCAAGGTCGCTCACTGCTTCATAAGCAGCGAAGCGCTTGGGCGCTAGCCGCGTCACCATGACCCGGTCCGGCTCGAATGTGCCCACCAACCCGGCCGACGACGATCATCGTCGACGCCGGCCCCCTACCGCCTCACGCGCAATCCTATCTACCTTGGCATGGTCCTGGGGCCGATCGGCATGTCCATTGCCTTCAACAGCCTCTGGCTTGCCCTGTCGCTCGCCGGAGGGACGGCCTCGGCTCACTCTCGCGGGACCTAACGCGCGACTCCATATCGCCTCCGACGATCGCATGGAGGGCGATCGAGCCGAAGACATCGCCGCCGCCGGAAGTGCCATCGCGGCCAATGCCCTTGCCGGCCCCCTGGATCGACGGCCTCTCCGAGGGGCTCCCGGTAAAGGACATCGAAACAGTCCGCTGCGTCGAGACCGCTCTGCGGCAGAAGCTTGAGGGCAACGACGGACGGGCGGAGCAGACCTGACCGCCGCTCATGCTAGGCTCCCTACCATGACCGCTTACGCAGACTACAAGCCGCTGACATTCCACGACGCTGCCCGCCGTTTCGCCGACGGCAACGACAGCCCTCGTGCCTATCTGGAGCGCTGCCTGGAAACCATCGCCGAGCGCGAGCCGGTGGTGAAGGCCTTCACCGCCCTCAACGAGAGCGGAGCGCGCGCCGCCGCCGACGCCAGCACTGCGCGCTGGAAGGCTGGCCGGCCGCTCTCGCCGATCGACGGCATGCCAGTCGCCATCAAAGACCTGCTCGAGACCAAGGACATGCCGACCGAGATGGGCTGTGTGGCGATGAAGGGGAACTTCCCCAAGCGCGACAACGCCGCCGTCTGGGCGCTGCGCCAAGCCGGTGCGCTCATCGTCGCCAAGACGGTGACGGCCGAGCTCGGCGGCTCGCATCCCGGCCCGACCACCAATCCGTTCGACCCCAAGCGCACGCCGGGCGGCTCCTCCTCGGGCTCGGCCGCCGCCGTCGGTGCCGCCATGATGCCGGCCGCGATCGGCACACAGGTCGGCGGCTCGATCATCCGGCCGGCCGCCTATTGCGGCAACGTCGCGCTGAAACCGACGCAAGGCGGCATCAACCGCGGCGAGCGGCTGGCCACCAGCCAGAGCACGCACGGCCCGCACGCTGGCTGCCTCGAGGACATGTGGCAGGTTGCGATCGAGATCGCCAAGCGCTGCGGTGGCGACCGCGGCTCGATCGGCCTGTTGGGACCCGACGTGCTACCCGCCGCCATAAAGCCCAACCGGCTGGTCGTGCTCGAGACCGAAGGCTGGCCCGACGTCGATGACGCGACCAAGTCGGCCTTCGCGCGAATGCTCAGCCAGCTCGAGGCTGTCGGGGTGGGCCTGATCCGCCGCACCGACCATCCCTACGTCGAGGCCCTGGAGAAAGCGATCGCCAACGGTCGCGCCGTCTGCAACGGCATCACCAGCTGGGAGAACCGCTGGTACCAGCGCGGCATCCTCGACGCTGCGCCCGAAGGATTGAGCGAACGCGCCAGAGCGGCGCTGGCAAGAGCCGAGGCCATGACGCCGGACGACTATCGCGCCAACCTGCTCGCCCGCCAGCACGCGCAGCTGGCGCACATCGCCGTGGCGTCGCTGGCCGATGCCGCGATCACGCTCTCCTGCCCCGGCCCCGCGCCGTTCTGGTCGGGCGATGCGCCGGGCCAGCCGCTGGCGCCGCGCCCGACCGGTGATTTCGTGTTCAATGCGCCCTCCTCGATGCTGTTCGCGCCGGTCGTGACGGTCCCGCTGATGAGCGTCGGCGGAATGCCGGTCGGCGTGCAGCTCATGGGTCAGCAGCACGAGGATGCCCGCATGACCGGCCTCGCACGTTGGTTCACCGAGAATTTGCAGCGCGTCGCTGTCGCAGCATGACGTCCGGCAGTTTCGCCAACGCCACGGCGGCCACTACGGATGGGGGCGGCGTTTTCGCCGCGAGCCGGTCCATAGGACACCGGGAAACCCCTTCAAGGGCTTCAACTTCTCGCCATGATAGGCCCATTCGGGTGAGTCATCCGTGGCAACATGATAGAGCGGCTCGCGCCCGGTGCGCCCGTCAAACAGCGCCCGCGGTACATTCACCATCTGCGGCGCGTGCTTGCGTGCATAGAAGATGGGTGTCCCGCAGCGCGCACAGAAGCCGCGAGTATTTCCCGCGTCGTCCTTGAACTCAGTCACGGCGTCTGCGCCCTTCGCCACGCGAAAGCGGCTGCGCCAGCTGCCGACATACGTCGCGTACGCCGCGCCGTGCGCGCGTCGGCTGGCGCGCGAATGGTCATGCCACGCCCGGCGCGCCGGGACGCCGATCTCGACCTGAACCTTGCCGCACAGGCATTGGCCGGTCGAGACTCCGGCAAGCGCCTTGTCGCGGTCTCGCGCTGGCACGACAAGCCGAGGACCTCGCCTCTCATCAGATCCCACCGGTAACCTCATGATCGCGGTGCTGCCCAACTTGATCAGCACCTTGTGGGGGGGGCCGGTGACAGCCCAACCATGTCGATCATATTGCGGAATCCGCTGAAGACTACAGCGCGATGGCTTTTCATGGATCGCGCCGCCGGCCCAATTCGTGCACCGCTTCGTTGCGGGAATTGGGCCGACGGAGAAAGCAAAAGCCATCGCGCTTTAGGCGACACAGATTCCCGGCACCGCGCACTTCTGGAACAGATGCGGCGATGCGACGGCGGAGGTTGGATAGACCGAGAGCTTCGCCCTGAACTCGGGATGGGTGAACGCAGCCCGGAAATCAGCGGTCGATTCCCAGACCGCGTAATTGAGGTAGGTCGGGCTGTCGCCGATCGCGCGGTGAAGCTGCGTCGAGATGAAGCCCGGCTGCCGTTTCATGAACTGCGCGTCATCCTGCCAGACTTTCAGGAAGGTCCGCTCGTCGGCGGGCTCGAGGGTGAACACGTTCACCAGCACGACGGGGCTGGCATCGATGGAGATCTGGCGGTCGATCGGAAAGGCGGGGTCCAGCGGGCGCATGAGCGGCATGGCAAGTTGTTCCTTCTAGATGGCAATGTAATGTCTATTTGGTACTATCGATACATAACATTTTGACATTATAATGTCAATATAAACTTATGGTGACGTCAGTCATGTCCAAAGCCAAGCGAACGCCCGCCGGCGAGGCCCTGAGCGGCCTCATGCTCGACCTGTTCAAGGTCAACAGCCTCCTCCTGACCGCAGGCGACCGGCTGGTGGCGCCGCTCCGCCTGACGAGCGCCCGCTGGCAGATCCTTGGCGCCATCGCTGCCGGTCAAAATCCGCAGCCGGTCGCGTGGCTCGCGCGCAACCTCGGCGCCAATCGCCAGAACGTTCAACGGATCGCGAACGACCTGCACAAGGAAGGATTGGTCGCTTTCGAGGCCAACCCGCATCACCGGCGCGCACAGCTGGTCGTCCTGACCGACGAGGGCAGGCAGGCATACGATGCCGCCATGCGCTTGCAGGCGCCGTGGATGAACGGCCTCGCCGACGGTCTCCCGGTCAAGGATCTCGAGATCGTCCGCCGCGTCGTGACCGCCCTGCGGCAGAGGCTCGAGAGCAGTGACGAAGAGCAAGCTTGACCGCCGCAGGGGCTGCCTCGAGCGCAAACGCCAGCGGGCTGTCGACAAGGATGTTTGCTCTTCCCATCCGACTGCCGCTAAATGACGGCACCCAAGAGACCCGCAAGGAGCGACGCGTGCCGTCCACAATTTCCCAGCCGGTCACCGCGTCGCTGACGCGCGCCGCCATCTTTCTCGTCGTGACCATGAACGACGGGCCTGAGCATGAGACCACGGTGCGGAGCTTATGTGGCGATCTGGCCGCCCTCGTGCGCGCGGTTGGCTTCCGTGACCTCGACGGCCGGCTGTCCTGCGTCATGGCATTCGGCTCCGACGCCTGGGACCGACTGTTCGGCGCGCCAAAGCCGAAGGATCTGCATCCGTTCCGGGAGATTCGCGGACAGCATCACGCCGTCGCAACGCCGGGCGACATCCTCTTTCACATCCGCTCGACGCGCATGGATCTATGCTTCGAGCTGGCGACGGAGATCATGTCGCGGCTCGGCGGCGCCGTCTCCATGGCCGACGAAGTGCACGGCTTCCAATACTTCGACGACCGCGACCTGCTCGGCTTCGTCGACGGCACGGAGAACCCCGTGGATCAGGCCGCTCTCGACGCCACCATCATCAGCGAAGAGGACGCGGGATTTGCCGGCGGGAGCTACGTGATCGTGCAAAAGTACCTTCATGACCTGAAGGCCTGGAACACGGTGCCCGTCGAGCAACAGGAGAGGATTGTCGGAAGGACCAAGCTCGGCGACATCGAGCTTGACGACGCGGTCAAGCCGACCTTCGCCCACAACGCCCTGACAACGATCGAGGAAAATGGCGAAGAGCTGCAGATCGTGCGCGCCAACATGCCGTTTGGCGAGGTTGGGAAGGGCGAGTTCGGCACCTATTTCTGCGGCTATGCCCGCTCGCCAAGCCGGATCGAACAGATGGTCGAGAACATGTTCGTCGGCAAGCCGCCCGGCAATTACGACCGGCTGCTGGACTTCAGCCGTGCCATCACCGGCACGCTGTTCTTCGTGCCGTCAGCGACGTTCCTGGAGAATGTCGCAGCCGCAGCAGCGGCTCCGGCCATCCCCGTTGCCGTTTCGGATGGCGGCGAGGGCGAAGCTCAGCCCGAACCGCAACCGTCTGCGTCCGATGGCTCGCTCGGCATCGGTTCGCTGAGAAGGAAAGCCCGACATCCGCTCGAGGAGGCACAATGATCCAGACGCGACGCCGCCAAGCGCTTGGGTTCGTCGGCGCGCTTGCTGCCTCAAGCGTCCTGCCCGCCGCTGCCCAGACGACACCCTTTCCGTCGCGGCCGATCAGGCTGATCGTGCCGCATGCACCCGGCGGCAACTCGGACACGTTCGGCCGCATCCTGGCGCAGAAGCTGTCGGATCGGGTCGGCCAACAGGTCGTGGTGGAGAATCGTCCGGGCGCCGGCGGCACACTGGGCAGCGCAGTGGTCTCCAAGACCGCTCCCGACGGCTATGCGCTGGTCGTTGCCGACAACGGCACGCATGCCATCGCGCCCACCCTCTACGGCTCGAAGCTCTCCTATGATGTCTTCAAGGACTTCACGCCCATCACGCTGGCGGCCACCTTCCCGACCGTGATCATGATCCACCCGTCGGTCCCCGCGCAGACCGCGCAGGAATTCATCGCGTTGGCAAAAAGCCAGCCGGGCAAGTTCACTTACTCGTCGGCGGGCACCGGCAACGGGTCGCACCTGACCGTGGAGCTGTTCCGTGCGGCGGCCGGCGGGCTGGACATGGTGCATGTTCCCTACAAGGGCGGAGCACCAGCCATGCAGGCGCTGCTGGCCGGCGAGGTGCAATTGACGGCGGTGAGTGTCAACACCGGGCTGCCGCACATCCAGGCCGGCAAGGTGCGGCCATTGGGCGTGGCCTCGCCGAAACGCTCGCCGGCATTGCCCGACGTGCCGACCTTCATCGAGAGCGGCATCCCATTCGAGGCCGAAAGTTGGCTGGCCATCATGGGCCCACCCGGCATTCCGCCCGATGTTTCGGCCAGGCTCAACCAGGACATCGCCGCCACGCTGCGCGAGGCGGAGACGCAGGAACGGCTGGCCAAGATCGGCCTGGTCGTGGTGGCCTCGCCGCAGAAGGGGCTCATCGATACCCTGCAACGCGACGTCCCCAAGTGGGGCAAGGCCGTCAAGGACTCCGGTGCCGTTGCCGAGTAGCGGCAGCAGAGGAACTTGGATGGGTCCGAGGGTCGATACGATGCGCGTCGATCGCGACGGCGACAAGCTTGCGCACCGCTTGCTCAATCGGTAGCGCGGCAACCTCCGCCAACGCGGCGCGGACGACACGCATCAGGTCCTGGTTATGGCATCGACGATCGCGCGAGACCGCTCCGGAGATCGCGCCGGAACACGAGCAGTTGCGTCCAATAGCTTCCGGCGCCGCCCGAGATCGCGTCTGCGACACAGATTTTCCGCGGGATCGTCGAGATGGAGCGCGCCATGGAGCGCAATCCGCCAATGCGAGTAGACAATGCGAGCGATCGCTCACAGAATCGAGAAAATGCGCCGTCACTCGACTTCAATGACGAAAGGCACAGCGATGTTCACCCTCCCCTATCGCACCTTGATTCACTACAAGCGTTGGGCAACCAACGGCCTCAATACGGTCATTGCCGACAATCTCGACCGCATGCCTGCAGACGAACAGGTTCTGATCCGGCGGCTGCTCGATCACATCCAGGCGGTCGACGAGATCTTCCGCCACAATCTCGAAGCGCACCCCCACGGTTATGGTGCGCCTCTCTCGGTCGAGCTCCCGTCCTTCGACGCCCTGGCGAGGACGGCCCGCGCGACTGCGGACTGGTATGTCGACTATGCCGATGCCCTCATGCCGGAGAAGGTGGACGAGGCGATCGCCTTTTCCTTCTCGAACGGCGAACCGGCGAGCATGACGCGCGGCGAGATGCTTCTGCACGTCGCGATGCACGCCGCAGGTCATCGCGGGCAGGCCGCACTCCTGTTGCAGAAAAACGGGATCCAGCCCTTTCCGGACCGAATCACGGACTTCCTGAGAGCCGAAGATGCCAGCGCCGGCGGCATGCTGGCGTAGACCAGCAGTGTCGGTTGCCGCCGAGCTTCTCGCCTCGGTCATGGATTTTCGTGACCTCCGGCGTCGGGGTCTCGCCCCAAGTCAGCCATCTCGTACAGCGGCCGGATTTCGATCTCGCTCGGCCCCGGCATGGGATTGGGGCAGCGCTTCACCCACGCGACGGCCTCGTCCATGTCCTTGACCTCCCAGAGCCAGAAGCCGGCGACCAGCTCGCGGGTCTCGGCGAAAGGCCCATCGATGACCGTCCGGCGGGCACCATCGAACGCGATACGCTTGCCCTGCGAGGAAGGTTTGAGGCCGTCGGCAGCGAGCAAGATGCCGGCCTCACGCAGCTCGTCATTGAATCTGCCCATCGCCTCGAGCATCTGGGTCGTCTCGGGTGTGGGGACAAAGCCCTTTTCGCTGTCCTCTGTCGCCTTCACGAGCACCATCACGCGCATCGTCTGTCTCCTTGATTGAGCCGGCTTCATCGGCTTTGCATCGGAACGACGAACGGGCTCTTCGGCCGCCGACATCGTCATGCAAATTTTCTTGACTGATTGAGGCGGTGGCAACCAATTGCTCGAGCTCAACGGCTTCAGGTCCATGGCCATGCCAGTCATCGACGTCCAGGTTCACCCCTTCGATCGAAATCACCCAGGCCGGCCGTGGGCCGGTCCCTCGCACGGGCTCCGCTCCGCCACAGGCGAGGAAATGATCGCTGCGATGAACAGTGTCGGTGTCGACGGCGCGATCATGGTCTCGTCGTTCAGCGCCTACGAATATGATCCGAGCTACGCGCTCGAGGTCTACAACGCCTATCCGGACAGGTTTCGGGTTGTCACGCCGGTCGACGCGACCGATCCGGCGATCGACGATGTGGTGGCGAGGTGGAAGGCGACGCCAGGCGCGCGCGGCATTCGCATACGCATGCGCGACGGCCTGCCGATGGACGCCGACCATCCCGGCCTGAAGCGCGCTTTCGCGGCTGCCGCCAGGCATGATTTGCCGGTCAATCTGCTGTGCTGGGGCATCCTGGACAAAGGCCTGCCGCACATCCAGCGACACCCTGATACGGTCATCGTGATCGACCATCTCGGCCTGCTGCAGCCGGCTCGCCCGCCGGTTGCCGTCGATGTCTGGGCCGACCTGCCGAAGCTGCTCGATCTGGCGCAATATCGAAACGTAAGGGTCAAGATCAGCGGCGCCTGCACGATGTCGCACCAGCCGTTCCCCTACGACGATATCTGGGAACCGGTCCTGCGGGTCATCGATGCGTTCGGGCTGGATCGGTGCATGTGGGGCACCGACTGGACCCGGACGATCGGCATGCTGACCTATGAGCAGGGCGTCGCGCCGTTCCGCGACACCAAACGCCTGTCCGAGAGCGACAAGGCGGTGCTCATGGGAGGAACGGTGCGACAAGTCTACAAGTGGTAACGCGATCCACGCCTACTGCGCCGTCATGCCGCCATCGATCACCAGTTCCGAGCCGGTGACCCAGGAGGCTTCGTCGGACGCCAGGAACAGCACGCCATTGGCGATATCCTCGGCGGTGCCGAGCCGTCCCATCGGCGTGCGATCGACCAACGTCTGGCGCACCGCGGGATCGCTGAAGCGCTTCACGGTCAGCGGCGTATCCGCATAGCCCGGATGCACCGAATTGATGCGGATATTCTCCTTGGCATATTGCAACGCCGCCGACTTGGTGAAGATCGTGATGGCACCCTTGGCGGCGGAATAGGCCGGCGAGGTCGGGCTGCCGACAAGGCCCATGACCGAGGACGTATTGATGATCGATCCGCCACCGCCTTTGCGCATGGCCGGGATCGCCGTACGGGTGCCCAGGAAGACCCCCTTGGCATGAACACCGAGCTCGCGCTCCCAGATCTCCACCGTGATGTCCTCGAGCTTGCCGGGAAAGGAGACACCGGCATTGTTGAACAGGATGTCCAGCCGTCCGTGTGCCGCCATCACTGCGTCCACCACCTGGGCCCAGTTCTGTTCCGATGTGACGTCGAGGTGCAGGTAGCGCGCGTCGTGCCCGCCGGCGCGCAAGGCCGCCGCCGCGCGCTCGCCCAGGTCATCGCGGATGTCGGTCAGCACCACCTTCGCGCCCTCGCGCACGAACAGATGCGCCGCCGCGCCGCCGAAGCCCATCAGCTCGTCCTTGATCGCAGCCGCCGCACCGGTCAGCAGCGCCACCTTGCCCTGCAGTCGCATCCTGTCCTCCCGTCTCAAGGTCAAGGTACCGGAACACCGATGGATTTCAGCCGCGCGTGGGCGCGACCGGCGCGCGCCTTCAGGCTATCGAGATAGGTGCTGACGTCGTTGCCTGGCAGGTTCAGCACCTTGCAGCCGAGCCGCCAGTACTCCTCAATCTGCGCCTCGGTTTCCGCAGATCCTCGCGCCAGCTTCCCGTGCGCGTTGCAGGCTGCCGCTATCCGACGCACGGCGGCCTTGAACGTCGGGTGCTCGAGTTGGAGATGAACGCCGAGACGCGCACTGAGGTCCGAGTGACCATAGGCGACCATGTCGATGCCGTCGGCGGCCGCGATCGCCTCGACATTCTCCAGGCCCTCGAGCGACTCGATCGACACGCAGACGATGATGTTGGCATTGGCCCATGGCGCATACTCGGACGCGTGACGGCCGCCATAGCTCCTGTATCCGGTGTGCATTCCCTGCCCCGAGATACCGCGATTGCCGATTGGCGGATATTTTGCCTCGCGCACGATCGCGCGCGCCTCCTCGACGTTATCGACCTCCGAGACCTGGATGCCCATGATCCCCTGATCGAGGATCGCAGGGATCAGGTGCGTGAAGGACTTGTGGATCCGCACGATCGCCGAGACGTTGGTCGCCTGAAACCAGCCGGCGAGATCCGCGATCGCCCCGAGGTCGAAGGCGCCGTGTTCATGATCGATCATGCAGTAGTCGAAGCCAGACGCCTCGATGATCCATGGGACGCCGCGCGACGCGAACTCCTTCAGCCCGGTCCCAAGTGCTGCCCGTCCCTCGCGCACTGCCCGCCATATGCTGTTCTCTCTCATGGACCGCATGAGGCTCCCCCTTTCAGGTGCGCCTGTCATGATAGCAGGTGCCGCGGCCCGTGATGCCGCGCGAAATCCAGTAAACTCGTCATCGATCCGCCCGCCCACCTGGCAAAATCGCCGGGTTCCAGACGACCTCCCAAAGATGCCCATCGGGATCCCGGAAGTATCCGGCATAGCCACCGTAAAACGTCTCCTGGCCCGGCTTGACGATCTCGGCTCCGGCGCCTGCCGCCTGCGCCATGACGTCGTCGACTTCCTCGCGCTGCATGACATTGTGGCCGATCGTGACGGCCGTCGAACTTACAGGAGTCGTGGGAAGACCCGTGTCATGGGCAATGTCGGCTTGGGCCCAGATCGCGAGCTTGAGCCCGCCCGAGAGGTCGAAGAATGCAACGGCGCCGTGCTCGAATTCGCGTCCGACGATGCCCTCGGTCGGCAATCCCAGACCATCACGATAAAATATCAAAGACCGTTCCAGATCGGCGACACCGATGGTCAGAACCGATATGCGTGGTTTCATGGGATTTTCCTTTCATTCCCCGGGGCGGGTGAACGTCAGATGCGTCACTCCGCTGGGCGACGAGATGGTCTCGACTCTGTAATTCTTCTCAAGACCCTCCAGTCCGTCCCAGAGCCGCACACCGCGGCCGAGCAGGATCGGCACCACCACGATGTGCATGTGGTCGACCAGTCCGGCCGCGAGGAACTCGCGGATCATGGCGGCGCCTCCGCCGATGCGTACGTCCTTGCCGCCCGCGGCCTCGCGGGCCGCCGCGAGCGCCTCGGCCGGCGAGGAATCGCTGAAATGGAAGGTCGTGCCGCCCTCCATCTCGATCGACGGGCGTGGCTGATGGGTCAGGACGAAGACCGGTGTGTGGAAGGGCGGGTTGGGACCCCATGGGCCCTTCCATTCCGGATCCTCGTGCCATCCGGGATAGCCGAACTTCCCGGCACCCATGATCTCGGCGCCGACCCCAGGAGCAAACTGCCGCAGGAAGGCATCATCGATGCCGCCGGTGCCGCCGGGCTGGCCGACCATCTCGTGCCACCATCGGGTGACGAACATCCATTCGTGCAATCGATCGCCGGCATGGCCGAACGGCTCGTCGAGGCTCCGACCTTCGCCGGTGCCGAAACCGTCGAGCGAGACGGAGAAGAATTGGACGCGAGCGAGTGACATGCCGGGGCTCCTTCGATGAGTCAACGCGGGTATTCGAGCTGCATGGCTACGACGTTGGTGGTGCGCTCTCCGTAGCGCGCGGTGATCGCCTGGAGCGTCCGGTCGAGCGCAGTCGCTGGTTTGCTATCGGCAAAAGTCGCGAGGCGCAGGCCTTCAGGCCAATTCGATGCCACCCGATCGGGGATGACGCGAACGCCGTTGCGTGTTTCCACAGGTTCCAGGGAGGTCGCGAAGGTCGCAGCATTGGACCGGTACGTCCGCGACCACGCATCGGACACGAGGGCGAGCGATACCTCGTCCATGCCCGGTTGGAGTCGGACGCCCAGATCCTCGTGAATCCAGAAGACCATCCTGTTGAGAACGACGGTTGTCGCGAACGGGCGCGTGAGCTTGAACGCGCTGCTCGCATGCCGGGCATCCCATTGTTCAAGGCCGAGGTCGCGCGCGACCGACTGGGCCTTGGCCCGGCCGGCGATCGCCTCGATCAAAGTCAGCATCATCGGCATTGACGCGGTGATGCCCGTCGTGGTCGTCACGCCGTCGTCCGAGACCAGGCGCCGATCCGCAACGTATGTGATGGTCGGGCTGCGCTTCAGCATTTCGCGCAGGTAGTACCAGTGCGTGGTCGCGCGACGCCCGTCGAGCAGGCCCGCTGCCCCGACGACCTTGGCGCCGGCGCACACACCGATGATGATCGCCCCTTTGGAGGCTTGGCCTCTGATCCATTCGAGGGCGGCCGGATCGTCGTCGCGGCGCATGGCGGGCACGACCACGTAGTCCGCACCTTCCGGATGGGCCGCATCGAACTCCGAGACAGTCGTATCCGGCTGGACCTTGAGCGCGGGATAGAGCTGCACCGGCCCCGGGCCAGTCGCCAGCATCACCACATCGGCGACGTTGGCGCGCCGCATGATCCCGGTCGGCATCAGGTAGTCGGTGGTCTCGATGCCATCGTTGATGCCTATGATCGCGACAAGCGGGCGCTCTCGCTTCGGTGGCTTCAGGGCTGCGAGCGTCGCTTGGTTCTCTTCGGCTGCGATCGGTGGCGGGAGAGATGCAACAGGCATCGGCAGAGAGACGATCCAGCCTCCGAACGCCGACAGGGCCATCACGAAAAGCCCAAGACCGCTCCACAGAACGAGGTTCAGGTTCATGGCTTTGGTCACCTTTTCCGCTGGACGGCTTGACGCTGAAGCTATCCGCCGCGACATTTGTCCGAAATGACAAGGTTCAGGCAAAAACTGCCATGCCGCGTTCCATTGCCATCGTGATTCATCCGGGCTTTCAGCTCCTCGATGTTGCCGGACCGGTTGCGGCCTTCGAGATTGCCGAGCGCCTGCAGCCGGGCACTTACCGGCTCATCATGCTGGCGCCCGATGGCGGAGAGACGAAGAGCTCGTCGGGGATGATGCTGTCGGCGCGGCCGCTCTACCGGGGCCGCTTCGACACGATCATCGTATCCGGCGGTCAGATCGACCCTTCCCTCGCGGCCATGCGCGCGATCATCGCCTGGCTGGCGTCGGCGAAGGCCCGCCGGATCGCCAGCGTCTGCTCGGGTGCCTTCCTGTTGGCTCAGGCGGGATTGCTGGATGGTCGTCGCGCCACCACCCATTGGGCCAGCGCCGACTACTTCGCGCGGCTTCACCCCAACGTCGCGCTCGACGCCGACCGCATTTTCGTGCGCGACGGCGATGTATGGACCTCGGCGGGCATATCTGCCGGCATCGACCTCGCGCTCGCCTTGATCGAGGATGACCTCGGCGCCGACGTCGCCCGTCGCACGGCGCAGCAACTCGTTGTTCACCAGCGACGGCCGGGTGGGCAGTCGCAATTCTCCGGAACCATCGAAGTCGGCGGGCGAACGG
>Ga0081455_10001643_pt1 | contig 27216 bp, 28 predicted proteins | sample TabmetS3T2R1_FD_70207 | JGI IMG/M metagenome (GOLD analysis project Ga0081455, IMG submission 70207) | Tabebuia heterophylla rhizosphere microbial communities from the University of Puerto Rico - S3T2R1 | ecosystem: Host-associated > Plants > Roots > Rhizosphere ...
TGGCCACGCCGCGCGAATACAGAATTCGATGCGAACGAATTGCCAATCTTCGAAAGGAAGCAGAGTCCCGAGGTCCTTTACTCGCCAGCTCGTCCGGTCAGGGATTCTGGTTACCCCGAGCAGGAGTGGCCGCAAGGCGCACGATGGTGTCGCGTTCGCGCACCGTGATCGGCTCGAATCCGCGCGCGTCATACATGGACCGCGGGCCGCGGAAGTGACCCGCGTCGCTCTCTTCCGGATTGTTGTGAGGATAGGCTTCGATCCACGCCGCACCGCGAGCAGCGGCGTCCGCGATCACGCGGTCCAGCAGGGCTGACGCCACGCCATGCCGTCGGAACGGCGGGGCGACGATGAAGCACGAGACTCCAATGACGGATGTCGGCTCTGGTCCATGGGGATCGACACCGCGGTAGAGACCGTAGTCGGAGCGTAGTGATGCGTTGACCCACCCGGCGGGTTGGCCGTCGACGTATGCGAGATACCCGAAGGTGGTGCCACCCCGAAGTCGCTCTACGACGGTCGCCCGTGCCTCACGCCACGCGCGCTCAGGATGCTCGGGCGGCGCCGGCACGTGAGGTTCGAGGCAATAGCACGAGGCCCAATCCGGGTTGCCGGCGAAGGCATCGTGATCGAAGAACCGGAGCCAGTTATCAATGCGGTCCGTGGTCACCAGCTGCACGGTGATGCTGGCGATCTCGGGCAGGCGTGCTGTGCACTCAGTGAGACGCTCGGTCGCGTCGGCGTAGTTGCGGGCGTAGGTCCGAATCGCTTCCTCCGAGTACGACCAGGTGTGGCGCTCCAGGCCGTGGACGACAAAAGCGTCGACGACGGCGTCAGTGTCGTCGGCCTCGATCAACGCATCACATCCGAAGCATTTGACCTTCACGGATGTCCTCGCGGAATGGCCCTCGGTGCCGGTTTCGTTCCACTCAGGTTTGGGCCGTCGACGGCAGCACGTTGACGGTGGAAACCACCAACGCGCCCGCGTCGCTACGGGACCCAGCCGGGCAGCGCCGACGCCTGCCGAATCCAACTCGCCACAAGCTCCTCGTCGACTTGATCGTCCTCGTGGATGTCGAGGTAACGGACATCGTTCTGCTTCGAGGCGCCCGGCGGAAGAGGACGCAGCGATGCGCCGCGGAAGAAAGCCACCTTGACGTAGGTCGTGAAGCAATGGAAATTGAGGAACCAGCCTTGGTCCTCTACGCCATAGAACGGCGAGTTCCACTTGACGGCCTTGCGCACGTCGGGGACGGTGCGCACGATGAGCGCGTCGAGGCGGCGCCCGACGTTGCGTTTCCAGCCCGGTATGGCCGCGATGTAGGCCTGCACAGGGGCGTCGCCGTCGGCCTTCGCGATCTGGGGGTTGCCGCCCGCGAGAAGAGTCGGCCGCGTGGACGCCTTCGCAACAACGGGCTTGGCGGCGGCCTTCTTAGCGACCTTCACCGCCGTCTTGGGCGTTTTGCCGGCCATCTGACGCGATCCCTTACAGCCATTTCAGTATAGCCGCCGCCGCGGCACAGAGACGCGGCCTGTCCGATGCTGTGTTAGAGGTCGATCTGGCACAGCGATCATCGGTCGCCCGCGCATTCGCCACCGATCTGGCACGGGAGCTGCTCCCGATCTAGACCTATGCATTGATCTGCAGAAGGACGCTGAGAATGCGCACGCGCAAGCACCTAGTAAAACACCGCGACCTGACGAGGAACGCGATCAGCATTGAGGACCGGTATCCGGGTGTGATGGGCGGTTATCGCTCGGCGGATGAGCGGCGAGCGGAGGGCGCTGCGCTCCGGGAATCCGTGCCGCGCGAATCGCACGGTGGCTGGAAAGCTCCCAGCCGCCGCCGCGATCCGGTTGAGCTTCTGATGGAGTCCAACAAAGGTCGGATGCCGCAGCTCGTCCCGATTCGCCACGGACGGATGGTCGAATCGCCCTTCGCCTTCTATCGGGGGGCAGCGGCTCTTTTCGCCGCGGATCTGGCGCGTACGCCGGTGACAGGGCTGCGGGTCCAGGCGTGCGGCGACGCGCATCTGCTGAACTTCGGCGGGTTCGCCACGCCTGAGCGGAACTTCATCTTTGACATCAACGATTTCGACGAAACCCTCCCGGCGCCGTGGGAATGGGACCTCAAGCGACTGGCTGCAAGCGTCGTGATCGCCGGGCGTCATTTGGGTCTGCGGGAGAGCGACTCGGCGCGGGCAGCCCGTGCCACCGTGCGTGCCTACCGAGAGCAAATGGCGGACTACTCGTTCATGCGGGCACTCGACGTCTGGTACGACCGGATCGACATCGACAAATTCGTCGAGCAGGCGCCCGATAAGGAAGCGCGCAAGAGAGCTGCACGGCGGATAGAGAAAGCCCGCGCACGAACGGTCGCCGAGCACGACTTCCCGAAGCTGGTGGAGCAGAAGGGCTCGACACCGCTCATCAAAGACGACCCGCCGCTGATCTTTCATCCGACTGCGAAAGAAGCGCCGAGTATGAACTCTCAATACCGCGAGGAATTCGCGCTTTACCGTGCGTCACTGAATCCGAGCATCCATCCGCTCTTCGACCGCTTCCATTTCTCCGATCTAGCGGTCAAGGTCGTCGGCGTCGGCAGCGTCGGCACGCGCTGCGCGATTGCCTTGTTCCTGGCCGCGGACGACGACCCTCTTTTCCTGCAGATCAAGGAGGCACGCGCCTCGGTCCTTGAACCCTATGCAGGAAAGAGCGTCTATCCAAACCATGGCGAGCGTGTCGTCGTGGGCCAACGCATGATGCAGTCCGCCAGCGACATGTTTCTCGGCTGGACTCATGCGAAAGCTGGCCACGACGTGTACATGCGCCAGCTTCGCGACATGAAGATCTCGGCCCTCATCGAAGGGTGGGACTTCGACCACTTGCGGATGTATACGAGATTGTGCGCGAGAGTTCTCGCGCGGGCGCATGCGCGAACGGGCGATGCCGCCATGATGTCCGGCTACATGGGCTCCAGCAGAGTTTTCGATGACGCGATCGCGGATTTTGCATCGGACTATGCTGATCAGACGATCAGCGATCACAAGGCGTTCGCGAGGGCCATCAGGGATGGACGCATCCAAGCGCTCACGGACCAATAATTGTGCTTCGAACGAAGCGTGCCCTTGGAAGCCTTAGGAAACTCTTCTGGGTCGGCATGGCTGCCGGGCCAAGGGGAGAATCGTTCAAAACACGGACACTCACCTCATGTTCCCCGTGTGACCAACCGAGTACCGTCCCGGCTGCGGCCATACGCACAAGCCATGCGGCTCTCGCCCGACGGCAATACGATGCGTCAGGATGCCCGTCGCGGTCGCGAACACGTAGACTTCATCATCGTAGCGTCCGGACACCCAGAGCTCGCTTCCGTCGGCGGTGACGTTACCCATATCGGGACTGCCACCCCCTGGGACAGGCCAGGTCTCAACGACCCTGCGCGTGGCGAAGTCGATCACACTGATCGATCCCGGACCGTCGCGGCCGCCGGCGGGCGTGTTCCAGCCTCTGTTCGTCACGTAGAGTTTCGTGCCGTCGCGACTCGGATACAGTCCGTGCGCCCCAGTGCCTGTCTCGATGAAACCGACACGCGTGAACGCGATCGGATCGATCAGGACAACCCCGCCCGCGGTCATGTCCGCCACGTAGAACACGGTTCCATCCGGCGAAGACCGGATGTCCTGTGGCATCGGGCCGGCCGCATGATCACCATGGCGCTTGCCGACCATCACGATGAGCTTCTCGAGTGTTGTCGAGAAACCGTTACCAAGCGTCAGATAGCCGACCACGGCGCGCGTCGCCAGATCGATTTTTACGAGCTGACCTGAGAATTCACAGCTCGCAATCGCGTACCGCCCGTCCGCGGTGAACTCCATGTGGTCGACGCCCACACACGACAGGGAAATCGATTGGAAGAGCGTCATATCGTGCGCATCGCGAAAATCAATGCGATTTTGCCCTTCGGCGACGACGAGTGCGAACCGGCCATCAGGCGTGAAGTAGAGGTTGTACGGGTCTTCGACCGGAACGCGCGTGCCGTCTTCGCCCGTCATCGGATCGATGGGCGTGAGGCTGTTCCCTTCGTTGTTCGCCACCCAGAGCGTGCCAAGGTCGTAGGAGGGGACGACATGCTGTGGCAGCGTTCCAGTCGAAAACGTGCGAATCACCCGATAAGTGACCGGGTCGATCACTGACACGCTGGCCGAGCGCGAATTCGGGACATAGACGAGCGGCCGCGCACGGGCGGCCGCCGGCGCCAATTGGTCCTTGCCGGTGGCGGCGTAGATGTTGGTTGGTATCGTGCCCGCACCGCGACTCTGAGCGGGCGTGTTCTCGATGTTGCACGCTGCTGCCGCCGCCAGAACGAAGGCGCTCGTGCAACTCCGAAGTACGGTGACTTGACACGGAATCTCGTGACCCGACGAGGACACCTGTCTCGTGTTTCTCCAGAGAGTTAGAAGAACGTCCGTCTGAGTGCCTCCGCCAAATAGCCGTCAGCACGACGTGCGCCAGACGACGCAACCGGCGAAGGTTGCCCCTTTACTCCGCTGCGACCCCGGTCTTGCCTTTCTCCTTCCGCATCCTCTCTTGCAACGTCAGTTTGTACGCGACGTAGTACTTGTAGATGTTGTCGACGTAGGTCACGGTCTCCTGACCAATGCTCTTGGCCGCTTCAAGCTCCACATTGCCGAACCACTTGTTTGGATCGAGGCCATCTTTCGCTGCGGCTTTGCGCAGTCCCGCGATACGACCCGGACCGGCGTTGTAGCTGGCAAACGTAAACAGGGTCTTATCGACCTGGTTGATCGCCGGGTCGTTGAAATAGGCATCCGTAATGTTTCGCAGCATCTTCACCCCTGCTTCAATGTTCTTATCTGCCGCGCCGACATCTTTGATGTTGATGGGCGGCGCCGCGGCGTATTTCGGAATCACCTGCATGATGCCGACGGCGCCCGCCGGGCTGCGCCTATTCTGGTCGAGCATCGATTCCTGGTAGCCCTGTGCGGCGATCATCAGGTAGTCAAAGTTGTATTGGCCTGAATACCTCTTGAAGAAGTCGACGTAAGCGGCGAATTTCCTCATCTCCTCTGCGCTCGTCGAATTCTTCACCCATTTTGTGTTCTGCAGGTACCGGCGCAGGAGCGTATTACCGAACGACGTGCCCTCCCGGTGGCCCTCCACGAACTCGTCCAGCACTTTCTTCAGTTCGGGACTCGTCTTGCGCGTGGCCCACGCGAGATTGCCCCCGCTGACCACCACCATCTTCGGGTGCGGCTGAATGTTCGGCAGAACCTGCGTCCACAGTTCGCTCCGGCGGGTGAGGGTCACTGTGGCAGGAATCAGTCCCGCGTTGACCATCTCGACCAGGTCGTCGCCCATGAGGGACTTATCGGCTGGCCTTATGGTCAGCGGCGGCTTACCGGCTTTCTTCCGCTCCTCGCTGATCCGGTTCAGGTTGTCATACGCGACGGTCACGGGGTTGACGTAGATCGCTGTACTTGCGAGATCGTCGAAACTGGCCGCGAGGGGTACATCTTTGCCGGTCACGACGATTTGCGTCACGTCGCGCATAACCGGGATCGTGAACGCGACCCTCTCCTCGCGTGCCGGAGTCACGAACACCCCCTGTGCGATGACATCCCCCACGCCTTCCGTCAACGCCGCTTCCAGCTGGTCCGGACGCATGGGAATGAACGTGACCTTCATCTTCAACGCGCCGGTCTTGTACTTGTTGTTGATGAAACGTTCGAGCTCCTGCATGGCTTCAAATGTGAAGCCTGCGGGCTTTCCCCGGACGTAGAAGAAGGAGAGGGGGTTGATGGTGATAAGCGCCCGTATTCTGCGCTGTTTCATCATCTCGCGAAGATCACCGGTGTGCCGGGCAGACTGTAGAGGAAGCACAAGCGTCCCGGGCTTGTGTTCGACGGTCCCGGCCGCCGCCTCGTCCTCGGGCGCGACGACGCTCGCCTCTTCTGCCTTTGCTGGGGCCGGCTTCTGTGCCTGATTCACTGGCGCAGGCTTCTGTGCCTGAGCTTCCGGCGGAGCGGCTTCCTTCTTGTTGCAGGAGGCTACGAGCGTGGCCAGAAGAACCAAGATTGTGACGCGATATACACCGCCGGATTGCAGGTTCATACGTCACCTCCCTTCGTCTCGGGCGCACAGGTCAAACAAGGGCTTCCTTCTAATATCAAGCGATGATCCAGGGGTCTACCGGTGGAGCACGCGTGAATCGATGAGGAACGCCGCGCAACGTGACTCGTCGATACCGGCGCCGACCAGCGGACGATTGTCGCCGGCATCGCCGAGGCGTACGCCACAGTCGCCGCTTCGCCGTTGAACCCGCTGTTGTACGCATAGAGGCTATTCGTATCGCTGGACGAGACGAGCACGTGATACGTGCCAGCCACCACGGCCGTGTTCGTGATGGTGACTTCTTTCCAATCAAGCGTGCTGGTGTTCGTCAGGGTGGTCTGCACCAGCAAGGACGGCGTGTTGTTGTACAGACCAATCTTGACCGTGGACCCCGAGGCCGATTGCGTGCGAATCCCCAGCTTCGTCGCCGTGCCAGCCGCGCCGATCGAGATGGCCGCCCCATAGCAAAAGTTGTGGGGTTCCCATGCCGTCGTCGTCGTGCCGCTGGTGCTGTCGTTCTACTCGAGCTTAACGCCGTTCCGGCTGACCAAGCCCGAGACCTTCTTCGTCTTCACCGGCTACCGCAACTACTGGAACATCCTCTCCAGCCTCGATTTCTGGATCGCCTTCGGCCGCACGATCCTCCTGCTCACGGTGGCGCTCAACCTGGAGATGCTGCTCGGCCTCGGGCTGGCGCTGCTGGTCGAGAAGGCGTCGCGCGGCCAGCGTGTGCTCAGAACCATCATGATGTTCCCGATGATGTTCTCGCCGATCCTCGTCGGCTTCCAGTTCAAGTTCATGTTCAACGACAATATCGGGCTGGTGAACAACGCGCTGCAGTCGCTCGGCCTGATCAACGAGGCGATCCCCTGGCTGATCGAGGGCCATCTCGCCTTCATCGCCATACTGGTCGCCGAGATCTGGTCGTCGACCTCGGTGTTCGCGATCCTCATCCTCGCGGGCCTGCTCGCAATGCCGCGCGAGCCTGTCGAGGCCGCGCGCGTCGACGGCTGCACGGCCTGGCAGACCTTTCGCTATGTGACCTGGCCGTTCGTCATGCCCTTCGCCTTCATCGCCATGACGATCCGCTCGCTCGACGTGGCGCGCGCCTACGACATCGTGAAGATCATGACCGACGGCGGACCGGCCGGCCGCACCGAGCTCGTGTGGACGCTGGTCGCGCGCACCGGCTACAGCGACGCCAAGATGGGGCTGGCCAACGCCATGGCCTATTTCTCCATCCTGCTGTCGATCCTGTTCACCGTCTATTTCTTCCGCAAGCTCGCCGCGGCGCGCAGCCTGCCCGCCGGCGACGGGCTGTGCCTGCTGGCCACGCTGGACCGGACCGCGCCGATCGCCCGGGTGTCCTTCGACGCCGACGGGACCGGCGGGTTCGTCACCTGCTTCGCCGGCCGGCCCGAGGTCCTGGTGGTGGCCAAGTCGACCGCCGCGGGCGCCATCCGCGCCGCCGCGGCGACACCGGAACGGCTGGCCGGCACCCTCGCGCAGCTCCACCCGTGGACGGCCGGCGCCCGGGTCGTACGCACCGACATCGCTGACTGGGGACGGGATCCGTGGTCGCGCGGCGCGTTCAGCTACCCGCACGTGGGCGCGCTGTGGGCGGCGCCGGTGTGGGCCGAACCCATCGGGGACACGGTCTTCTTCGCCGGCGAGGCGACCCACGGCAGCCGCGGACCGGCCAGCGTGCACGGCGCGCTCAGCAGCGGGCTGCGGGCCGCGGCGCAGGTACTGGAGGCACTGGGACGATGAGCGAACTCACCCTGCACGGCGGTTGGTACCTGCTCGCCTTCGCCGACCAGATCGGCGCCGAGCCCACCGCGTTCGACATCGGCGGCCGCCCGCTGGTCGCGGTCCGCCAGGAGGAGTCGGTACGGGTCTTCGACGCGGCCTGCCCGCACCGCGGCGCGCACCTCGGCCACGGCGGCACGCTGGCGCGCAACGCGATCGTGTGCCCCTTCCACGGCAAGCGGATCGCGCTGGGCGACGAGTCCTGCCACTGGTACGTACCCGAGCACCGGGTCCTGACCGCCGGGCCGCTGGTGTTCCTGAAACTGGGCGAGGGCACCGAGGACCGCGGCTTCGAGCGCGCCATCAAGGCCGTCGCCGCCGACCACCTGATCGTCGCCGCGTTCACCCGCGAGGTTGCCGTCCCGGCCGAGTACGTGGTCGAGAACGCCTTCGACCCCGACCATTTCGCCGCGGTGCACGGGATCCGCCAGGTGTCGGGCCGCGGCCTGGACCTCGGGCCGGACGGGGAGCTGAGCATCGAACTGGAGTTCCGGACCAAGGCGCCGCCGTGGGCGGCGCGGATGAGCGCCGACTACGCCACCGCGTTCAGCGCGCGGGCGTACAGCCCGAACGTGGTGGTGAGCGAGTTGGCCTCGCCGGACGGGCGGCACGTGGTGGTGACCGGGGCGAACCCGGTGCCCGGCGGCTGCGTGGCCCGGATCGCCTTCGCGGTCGACCGGGACCAGTTCGCCGCGCTGGGGCCGCTGATCGCCGGCGGGCGCAAGGCGTTCGGGCAGGACGTGGCGGTGTGGGAGCACCTGGACCTGACCGCGCCGGTGCGCTACGACGGGCGGGACGAGCCGGTGCGCGCGTTCCGCCGGTTCTGCGACGGCTTCCCGGCGGTGCCGCGGTGACCGGCGTACTGGTCAAGAAGCCGCTGTACAAGCACATCCGCGGCGACGGACCGGCGGTGCTGTGGCTGCACGGGTACACGATGGACTCCACCTGCTGGCAGGCGCTGTGGGACCTGCTGCCCGGCTTCCGGCACGTCGGCGTCGACCTGCCCGGGCACGGCCGGTCCGGGCCGATGTGTCCGGAGTGGACACTCGCCGACCTGGCCGGGCAGCTCACCGCCGTGCTGCGGGACGAGCGGGCGCACCGGGTGGTCGCGCTGTCGTTCGGGTCGTGCGTGGCGTTGCAGCTGGCCATCGACGAGCCGTCGCTGGTACGCACGCTGGTGCTGGGCGCGGCGACCATCGCGGGCGGCCCGGAGCAACCCGGTACGGCCCAGCGGTACAAGGAGCTGATGCTGCTGCGCCGCCTGGGTGCCGGGCCCGAGGCCATCACCGAGCGGTGGATGCAGTCCCCGCCCGACATCTTCCGCGGCACCGAGCAGCACCCGGTGCTGCGGGCCAGGCTGCGCGAGACGATCGGCCGGCACCGCTGGGCGGAGCTGGACAGCGGCGCGATGCGGTCGATCAGCGCCGCGGTGCACACCGACGACCAGCTGCGCCGGATCGCCGCGCGGACGCTGGTGGTGACCGGCACCGAGGACATGCCGGCGTTCCTGGGCAACGCGGACCGGCTGCACCGCACGGTGTCCACTGTGGACCTGGTGAACCTGCCGGGCGCCGGGCACCTGTGCCTGATCGAGCGGCCGGAGCAGATCGCCCGCACCCTCGCCGATCACCTGACGCAGTAGGGAGAAGCGTGATGACCAAGCACGTACTGGTGGTCGGCGGCGGGCCCGGCGGTGCCACCGCGGCCGCGCTGCTGGCCCGCGCCGGCATCGAGGTGACGGTGCTGGAGCGCGAGCACTTCCCGCGCTACCACATCGGCGAGTCGGTCGCGCCGTCCTGCCGGGCCATCATGGAGTTCACCGGCGTGCACGACAAGGTCGCGGCGCGCGGCTACCCGGTCAAGCGCGGCGTGCTGCTGCGCTGGGGCGCCGAGGCCGACTGGGCGGTCAACTGGCAGCGGAGCTTCGGTGAGGACATCCGTTCCTGGCAGGTGGATCGGGGCGATTTCGACAAGGTACTGCTCGACCACGCCGCCGACTCCGGCGCGCGGGTCATCGAGGGTGCCACGGTCCGCCGGGTCCGCTTCGACGGCGACCGCGCGGTGGCGGCCGACTGGACCGACGACGGCGGCACCGCGCACACCAGCACCTTCGACACCCTCGTCGACGCCTCCGGGCGTACCGGCCTGGTCAGTGCCCGGACCCTCGACAACCGCCGCCAGCACGACGTCTTCCGCAACGTCGCCATCTGGGCGTACTACCGCGGCGCCCGGCTGCTGCCCAACACCCCGCCCGGCGGCATCGACGTGATCTCCTCGCCGCAGGGCTGGTACTGGGTGATTCCGCTGAAGGACGGGCTGTTCAGCGTCGGGTTCGTCACGCACCAGACGCTGTTCCGCGAGCGGCGCCCCGGATTCCCTTCCGTACAGGCGATGTACGACGCGATCGTGGCGGAATCCGACACCGTAAGGGATCTGGTGGCCGGCGCGGTCTTCGAGGGGCCGGTACGGGTCGAGCAGGACTACTCCTACGTGGCCGATTCCTTCTGCGGGCCAGGGTACTTCTCGGTCGGCGACGCTGCGTGCTTCCTCGATCCGCTGCTGTCGACGGGCGTACACCTGGCGATGTACAGCGGGCTGCTGTCGGCGGCGGCCACCATCGCGGCGGCGGCCGGGGAGGTGAGCGAGGTCGAGGCGCGCGGCTTCTACGAGACGCTGTACCGCAACGCGTACGAGCGGCTGTTCTCGCTGGTCTCGGGGATGTACCGCAAGTACCAGGGGCGGCGCAGCTACTTCTGGCTGGCCCAGCAGCTGCTGCGGACCGAGCAGTACCAGCCGGACAACGCCTTCGGCGCGATCGTGGCGGGGCTGAGCGACCTGGACGACGCGGTGTCGCCGATGTTCGGCGTGACCGACGCGGCGTCGCTGGCGGCGCGGCGGGCCGCGACCGGCACCGCCCCGGCGCGCAGCACCACGGCGCCGATGCGGATGGACGCCAACGACCTGTACGACGCGGCCTCCGGGCTGTACCTGGTGACCGCGCCCACCCTCGGCATCCGGCGCGCCGCACCCGACTACGCGGGAGTGAGCTGATGCGTACCTTCGCCACCGGCGAGCCGTGCTGGATCGAGTGCGCCACCCCGGACGCGGGTGCCGCGGAATCCTTCTATGGCAGCGTTTTCGGCTGGACCTTCGCCGACGCCGACCCCGGTTCCCCGTACCGGCACGCGCTGCGGGGCGGCCGCCTGGCCGCCGGCCTCAACCCCGGCACCACGCTCACCCCGGACTGGCGCGTCTACCTGACCACCGACGACGTCGACCGGACCGCCGGGCAGGTGGTCGCGCTCGGCGGCACCATCGTGTACGGCCCGCGCGATGCCGGCAGCCACGGCAGGTTCGTGTACGCCCGCGACCCGGCCGGTGCGCAGATCGCCTTCCGCGAACCCGGCGGCAGCCCCGGCATCGAGGTCGCCGGCGAACCGGGCACCGCGACCTGGTACGAGCTGTGGGTCCGCGACCCGGCCACGGCGGATGCCTTCTACACCGGCCTGTTCGGCTACGAGCGCACCCAGCTCGGCGACGGCCAGCACGTCGACTACGCGACCTACGGGCTGGGCGGGGCGACCTGGGCGAGCCGCTTCGTCCTGGCCGGCGCGGACATCCCGGACGAGGTCGCGGCCCGCTGGGTCGTGTACGTCGCGACCGCCGACTGCGACGCCACCTTCGCCGCCGCGGTGGCCGCCGGGGCGAAGCCGGTACGCGAGCCGGCCGACTCCCCGCGCGGCCGGTGGGCGATCCTGCGCGATCCGTGGGGCGCCCTGTTCGCACTGCTCGCCCGCTGATAAGTCCTTACGTCCCTGACACGGCATAAGCGAGGATCGCGCCATGCGGCGACTCATCAGACTGATTGTCCCCCTGTCCTGCCTGCTGGCCCTGGCCACCGGCGCCCACGCCGAGGCCAGCAGCCCGGCCCCGACGGTCGGCGTGCAGGACGTGCCCACCCAGGCCGCGGCGATGCAGCGGCTCACCTTCATGGTCGGCTTCTGGGCCGGTTCCGGCTGGAACCTCACCCCGGCCGGCGTACGCCAGGACTTCGTCCAGACCGAGCACGTGAAATACCAGGCCAGCAACCTGGTCATCTCGGTCGAGGGCGAGGGCCGCGACCCGGCCGACCTGCGCCGCGTCGTGGACAGCGCGCTCGCGGTCATCAACTTCAACGACACGACCAGCCAGTACCGCTGGGAGGCCTTCTCCCAGGGCTTCGTCACCGTGGCCACCCCGGTCGTGGGCACCAACACCTTCCAGTGGAGCCTGGTCACCGGCGGCCCCACCATCCGCTACACCCTCACCTTCACCGCCACCACCTGGCACGAGATCGGCGAGGTCACCCTCGACGGCGGCACCACCTGGCACCAGAACTTCCAGATGGACCTCTACCGCATCCACTAGACCGGCATCACCCGGTCGCGTCCACGCCGGGCGCGACCGGGTGAACAGCCGGTATGGCCGACCCGGCCGGGACCGATCTGCTGAACGATCGGTGGGATTCACCGGCACGGAGGTCGGAGGCCATGACCGGTTGGCAAGCTGCCTTGTGGGGCCTGCTCGGCAGCGGGGTGGGCGAGGCGCTGAACCTGTCCGTCGCGATGCGTCCCGCCTCGCCCCGGCAGCGGTGGCGGTGGCCGTGGCGGAACCGTGCCGACCGCCCCATCGTCCTGGCAGCCATCATCCTGCGTCTGTTCGTCGGAACCGGCCTGGTCGCCCCGCTGGGTGCATCCGAGCAGCTCCCCACGCCGTTCGCAGCCTTCCTCGCCGGCCTGACCGCGCCGTTGATCATCGCCCGCATCTTCCAGGCCATCCCGGTCGCCGAGCCCGACGACATCCGGGGCACCGATGTTGCGCGCTGAGAGCAGGATGGGCCGCATCGTCCGAGCGTTGGCGGCTGAGCCGCCTACACCACCCGAGTCACCCTCACGGCTCGTCGCCGCCTTTGCCGCCCGCCCCCTCCCGCCCGGGGCCCGCCCGTCCCCGTCCCGGGCCCGCGCTGGCCGGGTCCGCTGGCTCGCCCTCACCGCAACCCTCAGCGCCGCCTGCGCGGCAGCCTTCGCCGTCGTGGCAGCACCGGGTTCGTACGTGATCGGCACCGCCATCGGCCCGTCGCCGACCGTGCGGCCCACCCCGTCGGCAGGGACCGCCTCCGGCACCGCGCATCCGCCCCGGATCGTGCCGGATGTCCGCGCGACCGCGACGCTGCCCGGCCACGACGCGAGCCAACTCGTGGATGGGCGGCCGGCCACCTACTGGGCCGCACCGCTGGTCCCCGGGCGTCCCGTCGTGCTCACCTTCGAGTTCAGCCGTCCCGTGGAGGTCGCCGCGCTGGAGTTCGAGAGCAGCACGGGCGGGCGGCGACCGGCCATCCTGCGGATCACTCTCGATCCAGGCGTGCCCAGCAGCACGCCGCACGCCGGGTCCATCCCGGTCACGCTGACCGACTCGCCGGAGCCGCAGCCGGTCACACTGCCACCGCATGGCGCGGTCAGGACCGTGGAGATCCGCATCCTCAGCACGTACCCCGATCCGGGCCCGGCCGTCGTCGCGATCAACAGCGTCGACTTCTTCTAGCTTGTCAGGCCACGCCTTACGTGCGTAAGGTACAGCCTGACAAAGGAGGCGTACGATGGTGGCCAACGAAGCTCCGGTCCAGCTGGCGTGTTCGTTCTGTGGCAAGCCGGCGCCCGAGGTGCGCAAGCTCATCGCCGGTCCCGGCGTCTACATCTGCGACCTGTGCGTCGACCTCTGCAACAACATCCTCACCGGCCCCGACGAGCACGCCGGCTCCGAGATCCCGCACTGGCACAACCAGAGCGCCGACGACCTCCTCGCCCACCTCCCGCAGGTCGCCGCCGCCGCCAACCAGGTCGAGGCCGGCCTCCAGGCCCGCGTCACCCGCCTCCGCGAACAAGGCGTCACCTGGGCCCGAATCGGCGCCGCCCTCGGCATCACCCGCCAGTCAGCATGGGAACGCTTCTCCGGCGAGGAGTAGTAGGGGACTCGTGGCGGTGGCGGTGGGCTGCTTTGGCGAAGGCGAGGGTTACTTCGGCGGCCAGGTGGGGGTCGGTGGGGGGTGGGGTTTCGGGTTCGTTGAGGGTGGCGAGGTGGTCGCGTACGGCCTCGGCCTGGCGGACGAAGTCCTGGTAGTGGTGGGGCGTGGGGGTGGGGAGCGGGCCGCTGAGGGTGGTCGCGGCGGTGACCGTCGGGGGGAGTACGGCGGCGGTGGTGTGGATGTGGGGGGAGAGGTCGGGCAGGTCGGTACGGGGCTCCGGCAGGCTGGCCAGATCGTGGAACGCCGGCGACCAGGCGTCCCGGGCGGTGAGCGGCGCGGCGTCCGGCGCGAACAGGGCGCGGACGGTCGCCGGCACGCTGGCGTGGTCGCGGACCCGGTGGTCGACGGTGCCGGCCGGGATGAGCGGGCTGACGATCACCGCCGGCACCCGCGGCCCGAGCATGGTGAAGTCGAAGGCCTGCGCCCGGCGGTGCCACAGCGCGCGCAGGATGCGGGCCAGCCGCGACGGCGGGTCGCCCGGCGCCGGCACCCCGGACGGCGGCGGCACGTGGTCGTACAGCCCGCCGTGCTCGTCGTAGGTGATCACCAGCAGCGTTCGGGCGAACAGCGCCGGGTTGGCCCGCAACGCCTCGTACACCTGGGCGATCAACGCCTCGCCGCGCCCGAAGTCGGTCGCGGCCAGGTCGCCGTCGTACCCGCCGGGCGGGGTCAGGTTGTTGTCCGGGTGCTGGCTGTTGCTGAGACCGGGCCCGGTCGGCGCCCCGGGCAGGTGGATCGGCGGCCGGTGGTTGGGCTCGATGAACGTGTACGCCGGCAGGTCGCCGGCCGCCGCGTGCACCGCGAACTTCGCCGCCGGGAACCAGTTGCCGTGCCGCGCCGGGGTGTCCCACAGCTTCGGGAAGGCCCACAGCTGCGGGGTGTCGTCGTGGTACACCCGCCACGTGGCGCCGTGGTCCTCCAGCAATTCGAAGATCGTACGATCGGTGTACGGCCGGATCTCGATGCTGGTCTCACCGTCGGACGTGCCGGCGTGCAGGAAATTGCGATTCGGCCATGTCTCGCCCGGCACCGAGCAGAACCAGTGATCGCTGACCGCGAAATCGCGCGCCAGCCGGCTCAGCACCGGCACGTTCGACTCCGGCTGGCACCGCATCACCAGCGGCCCGACCCCCTCGGCGACCGGCTTCGACCGCTGCGACCGGCCGACCACCAGGTTCAGCAGCGGCCCGAGCAGCCCACCGAAACGCGCCGGCGCCAACCCCCGCGCCTTCCGCTCGAAACTGGCGACATATCCCTCATTCGTGGCGACACCGCCCCGTACGGCCATCTGCTCCAGCACCGCGTCGTGCGAATGATCCGGCCCGAACGGCAACACCGGATCCGCGGATGCGCTGACCGCGACCGGCGCCGCCCCAGCCCACCCCGGATTGCTCTGCCCGCCCGACCCCAACCCCTCGAACCCAGGATTGGGATGCGCCAGAAAACCCAACATATGGTCAAAAGACCGATTTTCCAGCATCAACACAACAACATGATCAATTGGCATGACGTCCCCCCGTAGCAATTGAGGAGCCGGTGCGCCGCCATCTGATACGCCTCGCTACCGGAATGGCTACGGATTGGCCGACTGGCCGATCCATTCCGGCCGGGCGACCCCGCGCGATAAGGTCGCGGGCCGTGGCAACCGTCATTCCTGGGGACACCGCGCTCCCGCCCGGCTTCCCCCACGTGCACGCGTCCGAACAGGCACGGCAGGTCGCCGAGGCCGGGCTGATCCTGCGCGTCCAGGTCGGTTCGGGCGTACACGGTACGGCGGTCCGCGGCCAGGACGATCGCGACGAGATGGGCGTGTGCCTGGAGCCGCCGGAGTACGTGACCGGACTGGCGCGGGTGCCGGCCGGGCTGGATGCGGAGACCGCGACGGTGCCGTTCGAGCAGTACGAGCGGCACACCGCCTGGGACCAGCCGGGCGGCCTGGCGAACAGGTCCGGCGCGGGCGACCTGGATGTGGTGATCTACTCGGCGCGCAAGTGGGCCCGGCTCGCCCTGAACGGCAACCCCACCGTCCTCCTCGTGCTGTTCGTGCCCGACGAGGAGGTCGTGCATCGCACGGCGGCGGGCGCCGAACTGGTCGACCACGCGGACCGGTTCGTCTCCCGGCTCGCCGCCGACCGGTTCCTCGGCTACCTGCGGGCGCAGCGCGGGGCGATGACCGGCGAGACCGGTGCACACACCAACCGGCCGGAGTTGGTGGCGGTGCACGGCTACGACACCAAGTACGCCACGCACGCGCTCCGGCTCGGTATGCAGGGCGTGGAGTTCCTGAGCACCGGCCGGATCACCCTCCCGGTACCGGAACCGGACCGCTCCTACCTCCAATCCGTCCGCTGTGGCCGGGTGCCGCTCGCCGAAGTAATCGACGCGATAGACGCGACCGAGGCCCGCATCGCCGAGCTGCAGTTGGCGCCCTCGCTACCTGCCGAGCCGGACCGCGCCTGGGTGGACGGCTGGCTGCACCGCAGCTACCTCACCTACTGGGACAGCCTCACCTGAGTCACACCCACGGCTCCATGCCGGAGCCCGCCAAGCACAGAGCTAGTCGTCGGGTCTGTCTGGAGCCGGCAGGTACGTCTCAACTGCCACCAGCCCTACGCCGCAGCTGACCGTCGGATTCGCCGCCCTTCGAACTGTCGATAGCGCTCTCGTCAGCCACGTGACCGAGGTGCCGCTGAACCTGCCGCTCGAACTCCACCCGGATGCGCCAACCGCTCTGCTTGGACTTGCCGAGGGGGTTGCCGACTTGGCCATTCTGTCGGGCGTCGGCTCGGCGATCGCGTCGATGTAGCCACCAGGCGACCACAGCGCCGACCACGGCTGCGACAACCGGTATCAGACCGACCAGGGCGCTCACCGCCGTCGACCGCCTGACCCAGGGCGCGCTTGAGTTACAGTCGGGTCCATCGCTGGTGTCCTTTCTGGCTACCACTGCTCGATGGTTCTGGCGATACAGCGGCTCGCGTCGGCTAGGGCGCGAGCCGCTCTGTCTCGGCGTTTCAGTGCCTACTCGAAAGCTAACTAGCGGGGTCGGCCGTGCTCTGCTGCCGAACCGGCAATTCGTGTACTGCGGACGTAAATAGCCTAGAAACCGGGCAACAAGTTCACCCGGATTGGTGAATGTATACCGGACAGACGGGCAGGAATCGCGGTCCGCCGTCGCGCTCGTTCCGAACTTGGGCCGCTGGACAAACGTCGTAGCATCTCTGAGGCTCTGGCGATCGCGGTCCGGCGTGAGCATGAGCATTGAGGCGACTTGAAGGACGACGCAAGTCGGTTCCAGTAGACGCCTGGGTCAACACCGTGCCTAGCGGGGGAAACTGCAGCCGCCGACGGCGTGGACAAGTCAGGTAGGCCCTCCCCCACTCACAGTATGTGTGCGCTGTGGCGCTCGGCTAAGTAGCCGGATGCGCAGTGCACGTTGCCCGGCTGCAATTTTGGTGGCGGATCGATGCCCAGCCCCTACTGATCTATCTCGCCGAAGCGTCGTCAGTGGCCACGTATTCAAGACCATCACCCGCACCGACACCTCAGGCCTGGCAGGCTGTCGCTGGAGCCGCCACGACCAGTGGCCTCCTCCCGACCGACGAGCCCGCCTTTACTTCGGCGCTTGTAAGAGCACTCGACAGGAACGACGACGACGGCCCTTTCGCCACACGAGCGCCAGAAACGCGGATGGAGTGCGCACGGACTGGCGAGACGGGTGACGGCTGCCCGATTAACCAGACGGCTATTTGGAAGATCGAAAACGGAGAACCCCCGCGTCGTATCACTTATGACGAAGCCCTGGCGTTTGCGGCAGTCTTCGATACCTCACTCGACGAACTTAGTCTTGATCCCGAAGTCTATGCGAACAAGGAGCTACAGAGACTGATAGACCGTCTGAAGTCCCAGGTGGACGCCATGGTCAGGACGCAGAAGGAAGCTCAGGAATCGATGGGTTCCATCCGAGCCATCCTTAGCGAACAGCAGCCAGAGTTCCTGGTTGCTATGTTCGACAAAGAACTTGCAGACTCCATCGAAGCGCGTATGGATCAAGGTCAGGGGCCACTCTTCAATGTGGACTTGGAGAAGGTAAGGAAGCTGGCTCATGAAGCTGATCCATGGCGGGTCTTGGAGGTCGTCTTGGTATTCATAAGCCTGAATACCCGTCTATATGAATTCGACGGTCAGTTCGAGAAAGATGTGGAGGGGGAGCGAAGCCAGATGGCGAGCATCAAGAAGCGCCCTGACAGCCCATGGCGTGCCCAGTACTGGGGACGCTGACGGCAAGAAGCACGCCCTGCATTTCGAGCGGAAGGTGGACGGCCAAGCGTGGTTGGACGAGGTGACCGCGAGCATCGTCACCGGCCAGTGAAGGCCAGCCGTACGTTGCTGCGCGACTACGCCGCAACCCTGGGAGGCGGCACGGGCGATGCCGCCGCCACCCTTCGGCTGACGGACAACGTGCTGCGGCTGCGCATCTTGCCGGCGCTCGGCGACCCGGCAGTTGGTCGCGATCCGACCCAGCGACGTACAGGGTCTAGTGGAGGGCCTGAGTGCCGAGCTGGCGCCGAGAACACCAGCGGCGCTGTCGGCGTACCCGCGAGCTGTGGCCCCGGAGATGAGGACCGCACCCGGTCCAGCATCGATGCTGCCCTTGGCGGGGGGACTCGACGACTGCGGACCGGGCGCGGACTCAGTGATCTTTCTGCGTCCAAAAAAGCAGGTCAGCGTAAGGGTGAGCTGACTACGCCGCCTTTTTTGTTTCCCAGAAGATCCGGGCGATCTCGTCGACCTGGTCCAGCAGCTTCTGGCCTTCCTTGGGGTCGACCGAACCCTTGCCGCCGGCCGCGCCCGCCTGCTTGATGGCCTGGTTGAACAGCTCGTGCAGCTGCGGGTACGCCTCGAAGTGGTTGGGCTTGAAGTAGTCGCTCCACAGGACCGAGAGATGGTGCTTGACCAGCTCGGCCCGTTGTTCCTTGATCACGATGGCGCGGGCCCGGAACACCGGGTCCTCGTTGCCCTGGTACTTCTCCATGATGGCCTTGACCGACTCGGCCTCGATGCGAGCCTGCGCGGGGTCGTAGACGCCACACGGCAGGTCGCAGTGCGCAAAAGCCACCGTACGGGGAGCGAACACACCGACCTCCTACTGGATGATCTCCTCGTTCCGACCCTACTCCGCAAGCCTTACCCGTTCCGATCGGAGGTACGCGTGCGGTGGCAGCGCGTGATCGTGTCCGGCCCGTCCATGGTCCCGACCCTGCGCGACGGCGACCGGGTGCTGGCCCGCCGCGGCGCCACCATCCGCCCCGGTGACCTGGTGCTGGCCACCTTCGCCGGCCTGGACCGCCTGGTGGTCAAGCGGGCGGTACGCCCGGAGGCCGGCGGCTGGTGGCTGGCCTCGGACAACCCGTACGCGGGCGGCGACTCGGCCACGCACGGCCCGGGGCAGGCCGTCGCCAGGGTCGTCTGGCGTTACCGCCCGCTGCGCCGGCGCCGGTAACCCCTAAACCCCCAGGCCGCGGTGTCGATCATGGCAACCGTTTCGTCAACGTGTGAGCCTGCGAAAGGGGTCCCCGGTGGCCTCAGTGGACGCCACGCACGCGCCCGTACGGTCCCGTCGGTCGCTGGGCGTGCAAGGCAAGATCATCATGGTGGTGCTGCTCGCGGTCGCGGCGGCCGCGATCCTCGGCATCACGGCGATCATGCAGTTGGGGAAGCTCCAGTCGCGGGTCGCCAGCGTGCAGGACGAGGGCATGCGCCCGCTGCAGCAGGTGATCGCCATCCGCCGCGCCGTACTCCAGACCCGCATCGACACCCTGGCCACCGACCTGCTCGGCACCGATGACGAACTGAAGGCGTACAAGGCCGACCTGGTCACGGTCAACCAGTTGCTGGATACCTACGTGTCCAGTAACAACCTCAGCGCCTCGGCGAAGGAGCACGTGGCCGAGTTCACCGCGGCGTGGGCCGAATACAACAAGTACTCCGACGGCGAGCTCCGCACCCTCGCCAAGGCGCACGACCTGGCGGCGTACCGGACGCTGCGCGCGGACAAGGTCAAGCCGCTGGCGACGAAGTTCAACGACGCGCTCACCGCGCTGGTGCAGGAGGCCCAGGACGCCTCCACCGCGGAGGTCCAGGCCGCCCGCAGCGAGGTAAAGGGCGCCCGTACCGCCGTCCTGCTCGTGCTGATCGTCGGCTCGCTGCTGGCGCTGGCGCTGGCGGTCCGGGTGGCCCGGTCCATCACCTCGTCGGTACGCCGCGTGCTGCACGTCGCCGAAGGGCTGGCGCAGGGCGACCTGACCCGCAGTGCCGAGGTCCGCTCCACCGACGAGGCCGGCCAGATGGCCGCCGCGCTGGACACCGGCATCCGGCACATCCGGGAGATCCTGGCCGAGGTCAGCAACAACGCCGAGACGCTGGCCACGGCGAGCCAGGGACTGTCCCAGGTGGCCAGTTCGATCGCCTCCTCCGCGCAGGAGACCTCCTCCAGGTCGGAGGTGGCCACCCAGGGCGCCGGCACCGTGAGCCACGACGTACAGGCGCTGGCGGTCGCGGCCGAGGAGATGTCGGCCTCCATCGGCGAGATCGCGCACAACGCGTCCGAGGCCGCCCAGGTCGCCGGGCACGCGGTGACGGTCGCCGGCAGCGCCAGCGAGACCGTGGCCAGGTTGGGCGAGTCCAGCGCGCGGATCAGCACCGTACTCAAGATGATCAACTCGATCGCCGAGCAGACCAACCTGCTCGCCCTGAACGCCACCATCGAGGCGGCCAGGGCGGGCGAGGCGGGCAAGGGCTTCGCGGTGGTGGCCGGCGAGGTGAAGGACCTGGCCCAGGAGACCGCGAAGGCGACCGAGGACATCTCCCGGCAGATCCAGGTGATCCAGGCCGACACCGGCGCCGCGGTGGACGCGATCGCCGAGATCAGCTCGGTGGTGGAGCGGATCAGCTCCTACCAGACCTCCATCGCGGGCGCGGTCGAGGAGCAGACCGCGACCACGGGCGAGATGAGCCGCAGCGTCAGCGACGCCTCCACCGGCGTGGCCGAGATCGCCAGCACCGTCTCCACGCTCGCCTCGGCGGCGGAGTCGACCACGATGAGCGCGTCCGAGACGCTGACCGCCGCCGGTGACCTGGCCCGGATGGCCGACGAGCTGCGGCACGCCGTGGGGAGGGTCAGCTACTGACCCGCAGCGACTCGTAGTACGCCAGGCACTGCTCGTACGCGGGCAGCAGGCCAGCCGCCGCCGCGTCGGCCAGGGTCGGCGCGGCGGCGTCCTTGTCCGACAGCAGCGGCGGCAGGTCGGCCGGCCAGGGCAGGTCCAGCGCCGGGTCCAGCGGGTGTACGCCATGCTCCCGGCCCGGGTTGTAGCCGGTCGAGCACAGGTAGAGCAGCGCCGAGTCGTCCGCCAGCGACAGCGCGGCGTGCCCGAGCCCCTCGGACAGGTACACCGCGCGCCGGTCCACCTCGTCCAGCCGCACCGCGTCCCACTGCCCGTACGTCGGCGAGCCGACCCGGATGTCGACGATCACGTCGAGGAAGGCCCCGCGCGGGCAGTAGACGTATTTTGCCTGGCCCGGGGGTATATCAGCGAAATGGATACCGCGGAGTACGCCGCGCCGGGAGGTGCTGTGATTGGTCTGCACCAATCCCAGCGGGTGACCCACCGCCTCGGCGACCTGCTCCGCCCGATACCACTCCAGGAAGACCCCGCGGGGATCGCCGTGCTGCACCGGGGTGAACTCCCACGCTCCGGCGATCGCCAGCTCACGCACCTTCATGCCGGCCAGCGTAGCCGCGGCCGTGCCGCCCTGATCGGGCGACCAGAACGCTCCTGTTGATCGGAACACCATGTCCGTCTCGTGTCAGCGGGGTGTGGCAGACTCGGGTTTCCTCGGGCGATCCCCGCGTTATCCGTAATGCATCTCTTTTACTTTCAAGGGGAAGGCGAGCTGCTTTGAGTACGGCGAGCCATGACGATCCGATATTCCGCGCGCACGAGGGCGGGAAGCTGGAGGTACGCAGCACCCGCGAGATCCGTAACCGCGACGACCTGTCCATTGCCTACACCCCCGGGGTCGCCGAGGTGTGCACGGCGATCGCCGCCGAGCCGGACCTGGCGGCCAGATACACCTGGGCCAGCCGGCTGGTGGCCGTGGTCTCCGACGGCACCGCCGTGCTCGGGCTCGGCGACATCGGCCCGAAGGCCGCCCTCCCGGTGATGGAGGGCAAGGCGGTCCTGTTCAAGCAGTTCGGCGGCGTGAACGCCGTACCGATCGTGCTGGACACCACCGACGAGGACGAGATCGTGGAGACGGTGACCCGCCTCGCGCCCTCCTTCGGCGGCATCAACCTCGAGGACATCAGCGCCCCGCGCTGCTTCGCGATCGAGGACCGGCTGCGGGCCGCGCTGGACATCCCGGTCTTCCACGACGACCAGCACGGCACCGCGATCGTGGTGCTGGCGGCGCTGCGCAACGCGGCCCGGCTGGTGGACAAGAAGCTGGAGGACCTGCGCGTGGTGGTCTCCGGCGCGGGCGCGGCCGGCGTCGCGTGCACGAAGATCATGCTGGAGGCCGGCGTCGGCGACGTGGTGGTGGCCGACTCCCGCGGCGTGCTGCACCTGGGGCGTACGGACCTCACCGAGGTGAAGCAGTGCCTGGCCGAGCAGACCAACCCGGGCGGCCGCACCGGCACGCTCGCGGACGCGCTGGTCGGCGCGGAGGTGTTCCTCGGGGTCTCCGGCGGGAGCATCCCGGACGAGGTGGTGGCCACCATGGCGCCGAACGCGATCGTGTTCGCGCTGGCCAACCCGACCCCGGAGATCCACCCGGAGGTGGCCGCCCGCACCGCGCGGGTGGTGGCCACCGGCCGCAGCGACTTCCCGAACCAGATCAACAACGTGCTCGCCTTCCCCGGCATCTTCCGGGGTGCCTTCGACGTACGGGCGAGCGCGATCACCGAGGACATGAAGCTGGCGGCCGCCGACGCGCTGGCCGAGGTGGTCGGCGAGGACGTGCGGGAGGACTACGTGATCCCGAGCGTCTTCGACGAGCGGGTTGCCCCGGCGGTGGCCGAGGCGGTCGCGGACGCGGCCCGCGCCACCGGCGTGGCACGGGACTGACCGCGGCGGTGCGTGCCCGGCCACTGCGCATCGCGCTGGTGGCCGGGCCGGACCCCGGGCACGCGTTCCCGGCGGCGGCGCTGGCGATCCGGCTGGCCGCCGCCGGGCACCTGCCGCTGCTGTACACCGGCGCCCGGTTCGCCGGCCCGCTCGGCCGCGAACCCATCGGGTACGCCCTGCTCCCCGAGCTCACCCTGCCGGCCGGCACCCCCGACGACGACTTCGGTACGCGCCTGCACCGGCGGGCCGCGCAGATGGCGGTGCCGCTGGCCGACCAACTCGGCAGGTTCGCGCCGGACGCGGTGGTGGCCGATGTCCTCACCGGCGCCGGTGGCCTGGCCGCCGAGCTCGTCGGGGCACCCTGGCTGGAGCTGATCCCGCACCTGCTGCACCTGCCCAGCCGCGCCCTGCCCCCACCCGGCAGCGGCCTGCCGCTGACCGGCGGCGCGGCCGGCCGGCTCCGCGACGCGGTGCTGCGCCGCGGCCACCGCCAGGCGCTCGCCCTCGGCGCCGAGCAGCGGGCCGCGGCCCGGGCCAGCATCGGGCTACCGCCGGACCAGCCCGAGCCGGCCCGCCGGCTGGTGGCGACCCTGCCGGGCCTGGAGTACCCGCGGCCGGACTGGCCGGCGACCGCGCACGTGGTCGGCCCGCTGCACTGGGATCCGGCCGGCGCCGACCTCACCCCGCCGCCGGGCGACGGCCCGCTGCTGTTCGCCGCCGGGTCCACCGCGAGCAGCGGCCGGCCGGGGCTGCTGGCCGCCGCGCTGGCCGCGCTCCCGGTCCTGCACCAGCGGCACGGCGTACGGCTGGCCGGCACCACCCTCGACCCGTACCAGGGCGACCTGCCGCTGCACGCGGCGATCGGCCCCGGCCGGCAGGCGCCGCTGCTGCGGCAGGCCGCGGTGGCGGTACTGGGCGGCGGGCACGGCGGGGTCAGCAAGGCGCTCCAGCACGGCGTCCCGGTCGTGCTGCTGCCCGGCGGCGGCGATCAGCGGGAGGTGGCGCAGCGGGTCACCTGGGCCGGCGCCGGCATCGCGATCGGCAGCGCGGACCCGGGCGAGCTGGCCGCGGCCGTCCGCACCGTGCTCACCGAACCGGCGTACCGGGAGGCGGCCCGCCGGCTCGCCGCCGGACCGGTCGCGGACGACCCTGTCGCTCTGGTGCGGATGATCGCTACCGGATCGGTGGAGTGCGTTCCGCCGCGCCAGCCGGCAGAGTGATCGAGTGGTGTTCCCGATCCATGATCAGAACCCAACCCGCAACAGGGCATACCTGACCATGACCCTGATTGGGTTCAATGTCCTGATCTTTCTCTTCTCGCCCGCGGTACGCGGCTCGCTCACCGGCAGCGGGAGCGAGCGGTTGCAGTGCTCGGAGCAGGCGTACTTCCTGCACTGGGGCGCGATCCCGACCGAGCTGACGCACGCCAAGCAGCTGCCGCGCACCGTCGGCATGGTCGACGGCGCGTGCCAGGAGGTGCAGCCCACCTACCGCAAGAACCTGGTGCTGAGCACGCTGACCTCGCAGTTCGTGCACGCCGGCTGGCTGCACCTGCTCGGCAACATGCTGTTCCTGTGGGTGTTCGGCAACAACGTGGAGGATCGCTTCGGCCGGGTCCGGTACGGGGTGTTCTACCTGCTGGCCGGTGTCGTCTCCGCGTACGCCTACGCCTACAGCGCGCCGGACTCGACCGACACGCTGGTCGGTGCCTCGGGCGCGATCGCCGGCGTGCTCGGGGCGTACCTGATGCTCTTCCCGCGGGCCAAGGTGCTGACCGTGGTGATCGTGCTGCCGCTGTGGCTGCGTGCCTGGGTGGTGCTCGGTGTGTGGTTCCTGCTCCAGGTGGTGAACGCGCAGCTGTCCGCGGGCGCCAACAACGGCGGCATCGGCTACCTCGTGCACGTGGTCGGGTTCCTGGTCGGCGTCGCGTACGGGCTGTGGTACCGGCAGCGCCACCCCCCGCCGCCGCCCATGGTCCGGGTCGCGCCGGGTTACCCGCCGCCCTGGTAAGGCGTCAGTCGGCGCGGAAGCCCTCCCACAGCCGGCCGCCGGCCCGTTCCTGGATCTCGGCGGCGAGGGCGGCGACCGCGTCCGGGTCGGGCAGGGCGGCGACCAGCCGGGCGGCGAGGTCCGGGTCGGCGGCGCGCAACTCGCGCAGCAGCCACTTGCTCTTGCCGACCCAGTGCTCGTGCAGGGCCAGCACGAGTTCGCCGGTGGCGACCGCGAGCGACCAGGCGATGAAGGCGCGCTCGCCCGGGTCGGCGGCGCCGGCCAGGTCGTCCAGCAGGTCGGCCAGGCCGTACCGCAGGTACGCCAGGTCCTGCGCCGGCAGCGGGCCGGGACCGGCGGCGACCCGGCGCGCACCCTCGGCCCGGTAGGACTCCGCGGTGCCGTCCCGGTCGACGAGCACCGTCGAGGTCGCGCACATGCGCGCCAGGCTCGGCTTGCGCGCGGCCAGGTCCGCCTCGAAGTACCAGCGCAGGCTCTCCTCGTCGTTCACGAACAGCTCGACCGGCCAGCCGCGCCAGCGCAGCGACTCGCGGTACGGGGCGGGCGGGTGGCCCAGCATCACGACGATGTCCAGGTCGGAGGTGGCGGTGCGCTGGGCGCCGAGGACGCCGCCGCCGAGCAGCGCCCAGCGCGCGTCGGGGAAGCGTTCGTCGATCAGGTCGCGGGCGTCGGTCACCGGGTTCACCCGGGGATGGTGACCGACGCCAGCGCGGGATGGCGCCTGATTTTCCGGCGCGGGGTCAGCCTGCCAGGGCGCGTTCGAGGCCGACCGGGTCGGCGAGGTAGACCGCACCCGCGCCGGCCGACATGTCGTCCGGGAACACCGTTTCCACGCCCGCCCCGATCGCCTCGACGATGCGGGCCGCGACGGTCTCCGGCGGCGACTTCGGCGCGTCGAGGTCGGCCGACATCTCGGTGTCGATCCCGCCCGGGTAGGCGCCGAGCACGGTGATGCCGTTGCCGCGTACGGCCGCCCGCAGCGCCTGGGTCATCGAGTGTGCCGCCGCCTTCGAGGCGCTGTAGCCGGCCACCGCGCCGAACGGGGCGAGGGCCAGCAGGCTCAGCACGTTGGCGATGGCGCCGCCGCCGTTGGCGGTGAGCACGGGCACGAAGGCCCTGGTCACCCGCAGCGTGCCGGTGACGTTGACGCGCATGTCCCGCTCGACCTCGGCCGGGTCGAGGCTCAGCACGTCGCCCATGGTGAGCACGCCGGCGTTGTTGACCAGCAGCCGCACCTCGGCCGCGGCCTTCGCGGCGGCGTCCACGCTGGCCTGGTCGGTGATGTCCAGGGCCAGGGTGCGTACCCGCCGCTCGCCGGCCGGTACGCCGGCCGGCCAGGCGCCGGAGCGGGAGGTCGCGTACACGGTCCCGGCGCCGTGCTCCAGCAGCGCGCGTACCAGGTGGGCGCCGAGCCCGCGGTTGGCGCCGGTCACCAGGGCGGCGCTGTCGTTGATTCGCATGGCACCCACGCTATTGACGGGTAGTTGGTACGCACGATGGCTGGGAATCTTGAATTCTTGTCCGGAACGCTCACCACTCAGACGACCGGTACGCTCGACCGCGTGGACCCGCTGACCGACGTACTCGACCTCGCCCGGGTCCGCGGCACGCTCGGTGCACTGCTGCGGGCCGGCGACGACTGGGGCCTGGCGCTGGAGCCGGCCAGCGGGGCGAGCTTCCACGCGGTGACCGCCGGCATGGCGTGGGTACGGCTGCCCGGCGAACCGCCCCGCAGGCTGCTGCCCGGCGACGTGCTGCTGCTCCCGGTGGCCTCCCCGCACGCGCTGGCCAGCTCCCCGGACGGCCCGCTGCGGGTCTTCGACCACCGGGCCTCCAAGCAGGCGCTGACCAGCGGCGAGGAGTTGACGATCGGCACCGGCCCGGCGCTCACGCACATCCTGTGCGCCAACTACCACCAGGACGCCGAGGCCGCGGTGCCGCTGCTGCAACTGCTGCCCCGGTCCCTGCACCTGCCCGCGCCGCCCGGCGGCGGTCCGGTCGGGGCCACGCTGCACCTGATCGCCGCCGAGGTGGCCGGCCGCCGGGCCGGCGCGGCCGTGGTCCTGGACCGGCTGG
>Ga0081455_10001103_pt1 | contig 27190 bp, 23 predicted proteins | sample TabmetS3T2R1_FD_70207 | JGI IMG/M metagenome (GOLD analysis project Ga0081455, IMG submission 70207) | Tabebuia heterophylla rhizosphere microbial communities from the University of Puerto Rico - S3T2R1 | ecosystem: Host-associated > Plants > Roots > Rhizosphere ...
AGGCCATATCTCCTCCAGCTCGCTGAACTTGCGCCGGCCGTGCGCCAGACAGTGACAGCGGATCAGTGCCGCTTCATCGGCGGTGTTCGCCGCTAACGCATCCGACATCACGATCGGCTTGCCTCGGTCGGCCTCCCGTGGGTCAGCAGCGCCTCCAGATTCTCCCCGGCATGGGCACGCCCGGCAAAATACAGGCAGATGGTCTGCGCGCTCTGCTGCACGACCAACGCCGTGGTGTACATTCCCATGCGCTCCGCAGGGGCGCCCTTCGCTTGTGCCTGACGGTTTTCGCCTATCAGGGACAAAATCCGTACATGAGTATCGTCCTGGTAGATCACTTCCCCTTGCGCCGCCAGGGTCTGGAGCTGTGCAAACACGAGATACACACAATCCGCCACGCGCTCGATCTGATCCCATTGGGTAGCATCCGCGACGGGCACGCCCACCATCGCTTGGTAGCCCTCCAGCCGGTAGAGGGGGACCCCCAGGTAGTAGCGCCCCAAGACCAACACGGCACGTGCCCGGGCGCTGTATTTGTCTGCCCCCGCCTCGGGCGGCGTGGCCGCCGTGAAGACCTGGCCACACGCCGAGCACCGAAACTTCTCGAGGACATAGCGCACCGCCGACAGGAGCGCATGCCCATCCAGACGGATAGCGACCCCGGGTGCAACCCGATACAAACGCCCACGCCCACAGACGGGACAGCGCTCGCCTACCGCCAAGGTCTCATGGCGGCACTCCACGGGTTGGGCTCCTCTATATGCCTGCGCCTCCCGACGGCCATGCCCTGGGCGGCCTTGAGGCGCTGCCGCCGCGCCGTTGCCTTGGGTGGACACTCTCTCCGCTCCACCTGCACCTCCATCGCTGTCGCGGGACACTGTGGATGGAGCAACAGGTTGCCCCTGACGTTTCTTAGGCTTCTCACCAAACAGCATCACCCGGAGCCGCTTGAGGCTGACCGTCGCCTCCTGCAAGGCAAACAACAGCCAAAAATACCACTGCAGCACGTGGTCCAACACACGCCGATCGGCAGCAGTCAAGGTGTCCCCTGCGAGGCGTGTCCGCAACGCCTCGCCGTCTTCATAGCTTAGTTGCACCTGTTCTGGGCACTTCATCGCAGGCGGCACCCTTCGATGCACAACATCAATCATGTATGGGGGTCGATTGCGGTGTCTGGTGTAGCGGATTCCGTGTGGGCTGTCAAGCACGGGTGCCGCTCGGATCAAGAGCCGTGACAGTGTAGCGGAGATCGCCTATCCTGCGCCCAAGACAGCGTCATACGTCCAGGATCGTCACCACCACAGAGCCGTGAAGGGGACTGGTATGCCACCCACGATCACGTCTGACATGGTTATCGCGTATTCCCAGTGTCCGCGGAAAGCCTATCTCTTGTTGTTCAGTCTAGAGAAGGGTGAACCTCATCCGTACACCCAAATCCTTGCGCAGCAACGGGGTGCGCATCAAGAGCGCTACCTTAACCACTTCCAGCACACACATGCCGACGTTCAACCCTACTCAGGGGAAAACCTCCGCAAGGGGAGCAAGGTGCTGATCAATGCACATCTCCAGGTGGACGGATTTGCCGCAGATTGTGGTGTCCTGACCAGGGTCGAAGGGACATCGACGTTCGGGAAATACAGCTACGAACCCTCGATTTTTGTGGGTACGCACAGCATCAGCAAAGAGCAGCAACTGGAGTTGTCCTTTGTCGGGTATGTGCTAGAGCGCCTCCAGCACACGTCGCCTGCTGCGGGAAGAATTATTGGGGTGGATCTGAAGTCTGGACACATTTTACAAAGTGACGAATAGCCGAGGCTGCGGCCTCTATGCGAGTCTTGGGGTATGGAAACTCAAGACTCTACGACTACTCGTCTCGACCATTATATCGAGTATATGTTGCCATGGGCACATGGCCATCAGCGCAAAGCCCTCCGGGACTTTGTGCAAGCCATCATTGATCAGCAAACCGGCTGTCAAGCCCAATTGGCTCGTAGTTTTGGCAATCAGGAAGCCGCGGCGAAGCGGCTGTCGCGACTGTTGCACAACGAGCGCCTGGAGCCGCGGCACTTGGCCGATGCCGTGCTCCTGCAAGCCCTCGTCCAACTCCCGGCACACGGGCCAGTCCGTCTGGCTATCGACTGGACGATTGAAGGATACCAGCACCTCTTGGTGGTTTCCCTCATTGTCGGACGGCGGGCCGTGCCGATCTATTGGCGCGCCTACGCCGCTACAGTGTTGAAAGGACGGATGCAGCGCTACGAACTCGCCGTGATCCGACGCGCGCTGACCCGTGTAATCCGTAAGATAGGGCCCCGGCGTGTGCGCGTGACCGCGGACCGGGGCTTTGCCGATGTCGCTTTGTTCCGTCTGCTGACGGAGCTGCGGGTCGCCTTTGTCATCCGGGTCAAAAAGAGCACGAAGGTCTGTATTGCGGGCGTGTGGCGCAAGCTCAACACCTTGCATTTTGCGGGCAATACGCGCCGTCGCGCTCTGGGACGCCTGCTCTACTGTGCGGAGAACCCCCAACCGCTGTGGATCACGATGAGTCGGAAGCGAGATACCCATGGCCAATGGGGCCTCTGGTATTTGGTCGCCAATCGGCCCTATACGGCCGAGCAAGCTGTGGCAGAGTACGCGCATCGGCCTGGCTGCGAGGCCGGCTTTCGCGATGCGAAATGGTGGTTGGGCTTTGCCCAGGCACGGATCAAGCAGACGAGAGCCTGGTCGCGCCTGTTTGCTTTGTTTGCCATAGCCCTGCTCGTCGTCGCGAGTCTGGCAACACGGCTGTTGCTGCGAGGGGACCAGAAAGCCAGTGCCTTGCTGCGTCGGGTCGCGTCGCCGCGGCCGTTGTGAGTTGAGCTTGGTCAGTGCGATGATCAGTTTGCTCCACCAGGACGCAGGGTTGTATAAGCATCTTGCCCCTCGGATCAAGCTCAAATTAGAAGGGGGTTTAGCAAATGTGTCCTGACATCAGCCCTGCCACATGGATCGTCATCCACTCAATCTGGTTCCGAGCCAAGCGGTTGATCGTGATCTCAGTGAGATATGAACGGTGATGCCACGCAGGTTGGAAATGAGGTCTACAGGTCAGCAGCACAAGCATGGAAGCGGTGGGTGTCTGGTCGAGTACCAGGTTCAGCAACTCCAGAGTTGTCGGGTCGGTCCAGTGTAAATCCTCGATGATGAAGAGCAAAGGCTGATGTTCGGCGAGTTCCAGGAGGATCGTAACGATAGTTTCAAGAGTTTTCTGTCTCTGGCGCTGTGGTGAGAGTTTCAGTGGCGGATAGTGATTTTCAGGCAGCGGAAGTGAAAGTAAAGGTGCAAACAGTGGAACAGATTCTTCCAAGGGAAGTCGATACTGGCTTAGCGCGTGTTCGAGTTTGCTGAATTTCTCATCCGAGGTGTCCTCTGCTTGGAACTGCAAGAGCCGTTGGAACAAATCTATCACAGGGTAGAGCGCGGTATTTTGATAATAGGGTAAACTGCGACATTCCCAGCGTATATGTGGCTCATTGGCAACATGATCCTTCAGCATCTGCACCAGTCGGGATTTGCCAATACCGGCATCACCCGTGAGTAAGACCACATGCCCGTGTCCTGCCTTGGCTTGCTCCCAACGCTCTATGAGCAATCCTACTTCTTGCTCTCGACCCACCAGCGGGGTGAGTCCTCTGGGCTGAGCCACATCAAGGCGACTGGTGGCACCACTTTCGCTCAGGACGTGGTACACAGCGATAGGTTCAGCAACACCTCTGAGTGTTTGTTCGCCCAAGTCCTGGCACTCGAAATAGCCCTGCACCAAGCGATGTGTCGCCTCACTGATGACGAGCGTATTGGGCGTAGCCAGTCCTTGTATCCTGGCGGCAATGTTTGGCGTTTCTCCCAGGGCTAATTGCTCTTGTCTTCCACCACCTCCCATAGCTCCGACAACGACTAAGCCAGTATCAATGCCAACGCGGACAGCGAGCTGGATACCTTTACCTTGCTTCAGACGAGTACGAAGCTCTCCCATGGCATCGAGGATACCCAAACCCGTTCGTACTGCTCGTCGCGGATCGTCTTCATGCGCTTGGGGATACCCAAAGTACACGAGCAGTCCATCACCGAGCAGTTGAGCGATATGTCCATCGTAGCGCTGAATAACTTCAGTACACACCTGCTGATACGCCCGTACCACGTCACGCCAGTCTTCCGGGTCGAGTTGCGATGCCAGCTTCGTCGATTCCACCAGATCACAAAACATCACCGTGAGTTGCCGACGTTCCGCGTCGGGAGGAGAGGCAGTAACGCGAGGTGCGACCTGTGGGGAGTGCTGTTCCTGCACAGCAGGCTGTGGTGTTGACTGAGCAAGCTGAGGGGCAACTGCCTGTCCGCTTGCCGTGTCGCCAGTCCAGATGAGCCCCCTTCCTTCGTCGTCTCGCACTGGATGCACGTAGAGGAGTTCTTCTTTGAGCACATCGAGATATTCGTCATCCAGATTAAACCGTATCTTGAGAGCTGGATACGATACCCGTCCCTGGCGTTTCAGGAGGGCGATGACTTGTTCGAGAATTTCATCAAACGTCATAGCTTGTTACCCGCCCAGCCGTGCAGCCCGTTCATGGATTTCTTGTACCAGCGCTGATTGGAGAAAGGTAGAGCGCAACTGCTCGTCCTCTACAGCCGTTGCCATCTGTGCAATGGTGGCTTTGGCTTGGCTATACAGGGACGCTGCCTCACGTTCCTTGCCCGTCGTTTCGTACCACTGACCGAGACCATAAGCAATCGGGTAGACGAGCGATGGACTCTGTAACTGTTCCGCTAGCGAGAAAGCGCGTTGCAATTCTGTTCCTGCCGTGTCGGCATTTCCGAGCTTTGCGATGATCTTGCCACGCAATGCCCATCCTAGAGCGACGTATTTCTGCGACGTCGTTGCTTGAGCTTCCTTCAGTCCTTCTTCCACATAGCGGAAGGCTTGGTCATAGTCCCCTGTCGTATAGAAGAGTTCTGCGAGACCGAGGCAGAGTCTGATCTTCCACCGCCAGCGGTGCAAGCCCACCGCTTCACGGTCCACCCGGTCGAGCGTGGGGGCAAGATAGGACAAGGCACGCCCAGGCTGACCCAGCGCCAGGAAGTCCAGACCGAGGTTGACTAAGGCACTGATCTCCACAATGGCAATGCCATGGGTGCGCCCGAGGTCTCTGCTCTCGTGATCCAGCTCGGCGGCACGGGTCACTGCACCCAACTCCCGGTGAAACCACCCCAACTGGTTCTTCGCGCGGCTCAGAAAGAACATGTTTTGCCGCTCGTGCGCCTTGGTCAAGACCTCGTGCGTGACGCGGAACGCCTGCGGATAGTCCCCCCCACTCCACCGTGCCAGGCAAAGAAACACCAGACTGTACAGCTCATGAAAGCCATCATGGATGAGACGAGCAATGCGCACGCTCTCCTGGGCGGAGTGTATAGCAGGCGGAAACTTCCCCTGCCAATAGGATTTGATGCTCAGGGTCCAGAGGGTGGTGACGAGGGCGTCTTGATCACCCTCCCGACGACTGATCTGGAGGGACGCGGCGAGGTGCCGGTCCGCTGCCGCCATGTTCCCACGCCACATCGCGAACAAACCCAGGCTGGCGAGGCTGCGGGCAAGGATTTCGGCATCCCCCAGGAGTTGTGCCAGGTGCTGCGCCTCCTGCGCGTATTGTTCGGCGAGCAGGAAATCACCTTCCGAGGAATTCTCATAATGGGCATGCGCCAGGTGACAGAGACTTTCCCCTTCCTGGCGCGGATGCCCTGCGGTACGTGCCAGGTCACGCATCTGCTGAAAATCCGCAATCGCCGCAGCGTTTTGTCTCAGCAGCAGCCAGACGCGCCCACGCCCTGCACACAAGGGAAGAAGCTGCGCGGCGTCCAGCGGAGGCGTCATACGCTCACTCACCTCGACTGGCGCTAATGCCTCCAGTCGGACAGCGCCCTGCACCAGTCGCGTGGTGCTCTCACTGACCAGAATCGTCCCAGGCTCAGCGAGTTGCTGGAGACGAGCCGCCAAATTCGTGGTGTCACCAATGGCGGAATAGTCCATGCGGAGGTTATCGCCAATCGACCCAACGACGACGAGCCCAGAATTCAGTCCCATACGGAACTGACATGCCTCGCCATAGGGCTTCCCGAGGTCTGCCTCTTTGAGGGTGCGCTGGAGCGCAAGAGCCGACAGCACACCACGTCTAGCATGATCTTCATGGGCGATGGGAGCACCGAAGAGCGCCATAAACCCATCACCGAGGAATTGGTTGATCGTGCCTTCGTACCGATGCACCGCGTTAAGCGCTACCTCAAAAAAGCGATTGAGGAGCGTGTGCATTGCCTCCGGTCCGATACGCTCCGCAATGCGAGTGGAGTTTGCCAGGTCACAGAACAGCACGGTGACTTGCTTGCGTTCCCCCTCCAGAGCGTTGCGCGAGGTCAGAATTTTCTCGGCAAGGTGTTTGGGGGTGTAGGACAGGGGTTCGTGTGCGTGGTCTGGGGCTGGAGCAGAGGTGAGTACTGGCGTTGCAGGGACCGAGGGTGGTGCTGAGGTTGCTTCGTGCTCACCCACCCACACCAGTACACGATTGTCCTCGTCAACAGCCCGCTTTTTGGCGTAGATGAGTTCGTCTTTCACCGCCTCAACCAGGTCATCATCAAGTTGGAAGCGCACTTTCAGTGCCCGGTAAGCGACCCGTTGCTCACGTTGAAGCAATGCGAGTACCTGGGCGAGGACTTCATCGAAGGTCATAGCAGCCCCTTCGCTGTCTGGGCTTTTCCTCTTTGTTCACGCCAAAGATGACACAAAATGGTACCGAAGGAAAGGACTTCTCTGGCAGGGAACACCCAGGACCCGGCATGGTGGTGGTTTGTTGACATGCCTGACCAAGAAAAGTCCCTGGCATAGGGAGGGGCAAGACCTCGTACGCTCCTCGCTGCAACCCTCTATGCCTGTCCACCCATTACAAGAATAAACGCGCTATCCTGCTGTGCCTCGACACGATGGGGAAGATGCGCTGCGAACACTGCCCCAGTCCCTTGGGCAAGCGTAAGACGGGTTGTCCCCGCTGCTGATGCCAGGACAATCTCGCCAAACAGCGGTAGCAGGGTGACCGGAGCGGGGGCGTGATGCTCGTCGAGTACAGCCCCGGCTTTCAGCACCGTCAGTACGACGGTTAAATTCGTGTGATGGATCAAGGTCAAGGCATTACGTCCTGATGTCTGGAAGGCGTCCTCGGTCATCAACTGCTGTGCCATCGCTTGGAGGGGAAAAGACGTGAGCGTGGAGGCGGTCAACTCCACAGGGCGAAAGGGACGGGCAAAGGCTTCAGACATGGGATGGTCCTTTCTTCATGCATCTGGGATGACATGCGTGTCTGGTCGTTGCACTCTGTGACTCTACCACACATGGGGAATCAGCCTGGAGGGTCCCCGGTGCGTATACTCCTGATAGCCCACCACGGCTGTCTTGCCGGGTCCGGAGTACCAATATTCTGCTCTCGTCTTCCACAGGTATAGTGTGGGGCAGTATGCCATACTTCCCATGGTATACACGGCTTCCTCACGCCTGTCATCGGTATGCTCTGGTTGCTTGCTGCGGAAGGACCGTCCATGTATGACCTGACCATCGACGATTTTCCACCTGACCGTCTGGCTGCTATTGTCCACTGGCGCAATGATCCAGCGGTCAACCGCTATTTGCGTCAAGGGATACGCACACTCGACGAAGTGCAGGAGTGGTATACGCAGTATTTTGCCCGACCTGAGAACAAATTATTCGCGGTGTACGCTGACACAATCCTCATCGGCTACGGTACGCTGGAACACCTTGATACGACCCATCGAAACTGCGAAATAGGCATTGTCATTGGCAACCCTGCATACTGGAACAAAGGACTGGGAGCCATAGCGGTGAGACATTTAACCACCCTGGCATTCACCGTCTATCACCTGCATCGAGTCTATGCCGTCATCCAAGGGGGCAATATTGCGTCCAGGCGTTGCTTTGAAAAAGTGGGCTACCAGCCTGAAGGCAGATTGCGAGAGGCACGGTACGTTAACGGGGAATTTATTGATCTCCATTACTATGCAGTGTTAGAACAGGAATGGCGCACCTGAAATGCTGCGGAGGCACGACGAACAGTCACGGCGCACGGCGCATCACAGGAGAAGGATGCGTCTGGGACGGGATCTGACAACGGTGGATAAGCCTGCCGAAGTCGAACGATGTTATGCCTTGGGCTGTAATGTATACATCACCAAACCCGTCGAGGAGACCCGGTTTATTGAAGCGATACGGCAGTTGGGGTTATGTCTGTCCATTGTGCAGATACCGACAGGGCTCATGCCTGTGCCTCCACCCTGAACGCAATCATAGTGGAAGTGACTCTATGCTGAGAGGCGAGGCAGGGATTCGCGCAACTGTTGCTCCAATGGTCAACGGTAGCAGGCACACCGACACCTTTCGGAGGTACTGCCCACAGATCCTCGCATGAGGGCAGGGCAGCGCACTCTTCTCCCACGTGGTGCACCCAACCGCCGTGGACTACCTCGCTGGTGCACCTGTGTTGCCGTCTTAGGTCTGAATCGGCACGTCTTTGGCTTTGGTCTCCTGCCGCTTCGGGATGGTCACCTCCAAGACGCCGTCCTTCAGTTGGGCGGTGGCGTGCTCCGCCTGGACGGTCGTCGGCAGGGTGATGGTCCGCGCGAACGCCCCATAGTGGAATTCCCGTTGGTGGTAATTCTTCTCTTCCGTGGTCTTGTCCTCCTGCACTTCGCCTTTGAGCGTCAGGGCATTATCGGTCACGTTGACCTGGAGGTTCTCTTTGCTGACCCCTGGCACCTGTGCCTTGACGATCACCGCCGCTGGCGTATCGGCAACTTCAATCGCCGGTTCCACCTCGCCCAGGGGCGACGCTTCTCTGCCGAGGACACGCTCGAACAGCCGATCCATTTCGCGGCGCAAGGTCGTCAATCCGCCAAAGGATTCCCATCGTGTCGAGTCTGCCATAACCTACCTCCTCGCTTGTGCATGATGCGCTGACCTATACCCCTATCTTTGTCATCCGTCCTCCACGTTGTCAAGGGGCAGTCGGCTGGGTATCGGTTGGCGGGGAATTGTCCGTGGAAGATTTTTGAGGAGTCTTGAACTGTGAGAATTCAGCAACGTACTAATTGAGCAAGGCGAAGCAAGTCAAACTTTAGGAGCCACTTCAGCTTTCGAATCCACGTCAAGCGATGCGAAATATTCCAGCAGGTACTGATGGATGAACCTATAGTGGTTTGGTGTACAGTTTGATTGGACACCGCATTGGGTATAGTAATCCGCAGGAGGTGTCCAGATGCATGCACAAGAGCTTTCTCTAGAGGTCCCCTCGCAAGGAGCTCGCAGAGCGACTGAAGAGGGGAGCACAAATGGGTGTAAAAAACCCGAGCGTTTTTCCGCACAGAAGAAAACCGAGGTTGTGTTACGTCTGCTGCGCGGGGAAGCACTCGACCTCCTGTCCCGTGAGCTGGGGATCCCTGCTGCCCGTCTCGCGACCTGGCGCGAGGTGTTCCTCGCCGCTGGCCAGGAGGCCATGAAAAAACAACCGCGCGATAGCCGTGATTGGGAGAGCGGCCGTCTGCACGAAAAGCTGGGCGAAGCGACTATGGCTATGGAGCTGTTGCAGGAGAAAATTGCGCGGCTGGAGACCAACCGCCCTTTACAGCCCAGGAGGTCGAGACGATGAGCCAGGCCACCTCGCCCTCCACGGGGAAGCCGTATGGCCTGGCGCGGCTCTGTCGCGTGTGGGGGATCGCCCGTTCCCCTGTCTACTGGCAGCGGCGTGCGCCCGCGCCACGTGGCACCCGTCGAGGGCCCCTGGGGCCCTGTGGGGATGACGCACTGGTGGACCCTATCCGGCATATCTTGGAGGCGTCGCCTTTCCCCGGCGAAGGCTACCGCAAGGTATGGGCACGACTGCGGCATGGCGGTATCCGCACGTCGCCGCGCCGGGTGTTGCGCCTGATGCGCGCCCACCAGCTGCTGGCCCCCACGCGGCAGGGGCACCCGCATGGACCGACAGCCCATGATGGGACGAGCATCCCTGCGCCGGTCGATACGATGTGGGGGACCGATATGACGGCGACGTACACGCGTCAAGAGGGACAGGTCGCCATCTTTATTGCCATCGATCATTACGCGGCGGACTGTGTCGGCATCCATGCGGTCAAGCAGGGGACGCGGTTTGAAGCGTTGGAGCCCATCCGCCAAGGCGTCCGTACCCACTTTGGGGCATTTGGCCAGGACATCGCCCAAGGCTTGAGGCTCCGGCATGATCATGGCAGTCAATCGAGGTCGCATGTGTTTCAGGAGGAACTGCGGTTTTTGGGGATCGCCAGCTCGCCAGCCTTTGTCCGCGAACCCGAAGGCAACGGCTGGGCGGAACGCTTTATCCGGACATTGAAGGAGAATCTGTTATGGCTCACCACCTTTGATACTGTGGAAGAGCTTCGTCTGGCGCTGCATGCGTTTCAGCAGCAATACAATGAGACGTGGTTGATCGGACGGCATGGCTACAAAACACCTGCTCAGGTACGACATGCGCAACGGTGTGCCTTGGCTGAGGCCGCATAATTTTAGGCCCGAGGGTGTCCAAAAAACTGTTGACCGATACAGGGGTCTCTTCTCGCGGTGTACCGTCATCATGGTCAACAGCGTGTGGTACTTGCTGTTCAACATCTGGCATAGCGGCAGTAGCCATACATTCCCCTCAATATGATGTGGGACGCAATTTCCCCTTTCCCCATACTGATCGACCGAAATGGGGAGGACTTGAGGGGGAGCCTAGGATGCTGCTGACATGTAGGAATCTGCCATCATTTCACGGACTCATGCCTGCTATGACAGAGGCACAAGAACAGTATCCGACCGCCTGCCAAATTGGTCTCGCACCGTCTGCACGGGATGCCTACGCAACAGCTCTTCCTTTCACGGCGAAAGTGTGGCATCTTAGGGGTACAAAACAGCGAAAGCCAGCGCAGTGGAGGGGCTGCTATGACCTTCGATGAAATTCTTGCCCAGGTACTCGCATTGCTCCAGCGAGAGAAACGAGTCTCCTACCGGGCACTGAAAGTGCGCTTCCAGCTTGATGATGACCTGCTTGAAGCGGTGAAAGACGAATTCATCTACGCCAAAAAGTTGGCGGTGGACGAGGACAATCGTATACTGGTGTGGGTGGGTGAGCCCGAAGCAACCTCAGCGCACCCCCCAGTCTCTGGAACCCCAGCACTCACCTCTGCTCCAGCCGCAGACCAAGCACGCGAACCCCTGTCCTACACGCCCATACACCTTGCCGAGAAAATTCTGACCTCTCGAAGCGCTCTGGAAGGCGAACGGAAACAAGTGACGGTGCTATTCTGCGACCTTGCCAATTCCACCCCAATTGCCGAACGCCTTGGTCCCGAACACATGCATACCTTATTGAATCGCTTCTTCGAACTGGCGCTTCACGACGTCCACCGCTATGAAGGCACCATTAATCAATTCCTCGGTGATGGCTTCATGGCGCTCTTTGGAGCACCTATCGCCCATGAGGATCACGCGAGGAGGGCTGTTTTAGCAGCTTTGGCACTGCAACGCACCCTGAAAGAAGCGCATCTCGGGGAGCCATATGGGGTGGAATGCGTCTTCCGTATGGGACTGAATTCCGGGCTCGTCGTCGTGGGATCGATTGGCGATAACCTTCGCATGGACTATTCCGCCATTGGGGATACGACGAACCTGGCATCTCGTCTCCAAGGGGTTGCTGAGCCTGGGACGATTCTGGTCAGTGAGAGCACCACGCGACTGGTACAGGGCGCTGTCCGATTGGAGGCATTACCGCCCGTAGAGGTCAAGGGGAAGACAGAGCCGGTGCCCATCTATAAGGTCGTAGGCACACTTCCCAGACGTTCTCCTATCGTAAGCCGTAGCGAATGGACATTGAGTCAGTTCGTGGGTAGAGAAAGGGAACTGGCAATCCTTGATGAACTCTTCCAGCAAATAGAAAGTGGTCAAGGACAAGTGGTCGGGGTTGTTGCCGACGCCGGTGGGGGCAAATCGAGATTATTATACGAATTCCGACAGCGCCTCCAAGAGAAGCGCGTCACCTATCTTGAAGGGCGGTGCTTATCCTACGGCAGTACGATCCCGTATCATCCCATTGTAGACCTGCTCCGCAACAACTGTGCGATCACGGAGACCGAGAGCCCTGAGCATATCGCTGAGAAGATATATGTCGCTCTGCAAGAAGTCGGCATGGACCCAGAGGAATCGGCTCCGTACCTGCTCCAACTGCTCGGTGTGAAAGAGGGGACGGAATCCATTGCCATTTTAACGCCAGAAGCCATTCGGACTCGCACGTTCGACACCCTGAAGCAGATGAGTCTCAAAGGCAGTCAGCAGCGCCCGTTGATTTTCGAGATTGAAGACCTGCATTGGATCGATCACACATCGCAAGATTATCTGGTGTCACTGGTGGAGAGTGTGGCGGGTGCTTCTATGATGCTCCTGACGACTTACCGTCCTGGCTATCGTCCACCATGGCTTGAGAAGTCCAATGCCACGCAACTGTCCTTGCGCAGTCTGGCATCTCACGACGCGGTCACGGTCGTCCACTCGACTCGTCAGCAGCAGGCATTGCCAGTGCCTCTGGAACAAGTGATTATCGAGAAAGCGCAAGGCAATCCGTTTTTCCTGGAAGAACTCACCCGTGCCGTCATCGAGCATGGTGACCTCCAGAAGGAAGTCGTCGTCCCAGACACGATTCAGGGGGTCCTCAGTGCTCGCATTGACCGCTTACCGGAGGCACACAAGCGCCTGCTGCAAACTGCCTCGGTCCTCGGGCGGGAATTTGCGCCACGGCTCCTGGAAGCGATGTGGGACGGCACGGGTCCCCTGGAGCCGCTGCTGGCGGAGTTGAAGCGGCTGGAGTTTCTCTACGAGCGTACCGGAATCGAGGGCGTAAGTTACGTCTTCAAACATGCCTTAACGCAAGAAGTGGCATACGACAGCCTGCTCACCGCCCGGAGACAGGTGTTGCATGCCGCCGCCGGTCACGCCTTGGAACGGCTCTATCCTAACTGGCTGGTGGAGCGCTCTGAGGAACTGGCGCATCACTATACTGAGGCAGGTCTCACAGAGAAGGCGGTCCACTATTGGCAGCAAGCTGGGCAAAAAGCAGGCGAGCGCTCAGCTCATGTGGAAGCTATTGCGCACCTTCGTCAAGGGCTCGCGTTACTCGAAACGCTCCCCGAGAGCCCTCAGCGTCTCCAGCGCGAGGTGAACATGTATATCGCCTTGGGCGCATCGCTGCTTGCCACCAAAGGCTATGCGGCTCCTGAAGTCGGAGAGATATACACGCGTGCTCGGCAACTCTGTCAATACCTAGACAATCCTCACCAGCTTTTCCCGATACTGCGAGGTCTTTGGAATTATGCTCTTGCGCGCGCCGAGTACCAGATGGCACACGCACTTGGTGAACAGCTCCTGACCCTGGCACAGCAGATCCAGGACTCAGCCATGCTTGTGGCGGCGCATCGTGCCTTGGGGGTGACATTGTATCACCTGGGAGCGGTCGCCGCTGCGCACACGCATTGTGCGCAGGGGATAGCCGCTTACGACCCCAAGCAACACCGTACCTCGGCGTTCCTGCATGGACAGGATGCTGGTGTGGTGTGCCACAGCTATGCCGCTTTGACGCTGTGGATACTTGGCTATCCTGATCAAGGGCTGGCGCAGAGCCAGGAGGCGGTGACGCTGGCGCAACAGATGGCGCACCCTTTTAGCTTGAGTTTTGCCTTGAGCTTTACTGCCGTGTTCCATCAGTTGCGCCGCGAGAGGCATACCGCCCGGGAGTATGCCGAAGCCGCTATCAGCCTCACCACGGACCAGGGATTTCCGCTCTGGCTGGCATTCAGTTCGATCCTACGCGGCTGGGCGCTGGCACAGCAAGAAAAGGTACAGGAAGGGATCGAGCAGATGACCCAAGGCTTGGTAGCTTATCGTGTCACAGGAGCAGAGAACTTACGACCGTATTTTCTGGCGCTCTTGGCGGATGCATATGGAACCATGGGACAGCCAGAAGCAGGACGGACGGCGCTCGCGGAAGCACTGATGGTCGTGGACAAAACTGGAGCACGTTTCTACGAACCAGAGCTGTATCGCCTGAAGGGTGAACTCCTGTTACAACAGTCTTCGGACAATCAGGCTGAAGCTGAATCTTGTTTCCATTACGCCCTTGAGATCGCTCGAAGTCAACAAGCCAAGTCCCTCGAATTACGCGCTGTCACCAGTCTCTCAAAGCTCTGGCACCAGCAAGGGAAGCGCCAGGAAGCCCATGACCTGCTCGCCCCGGTGTATAACTGGTTCACCGAGGGCTTTGATACGGCGGATTTACAAGATGCCAAGGCATTGTTGGATGCGTTAGCGTAAGGAAAGCACCGCATGCTTTGCACAAGCTGTGGGACGGCAAACCGAGAGGGAGCGAAGTTCTGTGCTGCGTGTGGCACTGCGCTACCTTTGTCGTGCCCTTCCTGTGGGATGGCAAACCGACCTGGTGCGAAATTCTGTAACGAATGTGGCGCAACGCTTACTGGACAGCAGTCCGTTCCTCGTCCTCCGCAGGCAGTGCCCACACCCACCACGCCAACAGAGCACCCAACGCGGGTCGCATCTCCCTCTGTGGCATCCCAGACGTCGGAAGCAGAGCGCAGACAACTCACGGTGATGTTCTGTGATCTGGTCGAGTCCACCAAGTTGTCATCCCAACTCGATCCCGAAGAGTACCGGAATGTGGTGCGTGCGTATCAGAAGGTCTGCTCCGAGGTCATCACACGCTTTGATGGACATGTCGCTCAACTGCTTGGTGACGGGCTGCTCATCTATTTCGGTTATCCCCACGCCCATGAAGATGACGCCCAAAGAGCAGTACGGACGGGTTTGGGTATCCTGGATGCGATGGGAGACCTGAATAAGGCGCTACAACAAACCCAAGGTATCCAACTCGCTGTCCGTTTGGGCATCCATACGGGGCTAGTTGTGGTTGGGGAAATGGGTGGAGCTGGGCGTCAGGAATTGTTGGCATTGGGAGGGGTGCCCAGCGTCTGTTCTCGCATTGAAGGACTAGCAGCACCCAACACGATAGCGATGAGTGAAGCCACCTATCGCTTAGTGCAGGGATATTTCGAGTGCCAGGACTTAGGAGCCCAGACGCTCCGAGGGGTTGGTGAACCTATCATCGTATACCGAGTCCTACGCGAGAGTGGTGCCCACAACCGATTGGATATCGTGACTGCTCGTGGTCTCACGCCGCTGGTCGGTCGAGAATCCGAAGTCGCCCTGCTCCTTGAACGGTGGGAGCAAGCCAAGGCAGGGCATGGGCAAGTCATTCTGTTGAGTGGAGAAGCCGGAATAGGCAAGAGCCGTTTAGTGCAAGTGCTGAAGGACCATGTTGCTAACGAGCCCCATGTACGCTGGGAGTGCAGGAGTTCAGAGCACTCTCAGAACACGGCACTGTTTCCTCTGACTGATCTGTTCCAACGGCTCTTGCAGTTCCAAGCAGAGGACACCCCAGACGAGAAGTTAGGAAAACTCGAACACGCCCTCAGTCAGTACAGACTTCCCGTCGAGGAAACGGTGCTCTTATTCGCACCTTTACTTTCTTTGCCTATCCCAGAAGATCGCTATCCTCTACTCAATTTGTCACCACAGCGTCAACGGCAAAAGACCCTGGAAACTATCACTGCTATCCTTCTGGAACTTGCTGAACATCAATCTGTACTCTTTATCCTGGAAGACCTGCACTGGACTGATCCCACGACCCTCGAATTATTGAACCTGGTGATCGAGCAGATACCCACGGCTGCGCTGTTCGCGTTGTTCACCTGTAGACCGCATTTCCAGCCGAGCTGGACCCATCGGTCATATTTGACTGAGGTGTCGGTCACCCGCTTAGCACAGCCGCAGGTGGCACGCATGGTGGAGCGCGTCGCAGGCGGCAAAATGTTCCCGGACGAGGTACTGCAGCAAATTGTTCAGAGAAGTGATGGCGTGCCGTTGTTTATCGAGGAGATGACCAAAACGGTACTCGAATCAGGCGTGCTGAAGGAGACCCACGAACATTACGAACTGGCTGGTTCATTAACCGCGTTGGCGATTCCTTCTACACTGCAAGATTCGCTCATGGCAAGACTGGATAGGTTGATGACCGCGAAAGTCATTGCCCAACTCGGGGCGGCTATCGGTCGCCAGTTTGCCTATGATCTGCTCCATACAGTCTCGCAATTAGACGAAGCCAGTTTGCAGCGTGAGTTGAAAAGGCTGGTAGACGCAGAACTTGTGTACCAACGCGGTCTTCCACCCCAATCAACCTACGTGTTTAAGCACGCACTCATTCAGGATGCAGCGTATCAGTCACTCCTCAAGAGCACACGGCAGCAGTATCACCAACGGATTGCCCAAGTCTTGGAATCCCAATTCCCAGAGACCACAGTCGCGCAGCCAGAACTGCTAGCGCATCACTGTACGGAAGCAGGACTGACGGAACAAGCGGTTACCTACTGGTACAAAGCTGGTCAACGAGCCATCGAGCGGTCAGCGCATGTGGAAGCCATCAGTCACCTGCGTCAAGGGCTCGCGTTGCTCCAGACGCTACCCGAGACGCCTGAGCGTACCCAACATGAAGTAGACATACTGATCAGCTTAGGAGCCTCTTTGCTTGCTGTGAAAGGTTATGGCGCAGCCGAAGTGGGAGACACATACACGTACGCACGACAACTCTGTCAACACCTTGACGATCCACAACGGCTTTTCCCCGTGCTGCGTGGCTTGTGGCATTATTATCACGTACGCGCCGAGTACCAGACGGCACACACCCTGGGCGAGCAGCTCCTTGCCCTCGCGCAGCAAGCCCAAGACGCTGCCATGCTCCTCGCGGTACACCGTGCCTTGGGGGCGACGTTATTCCAACTGGGGGCTGGAGCCGCTGCGCACACGCACTATGCACAGGGTATGGCACTCTACGACCCCCAACAGCATCGTGTCTATGCGTTCCTCTACGGGGAGGATGTAGGCGTGCTTTGCCACAGCTTTGCTACCTGGGCGCTATGGTATCTTGGCTATCCTGACCAGGGGCGAGCGCAGAACGACGAGGCTGTGACCCTGGCACAGCAGATTGACCACCCTTTCAGCCTGTGTGTTGCCTTAAGTAATGCGGCAATCTTCCATCAGTGCCGCCAGGAGGGGTGGGCAGCTCAGGAACGCGCCGAAGTCGCCATGAGCCTTGCCACGGAACAGGAATTTCCCGTCTGGAAAGCGCGTAGTGCTCTGCTGCGTGGCTGGACGTTGGCGCACCAGGGACAGGCGAAGGAAGGCATCGAGCAGATCAACCAAGGCTTGAGAGCCTTTCGTGCCACAGGAGCTGAGATACTACGACCCTATTTTCTGGCGCTCCTCGCCGAGGCATATGGGACTACAGGTCAATTAGAGGAAGGACTCGCAGTGCTCGCAGAAGCATTGACACTGACAGAGACCACTGGTGAACGCTGGTACGAGCCCGAACTGCATCGGCTCAAAGGCGCACTCCTATTACAACAATCCTCGGATAATCAGGTTGAAGCGGAAGCCTGTTTCCACAAAGCTCTTGACATCGCTCGCAATCAACAAGCCAAGTCCTTCGAGTTACGAACTGCTACCAGCTTAGCTCGACTCTGGTACCAGCAAGGCAAACGCCCGGAAGCCTATGACCTCCTCGCCCCTGTGTACCACTGGTTTACCGAAGGGTTTGATACGGCGGATTTACAGGATGCCAAAATGTTGTTGGATGTACTGTCGGCGAGCCGGTAACGGGCTTGCCCTATAGCAGTCAAGGAAGTGGGAGGCGATGGCATGGACATCAAGGAATTGATTGCAGGCACCTTTGAGGATTACTGGAGTCGCTTAGACGCGGCACTCGACGGACTCACCAGCGAAGACTTGGTGTGGCAACCCAACACCGCCTGTAATCCGATCAGCTTCATCGTGTGGCACATGGCGCGTGTGGAGGACCGGTGGATCCACTCTTTTGCCAGGGGCAGTGAGGATCTCTGGGTGCAACAGGGGTGGGACAAACACTTCGGCTTAGCTGCCTCCGATCATGGGGTGGGCTTCACCTTAGAGCAACTCGCGGCATTCCCTGCCATCTCCCGAGAACTGTTGGTCGGCTACCTCGCCGCTGTGCAGCACGAGACCAGGGCATTTCTCCAAGCCTTCCAGACCGAGGAACTGGACGTGGTGCCTGGGAGAATCCCCTTTCCTCCGAACATTCCTAGGGGTGCAGAGACGTGGTCCTTAGGACGCATGTTTCGCCAGCTCTTCGGTGAATTGAATCAACATCTGGGGCAGGTGCGCTATCTCCGTGGGATCCTCAAGGGGTTCAATCGGTAACCCGTGCCCGTGTCCTGTTGCACCCAGGGTTCCAGAGTCGCAATACCCGTCTACTATATGCGGTGTTCTCGATGCAAGGCGTGGCAGGCTTTGCAATGGGGCACTTCAAAGAGCAAAGGCATGGTTGGATGCACTCCGGGCGTCGTTGGTCAGCATCACAGACGGTAGCCTGTGACAGCAACGCTCGCTGCACATCTACAGGACGGCATGCATCACTTTCAGGACAAAATGCCAATCCACCGTTGTCCAGTCGATATCCTCCAGCTCAATAGCTGGACCTGGCGTGCCATCCATCCAGCGAACATGTCCACAGACAAAGCTTTGGACATCCTCGGTGGTCGCCAGCTCTTCCACGAGGGGCACTTCACCTCTGATGCCAATGATCCATTGGGTCACACGCCGTGTTGCGTCAGTCATGATCTGTTCTACTGTGCCACAAACCCACCATCCACCGCTGCAACCTGGAAGAGTATGTCGGATTCTTTCAGTTCCTGCGGAACTTTCGGCAGTACAATGCGTTTGAGCAGGCTGAACTGACCTTACAGGCGGCGCTCGACCCCGCCATGGCACGTAGGGCCAAAAAAGGAGAACTCGGCATGTGTTTTGACCACTTTGACCTCCTACCAACTGCGAGCAATTGAGCGACTCCGTTAAGACCTGATCCTCAGGGTCAGAACTCGATGACGAGCCGTCCTCGAGTGCCACCCGCCTCCAGCCGGCGGTGGGCATCAGCAGCGCGCTCCGGGGGGTAGGTGGCAGCCACGCGCAGGGTGACGGCACCCGACTCCACGAGTTGCCGGAGGCGGTCCAGTTTCTCGAACTCGCCGTCGTACGTGCGTACCGAGGTCGCTGTAAACCTGATGCCCCGTTGGGGCGTGCCGATGAAACCCCGCACCGACGTGAACGCGCCACCGTCGTGGACGGCGGGAATCACCTTTGCGTTGAGGACGGCGCCGTCGGCGAGCCCGTCGACGCCGTGCGGGAAGTGCTCCAAAATCCGCGTGGCCACATCGTCGCCGCGACGCACGACGATATCAGCCCCAAGCGCCTTGACCAGGGTGTGGTCGGCCTCAGAGGCGTCGGCGATGACCGTCAACCCCTCGGCCTTGGCAAGCTGCACGACATAGCCACCGTACGCACCTGCGGCCCCGGTCACCGCGAGCGTCTGCCCTGCAGACAGTCCGAGCAGGTCGAGCGACTGACGGGCCGTGAGTCCGTTCATGGGCAGCGTGCACGCCTCGACATGCGTGGTGCCGGCCGGAGCCGGGACCACTGCTCGCGCCTCAAGGACGATCTGTTCGCGGTAGGCACCGTGGCTGCCCTTCGGGATAACCATGGCCATGACCGCATCCCCAGCCTGCACACCAGTGGAGACACCGTCGCCGACCTCGTCGACGATCCCGGCCGCGTCCATTCCTGGCACGTATGGCGGTGGGTCAACCTTCTGCTGCTCGGCACGTGAGCCGTTCCGTGCCAACGTGTCAGTGGGGTTCACCGCCGCCGCGTATATACGAACGCGCACTTGGCCAGGGCCGGCGTGGACTTCGGGAAGATCGACGACTTCCAGAGCCTCCGGGCCTCCGTGCACCATGATTCCTACTGCGCGCATGTTATCCACCTTTCGTTGTCAGAGCCCACATCTGCCTGAGCCGCACGATGCACCACGGGGTCATCTCGCTCAAGCAAGTCGTTTGGAATCCTAGGAAGAGCACACGCTCTGGTGTATCAGCCATCCAAACGGCGAGGACAAACACCAGGCATTGTAGCGCCGCCCCTTCCGGAGGGCAAGACCTGACGAGAGCGTGGAGATGCGGGAGGGCAATGCCGGCCAACGCCGGTCTGTGGACAGAGCGTACGGTCACGGCAAGCAGGACTGCCTATCTCTCACTCTCTCCGTCGCCAGTAGGCGCACACGACCCCGCATCGGCATGCTCGCGATCACCGTGGTGTCGGGGTATGGTGGTGCAGCTCACACCGGGGCCAGACGCATCAGCGCGCGCTCGACAGCCGCGCTGGTCATCGGTACCTTGTGGCCATTCTTGGCAAGCGGTTGCGCATTGGCAATCGCGAGTGCTCCGGCCTGGCCTGCTACGGCCGCGGACAGGGAGGTGCCGCGCAGAAACTGTTCGACGTCGGTCAGGCGCCACGGAATCGGTGCAACGCCTCCCAACACCACCCTTGCGGTGCGTATGCGATCGCCCTCCACCTGCAGCACCACCGCCACACTGACTTCGGCATGGGTCCAGGCTGCCCGGTCCGTAATTTTCAGATAGGTGCTGACCACACCAGCCGCTGGCGTCGGCATACGGACGCCGGTGAGGAGTTCCGTGGCTCCGAGAGCGTTTTCCCGCGCTGGGTTCTGGCTGGGCAAGACGAAAAAATCGGCGGCGGCCATGCGCCGTGGCCCTTCCGAACCCGTGACCTCGAACGTCGCCTGCAGCGCGACTAGCGCCGGAGCCAGATCAGAGGGATGGACGATATAGCTCGGACCCCCACCAAAGATCGCGTGTTGTTGATTCTCGCCATTGACCGAGAAGCATTGGGTGCCTCCGGTCTTGAAACAGGGGAAACCATTGCGGTAATACCAGCACCAGGGTCGTTGCGTGACATTCCCGGCCAGCGTGGCCACGTTGCGGATCTGCGGTGTCCCCACACTGGCGGCGGCCTCACGCAGCACGGCCCATGGACCTGACAGCGCGGTATGGCCCGCCAACTCGGTTAGGGTGATCAAGCCGCCGATCAGGGTTTCCGTGGGGGAAACCGACACTGCCCTGGCCTCGCGCACGGTGCGCAGATTGATAATAACGTCGGCCTGGTTCGTCCCGTCTTTGATTTGCTGCAACACATCCGTACCGCCGCCGGAGAAAGCGAACGCTCGGCCCGTGGCTGCTGCCTCACTAGCCGCTGCCACGGCGTCGGCTATCGAACGCGCATTGATATTAGTCAGCGCTTTCATCCCAGCGCCTCCAGGATTTTGTCGCGGGTTATGGGCAGCGACGTCATGCGCCTACCTGTGGCATTGAAGATGGCGTTCGCGACTGCGGCCGGGGCCAGAATGATGCCAGACTCCCCGATGGTTTTCGCCCCAAAGGGGCCATACCCATCGTCCACTTCAAGAAAACGCACTTCGATCGTGGAGACGTCGAGATGGGTCAGATGCCGTGCCCGGTAATAGCCGACGGTGAGCGGTTGGCCGCTGACCGGGTCATATAACAAGTCTTCGTGCAGCGCCTGCCCAATGCCCTGAATCACAGCCCCCCGGATCTGATCCCGTGCTGTTTGCGGATTAATAATGCGCCCGGATTCATGGACAGCGACGTATTTGACAATCCGGGTCGTGCCCAGGCGCGTATCCACTTCCACTTCCACAAAGTGCGCCCCAAAACACTGGCGCATGGTGCCATCAGGCACCGGTGTGGGGGTCGCCGAGGCGACGAGGACGTCGTTGCCCGTCGGCATCCCGCGCGCCGCAATCTGTTGTTGCAAGTCTTTCACCGCTTCGACGACGGCCATACCCGTCATGATCGTGGTGCGACTCCCCGACTCGCCCACCGAGTACGGGCAGCGATCGGTATCACCGGACACGACATCGACGTGCGACAGGGGGACGCCCAGGGCTTCGGCAGCAATCATGCCCATGGTGGTCTTGGCGCCAGGGCCGACATCGGTTACCCCGACAAATAAGGTGTATCGCTGTCGGGCATCGACCTGCACGACGGCGCTGCTCATGCCCAACGCGGCGCGAAACATCATGAAGGAAAACCCCGCGCCGCGTTTGATCGGCCCAGGATCAGAGCCTGGGATCGCTTTGCGGCGGGCTTGCCAGTCAAAGGTCTCCACCCCCATCTGAATGCAGGCATCCAGCGAGTAATTGGTAAATGGGTGCTCCGCAGTCGGGCGCAGCATATTCTTCAAGGTAAATGCCACTGGGTCCATGCCGAGCTTGGAGGCGATGTCATCCATGATCGATTGGATGCCATAGACCCCATGTGGTTCCGACGGCGCCCGGAAATTGCCTGAGGTGGTGCGATTAGTATACACCGGCGAGAGCGAACGATAGCGATTGGGGCAGGCATACAGTTCTAAGCCACCGATGCCGCCGGCATTCTTGCGATAGGGTCCCATGCCGCTGTAGCCGATGAGCTGGATGGCGGTGACGGTGCCGTCATTTTTGACCCCCACCTTGTACTGTTGCACGGTAGGCCAGCGCCCATGCATGCCAAGCCAGTCGTCGCGACGCGAGTATTCCAGCATGACCGGCGCATTGGTGTGTCGGGAGAGCGTCGCGGCGATCAGGTCGGCGTCCTGGTTTTGATTCTTGTTGCCGAATCCACCGCCCATGTAGTGGCATACAACGCGCACTTGCTGGTCTTCCAGTCCCAGATCCCTGGCCATGTCATGGCGGCAATTGGCAATGCCTTGGGAAGGGGTATACAGGGTCAGCGTATTACCCTGCCAGTGCGCCAGCGCGCACCGTGGTTCCAGCTGCGCGTTATGCACAAAGCCGGTGTCATAACGCTGTGCAAATACTTGATCCGCGGCGGCAAACCCGGCGGCGAGATCCCCGTGCTCGGACACAACCGGTGCAGCGTTGTTGTGCACGTCAAGACACAGATTCCCTTCCGGCCAAATGCGTGGCGCATCGGCCGCCAGGGCCGCTTCGGGTTCCAGGACAAAGGGGAGCAAGTCGTATTCGACCCTGATCAGCGCCAAGGCCTGCTCGGCGATGTGACGATCGGTGGCCGCGACTGCTGCCACCGCATCCCCCACGCACCGCACCGGATTATTAAAGATATAGCGCCGCTGCAGCGTCGTCGCCTTGATGGCATCGTTGTACTGGCGTCCACCGGCCACCGCGCCTGCCCCCCAGACCACGTGGGCGGTCTCGTGGGTGATCACGGCCTGCACGCCGTGCAATCGGGAGGCCTCACTGGTATCGATGCGCAGAATGCGCGCATGGGGATGGGGACTGCGCAGCACACGCGCATACAACATGCCGGGCAACTTGAGATCGTTGGTGTACTTGGCCTGCCCGGTGACGCGTTCGATGGCGTCCACCCGTGGCGTGACATGGCCAATGGTCGTTAAGGGTTGGACGGCCTCGCTCACGCCGCACCCCCTTGTTGTGCACCGGCGGCGACCACCGCCTCGACGATGGCATTATAGTTCGCGCAGCGACAGAGATTCCCGACCAGGGCTTGTTGCACCTGCGCTGCGTCGGGCCTGGGGACCGTGTTGAGCAGGGCGGTGGCCGTCATGAGTTGGCCGGGCGTGCAAAACCCGCATTGGGGGGCATTGTGATCGATAAAGGCTTGCTGCAGTGGCGACAGCCGTCCGTTGTACGCCAGGCCCTCAACCGTCTGCACGTCGGCCCCATCGGCCCAGACCGCGAGCTGACTGCAGGCATACACCGGCTGACCGTTCAGCAGCACGGTGCAGGACCCACATTCGCTGCGGTCACAACCGATTTTGGTGCCGGTGAGATCCAGCTGATCCCGGAGCAGTTCCGCCAGGGTCCAGCGGTCCTCCACGTCGACGCGATGCCTGACGCCATTCACGGTCAGGCTAATCACTGTTCTGGCAGGCGCGGTCATCGCCGATGCTGTGGCATCAGCCGGAGCGCTGCCCAGAGCCTGCCCCGCGGCGGGGGCGACCACCGTCGAGCCGGCGTCGTCCAGACATGAGCGGCGCGACGTGGCTGTGGGACTTCGTTGATCAGATTGTGGAGTATTGCCCTTGTTGCTAGAGCTGCTGGCGTCGGGCGTATCGCGCATGGCGTCGCTCCTACCTTGAAGCGTTCGTTAGGATGAAGAGCGGGTCTAAGACTATAGCGGTCTGGGCATCGTGCGCGCAACCGCCTTGGCGACGAGCTCATGCCACATCTGAGTGAGCTCAGCATTGACACCTTACACCGTCAAGCCTTTGCAAATCAACGCTGAAAAGTATCAAGGCGCAGTAGAGATGGCTATCGTCGTTCGGCGCAGCCGCGCATCGGCGGTGGGGACCGGGGCGGCGCACGTCGCCCCGATCCGTGCTCGCCTACGCCTCGATCCCGAGGAGTTTCGCCGCCGTCCCCCCGAGAATCTTGATCCGGTCCTCGTCGCTGAGCCCGGGAATCGCCATGATGTGGTCGACGGGGGCAGTGTTCCACGGGAACGGGTAATCGGTCCCGAGGACCACGTGATCGATCCCCGCCTCGGCGATCAGGTGCCGCATGCCCTCGCCAGTAAACATGATCGAATCGAAATACAGCTGTCCGCCTCTGATATATTCGGTCGGCTTCTTCTTCGGCAATGGCCCGACCCGGTTCGGGAAGGTCGTGATCACCGCGTCCGAGCGGTTGGCATAGGACGGTAGGAAACCGCCGCCATGCGCGGCGCAGATCTTGAGGCCCGGGAAGCGGTCGAGTGTCCCTTCAAAGATTAGATGCGACAAGGCGATCGTGGTTTCGAGCGGGTTGCCGATCGTGTTCGTCAGGAGCCCATTCCCGGCCAACCGGCCGCTCGGTTCCAATTCGCGGGTGCCGAGCGGGTGCATGAAGACGAGCACCCCCAACGCTTCGCACTTGGCCCAGAACGGGTGGAATTTCGGGTGGGCGAGATCCTCGCCGGCGACGCTACCGGCCACGCCAATGCCACGGAAGCCGAGCGTCTTGACCGCGTGTTCGACTTGTTCGGCGGCGAGGTCGGGATATTGCAAGGCCGCGGTCGCAAAGGCGACGAACCGATCCGGCTGCGAGGCACAGAAGTCGACCAGGGCCTCGTTCTGGACCCGGATCAGTTCGGCGACGGCATCGCGCTCGGCCCGGTACCAGTAGGGATTGATGCTGAGCGCCTCGACATCGACGCCCGTGTGATCCATCTGCGCCAGACGGTCACCGACATTGGACCATAGGAGACCCGGCGCTTCGAGCGGGTGATTGATCAGCTGCGCCGCCTCCGGGACGATGCAATGCGCATGCACGTCAATGGTCTTGACCCGCTTGCCACTCACGACGACCTCGCGGCGGCCCTGCGCCTGCGCATGGCCCGAACCGCCACCCGCCCCGGCACTGGCGTCGGCGCTGATCTCACAGCTGACAAAGGCCAGGCGAGGACTGGTATGCATAGTTTCGCTGATAGACATTGCCGTTCCTCTCGTGCTTATAACCGTTGTCACGGGTGGCGAGTGTTGTAAAACATCCGCACCGCTTGTCATCATGGAGTTGGATAGGCGGGGTACAAGCCTCAGACAGGGGAGAAGGGTATCGCGATCACAGACAATCATGGCTCTGTCATAGCACCCACCCCTGTGGCTCCCGTCCATGAGACAGACATGATCCTGGTGCCGCAGGGGCTCAAAGCCTTGAAGCAGGTGGTCACGCAGGTCGGGGCGGACCTGAGAGGCGCCTCCCTCAACCCCGCTGGCGGCTGTGATGCCGCCCGCCAGCCGTGTTCGCGACCAGAGAGCCGTGGCGGACGGCAGCCGTGCAGACCTCCGGCTAGGCCATCTCGACTTCGCGGACTTCCATCTTCGCGACGCTGGTGCCGAGCGTGATCCCCGCGGCCTCGACCGCCTGCCTGAAGGCCTTCGTCTTCGCCTCCAGGTCGGCGGCGTTCTCATAGGTGCGGACCCAAATGAACTCGTTCTGCGGCCGATTGACCCAGGACGCCACGATCGGCCAGCCGACCTTGTCATGGATCGGCTTGGTCTCCTCTTTGAAGTGCTTGATGAAGTTATCCAGCTCGCCCTTGTTGATTGTGTAAATGCGGATCTGTGCCTGCATCTGCTCTACCTCCACTCCCGACGCGGGGTGTGCTCCCTCAGCATCTTGTCTGGGAAAAAGCGTCAAACGTGCCTGGTGACAGCGCTGGACCTCCCTCCCCCCTTGTACCCGTGTGCTGCGTATCCTAGCCTAGTCCATGACCGAGAATCAAGGGCAAAAAAAAGGGGAGGGCATGCCACAGCAGACTAAAAGAACTCCACCCGTGCCTCACGAAACCACACGGTATTGGCTGGGGCGGCCGAAATCGGCCCGTTGATGCCAAAGACGGCAATCTGGAACGTGTCGCCAGGAGCGACCGCGTCGCTCAGGACCAGGCGTTGCGGCATGTTAAACCCCTGGATCGTCGCCGGGCTGGGGCGGCCCGCAGCCCGCGGCAGTTCGCCATTCACCCAGATTTCGGCATAATCGTCAATGCACAGCGCCAGCACGACCTTGGCACCCGCTGGATCAAAGGCCCCAATCCGGGTCGGGATCGTCAACAGCGTGCGAAACCATAGGAAGGACACTTTGCCGCCGCCGCGCTTCGCCTCCAATTCGGTGGGGAGGATGCTGGGCCACGCCGCGTCGTCGAAACCCGCTTCACCAGCGTGCGGCTCGATGTCGTAGGTGGTCGTGAATTCCGGCATGGCGTCCGGAATCGCCGGCACTTCAATGATTTTGGCCTCCCGGGTCTTCCACTGCGCGCCAAAAATGGCCGACCCTTCCAGCGTCATCAAATCCACAGTACACACGGGTGGCAGCGACGGGGCAATGGCGGGTTGCGGGGAGGCTAACGGTCGGACGGGGGTGGCGGCGATGATGACCGGCGGCGCGACCAGATGGTGCGGTGTCGGCATGGCTGCTCCTCTCAGGTTGCCCCCGGCGATGGACGCGTGGGTCGGGGGACGTTGTATGAAACCGAACCATGACTGCTCTCCTGACGGCATGCGGGAGGAGGTGCCCACATCCATGGACCCAAGGCGCGACGTCCTCTATGGGCA
>Ga0081455_10001644_pt1 | contig 27176 bp, 24 predicted proteins | sample TabmetS3T2R1_FD_70207 | JGI IMG/M metagenome (GOLD analysis project Ga0081455, IMG submission 70207) | Tabebuia heterophylla rhizosphere microbial communities from the University of Puerto Rico - S3T2R1 | ecosystem: Host-associated > Plants > Roots > Rhizosphere ...
GGGGGGGGGGCCGGAAGGGGGGAAAATCCCCCCCCCCGGGGTCAAGCGGCGGCGGGCAGCTGCACGCCGAGGGCGGCCAGGCGGGGCCGGACGCGCTCGGTGAGTAGCCCGATGCGCGCCAGATTGTTCACCATCGAGGTGTGCATGTCCCGCTTGAAGTACTTGCGATAGACCGCGTAGTCGTTGCGGGCGGCCACGTCGCGACGGAAGGCCTTGGCCTCCTCGATCTGGGCCGGGGTGAGGCCGATGTCGCGATACGCCTCGAGCGGGAAGAAGCCGGTCAGCACCTTCTCGAGGGCGAGGCAGGTGAAGTCCTCCATCTCCCGCCGCTCGGCGTCGCTCGCCTGCCGCACGATGTCGGGCAGCGACAGCATGCCGAAGCCCATGTGGCGCGACTCGTCCTGCAGGATGCGCGCGCACATCTGACGGAGCAGCGGGTCGGCGGCGGCCTCCTGCATCATCTTGAAGATGGCCACCGCGAAGGTCTCGGCCACCAGCTGCAGGGCGATGGTCTTGATGTACCAGCGCGAGTCGGTGAGGATCGCGTCGAAGAGCACGCGCTCGTTGTCGGGCATCGGGTAGTGGAGGCCGCCGAGGCGGGTCTGGATGTAGCGCTCGAGGACCTCGTTGTGGCGCGCCTCGTCCATGACCTGGGTCGCCTGGAAGAACTTCTCGTCGGCGCCCTGCACGATGTTGACCATCTGGCTGCAGGCCAGCATCGCGCCCTGCTCGCCGTACACCAGCACCGAGAGGCGCCAGGCCGCCACTCGCCGGTTCAGCTCGACCCGGTCGCGCTCGGAGAGGCTCGACCAGAGGCGGCTGCCGTACACGTCGACCAGCTCGTCGGAGAGCACGCGGCCGTCGGAGGGCTCCGGGGTGTCCCACGCGATGTCCCGGCTCGCGTTCCACTGGTCCCGCTTGGCCTTCTCGTAGAGGCTCCGCATGTCCTCCGCCTGCACCGAGTAGTCGAACTCGAACACGGTGTCGATCGTCCCGGGAATCACGCGACGGTCCATGGGGCGCCTCCTGGAAAAAGCTGGAAAACCGGTGAGTATGGTTTCTAGACTTGCTGGTTTTTAGCACGGGGCGGGAGGAGTGTCAAGTACACTGGGCCCGCCATGAACGCCAGGCGCAAGGCGGCCCGCGCCCAGATCCTGCGCGCGGCCGCCGATCTGTTCCGGGAGCGCGGCTACCAGGCCTCCACCGTCGACCACATCGCGGCCCGGCTGGGCATGTCCAAGGCCTCGCTGTACACCCACTTCCGGGCCAAGGACGAGATGCTCGCCGCCATCTCCCGGGAGACCATCGAGGCCTTCACCCGGGATCTGGGCCTGGTGCTCGCCTCGCGCCTCGGAGCCGAGGACAAGCTGCGCACGGTGGTGCGCCAGCACGTGCAGTTCGTCATCGCCAACCGCTCGTTCCTCACCGTGTTCTTCGGCGAGGAGGCGAACCTGCCCGTGCGGGCCGTCCGCTCGCTGGCCGCCCAGAAGGACCGCTACGACAAGGGCGTGGAACGGATCGTGGAGGCGGGCATCCGGAGCGGCGTGTTCCGCGAGATGTCGCCGCGGCTCGTGGTCTTCGCGCTGCTCGGCATGGTCAACTGGGTCCACAAATGGTACAACCCGCGCGGCCGCTGGGGCGCCGAGGAGATCTCGGCCGCCTTCCTCTCGTTGATCGAGGGCGGGCTGCTGCGGCGGCAGCGTCGCGGGCGCGCCCTGAGCGGCCGTCTGCGCCGGCTCGAGCGCGAGCTGCATGAAGTCGCCCGCCAGCTCGAGGCCTGACCGGCTCGGCGCCCACATGTCCATCGCGGGGGGCCTGGCCCTCGCGCTGGAGCGGGGAGCCCGGGTCGGCTGCTCGGTGATCCAGATCTTCCTCAAGAACCAGCGGCAGTGGGCGGCCCGCCCCTACCTGGACTCCGAGGTGCGGGAGTTTCACGCGGCCTGGAAGGCCAGCCGCATCCGAACCGTCTTCGCCCACGCCAACTATCTGATCAACCTGGGCACGCCGGTGGACGCCGAGTGGCGCCGCGCGGTGGACGTGTTCCAGGACGAGCTGGACCGGGCCGAGGCGTTGGGCCTGCCGTTCGTGGTGATCCATCCGGGCTCGCACCGGGGCGCGGGCATCGAGGAGGGCATTCGGCGGGTGGCCCGGGCTATCGACGCGCTGCACGAACGGAGCCGCGGCTATCGCGTGCGCATCACGCTGGAGAACGCGGCGGGCGCGGGAGCGTGCATCGGCCGCCGCGTCGAGGAGCTGGCCTCCGTGATCGACGCGGTCGCCGAGCCGGACCGGGTTGGTGTCTGCCTCGACACCTGCCATCTCTTCGCGGCCGGCTACGACATCCGCTCCCACGACGGGTACCGCGACACCATGGCGCGCGCGATCGGCGCGCTGGGACGGCGGCGCATCGTCGCCTTCCATCTGAACGACGCCAAGCAGCCGCTCGGCTCGGGGCTCGATCGCCACGAGAAGATCGGCCGCGGCCGGCTCGGGGTGGGGCCATTCCGGCGCCTCGTCAACGACCGCCGGTTCGCGCGGGTGCCGATGGCGCTGGAGACGCCGAAGGAGCCCGAGCCGCAGGCCGACCGCGAAGCCCTCGCCCTGCTGCGGCGGCTACGGCGCGGCTGAGCGGCGCTCAGCGCGAGCGGACGACGCCCTTGCGCGGGCAGCCCGCGCGGACCGGACAGCGCGAGCAGTGCGGCGACACCGGCAGGCAGACGTTCTGGCCGAAGGAGACCAGCAGGTCGTTGTAGCCGATCCAGTAGCGGCGGGGGAGGCGCCGGCGCAGCGCCATCTCGGTCTCCTCGGGCGTGCGCGTCCGCACGTAGCCCCAGCGGTTCGAGATGCGATGCACGTGGACGTCCACGCAGATGCCCGGCTTGTTGAAGCCCTGGGTGACCACCAGGTTGGCGGTCTTGCGGCCCACCCCCTTGAGGGTGAGCAGGGCGTCGATGTCGTCGGGGACTCCGCCGTCGAAGCGGTCGAGCAGGTCGCGGCTGACGTCGCGGAGCACGCGCGCCTTGGTCCGGTAGAAGCCCACCGGATAGATCGCGCGCTCGATCGCGCGGATCGAGAGCCGGCCCAGGCCGTCGGGCGTGTCGGCCAGCGCGAAGAGCCGCGCGGCGGCGGCGCCGGTGGTCTCGTCGCGGGTGCGCAGCGACAGCAGACAGGCGATCAGCACCCGGAAGGGATCGCGCCAGTGCGCCGCGACCTCGGCGAGCGCGGTCGCTCGCCACGTCGGGGACAGCCGTCGCAGCGTGCGGATCCGATGGCCGATGCTCACGGGGCTCGGGGGCGATCCTAGGCGCACCGCCCGCGGGCTGTCAACGCGCACGCCTTGCGATGCCGGGCCGGCGCGGCTATCGTAGGCCCCGATGAAGCTCGTGGCGGCGGGCGCGGTGCTCGGCTGGCTGTCGGTGATGGCCTTCTTCGGCGGCATCGTGGCGCCGGCCGCCTTCACCACGCTCGACCGCGAGGCGGCCGGCCGCTTCGTGAGCGCGGTGTTCCCGCGCTACTACGTGGGTGGCGCCGCGCTCGGCGCGGTGGCGCTGGCGGCGCTGGTGGCCCGCGCATCGACGGGCCGCTTCAGATTGGGAGACGGGCTGCCCCTGTTGCTGGTGGCGGTGATGCTCGCGGCCACCCTCTACGCCTGGCTCGTGGTGCTCCCCGCGGCGCACGCGGCGCGCGAGGCGGCCCGGCAGGTCGCGGCGGGAGCCGCCTCGCCCGAGGCGATGGCCTTTGCCCGGCTCCACCGCCTGTCGGGGATGCTGAACGGAGTGACCATGGTGGCGGGGGTGATGGTCCTCGTCGCGCTGGGGGTACGCCGATGAGTCAGGGGTTCGAGCCGCTCGGTCTGGATCACGTGGTGCTTCGCGTGCGGGACCAGGCGGTCTCGCGGCGGTTCTACGAGGAGATGCTCGGCTGCAAGCTGGACCACGTCAACGAGCGCATCTCGCTCGTGCAGCTGCGCTTCGGCGAGCATTTGATCGACCTCCTGCCGGGAGAGCGGGGCAGCGGCGGCGGCCTGGACCACTTCTGCCTGTCCATCCGCTGCGCGGATCTGGGCCCGGTGCGTGACGGGCTGCGGGCCCGCGGCGTCACCCTCGACTCCGAGATCGTGGATCGACGCGGCGCCTTCGGCTCGGGCCCGTCGCTCTACATCCTGGATCCGGACGGCTATCGCATCGAGCTCAAGCCCCGCTGACCGGCGCTGCGCCGGTGAGGGCGAGCAGGCTCTGGATGACGCGGTCGCCGGTCACGCTGCCGCCCTCGGTCGCGGCCTGCAGGAGGCAGCCTTCGGCCGCGCCCACGACGACCGCGGCCAGCGCGCCCGTGTCCAGGTCGGCGCGGAATCCGCGGGTGCGCACCCCCTCGGCGAGGATGTCCTCGATCGACAGGCGGATCTGCTCGCGCTGCCAGGCGAGGGTCAACCGAAACTGCTTGTCGTGGCGGGCGCGCGCCCAGCCGGTGAGGAAGAGCCCGGAGAAATCCGGATCGTTGGCGCCGTAGGCGGCGAACAGGATCCGCATCGCCTGCTCGAGCTTCGCGCGGCACGACCCCGCCCCGCGCGCCACCCGCCCCAGCTCGGCCACGATCGGCAGGCCGTGCTGCTCCACCTGGTCCGCCGCGAGCCCCGGCGCGGCGCCGGGGCCCGGTGACGCCGCGGGCCCCGGCACGGGAGGCGGAGGCGGCGGAACGGTGGGAGCGGGCGCGGTGGACGTCGATCGGGCGCGGGCCCGCGCGCGCCGCAGCTGCCGCCGCCGGCTCCGCGACCGAGGGCGACGCGCGGGCTTGCGCTTCTTCACCACGGGATGATCAATTGCCGGGCGAGGAGAACTGGAACGATTCGACCTCGACCCGGTAGCGCTTCTCGGTGCCAGGAGAGGACAGGCGCACCTCGAAAGGCGAGCTGCCCCGCTGGGGCACGACGCCGAACACGTAGGCGCGGCCGCGGCTCACCACCCGTCCGCTCTCGTCGAGGCCCTCCACGCTGACGATCACGCGCTCGCAGGCGGAGTTGGTGCCGTTGCGCACGTCCCCGTAGACGAGCACTCGCCCGCTGCCCACCCGCTCGGTCGTGAAGCTGACCGTGAGCCGGGAGGACGACTGGGGCGTGACCGTCTGAGCGTGGGCGGCGGCGCAGGAGGCGGCGAGCAGGCCGGCCGCCAGCCATCGGCGACCAATCATTCGTATCTCAGGGCGTCGATCGGATTGAGGTGCGCCGCCTTGCGGGCGGGGTAGAAGCCGAAGAAAATCCCGACCGCCGCCGAGAAGCCGAACGCGATCAGGATCGCGTCCGGCTGCAGCAGGGTGCGCCACTCCGCGAAGTAGGCGATCGCGTAGGAGCCGAGCAGGCCCGCGCCCACCCCGATGGCGCCGCCGATGAGCGACAGGGTCACCGCCTCCACCAGGAACTGGGCCAGGATGTCCCGGCCGCGGGCGCCGACCGCCATCCGCAGCCCGATCTCCCGCGTGCGCTCGGTCACCGAGACGAGCATGATGTTCATGATACCGATTCCGCCCACCAGCAGCGAAACCGATGCGATGGCGGCCAGCAGCATGGTGAGCACGCGCGAGGCCGCCTCCTGCGACTCCAGGACCTCGGCCAGGTTGCGCAGGTTGAAGTCGTCGTCCTGATGCGGCTGCAGGCGATGGCGCTGCCGGATCAGCGCTCGGATCTCGTTCTCGGCCTCCTTCATCAGGGAAGCCTCGCGGACCTTGATCGAGATGGTGCCGACGGCGCGGCCCTTGGCCAGGTTGCCGCCCAGGACCTTCTTCTTGGCGGTGGACAGTGGGATCAGGATCTGATCGTCCTGGTCCTGCCCCCAGGTGGTCTGGCCCTTCCGGTCCATCAACCCGATGACCGTGAACGGCACCTTCTTGATCCGGATCACCTGCCCGAGCGGATCCTCCTCGCCGAACAGATTCCGGGCCACGGTCTGCCCCACCAGCGCGACCTTGGAGGCCGCGTCGACCTCCTCCTGACTCATGATCCGTCCCGAGATCACGTCCCAGTCCCGGGCCGGGAAGTACTCCGGCGTCACCCCCAGGATGACGGTGGACCAGTTGAGATTCGAGTACACGACCTGCGCGTTGCCGCGCGAGTGCGGGGCGACCACCTCCACGAGGGGGATCTCGTTCTGGATCGCCCAGGCGTCATCCTCGGACAGCGAGGCCTGGGCGCCCGCGCCCAGCCTCACCCCGGACAGGTTCACGGTGCCCGGCCAGATGACGATCAGGTTGGCGCCGAGGCTCTGGATCTGGTCGGCCACCCGGGCTTGGGCGCCGGCCCCCACCGCGACCATCGTGATGACCGCGCCCACCCCGATCACGATGCCGAGCATGGTGAGGGCGCTGCGCATCTTGTTGACCCGCAGCGCCCGGACCGCGATGCGCGCGCTGGCCAGGGCGTTCATGCGGGCGCCGCCTCCGCCTCCACGTCCTCCTCATCCGCCTGCTCGCCCTGCGGCAGGGTCGCGAGCAGCTCGCGGGCGACGAGCCGCTCGAGGACCGGCTCGTCACGAGTGAGATGGCCGTCGCGGAACGTCAGCACGCGCCCGGCGTAGCGGGCGATGTCCGCCTCGTGCGTGACCACCACCACCGTGATGCCCTCCCGGTTGAGGTCCTGGAACAGGGCCATGATCTCGACACTGGTGCGCGAATCGAGGGCCCCGGTCGGCTCGTCGGCCAGGATCAGCACCGGATCGTTGATGAGGGCGCGCGCGATGGCCACGCGCTGCTGCTGGCCTCCCGACAGCTGCGCGGGGTGGTGATGCTCGCGCTCGGAGAGGCCGACCGCGGCCAGCTTGGCGCGCGCGCGGGCCTGCCGGTCGAGCGGCTGCGCTCTGCTGTAGAGCAGCGGCAGCTCCACGTTCTCGAGCGCGCTGGTGCGGGGCAGGAGGTTGAACGTCTGGAACACGAAGCCGAGCTTCTCGTTGCGCACCCGCGCCAGCGCGTCACCGCCCATGCGCGAGACGTCGATGCCGTCCAGGTGATACTGGCCCGAGGTCGGGGTGTCGAGGCAGCCGAGCAGATTCATGAAGGTGGACTTGCCGGACCCCGACGGCCCCATGACCGCCACGAACTCGCCCGGCTGGATGGCGACCGATACGCCGCGCAGCGCGTGGATCTTGCGCGAGCCCAGGTGGTAGTCCTTCACCAGGTTCGCGGTCCGGATGAGCGTGTCCGCCATGGTTAGAGCCTCAGGCGAGGAGCAGACCCCGACTGCGGGGGACGGTCGCCCGGCAGGGCCACGCCCACGATGACGTGCTGGCCCTCCTCGAGGTCTCCCTTCGCCACCTCGGTGTAGGTGCCGTCTCCGATGCCGAGCTGCAGCGGGATCGCGGCCGGCTTGCCGTCGGTGCCGACGACCCACACGCGCCCGGCGGCCGGTCCGCCGCTGCGGCCCGGCCCGCCGGACGGCCGCGTCGGGCGTTCGCGCTCGGTGGTCTCCGTTCCGGGCGGACGGAAGCGAAGTGCCGCGTTCGGGACCTGCATGACGTTGTCCTTCTGCTCGATCACGATGCGCACGTTGGCGGTCATACCGGGGAGCAGCCGCTGGTCCGGGTTCCTGGCCGACACCACCACGTCGTAGGTGACCACGTTCTGCACGACCAGCGGGGCCTTCCGGATCTGGACCACCTCGCCGCTGAAGGTGCGGCTCGGAAACGAGTCCACCGTGAAGGTGACGGCCTGGCCCACCCGGACACGCCCGACGTCGGCTTCGTCCACATTGGTATCGACCTGCATGTTACGCAGATCCTGGGCGATGGTGAACAGCGTGGGGGCTTGCAGGCTCGCGGCCACGGTCTGCCCCACGTCGACGGTGCGGCCGACCACCACGCCGTCCACCGGCGCGCGGATGAAGGTGCGGTCGAGATCGACCTGGGCCTGCCGGAGCGCGGCCTCGTTCTGGACCACCTGAGCCCTGGCGTTCTGGAGCATGGCCTCGGCCACCCGCAGCTGCGCCTCTCCCGAGCGCACCATGGATCTCTGGGCCTCCTCCTGGGCCTTGGAGGCCTCCTGCTGGGCGACCGCGGAGTCGTAGGCGGCCTGCGCCGTATCCTCGTCGGCCTGGGCGATGAGGCCCCGGACGCGGAGGTCGCGGTTGCGCCCGAGCGTGCGGCGCGAGTCGAGCACCGTCACCTGGGCCTTGGCGGTGTTGGCCCGGCTGGCCGCCAGGGCCGCGCGCGCGTTCTCCACATCGGCCCGGGCCTTCTCCACCGCCGCCTGCTGGTTCAGCACCGAGGCGCGGGCCGCGTCGACCTGCGCCTTGGCCTGGTTCACCTTGGCCTCGAAAGAGTCGGGGTCGATGCGGGCGATCAGCTGACCCTTCTTCACCACCGAGTTGAAGTCGGCGTGCAGCTCCTTGATCTGGCCCGAGATCTGCGAGCCGACCTGCACCGTGATCACCGCGTTGAGGGTGCCGGTCGCCGAGACCGCGGAGGTGAGGGGGCCGCGGGTGACCGCGGCGGTACGGAAGGCCGGGCGGGCCCCGACGCCTTGCGTGTAGAGGTAGCCGCCGGAGAGGAGTCCGGTGGCTACCACGATCCCGATGATCCAGAAGAGACGACGTTTCACGGCGGTTCGACGCGTTTGACGCCGAGGGTATTCCTATCGTCGTCCGAGCGCACGCTCCAATCGCGCGATCGCGATGCGGTAGTCGGCGAGGGCCTGCGCCTCGTCGGACTGCGCCTGGGTCAGGGCCAGCTGCGCGTCGGTGAGCTCGATGATGTTGGCCACCCCCGCGTCGAAGCGTCCGCGCGCGAGCTGGTAGTTTTCGCCGGCAGACTCCACCGCCTTCTGGGCCGCGCCGATCCGCTCCTCGGACTCGCCCAGGTTCAGGTAGGACTGCTCGACGTTCTGCCAGATCTGCAGCTCGGTGTCGCGCACGCGCGCCTGGGAGGCCTCGACGTTGGCCTTGGCCTCCTTGTAGCGGGCGATCCGGTTGCCGCCGTCGAAGATGTTCCAGTTCAGCGTCAGGCCCACGTTCCACTGGTTGCCGTAGTCGACGAAGCCGTTGGTGACTCTCTGGTTGAAGGCAGGGCCCCCGGATACCCCGGTGATCCCGTACGTCCCGCTGGCGAAGAGATTGGGGAAGAAGTCGCGGAACGTCTGCCTCACCGAAGCTTCGGCCGCGTCGAACTGGGCCTTGACCTGCCGGTACTCGGGCCGGTTCCGCATCGCCTCGGTCACGAGCTCCTCGCGGTTGGTCAGGAATTGCTGGTAGGTGAGGAGATCCTTGACCTCGGTCGGCGAATTGATCGCGATGCCCATGGCGGTGTTCAGTGCCACCCGGGCCAGATTCACCGCGTTCTGGGCGCGGATGACGTTGACGCGCGCGTTGGCCACGTCGACCTCGGCGCGGGTGACGAAGGACTTGGGCTGGGTGCCCACCTGAAAGAAGCCCTGGGCGCTGCGCAAGTTGACCTCCGCCCGCTCGAGCGCGGCCAGGTTGACCTGCACCAGCCGCTTGGAGAGCAGGAGGGTGAAGTACTGCGTCTTCACGAGCTGGGAGATGTCGAGCTTCTGGGCCTCGAGCACTTCCTTGAGCGCCTCCGCGGTGGACTTGGCCACGTCCTTGGCCGCCCAGGTCCGACCGAAGTCCCACAGGAGCTGCGACAGCGTCGCGTTGATCGAGCCGAAGTCGTTGGTGGCGGACGCTCCACTGGCCGGGCTGATCTGGCGCGAGCGGCCGAAGTTGCCGCTGCTGGTGAGCTGCGGGAGCATCGGGCTCAGCGCCTGGTTCACGCGCTGCTGGGCCGCGACGTAATCGCCGATGCGGGCCACGATCAGCGGTGCGTTCTCGAGCCCGATGTTGACCGCCTCCTCCAGCCCCAGCTCGCGGCCCACGATCTCCTGCGGGGTGGCGAAGGGACGGATCCCGCTGGGCGGCGCCAGGGGCTCGCGCGGAGGCAGGGCATTGGCCGGCGTGGCCGGAGCCGGCATGGTGCCGGGAACCGGCGCCGGGCCGGAGGGTGCGGGAGTGGTCGGTGCGGGGGTCTGCGCCCACGCCGGACAGGCCGACGCGACCAGGGCCAGGACCAGCGCCAGGGTAAGACAGCGACGCCCCTGCATCATGCCGGCTCTCCCTCTCGTAGGGGTTCGAGCTCCGCCCCACGAACCCGGCGGAGGAAGCACTCTTCGAGCATTGCATACGGAGTGGGGATAAACACCCGGGTCGTCGCCGGTGGCTCGAAGGTTTCGAGCGTGAGGCCGACCAGGTCTCGTCTCGGATACCGCGTCAACAGGTGGAGGCCCCGCAGGCTGCCGGGACCGAAAAACGCGCGTCGAGGAGTCAATTCCGGCTAATTGTAAGGGCCTTTGGACGGTAGTCAAGTTTGTGAGATAGTCTGGCACGTACCCCAGGTACAGGTGTGTTGGCGTCGGGGCCTACCACGGACGGTGTCGGGGAGTTGGACCGGTCGCAGAGCGGCGAGGGAAGAAGCGGATGGATCGCAAGGAAGTCGGAAAAAAAGTCATAGCCGAGGAGGCGCGCCCATCGCGCATGGGGCGCTGGTCTGAACCCGCGCTGCGGGTGCTCCGCGAGCGCTATCTCGCACGTGAGCAGGGCGAGGTGCGCGAGACGCCGGAAGAGATGTGCTGGCGGGTGGCCGTCGCCATCGCGAGCGCAGAGGCCCGATTCGGGCGCAGCGAGGCCGCGGTGTCGGAGGTGGCCACCGCCTTCTACGACATGATGGTCGACGGCTACTTCCTGCCGAACTCGCCAACGCTGATGAACGCGGGCAAGGAGAACGCGCTGCAGTACTCGGCCTGCTACGTGCTCCCGGTCGGCGACTCGATGGAGGAGATCTTCGAGTCGGTGAAGGCGGCCGCCATCATCCAGCAGTCCGGCGGCGGCACCGGCTTCGCGTTCTCGCGGCTGCGGCCCAAGGACGACGTGGTGCACTCCACCGGTGGCCGGGCCTCCGGTCCGGTCTCGTTCCTCCGCGTGTTCAACGCGGCCACCGAGGCGGTCAAGCAAGGGGGCGCACGCCGAGGCGCCAACATGGGCATCCTGCGGGTCGACCACCCGGACGTGCTGGAGTTCATCGAGTGCAAGCTGGACGGCGGGATCACGAACTTCAACATCTCGGTGGCGGCCACCGACGCGTTCATGAACGCCCTCGCGGAGGACCACGAGTACGACCTCGTCAACCCGCGCACCGGGCAGGTGGCCGGCCGCCTCCGCGCGCGCGAGGTGTTCGACCGCATCGTCCGCGCGGCGTGGCGCAGCGGCGATCCGGGGATGATCTTCATCGACCGCATCAACCGCAGCGCGGCCAATCCGACCCCGGATCTCGGATTGATCGAGGCGACCAACCCATGTCTCGGCGGCGAGGCGCTAGTGGCCACCGACCGCGGACTGCTGCGCATGGACCGGCTGGCCCAGGCGTTCTCGGCGGGCGGCATCTCGGTGAAGGTGGACCAGCGGCTCTTGCCGTCACGCTTCATGGTCTCCGAGGGCACCCACGACGTGCCGCTGTCGGCGTACGACGATGGCTGCCTGCCAATCAGCCGGGCGTTCTGCTCGGGCGAGCGCGACACGGTCACGGTCCGCACCGCCGCGGGCTACGCGCTCACCTGCACGCCCGAGCACCGGCTGATGACCGACCGGGGCTGGGTGCGGGCAGCCGACCTGCGCGTTGGGCTCGACCGGACGTGGATCCAGAGCGATCCGGGCACGTTCTCAGCCGACCCGGCGCTGCCCTCGCGTCCCGCGGTCGAGTTCCGTGGCCGCAACGGCCGCCGGTACCGTCACCCGCTGCCCGGCGAGTGGAGCGCCGATCTCGGTTTCGTGCTGGGCTGGCTGGTGGGCGATGGCTGGCTGCGCTCGAGCGCCGGCTCGTACCCGCGGGTCGGCTTCGCATTCGGCAGCGGCGATGACGCCGCTCTCGAGCGCGTGGCCGCATCGGTAGACGCGTGGCACGGACGGCCGTCGCGCGTCTGGACGCGTGCCCGCGGAGTGCGGCACGTGATGTACCCGGGGAAGTTCTTCGTCGCGTTCTTCGAGAGTCTTGGCGTCCGCCCGGTGAGGGCAAGCGACAAGACGGTGCCGGCCACGCTGTTCCACGCGCCCCGGCCGGCGGTGGTGGGGTTCCTGCAGGGCCTGTTCTCGGCCGACGGGACCGTCCGCGAGAATCCCAAGAGCAACAGCTCGTGGATCGCGCTCACGTCCCGGAGCCGCGACCTGCTGCAGGGCGTGCAGCTACTCCTGTTGCATCTCGGAATCCAGAGCCGGCTGTTGGACCGCTCGCGGCCGCCTCGCGAAGGCCGGTTCGAATACCGGGCCAAGGACGGCCGCGTCCGATCGTACGGGTCGGACGGACGTCTGTTCGAGCTCGGCATCTTCGGCAAGTCGCGCGGGCTCTTCCTGCGCGAGATCGGATTCCTCAACGACAAGCCGCGGCGCCTCGAGCCGGTGCGCGACGCCGGCTCGTACGTCCAGAAGTTCAGCGACGTGGTGGCGGCGGTTGAGCCGGCCGGCCGGCGTCCGGTCTTCGACCTCACCGAGCCGCAGAGTCACTCGCTCATCGCCAATGGCCTGGTGGTCCACCAATGCGGCGAGCAGCCACTGTTGCCGAACGATGCGTGCAACCTGGGTTCGGTGAACGTGGCGCGCCTCGCCGTCGAGCGGGCGGGCCGCTGGGAGGTCGACTGGGCCGAGCTGGAGCGGGTCGTGCGCCTGGCGGTGCGCTTCCTCGACGACGTCATCGAGGTGAATCCGTACCCGCTGCCGCAGGTCGACGAGATGGTGAAAGCGAACCGACGCGTCGGTCTCGGCGTCATGGGCTGGGCGGACCTGCTCTTCACGCTCGGCATTGCCTACGACAGCGAGGAGGCCCTCGAGCTGGCCGAGCGGCTGATGGGCTTCGTGAGCGACAAGGCCCACGACCAGTCGATCCGGCTCGCCGAGGAGCGCGGACCGTTCCCGCACTGGAGCCGCTCGATCTACCGCCACGGCCGGCCACGGCGCAACGCCACCGTGACCACGATCGCGCCCACCGGCACCATCTCGATGATCGCGGGGTGCTCGTCGGGCATCGAGCCGGTCTTCGCGCTCGCCTTCGAGCATCGGGTGAAGGGGCCGGACGGCGAGCGGGTGCTGCCGTTCTTCAGCGAGACGTTCGAGCGTCTGGCGCGCGCGCAGGGCTTCTACTCCGAGGCGGTGATGGCGGAGGTGGCCCGCCGCGGCTCGCTGGCCGGGGTGCCGGGGGTGCCCGACGCCGCGCGCGAGATCTTCAAGACCGCGCACGAGATCGAGGCGGTCTGGCACGTGCGGCATCAGGCCGCCTTCCAGAAGTACACCGACAACGGCGTCTCGAAGACGATCAACCTGCCCGAGCGCGCCACCGAGGCGGACGTGGCCGCCGCGTACCGGCTCGCGTGGGACCTGGGCTGCCTGGGCATCACGATCTTCCGCGACGGCTCCAAGGGCCGGCAGGTGTTGAACATGGGACTGCGCGCCGAGGGTCCGGCCCCGGCCGCCGCCCAGCGCGGGGTCAAGCCGCGCCCGCACAGCCTCACCGGCGCGACCTATCGGATGGAGACCCCGATCGGCACCGCCTTCATCACCGTCAACGACAATGGCGGCGGCGAGCCGTTCGAGGTCTTCGTGCAGGTCGGCAAGGCCGGCTCCGATACCATGGCGGTGGCGGAGGCGCTCGGCCGGCTCGTGTCGCTGGTGCTGCGTCTGCCGTCGCCGCTCACCCCGCGGCGGCGGCTCGAGGAGGCCATCAGCCAGCTGTCGCGCATCGGTGGCGGGCAGCCCACCGGGTTCGGCGCGGCCAAGGTGCTGTCGCTGCCGGACGCGCTCGCGCGCACCCTCGCCGAGCACATCGGCGCCCCCCGCGGGGAGGCCATCGGAGACGCGGTGCCGGCGGCCCCCCTGCGTCGCGTCGGCGATCTCTGCCGGGAGTGCGGGCAGGCCACGCTCGTGTACGAGGAAGGCTGCAAGAAGTGTCTCTCCTGCGGCTTCAACGAGTGCTAGCCGGCTGATGAGAAAGGCCCATCTACTTCGTTGGCGCCCTCGGCCGCACGCTCGGCTTCATCCTCAACATGCCCACGGCATGTTGACCGTGGGCCAGTCGAGGCGCGAGGCGCCTCGCGTGCGGCCGTCGGGCGCCTCGTATCTGGGTCTCTTTGATCAGCCAGCTACCCGTCCATCACCTGGTCTCTAGGGAGCGGGCATGTTCTCAGGTGGCGACTATGAGGAAGTGGCCCGCTGGCTGCGCAACTTCGTGACCGCGCACGCCAAGCGGGAGGATCTGCGGGTCGAGGCGCTGGTCGACACCGAGGGCCCGCGCGAGGGCCAGAGCTACGGGGTGCGCCTGCGCCTGGGCGAGGGCCTGATGCCGGCCCCGCCCGAGCCGCCACTCGAGCTGGGCTTTCCCGAGGTGGCGGAGCAGCGGGGCAGCCTCGCGTGGTGTAGCGGGCTCGCGGAGCGGGTTCGCCACCTCGCGCGCGAGCTGTCCGCCGCTCCGTCGACCCCGCTCCGCTCCGCCTGAGCGGTGAGGACGGCGCCCGCCGTCCGCTGGTGGGCCCCCGGCGACTGGAACGCGTTCTTCGGGCTCGCCCTCGACAACCTGAGCCTCTTCGTCATCCTGTCGAGCCTGCTGATCGGCGTGTTCCGGTTTCCCTCGGACCTGGTCCTGCGCGTGATGATCCCGGGTACCGCGGTGGGCGTGCTGGTGGGTGATCTCGCCTACACCTGGCTCGCGGTGCGCCTCATGCGGCAGACCGGCCGCGAGGACGTCACCGCGATGCCGTTCGGCATCGACACCCCGTCGCTGTTCGGCATCGTGTTCGGCGTGCTCGGCCCCGCGCTGGCGGTCACGCGTGATCCGATCCTGGCGTGGAAGATCGGCATGGGCGTCACGGTGCTGATGGGCGCGGTCAAGCTGCTGCTCGCCTTCGCCGGCGACTGGGTGCGCGCGCTGGTGCCGCGCGCCGCGCTGCTGGGCTCGATCGCGGGGGTCGCGGTGCTGCTGATCGCGTTCCTGCCCTCGCTGCGGATCTTCGCCGATCCGCTCGTCGGCATCGTGTCGCTGACCATCGTGCTCGCCGCGCTGGTGGGCCATCGGCGCATGCCGTGGGGGATGCCGGGTGCGCTGGTCGGCGTGCTCGCCGGCACCGCGATCTACTGGGGCCGCTGGGCGCTCGCCGTGCCGGGCGGCGCCCCCGCGCCGCATCCCGCGCTGGCCGCGGGCGCGATCGGCCTCGCGCTGCCGCTGCCGACGCTCGAGTGGCTGGGCGCGCTCGACGCCGCGCTCGGCTACCTGCCGCTGGCGCTGCCCTTCGCCCTCGCCACCGTGGTGGGCGGCATCGACAACACCGAGTCCGCGATCGTGGCGGGCGACCGCTACCGCACGCGCGACATCCTGCTCACCGAGGCGCTCGCCACCATGGCGGCCGGCTGCTGTGGCGGCGTCATCCAGAACACGCCGTACATCGGGCACCCGGCCTACAAGGCGATGGGCGCGCGCGCCGGCTACACGCTGGCCACCGGCCTCGTGATCGGTGCGGGCGCGGCGGTCGGCATCGTCTCACTGCTGGTGGCGCTACTGCCGGAGGCGGCGGTGGCGCCGATCCTGGTCTTCGTGGGGCTGCAGATCACCGCGCAGGCGTTCCTCGCCTCACCGGCCCGCCACGCGCCCGCGGTGGCGGTGTCGTTCATTCCCGCGGTGGCCGCGCTGGTGCTGATCGAGGGCAATCAGCTGCTGGTCGCCGCGGGCAAGTCGGCGGCCGATCTCACCGGTGACGGCGCGGTCGCGTGGAGGACGCTCCTCGTGCTCGGCAACGGGTTCATCCTGACCGCGCTCCTGTGGGGCTCGGCCCTCGTCGCGATCGTCGAGCAGCGGCTGCGCGTGGCGGGCGCAGTGCTGGCCCTCGCCGCGCTGGCCACGCTCTTCGGCGTGATCCATTCGCCGCTGCCCGACGGCGCGGTGTTCTGGCCGTGGGCGGTGAGCAGCGTCACGCCGATGATCGTGGCCGCCGGCTACGGGGTCGCGGCGGCGGTGCTGCTCCTGCTGGGCGACGCCTCGTCGGAGCGGGCCTCAGACACCTAGCCAAGCTAGCGGCGCAGCAGGTCCAGCATCTCGCGGTCGCTCGCGAACTTGAACTCCTCGACCTGTTCCGCGGCGGCCCGGGCCTTCTCGGCGGCCTCGAGCCGCTGGACGTCCGCATAGCGGACGACCTCCACACCCCGCGCGGCGAGCTTCTGCTCGAGCGCCTCGATCGTCCGCTCCGCCTCCGCGCGCGGCCGCTTCGGCCGAGCGGCCAGATACGGCAGCACGTGCTTGACGCCGGTCTCGGCGTCCAGACGAGCCCGGCCCACCACCCCGTCGCTGGCGCGCCGCGCCCAGCCGACCACGTACACGCCGGGCTGCGCGGCCCCCGCGACGGGCTCGAGCACCTGGTACGCGGCGGCCGGATCCGCGCCGGGCGCAGTCAGGTAGAGGCCGTCCCGGTACGGCAGGCCGGTGTGCTCGTCCACGCGGTCGCCCACCGCGAACACCACCGTGTCGCACGGGATCACCGCGGTCTCGCCGGTGCCGATCGCGGAGATCCGATCGCCCTTGCGCTCGAGCCGCGTCTCCTCGACCTCGAGCCCGACCACGCGGCCGCCCTCGACGACCACCCGCCGCGGGGAGGCGAGGAAGTGGAAGCGCAGGCGGGTGCGCGCCGGCGGCTGCGGCTCCGGCCGGGCACCGGTGGCCGCGATCAGCTCCTCCGGGTTCTGCCCGGCCGCCTGAAGCCGCGGGCGGATACGCTCGATCTCCTGCCGGTAGAGCGCGTGATCGAAGGCGTCCTCGACGTCCTCGAACTCACGGTCGTCGTACGCCTTTTCGAACGGCCCCCGGCGGGCCACCGCCACCACCTCGTCGCAGCCGCAGAAGTGGACGCAGTAGTTGGCGATGTCTACCATGACGTTGCCGACCCCGATGATCGCCACCCGCTTGCCGATCGGGTAGGGCCGCTCGCTGAACGGCGGCAGGCGGTTGTAGTGATAGACGAGGTCCTTGGCGTGGTAGACGCCGGGCAGGTGCTCCCCCTCGATGCCCAGGTACTTCGTGCCCTGCGCGCCGATGGCGAAGACCAGCGCGTCCCATCCCAGCGCCTGAAGCTCCGGGATCGTGACGTCGCCCTGCTCGGCCACCGTGACGTGGCCAAGATAGGTTACGAGCGGATCGGTGAGGATCTTCTGGAACTGTCGCCGCAGCCCGCTCTTCATCTTGTACTTGTTGAGAAAGATGCCGTACTCGGCGAGTCCGCCCGGCTTGACGTCGCGGTTGATCAGGACGACGCGGCAGCCCTGCGCGGCCAGCGCGCGGGTGGCGAAGAGCCCGGCGGGACCGGCGCCGATCACCGCGACGAGGTGAACCGTGTCGTCTGTCATGGCCCGTGACCTTAGCACAGCGATCCCGCGCCGAACGGGTGAAATCCCTTGACCCTCCGCGGAGGCGGGGTGTTTAATGAGCGTGCGTTTCGTCAATGATGACGGGGCGATACCTGGCAGAGTTCGAGATCGGCGTGCACCGGTGCAAGCCACAGGAGAGGGCGATGTCCCATGCGTTCTCGGTCCGGATCGGAGGGCTGGCGCTGGCCGCCCTGATGCTCACGCTGGTCGTCGGCGCGTGGCCGCCCGGCGCGTGGGCGCAGGGTGGAGCGCCGTGGGTGGCTCCGGCCTCCGAGAAGGCGAAGAAGAACCCGACGCCGAGCGACAAGAAGACCGTCGAGCAGGGCGAGAAGATCGCCAAGATCAACTGCGTGTCCTGTCACGGGACCAAGGGCAAGGGCGATGGCCTCGCGGCGGTGGCGCTCAACCCGAAGCCGGCCGACTGGACCTCCAAGCGCGTCCAGGACATGAGCGACGGCGAGATCTTCTGGAAGATCACGACCGGGCGCGGGGCGATGCCGGCCTGGCGGCACCTGCCGGAGAACGACCGCTGGGCCATCGTCCGCTACATCCGGACGTTGGCTGGAAAGTGAGCGCGCCGAGTCGGCGATGAGTGGCGAGCCGCTGCCCCCGACTGCAGGCGCCCCCGCCGTCCACACCGCCCTGTCGGGCCTCGTCGAGACGGTGGCGCGGCTGCGCCAGGTCCTGCGCGAGGCCGAATCGGAGGAGCAGGCGCGGGGGCTGCTCGCCGAGCGGGACGAGCACGCGCTGGCGATCTTCCAGGAGATCCTGTCGCTCCCGCCGATCGGGCTGCCGCCCGGCGAACTGTTCGGGCTCGCGATGGACCGGCTCTCGCGCCTGCTGGCCGCCGACCGGGCGCTGCTCTTCGTGCTCGACGAGGCGACGGGACGGCTGGTGCCACGCTCCGGCCGGGGCGTCCGCCGCGAGGAGATGGAGAGCGCCTCCTTCGACCCGCGCGAGGGACTGGTCGGGCGCGTGTTCCGGGAGAAGCGCGTGCTGACCTACGACGCCGGCGCCTCGTCCGATCCTCCGGATCCCTTCGTCGAGCGCTTTCCGGTGCGGCAGGCGCTCGCGGTGCCGGTGCGGACCGAGGGCGAGGTGGGCGGCGTCCTGCTCGCCGGACGCCAGGCCCTGGGCGCCCCGTTCACCACCACCGACGTGCTGCTGCTGCTCGTGCTGGCCGATCGCGTCGGATCGGCACTGGTACATCAGCGGCTGGTCGAGCGCCAGGACGAGCATCTCACCGAGCTCCGCGAGCTGCGGACGCTGATGGACAGCTCGCGGCCCACGCGCGAGCCGGGCGAGGTGCTCTCGCGGGCCGCCGCCACCGCGTCCCGGCTGGGCGGAGTCCGGGGCGCGCTCGCGATCGCGGGCGACAAGCTCGCGGAGGTGCGGGCGGCCGCGGGCGCCGGGCTCCTCGCCCACGTGACGCTCGAGCGCATCGCCGCGGCTCCCGGTGTGCTCGCGGAAGGCTTCGCGGCCGACGGGCCGCTGGTCATCCGCGATCTGCGGGTGCGCCCCGGCCTCCGCATTGGCGCGATCGAGGAGGAGGGCGCGCGGGGCGTCCTGCTGGTGCCGATGCGCGCGCGCGGTCGGACGGTGGGGCTGCTGTGCCTGGTCGACTCCGACCCCCGCGACTTCGCCCCCGAGCACGTGGAGTCCGCCCAGATGCTGGGCGCGGTCACCGCCGACGCGCTCGAGACGCACCGGACCGTGCACGGCCTGCGCACGTCCTTCATCGAGCGGGGCGCCCGCGAGGCGGAGCAGGCCGAGCGCGACCGGGCGCGCACGGTGGTCACCTTCGGAGCCGGGCTTACCCGCGAGCTCACGTTGATCTTCGCGCAGCTCCTCGGCAAGTCGCAGCTCTTGCTGGCCCGCGCCGAGAACGAGCCGCTGCGCGAGGGGCTGGCTGCCCTGGAGGACGCGGCGTGGCGCGGCACCGACGTGCTGCAGCGCCTGCTCGCGCTGGCCGAGGCCGAGTCGGGCGGCCTCGGCCGGTGCGACCTCGTGGCGGTCGCGCACGAGGCGCTGGGCTTCACCCGGGCGCGCATGCCGAAGCGGCCGGAGGAGCAGGCGCGCGTCGAGATGAACGCGGAGCTGGGCCCGACACCGCCCGTCGAGGCCAATGCGACCGCGCTGCGCGAGATCGTCGTCAACCTGGTGCTCAACGCGATGGACGCTATGCCCGACGGCGGCACGCTGACGGTGCGGACGCGCGAGCACGGTGGCGGCGCCGAGATCTCGGTGGCCGACGGCGGTGAGGGCATCGCCGCGGAGGTGCAGCCGCGGATTTTCGAGCCGTTTTTCACGACCCGCGCCGGCCACCCGGGGCTCGGGCTGTTCGTGGCCCAGGCGGTCGTGCTGCGCGCGGGCGGCCGCATCGACGTGCGCAGCGCAGCCGGTGGCACCGTCGCCACCGTGTGGCTGCCCGCGGCGCCTGCCCCGGTGGAGGCCGCCCCGGTGGCGGCTCCGGCCGCCGAATCGCCCGCGGCGCCCGCGCCCGCGGAGCGCACCGGCACGATCCTGGTGGTCGAGGAGGAGGACTCCATCCGCTCCGCGGTCACCGACGCGCTGATGACGGTCGGTCATCGGGTGGAGACGGTCCTGGACGGGACCACCGCGCTCGCGCGCCTTGCTGCGGGCGGCATCGACGTGGTGGTCACCGACCTGGCCCTGCGCGACCGCTCGGGCCTGCAGCTCGCGGCCGCGGTGAAGCAGCGGACGCCCAACACCACCGTCGTGCTCATGACCGGCTGGGGCCGCCGCCTGCACGAGGAGCGCGTGCGCAGTGCCGGCGTGGATGTGATGGTGCTGAAGCCGGTGCAGGCCGATCGGCTGCGCGCCGCCGTCCTGGAGGCGCTGGCCCTTCGTCGTCCCGCGTGACCGCGCGCGCCGGCGGCCGCGATCGCCTCGCCACCGTCGACCTCGGCACCAACACCGTCCGCCTCCTCGTGGTGGAAGCCGGGGACGGCGCCTGGCGCGCGTTGCACCAGACGCAGCGGGTGACCCGGCTCGGCGAGGGACAGGCCGCGGCGGGCCGGCTCTTGCCCGAGCCGATGCGGCGCACCGCCGCGGTGGTCGCCGAATTCTCGCGCGCCGCCCGCGGGTGGGGCGCGGAGGCGGTGCGCATCGTGGCCACCAGCGCGGTGCGCGAGGCCTCGAACCGCGAGGAGTTCGTGGCCCGGGTGGAAGCGGAGAGCGGCGAGCGCGTGGACGTGGTGTCGGGCGAGGACGAGGCCCGGCTCACTCTGAGAGGCGTCACGTCGGGGCTGCCCGAGCTCGCGGGGTCCTTCGTGCTCTTCGACATCGGCGGCGGCAGCACCGAGTTCGTGCTGGCCCGTGACGGGGTCTCGGAGGCGGCGGTGAGCCTGCGCCTCGGCGTGGTGACGCTGCAGGAGGAGTGGGGCGAGCGCGGGCCCGTGCGGTGGGATCGCTTCGCGCGGATGCGGGAGGAGGTCGAGCGGCGCCTACGCGACGAGGTACCGGAGCGCATCGCCGCCGCGAGCGGGCCGCTGGTCGGCACCGCCGGGACGGTCACCACCCTGGCCGCGCTCGATCTCGATCTGGCCGCCTACGACGCGACGCGGGTGCACGGCCATCGCCTCACCCGCGCCACCGTGGAGCGGCTGCTCGCCCGGCTGGGCGCCCTCGGCGTCGACGAGCGCGCGCGGCTGCCCTGCATGGAGCCGGGCCGCGCCGACGTCATCATCCCCGGCATCGCGATCTGTCTGGCCGCCATGACGCGCGTCCGTCGCGACGCGCTGGTGGTGAGCGATCGCGGGCTGCGCGAGGGCATCCTGTGCGAGCTGCTGGAAGGAGCCGGGCGATGAGCGCCGCACCTCTCCGCCTGTCGGTGATCGACTATCACACCGAGGGCGAGCCCATGCGCATCGTGGTGGGTGGGGCGGAGCCGATCCCCGGCGCGACCCTCATGGCGCGCAGCGAGTACCTCGCCGCGCACGGGCGCGACCTGCTCGGCTTCACCCTCTACGAGCCGCGCGGCCACTCCGCGATGTGCGGCGCGATCCTCACCGACCCGGTCACCCCCGGCGCCGACGTGGGCGTGCTCTTCATCGAGCCGCTCGGCCCCGTGCACATGTGCGGTCACGGCGCGATCGCGCTCGGCGCGATGCTGGTGGAGACCGGCCGGGTGGCCGCCCCCGACGGGGTGGCCTCGGTCACGCTCGAGACGCCGGCCGGCCTCGTGCGCTGCCAGGTCACCCGGAGCCCCGATGGTCCCACCTCGGTCACCATCCGCAACGTGCCCGCCTTCTCGGCGGGGCTCGACCTGTCGGTCGACGTGCCGGGCCTGGGCCCGGTCGCGTTCGACCTGGCCTACGGCGGCCACTTCTACGCCCTGGTGGACGCGGCCGCGCTCGGGCTCCGGCTCGAGCCCAAGGAGGCGAGCCGGCTCGTCGAGATCGGCGAGCGAATCCGCGCCGCGATCGAGGCGCGTGTGCCGCTGGTGCATCCGGGCATGCCGGAGGCGCGCGGGCTGCTCTACGTGCAATTCCACGAGCCGGCCCGACGGCCCGACGCGCGGTATCGCAACGCAGTGGTGGTGGCGCCGGCCGGGCTCGATCGCTCGCCGTGCGGCACCGGCACCTCCGCCCGCCTCGCCAATCTCCACGCGCGCGGCCGGCTCGGGGTGGGGGAGGCGTTCGGGCACGAGTCCATCATCGGCACGCTGTTCACCGGTCGCATCGCCGCGCTCACCGACGTGGCGGGAACGCCCGCGGTGGTCCCCGAGATCACCGGCCGGGCATGGATGACCGGCCAGGGCACGCTGCGGCTCGATCCGAGCGACCCGTTCCCGGGCGGATTCCTGCTGTAGGCCACCGCTCAGGCGGCCGGTTTGTTGACACTCCGGTCATATCCGTGATGTTCTAGTCGGGATGAGCTTCGTCCCGAGCATCATCGTACGGCGCTGGCTGGAGACAGTCCTGGCGGTGTTCTCGATCGCGGTGATCTACCTGAACACGCATCGGGAGATGATGCCCCGGGCCCTCGATCTCCACAACGACACGAACCTCACCCTCGCGGAGTGGCTGCTGCGCGGCATCGTCTTCGGCCTGATGGGCATCCTCGGATTCTCCGCGCTGGTGGTGACGTTCTTCCTCGTCTACTCCCCGATCTACCTCATCAACAAGCTTCCGCACCTGATCGGCAAGGGCGGCTGGCTCGACCGACGCGAGGTGCGCTTCTACCTCGCGTGCTTCGCGCTCGTGTGCCTGCTGGTCACGCTCTTCACCTGGTCGACCGATGCGTTCTTCGTCATGCTGGTGCTGATGGCTGGCTTCGGTCCGCTCATCTGGAGGCTGCTCGTCTAGTTTCTCGGAGGGGGCCTCGCCGGCCCCCTCCGAACCTCCCCCAGAAAGAAGATTGCGCGGGCAAGCCCGCGCTCGAACGGAGATGTTCAGAGGCTCGTCTAGCCCGGTTTGGTTGACACGCCGGAGCCCCCCGCTTATCCTTTCGGGGTATATGGATGAAATCGCGGTCCTGGTGCTGAACTACACCTACGAGCCGCTGCATTTCACCAACGCCAAGCGCGCCATCACGCTGCTCCTCGCGGGCAAGGCCGAGAGCGTCGAGGCCTCGCCCCGGGTGGTGCGGTCGCCGTCCCGCAGCTTCCATCTCCCCGCGGTGATTCGCCTCGGTGCCTACATCCGCAAGCCGTTCCTGGAGCGCGTGGCGTTCAACAAGAAGAACATCCTGCGCCGCGACGGCTACACCTGCCAGTACTGCTCGCGGCGCGGCGAGAAGCTCACGGTGGACCACGTGGTGCCGCGCTCGCGAGGCGGGCAGACCACCTGGACCAACGTGGTGGCGGCCTGCCTGCGCTGCAACCTCCTCAAGGGCAACCGCACGCTGGAGGAGGCCCGGCTCCGGCTGATCCGTGAGCCCGTGCACCCGCAGTTCCTCTTCTCGGTGCACCTGCTCCGGCACCCGCACGCCACCTCGTTCCTGGACTCCTGGCGGAAGTACCTGGTGGCGGTGCCGTCGACGTCCTGAGCGGTCCCGCGGGGATCGGGTTGTCCAAGCCTTCCTTCACGCTCGCCTCCGAGTTCGCTCCGTCCGGAGACCAGCCCCAGGCGATCGAGCAGCTGGTGTCGGTGATCCGCTCGGGCAGCCCGCACACCGTGCTGCTCGGAGTCACCGGCAGCGGCAAGACCTTCACCCTCGCCAACGTGATCGCCCGGCTCGACCGCCCGGCCCTCGTGATCTCGCCCAACAAGACGCTGGCCGCCCAGCTCTACAGCGAGTTCCGCGCCTTCTTCCCGCAGAACGCGGTGGAGTACTTCGTCTCCTACTACGACTACTACCAGCCCGAGGCCTACATCCCGCAGTCGGACACCTACATCGAGAAGGACGCGCTGGTGAACGACGAGATCGATCGCATGCGGCACTCCGCGACCGCCTCGCTGTTCGAGCGCCGCGACGTGGTGGTGGTGGCCTCGGTGTCGTGCATCTACGGCATCGGGGAGCCGGAGACCTACCGCGGCATGCACGTGTCGCTGCGGGCCGGGCAGAACCTGGACCGCGACGCCCTGATCCGGTCGCTGGTGGCGGTGCAGTACGAGCGCAACGACTACGACTTCCGGCGCGGGACCTTCCGGGTGCGCGGCGACGTGGTGGAGGTGTTCCCCGCCGCCGCGGAGTCGGAAGCGCTGCGGGTGGAGTTCTGGGGCGACAGCGTGGAGCGCCTCATGACCCTCGACCCGCTGCGCGGGGTGACCACCGGGGCGGTATCGGAGGCGCACGTGTACCCGGCCAGCCACTACGTGACCCCCGCCGCGCAGCTCGATCGGGCCATCGAGGGCATCATGGAGGAGCTGCGCGAGCGGCTCGGCTTCTTGAAGGCGCGCGGCAAGCTCCTGGAGGCGCAGCGGCTCGAGCAGCGGACGCTGTTCGACATGGAGATGCTCCGCGAGCTGGGCTACTGTCACGGCGTCGAGAACTACTCGCGGCACCTGTCCGGACGCAAGCCGGGGCAGAACCCGCCGACCCTCATGGACTACCTGCCCAAGGACACGCTGGTCATCCTGGACGAGTCGCACGTGACCGCCCCGCAGATCCGCGGCATGTACTCGGGCGACCGCTCGCGCAAGGAGGCGCTCGTCGAGTACGGGTTCCGGCTGCCGTCGGCCTTCGACAACCGGCCGCTCACCTTCGAGGAATTCACCCGACTCGTGCCGCAGACCCTCTACGTGTCCGCCACGCCCGGCCCCTACGAGCTGGCGCAGGCGGGGGTGGAGCGCGGCGGGCCGGGCCGCGCGCTGGCGGGGGGGCCGGTGGCCGAGCAGATCATCCGCCCCACCGGGCTCATGGACCCGAAGATCACGGTGCGCCCGGCCTCCTCACAGGTGGACGACCTCATGGCCGAGGTGCGGGCGCGGGCCGAGCGCGACGAGCGGGTGCTGATCACCACGCTCACCAAGCGCATGGCCGAGGACCTCACCGAGTACTACCAGCAGAACGGCCTGCGGGTGCGCTACCTGCACTCGGACATCGACACTCTCGAGCGGGTGGCCCTGATCCGGGACCTGCGCCTCGGCAAGTTCGACGGCCTCATCGGGATCAACTTGCTGCGGGAGGGCCTCGACCTCCCCGAGGTCTCGCTGGTGGCCATCCTGGACGCGGACCGGGAAGGCTATCTGCGCTCCGCGACCTCGCTCATCCAGACCTCGGGGCGCGCGGCCCGCCACGTCAACGGCGAGGTCATCATGTACGCCGATAGCCTGACCGGCTCCATGCGCGAGGCCATCGCGGAGACGGAGCGCCGGCGAGAGGTGCAGGGGGAGTACAATCGGGCTCACGGAATCACCCCGGAGTCGGTGCGGCGCTCGATCCGCGATCTCCTGGAGTCGGTGGCGGAGCGCGACTACTACACGGTCGAGGTGGAGCGGGCCCCCGAGTCGCAATGGGAGAGCCCGGCCGCGCTCGCGGCCCACGTGGCCGAGCTGGAGACCGCGATGAAGGACGCGGCGCGCCGGCTCGACTTCGAGCGGGCCGCCGAGCTGCGCGACCGCATCAAGGCGCTGCGCAAGGTCGACCTGGGGGTCTGAGGCGGTCCCGGCCGGATGGTCTTCAAGTGGGTGCTCATCCTCTTCACGGTGCTCTCGATCGCGCTCTTCGCCCTGTCCAAGGCGATCGCGTTCATGAACCCGCCCCGCCCGGGACGTCCCGCTCCGCGCGTGCTGGGCCAGGTGCGGCGGGCTCTCACCTGGACGGTGCTGGTGCCCGCGGTGCTCGCCCTCGTCCTGCTGGTGGTGACGCTGCTGCGGCATTGATTTGCGAGGCGCAGCCGCAGGCGAGCCGAGCGCATTTGAAGATGCCGTTGGGGCTGTCGACGGTATGACCACTCGACGAGACGGTGCTGGGGCATTGCCGGGCGTGCCGCCGCAGGCGGGCCGCGCGCATTCGATCATGAAGTGGCGGATGTCGACTCGATGACCCTCGAGGAGAAGATCGACCAGGTGCCGGACCGGCCCGGGGTCTACCTCTACAAGGACGCCAAAGCCCAGATCGTCTACATCGGCAAGGCCGCTTCCCTCAAGAGCCGCGTGCGCTCCTACTTCCAGGAGTCGCGTGCGCGGGATCCCAAGACCGACGCGCTGGTGGCCCAGATCCGCGACCTCGAGTACATCGTGACGTCCAACGAGCTCGAAGCGATGATCCTCGAGTCGACCCTGGTCAAGAAGCACCGGCCCCGCTACAACATCATCCTGCGGGACGACAAGCACTACCCGTTCCTCAAGCTCACCACCAACGAGGAGTACCCGCGCCTGGTGGTGGCGCGCCGGGTCCAGAAGGACGGCGCTACCTACTTCGGGCCGTTCTATCCGGCCACCGCGATGCGGGAGACCCTGCGGCTGGTGCGCCAGCTCTTCCCGCTGCGCACGTGTCGCATCAAGATCGACGGCACGCTGTCGCGCCCGTGCCTGCAGTACTACATCCACCGCTGCAACGCGCCCTGCACCGGCTGGGAAACGCGCGAGGGCTACGCGGCCACCGTGAAGGACGTGGAGCGCTTCCTGGAGGGCAAGAACGACGATCTGGCCGCCCGGCTCACCCGGGAGATGGAGACCGCGGCCGAGGAGATGAAGTTCGAGCGCGCGGCTGCCCTGCGCGACCGGGTCCAGGCGCTCAACACGGTCCGGGAGCGGCAGCAGATGATCTCGACCGAGGAGGAGGACCAGGACGTCGTCGGGGTGGTCCGCCAGGGGTCGGAGGCGTGCGTCCAGCTCTTCTTCGTGCGCAAGGGCCGTCTCCTCGGGCGCGAGTCGTTCTTCTTCGAGCGCGTGTCGGGCTGGACCGACGGCGAGATCCTCTCCGCCTTCATCCGGCAGTTCTACGCCCGCAACGTGGTCCCGCCGCCCGAGATCCTGCTGTCGGAATCGCCGCCCGAGGCCGAGCTCACCATCCAGTGGCTGACCCAGCGCCGGGGCGCGCGGGTGGAGCTGCACGCCCCCCAGCGCGGCCGCAAGCGCGACCTGGTGGTGATGGCGGAGGAGAACGCGGCCCTGGCGCTTCAGACCCATCTGCTGGCCCGGGGCAACCGGCAGCACGTGGTGCTGGAGGACCTCGAGCGCTCGCTCGGCTTGCCGGGGCCACCGCACCGCATCGAGTGCTTCGACATCTCGACGCACCAGGGCAAGGAGACGGTGGCCTCGATGGTGGTCTGGCAGGACGGCGACATGAAGAAGGACGACTACAAGCGCTACCGGATCCGCACCGTGGTCGGCACCGACGACTT